>Ga0210391_10005009_pt1 | contig 10935 bp, 8 predicted proteins | sample IncBWC12OmetaG_FD_160573 | JGI IMG/M metagenome (GOLD analysis project Ga0210391, IMG submission 160573) | Forest soil microbial communities from Barre Woods Harvard Forest LTER site, Petersham, Massachusetts, United States - Inc-BW-C-12-O ...
GCGTGGCTCGGCCACGCCACCCACGTGGCGGCGTGTGGCGCCCATTCGGCGGGCATCCGGTAGCCGGCTTCGCGCGGGCTCGTCATGCGGCGACGCTATAGCGCCTCACGCGAGCTTGTGCCCGCAACTCGCGCAGAAACGCGTGTTCGGGGCGATGGCGGCGCCGCATCCGGGGCAACCCGGCGCGGGGCGCGGCGTGCCGCACTGCGGGCAGAAGCGCGCGCCCCCGAGGGCCGCGCCGCAGCCCGTGCATCGATCGCCGGCGGCCGTCGCCGGTCCCGGCGCGCGCAAGACGGCGTTCGCGCTCATGTCGATGTCGCCGACGTAATCGGTCTTGGCGGCCTTTTCGCGGAGCTGGGCGCGCGCCGCGTCCGCCTTCGCCTGCGCCGCGGCGCTCGCGAGCTCCTCCTGGAGGTTGGGCGCGCAGCCTTCGCACAGGCCCGCGTCGTTGTTCCAGCAGACGTCGGGGCAGACCCATTTGCCGCAGCGGGTGCACTGGTGGAAGTGCTGCTTGCCTTCCTTCACCGCGGCCTCGAGCGCCGCGTCGTGCGCCGGGCCGCCGACGGCCCGCTGGATCTCGTATGCCGAGTTGCTTGCGGTGTTGAAGAAGCCGCCGAACAGATTGCCCGCGACCTTCAGCGCCGATTCGGCCATCCCGATCGTCGACGCCTGGAAGTGCGTCATGAAGCCGTTGTGGCACTTGTCGCAGAAGAACTTGAACTGGTAACCGTGATCGGTGGACAGGTCTTCGTAGTTCTGAACGAACTGGATGAGGGGCATGGCTCCGCCAGCCTAGAGCGGAGCTCGCTCGAACGAAACGCCGTTCTCGTTCGCGTCGCGCCCGGAATGGACATAAAATGACCTCCGAACGCCATGGGGGAACAGCGTGAGGGGAGCGATCCCGGCGGTGAACCGCGAGAGCCGCCCGGGATGACCGCCGAGCGGCGGTCCGCCGATACGCCCATGGCGTCCATGGCGATGGCCTGGCACGAGCCGCCCTCGAAGCGCGTGCCGTCGATGGTGCGCGAACTCCTCTCGGCCAGCTACGAGTCTTTCGTCGAGGCGGACGAACTGCAGCGGATCGTCATGGTCGCGCACGAGATGCTCGAGAACCTCGCCAAGTACGCGAGCCACGGACACGTGACCTTCGGCATCGAGCTCCACGAGCGCGAAGGCGAAACGGTGGTCGAGCTCCGGTCGAGCAACGGCGCGACGGCGGAGCACTTGCGCGAGGCGGAGGGCATTCTCGCGCGCCTCGACGCCACGGCCCATCCGGTCACGGCCTACGACGAGCTCATTGCGGAGAGCACCCAGCGCACCGGGTCGAGGCTCGGGCTCGCGCGGATCCGCGTCGAGGGCGAGATGGATCTCGAAGGGTTCGTCGAAGACGGCCGCATCACGCTCGTCGCAGAACGGCGTGTAGGCCCCAGGAGGCGTTCATGAGCGGGGGACTCACCACCGTAGGAGTCGAGGGGTTTCGCATCGAACCGCAAGCCGGCGCCACGGCGATCGCGGTCAAGCTGTCGGGCAACTGCGATTCGCAGGCCACGTCGCTGCTCGACCTCTTTCTCACGACGCTCCACGACCAGGCCGTAGGGACGAGCGTCAAGACGGTCACGCTCGATTGCCAGGATCTGTATTTCATGAATTCCGCTTCCCTGAAGGCCTTCGTGACGTGGCTCACGAAGGTCAAGGTGCTGCCCGCCCCGCAGCGCTACCAGGTGAGTGTCCGGACGAACCGCAATCTCGCATGGCAGTCGCGAAGCTTCGGCGCCATTCAGCGGTCGGCGATCGAGGTTCTCGCGGTCGTGGAATAGAGGTGCTTCTCTTTCAACCGCCCGCGTAGCGAACGGCGACGACCGTCATGTCGTCTTCGGCGGGCCCCGGCACCCACCCTTGCGCGGCCGCGATGAGGCCTTCGCAGATCTCCTGGACGGGCCGATCGCGCAGTCGCTCCACCTCGGCGCACAATCGCTCGATGCCGAACGCGTTGCGACGCGAGGCGCCCGCTTCGACGACGCCGTCGGAGTGCAAGACGAGAAGATCGCCGGCGGCGAGCGCCCCGCCGCTCTCGGTGAGCGACTCGGTGCCCTCCAGGTTGATGCCCATCCACGGCCCGTTCGTTTCGACGATTTCGCACTGGATCGCGCCCGCGCGGAGAATCACGAGCGGTTCGTGGCCGCCCGCGAAAACGAATTGCCCGTCGGCGTCGAGATGCATCAGGACGAGCGTCGCGTGCTCGTCGGAGTTCAGGCGGTGGCGGATGTTCTCGACGAGGAGTCGGTTCACCGCTCTCAGAAGCTCCGCGGGCCGGGCTTCGCGGGCGTACGCGGCCACGCTCCCGAGAGCACTCTGGAGCATCATCATCACGAGGCCGGCGTTGAGCCCGTGGCCGGACACGTCGCCGATGCCGACCCAGCAGCCCGGCCCCGAGGGCATCACGTCGTAGTAATCGCCGCCGACGGCTTCGACGGGCTTCATGAGCGCGCCGATCGCGAGCGCCGGCACGTCGAAGCGCTTCGGCAGAATCCCCGTCTGGATGCGCTCCGCGATCTCGAGCTCGCGCCGCAATCGCCCGAGCACCACCTGCTCGGCCTCGCGCGCGCGCAGATCGTCGGCCTGCTTGCGCAGCTGCGCCACCATCGCGGTCACCGTCGTCGTGAGCTGGCTCACTTCGCGTGGGTCCCCGGTCTGCGGCTCGGGAGCCGCGGCTTCGCGCGCGCTCGTGACTTCGCGCGTATACCGGGCCAGGCGGTCGATCGGACGGGCGAGGCGCGAAGAAATGGCGAAGGCGAACGCCACTCCGATGAGGAGCGCTCCGAGTGCCGCGATCAGCGTGTGTCCGCGCGCCCGACGCGACTGCTCCTCGATCGTCGCCTCCGGGCGCATCACGGTGACGGTCCAACCGAGGCTCTGCTCCGAGACCGGCGTCGACGCGCTGCGTACGGCGACCCCCTGCTCGTCGGTCCCACCTGCGAAAACGGTCGCGCCGGAGAGGAGCGGACCGTGCGTGACGATGCCCGAGAGATCCGTGAGCGGCGCCGGTCCGTTTCGCGCCGAGTCCGCGATGACGCGCCCGCGGTTGTCGAGGACGAGCGCCCGCATCTCTCCGAACGGATCCACGAGCCGCGCGGTCAGCTGGCTCAGGTACTGCAAACTGAGAGCGGCCACGACGGACCCCGCGAGCCTGTCGGGCCTGTCGCGCGTTCGTATCGGCGCGCAGACGTGGACGGTAGGCATGCGGATGAAGCGCCCGATTTCGACCTGCGACACCGACGTGGTCCCCGTGGCCACCATGTCTCGGTAATACGGGCGGTCCGCGACCTCGCCGCTGCCGCCCGTATCCGGATCGGAGGTGATGCGCCGCGAGTCCGCGTCGGTCACGAGCGCGCCGAAACAGGCGGGGAATTGCTCGCGATACCGGTGCAGCATCGACACGAGGAGCGACGGCTCGAGGGAACCCTGCGCGCCGATCTGCGCTGCGGTGGCGGTCACGGCGCGCACGTTCGCGTCGAGGACCTGCCCGACGGCGAGCGCCAGGGAGGTCGACGCGAGCCGGAGCTCGTTGTCCGCGTCGCGCTTCTGCACCTCGCGCCAGCGGGCGATCTGGGTGAGCCCGAGGTACGTGAGCGGCGCGAGGGCCGTCACGGTCAGCGCCACGAAGAGGGCCATTCGAAGAGAGATGCGCAAGGCGCGCCGAGGGTATCATTTGTATTCGCCGCGCTTGCGCCGCCCCTACACGGTACGCCCGCCATGTTCGCGTGCCCGTCGCGTCCACGAAGAGGCACGCGATCCCGCTGCGTGCGCCGTCACCCACGGTTGCGAAGGGAGCGGACTTACGCGAGCTTCTCGAGCAGCGCGCGGAGATCGCCCTGCTGGCCCGCGGTGAGCCGCCGGAGGCGCTCGCCGTAGGCCTCGGAGAGGAGCGCGAGGCCGCGCGTCATCGCCTTGCGGCCCGCGGCCGTCATCATCAGCCGGTGGCGGCGCAAGTCGGCCGCGTCGATCTCGCGCCGGACGAAGCCCGCGGCCTCCAGCCGCTTGACGTTCACGGTCACCGTCGGCTTCGGCATGCAGAGGACGGCCGAGAGTTCCGCGGGGTGCGGGTGTTCGTCGATTTCGGCGAGGACGAAGAGCTCCTTCGTCTCGAGCCCCAGCTTCGCGATGGCCGGCGCGACGCTGGTGATGACGGACGTCAGCAAGCGGTAATTGAGCGACCACATCTTCGCTGCGTCGATTTTCGCCATACGCCCCTTGCCGACGATTCGTTCAACCATAAACTATCGCGCACGTGAACTGAATGCTGCCTTGAACGAAGGTAGCACGGCGCTCGAACCCCAGGAGACCCCATGGCTCTCGACCATTACGTCACGCTCGGCCGCTCCGGCCTTCGTGTCAGCCCCTTCTGTCTCGGTGCGATGACCTTCGGTGAAGACCTCGGTTGGGGGTCCAGCGTCGAGGAGTCGCAGCAGATCATGGACCGCTACATCGATCTCGGCGGCAACTTCATCGACACGGCGAACTTCTACACGAAGAGCCATTCCGAGAAGATCATCGGCGACCACATCGGGCGCCGCCCCGCCCGCCGCGACCGCCTCGTCATCGCCACGAAGTTCAGCGGCAATCTCTACCCGGGCGATCCGAACGGGGGCGGCTCGGGGCGCAAGTCGATCCTGAACGCGTGCGACAACTCGCTCCGCCGCTTGCAGACCGACTACATCGATCTCTACTGGCTCCACAACTGGGACATGCACACGCCGATCGAAGAGACGATGGCGGCGCTCGACACTCTCGTCCGCGCCGGCAAAGTCCGTTACATCGGCGTTTCCGACACGCCGGCGTGGAAGGTCGCCGAGGCGAACGTCACCGCGCACTTCCGTGGATGGCCCACGTTCATCGGTCTCCAGATCGAGTATTCGCTCCTCGAGCGCAGCGTCGAGCAGGAGCTCGTTCCCTTGGCGCTGGAGATGGGGATCGGAATCACCCCGTGGTCGCCGCTGAAGAGCGGCGCGCTCAGCGGCAAGTACACGCGGGAGAACGCCGGACAGGCGAAGGGCGATCGCGGGATGTTCCTGCACGGAGCGCTCAACGAGAAGACCTACGCGGTCGTCGACGAGCTCGAGGCGATCGCGAAGGCGCAGGACACCACGGTGGCGCGCGTGGCGCTCGCGTGGGTAAAGGCCCAACCCGGCGTCACGTCGACGATCCTCGGCGCCCGCCGGATCGCGCAGCTCGAAGACAACGTGAAGGCGCTCGACGTGCACCTCACGGCGGAGCAAGCAGCGCGGCTCGATGCGCTCACGAAGCCGGCGTTCGGCTTCCCGCAGAGTATGCAGGCGATGTTCCCCGCGATTCACAACGGCGGCACGTCGGTCAACGGCGTCCAGATGCCGGCGTCGGGCTTCGTCATGGAAAAAGGCGACAAGCCTTACTGAGCGATGGAAGGCAGCGGCCCTCATCGAGAGAGATAGATCGCCAAGACGCCAAGACGCCAAGCCCTACAGATCGATCCGGACTCCGAGCTCGACGACGTGATCGAGAGGCAGGCCGAAGTGATCGACGCGGCTGTTCGCGTTGCGCGCGAGGAACGCGAAGATGGTCTCGGTGAACGCGCCCATCTTGCCCCCGGCCCCGCCGACGACCGTCTCGTGGCCGACGTAGTAGGTGGCGTCGTCGAGCCTCGCTTCGAGCTCGTGCGACGCGACGGCCCGCTCGAGCTCGCGCGTCACGCGCGGATCTTCCATGAAGCCGAAGTGAACCGTCACGCCCGTGAATCCGCGGTCCAACGCCTCGACTTCGATGCGCTCGTCGTCGGGGACGGTCGGTTCATGCTCGACGAGGATCGTCACGACGAGCACGTGCTCCATGAGCGAGCGCACGCGCGTGCACTGCATCGCCAGGACGTGCGGCACGCCATGCGTCTCCGACAAGTAGATTGCCGTGCCCGGCACGCGCGTCACGTTGACGGCGAGCGAATCGACGAAGTCGGCGGGCGGTAGGCTCTTGAGCTCCGCGCGCTCGATCAGGAGCTCGTGGCCGCGGTGCCAGATGAGCATCATCGCGAAAAAGAGCGCGCCGACGCCGATCGGCACATAGCCGCCGTCGCCGAACTTGAGGAGATTCGCGCCGAGGAACGGCAAATCGAACGAGAGAAAGAGCACGAGCAGCGGGACGGCGCGCCAGAGCGGCCATTTCCAGACTTTGCGCGTGACTTCGAAGAACACGACGGACGTGATGGCCATCGTCCCGCTGACCGCGATTCCGTACGCCGACGCGAGACGGCTCGATTCGCGAAATGCGAGGACGAGCGTGATGCACGCGATGGCGAGGCCCCAGTTCACGACGGGGACGTAAATCTGTCCTTCGGATTCGCTCGACGTGTGCCGTACCGCCACACGGGGGAAGAATCCGAGCTGCACCGCCTGGTGCGTGAGCGAAAAGACGCCCGTAATGAGAGCCTGGGAAGCAATGACGGTCGCGAGCGACGCGAGGACGACGAGGGCGTACGTCGGTATGCCGGGCGGTACGAGCGAGAAGAACGGATTCGCGTACGCGTTGCGATCGTGGAGCATGTGCGCGCCTTGACCGAGGTACGACAGGGCGAGCGCGGGGAAGACGACCGAAAACCAGGAGATGCGAATCGGGCGCGCGCCGAAGTGGCCCATGTCCGCATAAAGCGCCTCGCCGCCCGTGATCGCGAGGACGACGACGCCCAGGATCCGCAGCCCGCCGATCCCGTGGCGCGCGAAGTAATGCACGATCCAGTGGGGCGACAGCGCCCAGAGGATCTCGGGATGGAGGACGACCTCTTTCAGGCCCAGCGCTCCCAGCGTGAGAAACCACAAGATCATGACGGGGCCGAAGAGCCTCCCGACGCTCCCCGTCCCGTGGCGCTGAATCGAGAAGAGCCCGAGGAGCACACCGCACGTGAGCGGAACGACGTAAGGCGCGAAGCTCGGAGTCGTTAGCTTCAGCCCCTCGAGCGCGCTCAGGACCGAAATGGCCGGGGTGATCATGCCGTCGCCGAAGAGAAGCGCCGCGCCGGCGATGACGAGGAGCGCGATGATTCCCATGCTGAACCAGGACGGCCCCTGCGCGGCGGCCGCGCCCGGACGGACGACCGACGGCGCGCGGGTGCGGGCCGCCGAAGCGGTGGCCATGGCCGGCTCGACGCCCGTCTCGGGATTCGGCGCGGCGCCCTCCTCGCGGGTCGGCGTCGGCAGCAGCGCGAGAAGGGCGAGGATGCCTCCTTCGCCGCGATTGTCCGCGCTCATCACGAACGTCACGTATTTGAGGGAGACGGCGAGGACGAGCGCCCAGAAGATGAGGGACACGGTGCCGTGAATCTCGGCGTGCGCGAGGCGGGGATCGCCGGGCAAATCCGCGGCGGCAACTTGCAGCGTGTAGAGAGGGCTCGTGCCGATGTCGCCGAAGACGACGCCGATGGCGCCGACCGCCAGGCCGAGCAGTGTGCTTTTTCGTGGGTTGTTCGTGCGGTGCATGAGCGTCGTAACTACGGGGAACCGAGTCGCGTCACGGTCATGCTCGACGCGACGGCGCGCGCCGCGCCGCCCATCGCGGAGGGACCGCGAAGGCCGATGGACAGCCGCGCGCTCGCGGCGAACGGCGGCGGGCACGTGCCGGACGCTCCGCCCGGGAGCGCCCACGTGACCGCAGTGCCGTGCCGCTCCACGTGCAACGACGCATCGGAGGGGGCGCGCACGACGGGGCACAAGGTATCGCCGATTTGGAGCTCGTCGCCCAGCTCGTCGCGCAGGACGACGAGCGGCGGCTCGCTGGCGGGCGCGGCCACGTCGATGGACACGTCGGCGTAGGTCCGATCGGTCACGAACGCGCTCGCTCCAGACGCGAGAACGACGCCCTCCGTCTCGTCGAAGGAAGCACCTCCCACGACCGCGAGCCCGTCGGGCGCCGTGTCGTCGGGAGACGACACCCAGAGCGGACCGGCGAGCGACGAGTAGGCGCCTCGGACGTCGAACCGCAGGCCGGTGATCTGCGCCGTGTCCGGATCGAGCCAGAGCGCGAGGCCGGGATCGGGCGACGCGGTCGCCCTATCGATCGACGCGGGACGATCGTCGAGCGAATCGAGGGCGGTGAACGAGCCGCTCCACGGCTGCCACCGGAGCCAGCGGTCGCCGGTCCAGAGCACCGGCGCGCCGCCGGCGCCTCCGAAGAGCACGGGTTGGGTCAGCGAGCCCGCGATGGGCGATGCGGCCGCGAGCGTGCCGTCCGCCCCGATGACCCACACGTTCTGAAATCCGCCGTCCGTACCCGCGGGCGGCACGATGACGGCGAGCGCGCCGCCGGCTTCGAGGGCGACGAACGCTTGCGTGGCACCCGTCGCGAGCACGCTCGCGCGCTTCGAAGGCGCGCTCGCATCGGGCGCGAACCACTCGAGCGTGGACACCGCGGCGCCGTTGCCGTCGAATCCGCCGGCGACGAGAATCTCGCCGGACGCAAGGCGCAGGACTTCCGGCGCGCGCCGCGGCACCGCGAGCGACGCGACGTTCTCGGCGCGCACGGTCTGCGTCGCCGGGTCCACGATCTCCATCGACCCGAGGACCGTCTGCCCGCTCGCGCCGCCGACGCCGCCCACGAGGAGCGTCTCGCCGGTCGCGAGCGTGACGGCGCCGTGGTACGCGCGAGGGGCGCTCAGAAAGATCGGACTCTGCTGCGCGAATCCGCCGGCGGCGAGATTGTAAACCTCGGCGGTGTCGAGGACCGACTGTCCCGAGCTGGGGTTCGCACCACCGGCCACGAGGCCACCCTCGCCGAACGCTGTGACGGTCGCGCCAATTCGCGGCGTCAAAAGGTCCGGCTGGGCGAGGTGCGCGGCGCCCGTGTCGAGCCGAAGAGCGACCGTGGGCGGCGCGGTCCCGGACTGCGCGCCTGCACCCATTCCGCCGACGAGCAGCACGTCTTCCGCGTCGACGGCGGCGAGTGTGGATCCCGTGCGACCTCCGAGGGGTGAAGCGAACGCGCACGATCGCAGCGTGGGCAGGAGAAGCACCCCGACGTCGCCGGCCGGTGCCAGGGTTGCGACGCCCGACCAGGCCATGTCGCTCTCGGTCGCTTCGACGACGAGCGCGCGACACGCCTCGTCGATCTCCGGGAGGGGATCGCCGAGATCGCCGAGCAAGTGGCCCGCCGCCGGAGGCCCGGGCGACTCGAAGTCGCCGAGCGCCAGATACGTCGCATAGGCGCCTCCGTCGAGCCCCGCCGTGCCGGGCGCACACGCCGAAGGCGCATACACCGTCACCGTGCGGGTCGTCGTGCTCGCGCCGCCACGGCAACCGGCGCACGCAAGACCCCACACGGCCAGCGCACACGCGATTTTGCTAGGATGAGAGGACCTCACCGAGCCCCGAATGTACCCCCAAGTCTTCGGCAAGTACGTTCTGGAACGCGAGCTCGCGCGCGGCGGAATGGCGCGCGTGATGCTCGCGACCCTCCGCGGCGCCGGCGGTTTCGAAAAGCGCCTCGTCGTCAAACAGATCCGCGACGAGCTCGCGTGCGACGACGACTTCGTGGCTCGCTTCGTCGAGGAGGCGAAGACCGCGGTCGCCCTCGCGCACCCGAACATCGTCCCCGTCTACGAGCTCGGGGTCGAGCTCGGGACGTATTTTCTGGCGATGGAGCTCGTGGAGGGCGCAAGCTTGTCCGAGCTTCTCCGCGCGTCGGCGCCGAACGGCCTTTCGCCCGAAGAGGGCGCGTACATCGGCGTCGAAGTCTGCCGGGCGCTCGACTACGCGCACCGCCGTATGAACGTCGTCCACCGGGACATCACGCCGCGCAACGTGATGGTGGACGAAGAGGGGCACGTCAAAGTGATCGACTTCGGCATCGCCGCCCCCGTCGCGACGGCGCCCAGCGGCCACGGCATCTTCGGATCGCCCGGGCACATGCCGCCCGAGCAGATGGAAGGGCGCGAGCTCACGCCCGCCGCCGACGTCTTCGCGGTCGCGACGCTGCTCATGGAGGTGTGGAAGAACCAGCCCCCCTTCCGCCGCAAGACGAACGAAGCGGTGGAGAGCGCGATGCGCGCCGCGCACCCGCGGCCGAGCGACGCGAACATTCGCCTCTTGCCGCTCGACGACGTCATCGCGAGCGCGCTCTCGCTCGACCCGAAGGCGCGCCCCCAGCAGGCCGACGACCTCGGGCGCGTCCTGCGCCGCTTTCTCGCGGGGATCGATCTCGGCGACCTGGCGCGCCAGCTCGGCGATCGCGTGCGCGCATTTCGCGAGAACCCCCCTCCGCACGCCGAACCGAGCCGCGTCCTCGCCCGGCCGCCGTCCCGCCCGACCGCGACGGCGATCGGCACGCGCACGTTCGCGGTGCGCGAGCTGCGTGAGGAACCGCGCGCCGTCACCGATTCGAGCGCAAACCTGTCGACGCGGCGCATGGCATCGAGCGCGCCCGCGGCGGCGGACGCTCCGCTGGCGAGGATCGTCGCCGTGCGAACGAAGGGGGCGGACGTGGACCTGGCCGCGCTGCCGACGCTGGCCACGGACGGACCGCGCGCGATGCGGGCGCCACGCCGGGGATTGGCGTGGGTCGTGGTTCTCGGCGGTTGTGGGGCGGCCTTGGCCGCGCTCTTCACGAGCCCGCGCGCGACGCGCGCGGTCACCCACTCGCCCGCAGGGTCCGTCGCGAACGAAGCGACCTCCGACACGGCACACGCGCCTCCCCCCGCGACCGCGGCGGCGACGCAAGCCGTGCGCGACCCCGTGGAGCCGGCGCTCTCCGCGGCGACGGTTCCGGCGATCGCGGCGAGCGCACCACCCGCCGTCCATGGAGAACGAGCGCGCCTCCTCCTTCTTGGAGACGGCACGCAAGTCACGGTCGACGGCGTCACCTACGGGCCGTCCCCGCAGCACGTCACGGTCGACCCCGGAAGCCACAACGTCGTGTTTCGCT
>Ga0210391_10005010_pt1 | contig 10934 bp, 10 predicted proteins | sample IncBWC12OmetaG_FD_160573 | JGI IMG/M metagenome (GOLD analysis project Ga0210391, IMG submission 160573) | Forest soil microbial communities from Barre Woods Harvard Forest LTER site, Petersham, Massachusetts, United States - Inc-BW-C-12-O ...
CGCGGGTTTCGTCCGCCCCTGTGTAGGCGTAGGCAAAGACTACCTGGTATTGGCTTTCCCCGGGATAAGAGCAGATCGCACACCCTGGTTTGTACTCGAGGACAGGGTTCTCTAGCGGACTTTCCGTCCATTCCCTGCTCTGGTGTGGTGGCACGGTGAGGAAGTCTGCTGCCACAATGCTCTGGTTGGGATAAACCATAACCCGGCCATGCTCGTTGCCGGCATTCACCAAACTTCCACCAGCCCCGTTCGATGCCCTCCACCACCAGCGCCCGTGAGCGCGCGCATACCAGTGGGAGCTGGACGGAACCGGTTCGGCCAGCTTGATCTGCCGGCTGGTGCGGTTCGACAACATAAAATGAAAGCCCGGAACCTGGCCGGGGCCGGTCATGGCAAGGTAGCTTGCCGAGAGGGTTACCCCGGAACAAAGGGGAACCGATCGTACCGGAAGGCTGGATGCGCCTGAGCTGGACCAGGCCAGCAGCAAGGCAAGTACGGGCACGAATGTTTTCAGACCACGTTCGCTCGCCGCTTTCACCACACTCGAATCTCAAGACTCATCGTAGGTTCGCCTTTACGAAATAGATCGCTAGAGCTGCTTTTCCATATGGATGATGGGCAGCGACAGGCCGCGCTGAAGCGGGACTTGGCGACGTTCCCCCTCCAGGTAGCCACGGGCGAGGTACAGGGGCACGCCGGTGAGGGTGGCTCCCATCTCCAGGCGGCGGAAACCTGCGGCCTCCGCAGCCGCCTCGCAAACCTCAAGAATTCTGCTGCCCACGCCCCGCCGCACCCAGGCGGGGTGAACGAAAAAGGCACGTATCTTTGCGGCTTCGCAATTTGGATCGAGCAGCGCATCTTCGCGACCCGCGCAGTGGTCGCTGCCATAGAGGGTCTTGCGCTTGCTCCAGCCTCCGCAGCCGGCAAGGACGCGACCCTCGCCAACCTCAGCCTCGGCTACGAAATAGGTGCCATCCTCGATCAATTGGGTGTCCACGCCAAACACCAATTCGACAGCTAGCTCCAGTTGCTCTGATGTATAGTCTGCCGCCTGCAGACCCATCACCGATTGGCGGATCAGGCTCTGGAGCGCCGGGATATCGTCTGCGACGGCTTGCCGAACAAATAGCAGCATGGGGTGAATGACCGAAATTCAGGATACCAAGATCAGGGAGGCGGGATTGGGCAATAACAGTTCTTATAGGTGGCTGGGTCGAGAGCTTCGATCGCACAGTCGAGATTTCCGACGCCCTGGGCGGGCACAGTGTCGTTTGAGCTCGATACATTGAGAATGGTCAACCAGCGGGCGCGGAGGGCTGCATCGCTTCGAATACGGTCATAGACACTTTTCAAGCTCGCGCTATCCAGTTGTTCGCTCTGCCATTCCTCCGCAAAACTGTACTCCCGAGTCCAGTTGCCCGGGACCCCGCTCCCGGCGGAGGTGAGGTTAGTAAGGTAGTAAGTAGACTGATTAGCCAGTCTGCCGCCTCCTGTGAAGGAAACGACTCGGAAAGCCGGGTTCTGACCGTAAATCGGCGAGACAGGCGGATCGATCAGCACGAATGCTTCTCCAGGTTCGTTTGCACGCAAGACGCGGAAATCATCCGTGTGGTCGTGGCCGGCAAAAGTCGCCGTGACTGTACTTTGGTAATCGTGCAGGATGGCCTCGAAGCGAGCCGTCCACTCAGGCTTCCACATGGGAACAATTGCCTTGCTACACAAGTCTGCGATTGGACCACCTGCCTGCAGACGCCGGTATTGCATCATGCTTGAAAAACCATCGATCCCGGGAGGGATGTGGAACATGATCCATACTTTTTCATTGGCCTGGCGGGCTTGGGAAAGAGCAGCTTCCAACCAGGTGAAGGTGCGGGAAGCAGCGGTCGAGTCAACCGGCGAGCAGCCGCCGGCAAAATTCGCCGCCTGATACTTGTTCGAAAAGAAGACGGAGTTGACCGAGAGGATGCGAACCCCGCGAACGTTCGTTGGTCGAACTGCGTAGCTGCCCAGTGATTTCCAGTCTGCGATAAAGGAGCCGCTGCCGCGTGCAAGTGCTCGCGCCAGGGCGGCGGTATCGTTCAGAAATGGTCCGTCGGCCTGGATCTGATAGTCACCACATTCGTCATCATTGTTGCCCGGGGTGAGCAGTATTTGGGTCTTGGGAAATCTTCGCCGCAGCTCCCATGCAAGGAAGGTAACCGTCTTGAGCACGAACGCGCGGTAGTGCACAGGATCGGTGTCATGGGTTGCGCCGGCATAAGCGCGGGGAAACCCATGGGAAAGCAGATCACCTGTGATCATCAGCAGCGCAGGGTGAGGCTCGGTCGTCCGCACGGCATCGAGGGCAGACTGCAGTAGCGGCCAATTGGTGTCCTGACCGTACGGGCTATACGAGGTCACGCGCGACCGATTAAGGATCGGCTCCCAGCGGTTGGAAGGCGCGGAAGCCAGGTTCGCAACCAGGGACGGATCGAAGAAGGGATTGAAGTGAATGTCAGAAACGATCAAAAACTGACCGTTCGCCGGCGCAGCAAGGGATCTGACAGGGCTGGCCAGAAAAGCCAGGATTGCCAGGATGGCTAGGGGAAAATGCCTGCGCTTATTTCGTCGCACACTGTTTGCTTCCCGTGTCGGCTATACCGGCGATGAGCCACTTGCCGTCGGTCTTGACCAGATTGAAGAGATCGGTTCCGCAATGATCTGGCGTGCCATCAACGAGAAACTCGAACGGCGCCCAGACCATCGCCAGATCATTATCCATACGTATCAGGGGATCGTGGATGCGTTCTTCGATGTGAGTTTTGCTGGGCTTGCTCAGGTGTTCAGCGAACACCTCGATGGTCATTTGCTCCGGCTTGCCGTCTCGCATGAGTATCAGCATCGTACCGGGCAATGCCGCGGCCTTAATGGCTGCAGGGTCGCGGTCTGTCATGCCTTGAAACATCGCATCGATGGGGGACAGGACTGACGAGTCCTGCGCGACGGCATGGTTGGATGTGACGGCAAGAGTGAAGCCTAGGATTAAAAGGACATCGATCTTCATGGGTGGATGGCTTCCAGGTGAGGCAGAAGAACAACGCTCTCCTGCTCGTTGGGATCAGTGCGGGAAATCACGGCGACAGTCTCTTCCGTCGTGCTGGGGTTGTAAGGCAGGTGAGGCATGTCGGCTGGGATGTAGAGGAATTCCCCCGGGTGAAGCAAATTATGGTGCTCAAGTTGGGGGCCGTACCACATGGCTCCAACGCCTTTGAGCATGTAGACGGCGGTCTCGTGGGAGGCGTGTTTGTGGGCCTTGGCGCGGCCGCCAGGCGGGATGGTGAGCAACTGCATGTGGATGCCCTGCGAACCGACGGTTTCTGCCGAGATGGCCGGGGAATACATGAGGCCTTGCTTGCCCTGAAAGGCTTCGCCCGGTTGAACTACCCGGCAGGTGGGGACGGAGACTTCATTAACAGATGCCATGACGTGCCTCCCAACATCGTGTCTTTTCAAGAGTAGCGATTGCGGGGGCCTGCTGTCGACGAAAAGAACTTCAGGCGAAAGGCCAGACCTGTTCGATGGTCTTGCCGAGCATCCAGCGCTTATCGTCGGCGTTGAGGAATTGCATGTCATCGCGGACGACGGTCAGCCTCTGCGCGTAGCTCGCTCGCTCTTGGGCGATGGGCCAATCGGTCGCCCACATGAGCCGCCGCGGTCCGAAGGTATCGTATAAGCGCTTTACCAGGCGCTGGGAATCAAGCCAGGGATAGCTTTCCCTGGATAAGGACCAGGTGTGTGAGATCTTGATGAAAACCCTGGGATAGTGTGCCAGAGCCACCAGGGCTTCGAGTTGCTCTGGATGATCTACCGGGCAATCGGCCATGTGGTCGATCACTACCGTCAACTCCGGGAATTTGTCGATCAGCTTCTGGGCATCGGGAACACGGCTGATGGGAATCAACAGCGTCATGGGAACTTTGAGGTTTTGGCATCGCTTCCATAAGGGGACCATCAGCGGGCCTCGAATCCAGTCTCCGCCGGCATCGCCGGCCGGGCTGAGGCGGACGCCTCGAAAACCTTGCTCCGTCAACTGTGCAAGGTGATCCGGCGCGGCAGGGTCGAGCGGATCAACCCGGCAGACTCCTTCAAAGACCCGCGGATATTGCTTGAGGACTGCGGCCAGGTAACTGTTGTCATAACGGTAGTGGATGACCTGGATAATCACAGTCCTGGCTACGCCGTTGGTCTTCATCAGCTGCAACAGCATTTGTGGAGTGGCATCGTAGTCAGGAACTCTGGCTCCGGAAGAGAAAGGAAATTGTGGGTCGCGACTCCAGACATGAACATGAGGATCTAAAATACGATCGCCCGATAACGCAGCAGCGGCTGTCATCTTCACCATCTCCCGGCGGGTGAGCACAGGTATAGCACAATCGACGGCCATGGCTAGACCCTGACAAAGAGCCGCTTCTGATACAGCGGGTAAAGCAGAATAATGTTCAGAAGAACAATCACGATTGCATAAGCGAGCGACGAAGGATGGGGAGATAGCCAGCTCGCGAAGAGGTTCTGGTATATCCATTCGTGCATGGTTAGCCCCTGAAGGTGGATGCGGTCGAGCAGGCTGGTGATGATGGTTGACAACGTAAAAGCGAGAATTGCATTCGTGCCCAGGATTTTGGCCGGAAGGACTCCGCGGCGGAAGCCACTCAGATCGACAACCGCGTAAACCGCAGCGAACACCAACACGCTAACACCTGTACTCAGGAGAGCAAAGGTGCTGGTCCAAATGCGCTTATTCAAAGGCAGAAGTGGGCTTAATAGCAATCCCGAGATCGCGAGCGTGCATCCAGCCACGGCGAGGCCCAGCGCCTTTGTTCTGGCGGGGCGGCTTGATCTCATCCACTCGCCCGCGACGATGCCGGTGAGGGTAGAAAACATAGCAGGCAGAGTGGAGAGGATACCTTCAGGATCGTAAGTAACTCCTTTTCCCGGCGTAAGGCCCCAAATCCAGAGGTGGTTTATCCCAAAAACCCGGCGATCAATGTAGGCGGGAAGGCTCCCCAATGTGTCGAGATGGCCGGGCCCGATGCCGGGGACCGAAACCAGCTTCAGCAGTGCCCAATACACGGCAAGCAGGCCGAACCCCACACCTGCCATCAGCAGCGCCTGCCTGGAGATTCTCTCCTTCTCGACCTGCTCACGCGGGTCGGTTGCTAACAGATAGAGAGCGCCGCTGCAGAGGTAGCAGATCGCGATTCTCTGGAGAATTCCAGGAATGCGCAAGGTGCGCAAGTGATAGTCCGGAAATCCATTCAACACAAGGCCCAGGATAAACAGCACCACGCTCCTCCGAAGCAGACGTTGCACGAGCATCGTACGACTGGCTCCGCGTTTGATCTGCGAGGCAAACGAGAAGGAGATCGATAGACCAGCCATGAATAGAAAGGCTGGAAAGATGATGTCCGTTGCCGTTGCGCCCATCCAATCCGCATGACGGAGCGGGCTGTATACGTAGCTGTAGGTGCCTGGGTCGGTTACCAGGATCATTCCCGCAATGACCATTCCGCGAAAGACATCAAGAGAAACGAGCCTGTTCGCCGGCAGGGTCTCGCTGGCCGCTAGCGGTAATTTCTCAACCAGCATGTGAGACGCAGCCCCTCCCGTTGGGTGAGCTAACCATACAACATGCCAGGACTGTAACGATCCGGCCGCCCCGAACACTATATCCACAGCCATAAAAAAAGTGTAACGATCCGTTTGCCCTTCAGGAAGTGAGGTCCTGAAGGGCAGATTTTTGTCTGCCCATTTTCAAGCGCGGCGGAAAAATTGGGCGGAGTCGGGACGAAACAGTAGCCATGCGATGGCCGCACAAAGTAAAGCGTGGAAGGCAAATCGCGGTAAGGATTCGAAGGCGGTCAGGACTACGTGGCCGGCGAGCCAGGCTACGGTTAGCCAACGGCCCCAGTTGTAGCCTCGGAGCAGACTTGCTCCACAGACGATGGCTAGCAATTCGATGAGTTCGATCCAGATGGCTCCTCGTTCTGAGGTCATCAACTCCGGGAAGTGATGGGCAATGCCCAGGATGCCTACAAATATATAGAGGCAGGCGATGACAAATACGGCGAGGGGAGGTTTGTTCCAAGCCATGGCTGCTCCTCCAGAGAAGGACATTGGACCCGGGTTTGCTGATTACGGTAGCACGCGGGCAGGGCCATTGGGCAGGGGAGGCTTCGGGGAAAATATGATGGTCTGGTCAGCATCTTCGAGGCATCTGACTTTCAGAGGTAATTAACGATGAGCAAAGAGCAGAATTTGGCTGCGCTTGGGAAGTTCGCAGAGGCTGTGAATACTCGCAATTTTGATCTGTTCCGAGAGGCGGTCGCCGCAGACAACGTCGATCACGATCCGGCACCGGACCAAGGCCCGGGACCGGAAGGCTACCGCACGTTCTTTTCGGCTATGACGAAAGCCTTTCCGGATATGAAAGTTGGTTTGGAAACGATGCTGGCTGACGAGGACTCGATTGGTTTCGCCTACACCTTGACAGGTACCCACCAGGGTCCCCTGATGGGGATACCACCGACAGGGAAAAAGGTGAGCATCCGGGGAGTGCAGATTTCGAAGTTCCGGGATGGCAAGATGGTGGAGCGCTGGGGAAGTTCGGACCAGCTTGGTATGCTCGAGCAGCTAGGGGTTCTCACTTTAACCAGCGCATAACGACACAACCACAGTGTCCTTTTGTCTCGGGTGTTATGGCGGGGCTGTAAAGCCCCGCCCCTTCAAAAGCACCTATTGAACCTTCCAGAAGGCTGGTTCCTTTTTGACCCATTCGGCTGGCGGGTTACTCATACGAGGATTGATCACGAACAGGTTGGTACCCGTCGCCGCGATACTGGTGGCGGTAAGCTCGCTGATCTTCTTCATGCCGTCGGCTCCGAGTTCACTTGAGAATTTGTCAGAGTCTTGCATGCTCTTGTCAGTTTCGGCGAGAGACTTCATGGTGTTAAACACCATGAAGATGGCTCCCCCGGCGGTCCCCGGCGTGGGGTTTCCATACGTGAGTTCGAAGGTGTCCCAGTGGGTGTCGGGGGCGACCTTGCGGTAGGCCTCGATGTACATTTTGGCGAGTTCCGTGAAGTCGTGCGTATGCCCGGGTTTCACGACAAAGGTGGTGATCTCAAAAAAGCGAGCGCCGTCAATCGAGCCTTTGTTGAGGCTGAGATCAGGACGAAGCATCATGACGGCGGAGTCGTAACTCGCGAGCAGATCGCCGTCATTCTGGGAAGCCTGGTCGAGCTTAGCGCTCAAGGCTTTGTTGCTCTGTACCGCGGCTGCCTGCTTTTCCCAATCGTCAAAGCTGTCGTAGCCATAGAGGAACAACGAGCGGGAAGCTCCAGAGAGGGAGTCCAGGGCAAAGTAGGGAGTGGTGGATTTGGCATCGGCGAAGGCGTGGATAAACGCGCTTTCTGAGCGCTCATGCAGCATGCCACCCTTGCCGGGTTTGAGGTATTCGCGGTCGATGACCAGGACCTTAGGCGGCCCATCGCTCATCGCTTGTTGCGCGTTGAGAACAGGTGAGAGGGCGGCGGCAAGCGGCAGCAGTGTGGCGCAGCCGAAAAAAACGTTACGGACGAGAGCGTGCATAGTTCTCCTCGAAACGGTTGAAATGCGCTAGTCAAGACAAACGGGTACGGTGATCCGTGTTCGCGCTACCGGGCTTGAGGAGAAGGGACGAACGAGCCTCGGGAATGCGCGGACGTGGAAGAGCTGTTGCCTGGGACCTGGGGATGCGTGGCAAATCTAGTCCTGCCGGGTAGCAGTTGTCAATTTGCGGGAATGGCTTTCTGGAGGCTGGTGGCAAGAATCGCGATGAGCTTCTGGACTGACGCCTGCTCGGGGTCACGCAGGGTGGCATACTCGCTGATCTCCACGATGCGCACGCGCTTGTCGCGAAGAAGTACTCCGAGCAGTTCAGTGCCTTCGGCCAGGGTCAGGCCCTCTGTGTGGGGGAAGTAAGCGGCCGATAGATCGGCGCTGCGGAACACGTCGATGTCGAGATGAAGCAAGATGGCTGCAGAGGCTGGAATGGCTGCGAGCATCTGCGACGCGGCGGCTCGCGGTCCGAGGCGGCGAATCTCCGTTAACGGACAAGTGTGCACGCCGGGTTGTTTGGTTTGCGACGGGCGAGAGAAGCCGACGAGTGAGAGTTGCGATGGATGGAGCGAGCAGCCGACCCAAAAGGGAGAATCGTTGGTGAGAAACCAGACTGCACATGCGGCGGCGCTCTGGCAATGCGCGGACGCCGGAGGTGCGTCGTCGCAGTCACCGTCCACATAGAGGACGTGGACGTCTTGCGAGGAAGCCTGTAGCAGAGCCTTTGCCGTTCCAGCCACGACGCTGCAGTCGCAGCCGATGAGCAATGGTATCTGTTGCGGTTTCTTTAAGACATCTGTAACTTTTTCGCTGACAATCTCCCAAACGATTCTCGGGCCCGGCCAGCTTCTGATTGGGGGCACCGAATGGTGAGGCAGGTAGCTGGGGATGGGAATATCACCGCCATCGATCGCGTTGCAGCCGGCGGCGGTGAGGGATGCGATGATCCCGGCTTCCCGGTACGCCTGGGCGTCGTTTTCGTTTCCCGGGTAGAGCGAGCCGGTCCGGAGGGGAACCCCCAGGACTACGTAGACGGGACCGGAATTGCTGGTGCTGGAAAGCGTTGTGGCCTTGGAACTCAAATCAGAGGGATCGAGGGTAAACCCCATGGCCAGGGTTCCTGCGGCTTCGAGAAAGGCTCGTCGCTTCACTTGGCACCTCCCCGGATAGTTCCTTGGTCGTAGAGCAGCGGTCATACGAGAGCTGGATAACCGTCAAAATGCCCATCGCTGGTTATTACTGTACAGAAAGGCAGGTAACCAGTCAATGGACCTTCAGTGGTTATTCAGGGGAACACGGAGTCGTGTGGTCCCGATATTGGTGGTGGGCGAGGATGTTTGTCCATCCAGCGGGTCGCGAAACCAAGAACGATTGGGCGGTATTTGCCGGAATTAAGGCATCATTCAGTGTGCAATCCTGGCGGGGTTCGGTGTTTACCTTTCAGCAAGTAACCGCGGGGTTTCGGTCATCCCACGTCCGTACTCTGGTGGAATGAGCACCGTCGCGATTACTTTTCATTCACTCGCTCGGTAGAGCAAGAGTTAGCTCGACCGACGGTGGAGGGTGTCTTGAAGAAGACTCTCGTTGTAGTGTCCTGTCGCTGCAAGCGGATTGCTCCTGCCCCATCAACCAACTCCACCACTTTGCTCGCCCAACGCCCAGCTGCCGTTTGTGGCGGACCGTGACCTGAACACCTGAATTCGCGATGTTGAGAAAGACGGCAGCCAGAGGGAACGCGTGATGGACCGGCACGCGGGAGAGTCTCTCTGCGTAAGAGCATTCTCACGCCAGGAGTGCGTGAGGGGAGGTTTGCACCGGTCCCTATTCTTTAACGTTTCCGTCTCTATTCGGTCGTCTGGAAAATACGCGCAATGTGCGCGGTAACGGGGTGGGAGCACTCGGCGCCCAAAAGAGGAGGTTGGCGGGAGTGCGGAGATCGGCGGTTGTGCACAAAAGGGTGCGTTTTATGCGTCTTATGCGTTTTAAGGGTCTGCCGACCTGTCCAGGCACCCGTTATAACCTTCCGTCTGGTCGGCTATTCCTAAAAGTGCGCAAAGAGCGCAACACGTCCCCTTCTTAGGAGAAGGCTTGCGGCTGCTGTTGTAAATGTGCGAATAAAGCGAACTAAGCCCGGGTGTGGGGATGGCATCCGAATCAAAACGGGACGACCTCTCTGCCGAGCTACGCAATGGCGAACGTCCCGTCTGTCATCCGGCGTCCTGTCATCGGGTCCCTGTCATCTGGGCTGGGATGGCCCGGGCTTTCCGGCGTCCCCGGTGTTTTCCAAGTCAAAACTGCTCAATCAAGAGGCCCGCATTGAGCGGACCCTGGTTACGCTGTGATTTCGGCTCTCCGCGGGCGCGCCCTCGCGGGGGCGCAGGAATGCCGCGGAGAGACGTAATCCGTCACTTCGATTGTCACATTACCGTTTGCGATACCCGAGTCATCAGGCTGGCAAGCGCTGATGCTTTTTCGGTGGTGGGCAGCACATGCACGGGTAGAGTGCGCCGGTGCAAGGCCAAGCAGGAGCCGTCGTGGTAGGAGGGCTCCGGCGTTTGGATGCTAATCCGACAGTAGTACGGTTTTGGGACGGCGTCGAGAGCGTAAGAAGATTTCTTTGGTAACCATGGCGGCGTAGTGTTTCTCTCAAGGAAGTGATTTGCCGATGTCGCCGGCTTACTCTCACGCAATCTTCGGTAGCGAGGCCTGGGCATCGTGACCCAGGTGGGTGTCTGGATGGGGGTCAGGATTCGTGATACCGTCCCAGGGAGAGGCTTTCCGGAATTGAATCCAGCAAACCTTCTGAGTGCAATCACGTTTGCGGCTGACAAGCATCGCCGGCAACGACGTAAGGACGCGGACGCATCCCCTTACATCAATCACCCGATTGCCGTCGCAACTGTGCTGGCGGTTGAGGGTGATGTGGTTGATGAGGCTACGCTGCTGTGCGCCATCCTCCACGATACCGTCGAGGACACCGATACGACCTTTGCGGAGCTTGGGCAACATTTTGGACTCGAAGTAACCGAGCTTGTGCGCGAGTTGACGGACGACAATTCTCTCGAAAAGAGCGAGCGGAAGCGACTCCAGATCGAACATGCAAAAGAATCGTCTTTGCGTGCCAAGCAGGTGAGGATCGCGGATAAGATTTGCAATGTTCGCGATATTACAGACAGCCCTCCTGCAGCTTGGCCGCTACAACGACGGCTCGAATATTTGATATGGAGCGGGAGAGTGGTTGAGGGGTGCCGCGGTGTGAACAGCAAGCTGGATCGGGCGTTCGATCAAGCCATCGTGCG
>Ga0210391_10005011_pt1 | contig 10933 bp, 9 predicted proteins | sample IncBWC12OmetaG_FD_160573 | JGI IMG/M metagenome (GOLD analysis project Ga0210391, IMG submission 160573) | Forest soil microbial communities from Barre Woods Harvard Forest LTER site, Petersham, Massachusetts, United States - Inc-BW-C-12-O ...
TGGTATTTTTTCTGATTTCTTGGGGCGGGTCCTCGTTGGTGGAGCAACCGCTGGGGCCTGGCGTGACGCTGGAGGATTTTCAGGAGCTGAATTCCGCACTGATCACTTGTGGCGCGCCGATCGAGGAAATTAATGTGGTGCGCAAGCATCTTTCGGCTACGAAGGGTGGGCGGCTGGCGTCAGCTGCGGCGCGCTCGATGAAAATAACCTTGGCGATCAGCGATGTGCCGGAGGGAGAGGAATCGGCGCTGGCCTCCGGGCCGACTGTGCCGGATCCATCCACGGTGGACGATGTCGAGCGGATCGCGCGGAAGTATGGCTTGCTCGCGGAATTGCCGGCTTCGTTGCGCGGGGTAATCGAGCGGCGCGCGCTTGCTGAAACACCTAAGGATGGCGATGCGGCGTTTGCGCGCGCGCGATTTGAGATATTGCTGGGGGAGCGGGAATTGCTTCACGCCGCGCATCATTGTTGCGAGGCGGAGGGATTTACGTGTCTGGTGGATACCGAGACGGATAATTGGCCGCTGGAGAAGGCGGCGGAACATTTGCTGGCGCAGCTGGAAATTCTGAAGCAGGAAAATCCGCGGCGCCGTGTGGCGATTTTTGCAGGCGGGGAGGTCAGCAGCCCGGTGACAGGTGACGGGATTGGCGGGCGGAATTCGGCGTTTGTGCTGGCGTGTGTGCCGAAAATTGCGGGGAGGAGGATTGCGGTTTTGAGCGCGGGAACGGATGGAGTGGATGGGAACAGTCCTGCGGCGGGTGCGGTGGCGGATGGCGAGACATTTTCACGCGCGCAGGGGATGGGTTTGGAGCCTGCGGATTTTTTACGGCGTTGTGACGCTCATGGATTTTTTGCGCGGATCGAGGACGCTATTGTTACGGGACCTACGGGGAATAATTTGCGGGATTTGAGGATTTTGCTGGCGGAGTGAGGGGCGGGGGCCGCGGCGAGCTGACTCTGAAAATTGCCAGGCGTGTCTGCGGAAAGCAGTTCCCCCTCTGCGTCCCGCGCCCGTCCCACGGTCGCGGCACGGCCGCTACAGAGTCAACGGCACGGGCGACTGCCGAAGGCTCATTTCTTCTTGGTTGAGGTCATTTGCGATTCGATTTTTGCCAGGAGCGCGTTGACTTCGTCCATTTGTTGCTGAAGTTTTTTCAGCGCGTCTAGAGTGTTGTCGGAGCCGGCTGCTGCCGTGGCTGTTTGCGCATTCGAAGACGTGGTTTGGTCTCCGTTCGTGCCTGCGGATGAGCCGGTGGCCGCGCCTGTACCACTACCTGCGTTAGCAACCGTACTTGCACCCGTACTTGCAGCCGCGCCCGCACTAGTTCCATTGCCCGGACCGGCTGGATGATTTCCTGCGGTTTTGGATTTGAGTGCGTCGATTTGCATTTGGATGTAGGGGGCGGCGCCGAGATTTAGATCGCCGGATTTGAGCATCGCTTCGAGCGGGGCGACGGCGTCCGGGTCGCCGCGCTTGCTGAGTGCGAAGAGCGTGGCGTATTTGATATCAATGTAGGGTTCCTGCAAATACGAAATTAGCGTTTTGGTGATGGTTTTATTTTTTGTGTCGAGGCCAGCGATGGCAGCGATGGCGGCTCCGCGCGTATCAAACGGCTTGCCGGGGGCCGACCATTCCAGCAGGAGCGGGACGGAGCGATCGTCGGCGAGGGAGCCGAGGCCTTGCAGAGCGCCGTTGCGCAGAGTGTCGTCGGGCGAATCGAGTTTCACGGCGGCGCTGAGAACGTCGTAGGCGTTCGGCGCTTTGATGTCGCCGAGCGCGTTCAATGCGGCGGCGCGGACGCGATAGCCCTTATCGTTTGTCGCGATGGCGGTTAGCTGCGGGCCGAGGGACGCGTCTTCGGTGAAACCACCGAGTTCCTGCACGGCGACCTGGCGAACCCAGGGCTTGGGATCATTGACGGCGGTAAGAATTTGTTTTTCTGCAGCGGCGCCGCCAATTTTGCCGAGAGCTCGCAGCGATTCCGCGCGCACGCCCCAGAAAGGATCGTGCTGGGCAGCGTTGCCGAGGGCGGCGACGACATCGGAATTGTCTTTGAGCGAGCCGAGGGCTAGGGCGGCGTCGGCGCGATCTGGGACAGTCTCTGCGTTTTTCAATTGATAGATCAGCGCGGCGGCGTCTTTTCTGAATTCGAGAGTTTTCAGAATGTTGTTGCCCCTATCGAACAGCACCATTTGCGGCGCGCTGTCCGCAGGCAGCGTGAAGGTTTCTTCGGCTTTGCTCACCTGGATCGTGGAGGTGTTGCGTCCGCTGGCGGTGGCGATTTCGATTGCGACGGGCATGTCGAACAGGTCCACCATGCCTTCGACTTTCTGCGTTTGCTTGACGTTTAATTTTATCTGGTGCGCGGAGTCGTCGTAGGCGTAGCTGACTTCGTATCGCGGCGCGCCAGCTCGCCAAATCCACTGGTGGAAGAAATGGTCGACGTTCGTGGCGGTGGAATGGTCGATTGCTTTTTCCAGGTCGGCGGTGACCACGTTTTGTCCGCGATAGGTTTCGAGGTAGTAATGCAGGCCACGGAAAAAATCTTCGTCGCCGAGTTTGGTGCGCAGCATCTTCAGAACCCAGCCGCCTTTGTCGTAAACGTTGCCGGCGTACTCGATGCTGTCTTCGAAATTGCGCGTGACGATGGGCACCGGATACAGACGCTTCTGGCGGAACCATCCGGCTTGATCGCGCCAGAATTCGTAGGCGGCTTCATCGGCGCCGTAGCGCTGCTCGGCCCAATAATGTTCGAAATAAGTGGCGAAGCCTTCGTTGAGCCAGATGTTGGCCCAATCGCGGCAGGTGACCAGATCGCCGAACCATTGGTGCGCGAGTTCGTGCGAATCCAGATCGTCGGAGCCGCGGCGAAGTTCGGGCGCGAGGCCGGGAGCGACCAGGCCGCGCGTGGTGAGCGTGGTGGCGCTGGTATTCTCCATCCCGCCTTCGACGAAATCGTTGACGGAAGATTGCGCGTACTGCGCCCAGGGGTAGGGCACGCCGAGCTTGTCTGAAAAAAGATCGAGCATCTGGCGCGTGCGTGAAAATGTGTAGTCGATGGTGTCTTCCTGGCCGCGCGGAACGACGTAGCGCACCGGGATGCCGCGCCAGGTGTCTTTCTTTTCGACGAATTCACCGGCTACCGCGGTGATGAGATAAGTGGAAAGCGGCTCGGACTGTTTCCAATCCCAGGTTTTGGTGCCGTCCGATTCTTCTTTGACGCTGACGAGGTTGCCATTGGAAATGGTGAGCCAGGCGGCGGGGACGGTGAGAATCATTTCCGAAGTGGTGCGATCGTTCGGGTAATCGTAGATGGGAATGTAGTAGCGCGTGTCTTCGGCTTCGCCCTGGGTCCAGACTTCTTTGGGGCGATTGGGATAATTTCTGTCGGGTAGGACGAAGTAGAGGCCTTTTTTTGGCTGGCCATCGTAGCGGATGAAGACTTCGTGATGTTCGCCGCGGCGGGATGGGCCGGGCAGCGGGACGATTAGCGCTGTGGCGGTGGTGGAGAATTGGGCGTCTTTGCCGTCGAGAGTTACCGCTGCGATTTTCAGATCCACGGAATCGAATTGGATTTGGGCGACGTCGTCGCGCAGCATGGCGAGGGTATGGGTGACTTCTCCGCGGACTTTGCGCTGGTCGATATCGAACCAGAGGTGCGTTTTCACATTTTGCAAATCGTAATCGCGGCTGCGGGCGTAGGGCTCATCGGCGCTGGCGAGCGCGGGAAGAAGCAATGCCGCGAGCGACAGTAACAATAAAAGGGCGCACAAGAGTGCGGGCACGGGTGGACGACAGCGTCGGGAAATCTGAGTCATTCGTATCTCCTCGAGAGGAAGCCAAGGTGGCGACAAGGCCAGATAGTATAGAACGCAGAGCGGCACTTTCGCATTTCGTGTTTCTGCTGAAGCTCCAATTATAGAAGTCCCTTCGTGCTGCCGCCGTCCACTGCGATGGTGGTGCCGTTGATGGAACTGGCGCGCTCGGATGCGAGAAATGCGACCAGCGCGGCCAATTCTTCCGGACGCGCGAAGCGGCCGATGGGCACGTTCGCGGTGGATTGCTTCAGGATCTCGTCGTAGGCGACGCCTGCATCTTGCGCGCGCTTTTCGAAAAGTTCGGTGAGGCGATCGGTAAGCGTGTAGCCGGGGCAAACGTTGTTGACGGTAATGCCGTCGGCGCCGAATTCATTCGCGAGCGTCTTGGCCATTCCCGTGACGCCGGCACGCAAAGAATTAGATAGCATCAGGCCGTCAATCGGTTGCTTCACCGAGATGGAGGTAATCGTGAGCAGGCGGCCCCAGCGGCGGCGCTGCATGCGCGGGAGAACTTCGCGCGCGAAATAGACGCTGCTGAGGAGGACGAGGTTTACGGCGGTGCGCCATTCGTCGAGCGTGATCTCCATGAATTTTTTCGAGGGTGGGCCGCCGGTGTTGGTGACACAGATGTCGATGCGGCCGAATTTCCTTTCGGCGGCGGCTACGAACTCGCGCACGCCGTCGGCGTCGGTGACGTCGAGGGCGCGCCAGAAGACTTCGCGGCCGTTTGCGGCGCCGATTTCCTGCCCGGCGCGTTCGACGTCGGCGGTGGTACGCGCGCAAATGGCTACTTCGCAGCCTTCTTTGGCCAGTTCGGCGGCGATGGCGCGGCCCAGTCCTTTGCTGGCCGCCGCAACGATGGCGACGCGTCCTTTTAGTCCGAGATCCATGAGGTCAGTCCTTTTTTTGCGGCTCGCCGGTGCGCAGGTAGGCGTCGGTCTTGTTGATCCAGTCTTCGCGGCGCGGCGCGAAGAAGTCGATGTCCACGGTGTCTTCCAGAGCTTCGGCTCTGTGCGGAACGTGGGCGGGAATCAGGACGATTTCGCCAGCGTGGACAACGGTGGTTTCGCCGTCGTCGAAGAAAAATTTGAGGGCGCCGGACATGATGAGGGAAAACTGTTCGCTGCGGTGGGAATGGCGCGGCACGATGCCGCCTTTCGCGATGAAAATTCGAGCGAGCGTGGCGTCTTCGCCGCTCATCATCTGGCGGGAGATTTGGGCGTTGAGTTTTTCGTGCTCTACTTTTTCGAATGATGTGGCTGCGGGCATGCGGCACCTCTCCCTGGGAATTGCGCGACAGGGAATCGTCTACCGAAATGGTGGAATCGTCAATGGCCGGGACTGCGAAACGCAATCGTCATCCCGAGAGGCTGTGACTTTTTGTTTTTTCGCAAGAAGCCATGCCGAGAACAATGAACTTAGATACAAAACAATCGCCTTTTGGCAATTTAGTCACATCCTCTGAGCGTAGCGAAGGGCCTCCCTGTGGCTGCGGCAGCGCCAAGCGCGTGACATCGAACAGCGGTACTTCGTTGCTGCGCTCCTCAAGATGACGGCGCGGGGACCGAGGCCGCCCGGGCGGCGACGAAACGCCCGCCGCGCTGCGGTGCAGCCGCGCCACTCGTTGACTGGATGGCGAAACGAAAAGATTGTGGCGCGGGGTGGCGTTCGACTAAGATGCGCGCGTTGGATGCTTGGGGCGGTGCGCGCGTGGCCGTGGCAATGAGCGGGCGCGACGAAATTCTTGGAGGTGCGGCATGCGACGATGGATGGTGTGCGCAGCGATGTGCGTGGTCATTGTTATGTGCGCTGCCGGGAACGCCACGGCGCAGATCGGCAAAAGCGTTTCGGTGGCGGCGGGCACGCCGGAAGATAAGGCACTGACGGACATTTATGCGGCGACGGATGGGCCGGACAAGATCGCGCTGCTGGATAAATTCATGGCCGATTACGGCAAGGGCGACATGGAGCTGCTGGGCGATCAACTGTACGTGCAATCGTACCTGGCGCAAAAGAATTACGCGAAGGTGTACGAGTACGGCGACAAAGTGCTGGCGCTCGATCCTGAAAATTTTTCCACGGCTGTAATTATGGTGCACGCGGCGGAGGAACAAGGCGACACCGCGAAACTTTTCGATGCCGGGCAGAAGGTCGCCGCGATCGTGACGCGTTACAAGGCGGCGCCGGCTCCAGAAGGCACTCCTGCTGATACATGGGCGGCGCAGCGGCAAGGCGTTTTAAAAACCGTGGAAGGCGACGTGGGCTACGTACAATACGCGTTGCTAAACGCTGCCTACAAGACGACGGACGCCGCGGCGCGCGCGGCGCTGCTGGAACGCTATGCCACAACGTTTCCGGATTCCACCTACACCTTGAGCGCGCGCGAGCAGACCGCGATTTCTTATCAGCAAGCGCAAAACGCACCGAAAATGCTGGCAGCAGCGCAGAGTCTGCTGACTTCGAATCCGGATGATATTTCCATGCTGATTTTACTGGCGGATACCTGGTGCAACGATCCGGCGCACCTCGATAAGGCTGCGGCTTACGCACAGCATGCGCTGGATTTGCTAGCGCAGGCGAAGAAGCCGGACAACGTAGATGACGATCAGTGGCAGAAACAGGTGGCGATTCAGAAGGGCCTGGCGTATTCGTCGCTGGGTGAAGTGAACGTGAACAAGGGGCGCAACCCGCAAGCGATTGACGCGTTCAAACAGGCCAGCCCGCTGCTGAAATCCGATACGTTCAGCTACGCGCAGAATCAGTACCGCATGGGATTCACGCTGGCGAAAATGCAGCGGATTCCGGAGGCGCGCGTGGTGCTTACGGAAGTGCTCGGGTTGAACAGTCCTTATAAGGCGCGCGCGATGGACACGCTGAATAAGATCGGCGGGCCGGTGACATCATCAGGAAAAACGAGCAAGAAGAGTTCGTGAAAAAGTGGAAACGCCAGAACGATGCAGCGCATGATGGGGGCGGGTGATTTCACAGGATCGTCGCAAGGTTAGGGTGATCTATGAAAACAGTGCTGCGAATTGCGGCGGGGCTGTGGCTAATTTCGCTTTTCGTTTTGTGCATCTCTGGGCCCGCCGACGCACAGCGGCCGCGAGGCTTCGTCCCTGCTGAGGTGGTGTACGCCAGCGATATTCCGTATTCCGGTGCAACCGGCGCGGCGGGAGTGGTGACGCTGGCGGTGAACCTGGACGACGGGGGGAATATTATTAATGTGCAAGTGCTGCGGGACATTCCAGAATTGACGAGCGCGGCGCTGGTGGCCGTGCACGGTTGGACCTACGCAGCGGCGAGTTTGGACGGCAAGCACATTCCGTCCACGCTACTGGTGAATGTGGTGTTTGATCCGGCCTACTTGCAGCTGAAAAATATTCCGCTGGCGCCGGCGGAGGTGTTTCAGACGCCCGACGCCAAGGCGACGCCTTTTTCTCCGCCGCAGCTGCTGGCTGCGACGTACTCCCCTTATCCATCCGATGCTACGGTGGAAGGCGCGGTGGTGCTGGATGCGTACTTGAGCGGCGGAGGCGGGATAGGCAAAGTCACGGTGATCCGCGCCGTTCCGCTGTTGACGGCGGCTGCGTTGGGCGCGTTGAAGAGCTGGAAATTTGCCGCCGCGGTTTACGGGAACGCGCCGGTTGCGGCGAAAGTGGTGGTGGCGATGGTGTTCCGTAAGACTGCGATGCCGTTGCAGTAGCATCCGTCCCCATCGCATCGGTTCACACCGGCAAATACACGCGGGGTAGCGGGAAGTCAGGGCTTTCGTTTTAGATGTTTGGTCTTACTGCGCTGTCGCGTGAAATTGCGATCGTTATGGTTCTTCGCGGTGGTGAAGTGCAGCATGGCGTAGAAGCCAATTGGCTTTGGTCTAGTAGCCGCGGCCCTCGGCTTTGAGTCTCGCGATCCCAGCGGAATCCAGGCGCATGGTTACCGGCTGTTTCTCGGGCCTATAAAACGTGCCGAGCGTAGTGGCGTTCCCGGGAGAAGCCGCGCGAATTGGACCGGGCTTTTCCTCGGACGCTTCGGTCATTAATGTTAGAACTTCCGCGTACTTCGTTTCCGCCACGGTCCGATGGCCGCGGCGCTCCATTTGCAAGTAAGCAGAAATGTAGAGTTCCTTCTGCGCGCCCGGCGTAATCGGCTTCGGAATGTCGAACCCGCTCGGCATGTCGCCTTTAGTCGCGGTTCGAGTTCAGTGGTTGGCGGTGGATACAAAACGGAAGCCGTCTTCGACTGCCTTCTGGCTGGCTTTGGAGCCCAGCGCGCCCGATTCGACTTGAGAGAACTGGTAGCGGCGGCGCGGCGAGAAGTTTTCCGGATCGAACGTCCCTGGGGCAATGCGGAAGATCCAGACGTATTGCCGGTGAGCCTTGTCCGGATCGGACGCGGAGGTTAGGCCGGCGTCGATGGGCGTGAGCGCGCGGAAATCGGAGAAGCCCTCGATTTTATGAACCGGCGTGGGCATGGTGACGTTGAAGAAATCCACGTCGTGCGTGAAGATCATCACGAAATCAACTTTTGTAATATCCGGCGCAGGACAAATGTTGGAGAAAAGTTTCTTGCGATTTTGCGCGATCCATTTCAGCTGACTGGGCGCGAGGCCATAGGCGGAAAAATAATTCTGGCAGGCGGGGTCGGCGCTGTCATTCTCCGGCTGAGGAGCGGGAGCGTCGTCAGACGATGCGGCCGGCGTGGCCGGTGATGAAGCCGCGTTTGCAACCGCTGGCTGGCTTGCAGGCGCAGCAACGGGCGCTTTGGCGGAAGTTTCGGCGAGAGGCGAAGGAGCTGTCGCAGGATTCATTTCTGCGTAGGTAGCGGACGGCGCGACCGGCTCGCTGGCGGGCTGTTTTTTCGCTGTCGTGTTTTGCGGAGCAGTGGCCGCGACGGACGCAGAATGCGCGGCCGGGCCCCGGTGATTTTCCGCAGAGGGAAGCGCGGCGAAGGAATTGTCAGGCACGTAGCCCTCGACGCCATTTTGCGCGCGAATTTTTACATAGTTGCTCACGCGCCCGATGATTTCGACTTCTTCGCCACATTTCAGTTTGGCTTCGACGCCCCGGGTGCGCAGGGAATCGTAAACGGAGATTTGATCCTGTTGCGCCACACAACGAACGGTGGCGGTATTGGCCGACGCAGCGCCTGCGAGGATGGAAATAATCACAACGCCTGCGAGGAGTGCGAAAAATCGAATGGCGTTTTGCATTTGGCCCTCCCACTTCCCCTGCTCGAAAAACTTTTTTGCTTTCGAGCACTCTCGCCGAAGCGAGCAACCGTCCGATCGTGCGGGGAAAGGACCGGTGCTAGCCGAGCGTTGAGGCAGAAATCCTGCTACAGAGAAACGCTCCGCGCACGAAAAAATTCAGGAAAAATCGTGCCGGACTCTGGGACTTCTTGCGTTTGCCTGCCTGCCGGGCGATTGCTGCTCGGATGTCGGGTGAAGCGTACTCGCAAACGGGGCTTCGAGCCAAGTACTGATTCCTGCGGTACTCGAACACTAGAGGTACCAGTACGGGGTTTGAACGGTCTGGGATGGCCGAGTCTGCGAGCGAAAAAGATCAATGGGTTTGAGGCTTTGTGCGGGGCTGTCGCTGGGGCGGGGAAGCACTTCATCACGGACGCCGTGTTTACGCAGGAACGTGCCGGAGGACAACTCTTATAGGGGTTCGTCGAGCGGGCCGATGAGCCATAGCAGTGGTGGCTTTTGGGGCGTAGAATGGCGAAAAGTGAATTGGATTTCACAAAACAGCGATTGGATGGGCATCATCCTAGCAGCGGTCACAATCGTTGTATGGGCGTTTATCATCGGCTGGCATGTCCTTTGGAAGAAGCAAACCCCGTCCACAACAACTGAACCCTCTCTAAGTCAATCCGCATCCACGTCCGAGGCATTAACTCCATTGGTCGATCCGCTGCCGGAACTCACCGCAAGCACATTCTCGGTTGATTTGAACCCAACAACCCAAAGGAACGTCCTGTTGTTGCATGTGCAAAATGGCGCGACGTCGCCGCTGGCTACCGTAAGAAATGTCGTGGCTGATATCGGATACAAACGGGAAGATGGACACGCGCTGTGGGTGGACTTCGGCGCCTGGATGGAAAGAGGAACGATCACCAATATCGAAAGAGACCAAACGAAGAACCTGGTCGTGGCATTGACCGATAATGGTAAACATTACGCGGCCACTTGGACCGGTCCGCGAGCCAATTTCATCGACCCTGAACTTGCGCCGATAGGGGAATTAACACCCGGTCGATGGGTGATGTCTGTGACCATTAACGCGGAAAACTACGAGGGAATATTCAGATTCTTATTGACCATCAGGCGGAATGCGGAAATTAAGTGTACCGCGGTTCAGAAATCCCCGTGGTGAACGCTGGACAACTGCATCCGCAGTTGTTGCGATGTGTTTGGGCGGCGCCGAGAGGCCCCGCTAGGACGTATAGCTCCGCACAGGTATGTGCGGTTTCGTACCAAGGCCGACCGACACGGCAGGCTCGGCGCAACGACAGTGAAACTCAAGTATTTGCATCTCCTGAACTCAGCTTCAGTACCAAATCAACGAGCGGCGGTAGTACGTCGTTTGCCAGATGGCGCATGAATTGGTCGTAAGTGTCGAGACGTTTCCTGCATCGCGGACAGCCCTGAACGGTTACGTTCCGGTCACCGCGAGGGCCTGCCGATGACTCGTCCGAGAACGTATCCCAAGTGTGCCGCAGGAATTCAGTTTTGACGGTCAAAATGATTTTCGCTTTGTCCATCATGCGATCCGAATATCATTGGTGGTGCGAAATCTTGGACTGTCCCCGCTCCGCGGCTAGTCGGCCAGGCGATGCGGGGAATATTTTCGGCGAACGTTGGGCGGACGACCGTCGCCGCGAGACCAACACCAAGACCTCCCATGATCTGTCGGCGGGAGAATCTGTTGTCATCGTGTCCCACGTTCCGCTCTCCTTCTGTCTCGTAAGAAAAGGCAACAAACACGAGGATATGGCATCGACTTTTAGCTGTCCATCCAGCGAAGCCGGTATCGCAGGCCTTAGACTATTGGGGATCTGGCACTTCTCGATACTGTGACCCGGGTATATGTTGAATGGTTTGCCTGAGGC
>Ga0210391_10005014_pt1 | contig 10930 bp, 7 predicted proteins | sample IncBWC12OmetaG_FD_160573 | JGI IMG/M metagenome (GOLD analysis project Ga0210391, IMG submission 160573) | Forest soil microbial communities from Barre Woods Harvard Forest LTER site, Petersham, Massachusetts, United States - Inc-BW-C-12-O ...
GTACGCAACTTCCGGAACGATATGTATCTGGTGAGCGAGGCGATACGGCTGATGCAAAAGTCCGGGAAGCCAGAAATTGCCGCGGCCGACATGGCCGTGCTGAAAAATTACAAAACTCACATCGACAGGGCTACGCGGTTCATTCCGTTGTGGGTAAAAGTAGCCGTCGCGCTCGCTTTGGGCCTCGGCACGATGGTTGGCTGGAAGCGCATCGTAGTCACGGTCGGCGAAAAGATTGGGAAAAACCACCTCACATACGCTCAGGGCGCGGCCGCGGAGATTACCGCAATGGCCACAATCGGCGCGGCAGATGGCTTAGGTTTGCCGGTGAGTACGACGCACGTGTTGTCGTCCGGCGTAGCTGGAACGATGATGGCCAATCACTCTGGCTTGCAATGGTCGACCGTGCGCAACCTGCTGCTGGCCTGGGTGCTGACGCTGCCTGCGGCGATGACGCTCTCGGGCTTCTTATTCTTCGCGTTCCGCAAATTGTTTTAGTCACACAAAGAAACCACTCCAAGACGCAATCTTTGTTCGCAATACGAGGCAGGAGTGCCCGGTAGCACAGGCACTCTTGCCTGTGCGGGTTTGTGAGCTCTTCCATTCAAGCCAAACCTAGCCGCGAAACCAGAGCACAGGCAGGAGTGCCTGTGCTACTAAAGATGAACCGGTGCAATTCGGGGCATATAATCCCTATGTCGAATGGTTGCTCTCTGCGGAGGAATTATGGAAGCAAGCACTGCACGCGCCGAACGAGATCTCTGGCCCGAACTTCCTCTGGAGGCTTGGCAAGACACCTTAAGCACGCTCCACATGTGGACACAAATCGTCGGCAAAGTGCGGCTGGCGCTGAGCCCGAATATCAATCACTGGTGGGGAGTGCCGCTCTACGTGAATGCGGTGGGGTTGACCACTTCTGCCATACCCTACAGCGGCGGAAACTTCGACGTTCAGTTCGATTTCATTCATCATAAGCTCGTCATTCGAACCAGCAACGATGCGATCCTCCCGCTTGCCTTGGCGCCGCAGTCCGTCGCCGATTTTTACCGGGACTTCATGGCAGCCTTAGCCTCGCTCGGCATTGCGGTGAAAATTTGGAAGATGCCCGTCGAAATTCCCGATCCAATCCCATTTGATCAGAACACCAAGCACGCCTCCTACGATCCCGAATACGCGAATCGCTTCTGGCGGATTCTTGTGCTTTGCGATGAAGTGTTCAAAGAGTTTCGCGCCGGTTTCATTGGAAAAGCCAGCCCGGTGCATTTTTTCTGGGGCAGCTTCGATCTGGCCGCCACACGCTTCTCGGGACGGCGTGCGCCGGAGCGCCCGGGGGCGGATCCCATCACGCGGGAAGCGTATTCCCACGAAGTGATCAGCGCCGGATTCTGGCCGGGAGGCGGCGACATTAAGGGCCCTGCTTTTTATGCGTATGCCGCGCCGGAACCGGCTGGACTTGCGCAGCATCCGGTGCGCCCCGCGGAAGCTTTTTATCATCCGCAGCTGAAGGAATTTATTTTGATGTACGACGACGTGCGGCAAGCCCCTTCGCCAAGACAATCGCTGCTGGCGTTTTTGCAAAGCACCTACGACGCGGGAGCTGACCTTGCGAAGTGGGATCGCAAGGAGCTGGAAACAGGAACCCACTAGTAGCACGCTGCGAGTCGTGGGGGCAGACTGCGCCTTACGAAGTAAGCTCCGGCGCGGCAGTCTCGGGCGCCGCAGAAGCCGGCTCCGGGAAAAGCCGGCGTGCGCGAAGCGAGCCAATGAGCAGCGCGAGATTCGTGATCAGAATAACCGCAAACGCCAGCGACGGAAGAAACTCAAAATCCGCGCCGCGCGCCTCCACAATTTCGATGCCCAGCACTGCCGTAATCAACCCGCGAGGCAGAAACCAGACCATGAGTTCGCGCTCGTGAGATGTGAACGCGCGCCAGGCGAAGCGCCCGGTCTGCACGGAGAGCCAACGCGCGATCAAGAGCGCTCCAAAACAGCCGAGCGCCAACACAGCGTGCTTGCGTAGGCCATTAAATTCCACAAGCGCCCCGAGCAAGACAAAGAAAAATGTGCGAATCAAAAATGCCAGCTCGCCGTGAAACGTGAGCATCTGCCCGTGATGCTGCGCGTGCAAGCGGCCGTGCTCTTGCTTGACGGGCGTTTCGGAAAACCAGTCGGCACTTTCCGCGTCTTCGCCCAAATGGAAACGTTTTTGCGCCGCCGGATAATTAGCGAGCGTCAAGCCAAACACCAGGACAGCCACGAGTTCATTCCCATGCACCGTATGAACGCCCGAGTAAATCAGTAATACAACCGCGAAAGTCAGTACATGCCAGAAGCGTTCTTCGGAGAGAAACGGCAGTAGATAAGACCACAGGATCCCGATGAGAACTCCCGATGCGACGGCCAGGATCACGCTCGAGAAAAGACTCCAAGTGATGATTCTTGCCGAAGCGCTGCCGCCAGCAGCGATATCGAGAAGAGTGGTAACCGCTAGAACCGCCAGGGCGTCGCCGAACGTGGCTTCGACCAGCAACGTGACTTTGACTTCGCGCCGAAGCTTCACTTGCTGCAGCACCGGAAGAATGATCGAGCTGCTGATGCAACCGAGTGCCGCTCCCACAAGGAGCGAAGGAATCCATGCGAAATGGAGGGCGTGGCGGCAGACAAGCGCAACTCCCACTGCGCTGAGCACGTAGCTGAAAACGGAGAGAAACAGGCCGCCGGCAAAGTGGCTGATAATTTCGCGGATCTTGAGTTCGAGGCCGCCTTCGAAAAGGATAAGAATCAGCGCAAGAGAACCAAAACCCTGCGTCGCGCCTCGAAAGATCTCGGGATTGACCCAGTGGAGCACAGGGCCAATGAGCACGCCCGTAGCCATAAGGATAATCACGTCCGGCACGCCCGTGAAACGCACCAAGCGATTGGCGACGAAGGCCAGAACCAGCAAGCCGCCGAGCAGCGCGAAGAAAAAATTTAAGGCCATAGGAGTATCCGACGTGTTCGGGGTGGAGAAATAGTCGCGGAAATGCAGAATCGAAGCAAATGAATAATTGGATTACAAGAAGCGGCGGCGCTGGATGGGTACAACCTTGCGAGCGGCTTGGAGTCAGTACCGAGATTAGTACCTAGAAACGATAAATAGACCGGCGCTGATCGCGATCGCGTCCTCAAGGAGCGCAATGACAAAGTCGGGAACCTTGAGTGCCCTCACAAGGCCAGTACGCCACTGATGGCCGGCGAAGGCTCCTGCAAGGCCACCAGCAGCGCCGAGGATGGCGCCGGGCGCGGGAGATTGTCCTGTAGATACGCCAACGCAAGCCCCGGAAAGCGCACCGGTGATAAACCGAACGATCAATCCCACTGGAGCGGTGCGGCTAGGCGTCGAAGGCAGCTTGTCTGTGATGAGCTCGACGATGGCAAGCACCGTGAAGATGGCAACGGCAGCCGTTGATCCCATGAACGCGAGCCGGGTGCCAGCCAGGTTGAGCCAGCCGCGGTGCGCCGCCCAAGCCGTGACCGCCGGCGCCGTCATAGCACGCATCCCAGACACGATGCCGATCGCAAAAGCCAGAACAAAAACAAAAGTAGCACTCATGCAAAGAGATGTATCCCCGATGCCGAAAACTGTCAAGAAGTAAGAGGCGAACAAAAGAGTCGATAAACAGGTGCAGCACTTCTATCTCTTTAGCGCTTCCATTTTTTCTCCATTGATTTGCCCGCCCGGTTCTACGCGCCCGGTCACACGCATCGCTCGTGTTTCAAACACCAGACCGCCGTAGCGGTCATACGCATCCGGGAAAAGCACAACCTCATATAGCCCTCGTTGGTCCTCAAGCGTCACGAACATCATGTTTCGGTAGTTCTTCGTCCCCACGTGCCGATAGGTCACCACCCACCCGCACAATGTCACGCGCTTCCCGCGCAAACCATCCAGCTCGTCGCTCCACGCTTCACCCTTTCGTGGCAAAAAATCCAGCGGGTGCCCACTCACGTACACCTCTAGAATCTCCTGCTCATATCTCAGCTTCTGTTCCTGCGTGTATGTTGCCGCCGGCATTCCCGCAAGCGCCGCGCCAATCGCGTCCTTCGGCGTCTCTGGGAACAGTGGGACAGGCATTCCTGCCTGTCGCCCTTTTCCTTCTGCGAGATTGTTCGTTCCCGCCAGGTCCATTCCAGGCGAAGAAAATCCGACAGACAAGAATGTCTGTCCTACTTTTGCCTGAAGCAAATTCCACCGCCACAACATCGCGGGCCGCGAAATCCCACGCGCCTCACCATTCACTTGATCACCCGGCTTATGGCCCACATCATCAAACGCCCCACACTTGATCAGCGCCACGATCTCATCCTTTTCCACGGGTACGCGCTGCAGAAAATCCTCCAGCGACCGAAACGTCCCGCCCTCTTCCCGAGCTCGTACAATCGCCGTCATCGTCTCCACGCGCAAACCCTTCACCTGCATCAACCCGACGCGCAGCGCCCGCTCTCCATCCGCAAGCAAACGTGGGACAGACATTCCTGTCTGTTGTTTTGTCTCTACCGTATACTCCATCCGCGAATGATTCACCGAAGGCAGCCGCACCTCGATCCCCCATCGCTTTGCTTCTTCCACATACGCCGACACGTGATAAAACCCCGCCCCCGCGCTGCACATCGCTGCCAGAAATTCCGCCGGATGATGCGTCTTCAAATACGCCATACGGTACGAAATGTCTGCGTACGTCGCCGCATGCGCCTTGCAAAAACCGAACCCCGCGAATTTTTCCACCATCATCCAGGTCTCTTCACGTTTTTGCGCGGTCAGCCCCATCATTCCCGAGGCCAGATCGAACTTTGCGCGTAGCCGGTCGAGGTCACGCCGGCCTGAGAATTTCGCAGATGATCGCCGCATGATGTCGGCTTCGGCCAGCGACATCTCACCAGCTACCTGCGCAATCTGCATCACCTGTTCCTGGAAAATGCACACGCCTAGTGTGTCGCCAAGAATGCTCTCGAGCGCTGGATGCGGGTATTCGACTTTTTCCTCTCCGCGCAGCCGTTTTATAAACAGTTCTTTCGAGCCATACTCTGCTGCTCCGGGCCGGATTAACGCCAAAGCTTGCGCGACTTCTTCTAGCGTCCGCGCTTTCATCATTCGTAGTAGACCGCGCATGGCGGGCGATTCGATCTGAAACACGCCCATCGTTCTTCCCGCGGCAATCACGTCGCTTGTCGCAGGATCGTTTTCCGGTATCGCATCAAAATCAATCTCGCGCGGCTTCGGGCACGGCGTCACGCCATCCGGCGCAACGCAAAACGTTTTCTCATCGCTCGTTGTGCCTTTTCTTTTGTCGATGTTATCCAGCGCCAGTGACATCGTCGTGAACCCGCGCTGTCCCAGCAAATCCATCTTGATCAGCCCAAGCGCCTCAATCGCATTCATGTCGTACTGCGTTACGACAATTCCTTTCGTCGCGCGCTCCAGCGGCGTCAACCAGGAAAGCGGCCGGGCGGAAATCACCGTCCCGCACGGATGAATCCCCATGTGCCGCGGTGCATCGTCGAGTCGCAACGCCACCTGCAGAATCGTTTTCCAGGGTTCTTCGTCGACAGGAAGGTCGCGGCACTCGGGTAAATCACGAATCGCCTGCAAAATCTCGCGCACTGGCCGGTGCGGCAGCCGCTTTGTAAAATGATTGACTTCGCCCGGCGGCACGCCAAACACTTTCGCAACCTCACGCACCGCTAGCCGCGCGTGCATGGTCACAAAACTTCCGATCATCGCCACGTGTTCTTCGCCCCAGCGCTCGTACACGTAGTCGAGCAATTCATCGCGCCGCGCACCGCAAATGTCGATATCGATATCCGGGCAATCGCCGCGCTGCTCGTTCAAAAATCTTTCAAAGTACAGTCCCCAGCGCAGTGGGCATACGCACGAAATTCCCAGGCAATACGTCACCATCGAGCTGGCTGCCGAGCCGCGAGCCACCGCCGGAATCCCGCGCCGCTTGGCCTCCTCCACGATTTCCCACACCAGCAAAAAATACGGCGCGAGATGCAGCTTTTCGATCACGCCCAATTCGTGCGTCAGACGCGAGAGCACGTCGGGCCGCAGCGGGCGGTAGCGTTTCTGCGCGCCGGAGAAACACAGCTTCCACAAATACGAAAATGCAGACTCTCCTGCCGGCACCGGAAATTCCGGAAAGATCGTTTTGTGCAGCGTGAGGTTGAGATTGCAACGATCCGCAATGTCCAGCGTCGCGCGCAGCAGTTCCGGGTGATCCGGAAAAAGTTTTTGCATTTCCGCCGCCGGCTTGAACCACGCTTCGCCGGTGGTGATGTCCGGTTTACCTTGAGAACCAGCGAAGGACGTTCCCACTGTTGTCAGCAGCCCGCCGGTGCGTATTGCATTCACCGCGCGATGATGCAAATGCTCCTCCGGCCGCAAAAAATAAACATTGTTGGTAGCCACCAGCGGCACGCCGAGTTCGCGCCCGATCCGCTCTGCCTCGCGCAAAATGCGCCCGTCTCCCGGAGACAAATGCTGCACCTCGATCCACAATCGATCGCCGAAAATGTCTTTGAGTCGCGCCAAGTCGCTGCATTGCCCAGGTTTTGCAGGGGCACGGCGTGCCGTGCCCCTACGGTCATCTGCGCCGTGCATTCGCGTGGGTAACGGGCACAACGCGATTACACCTTTGGAATGCTTCGCCAACTCCTCGAGTGTCACCGGCCGTTCTGCATACTCTATGGGTCGCTCGCTATTCTTAGCGGAGCTTTTGCTCTTCGCCAATTCGGTTGTTCCCAAATGCCGCAGCGTTGTCAGCTGGCACAAGTTGCTATATCCATCCATATCCGCCGCCAGCAGCACCATCGCCTCACTCTGTGAATTTCGATTCTCATTTTTCGGATTTCGAGATGCGAAGTGCGAATCACGAAACTCGGCGTCAGTCGCCGCACGCCACTCCACATCCAGCGTTACTCCCACAATCGGCTTGATTCCCGCCGCAATCGCCGCTTGATAAAACGGCACCGCCGCATACAACCCATTCGTATCCGTCAGCGCCACGGCAGACATTTTCTGAGCGACCGCCGCGGCAATAAACTCTTCCGGCGGCGCCACGCCCCGCAAAAACGAATAGTGACTGTGACAATGCAAATGCACGAACACGAGTGCCCCGATCCGAGAGGGAAGAAGCCGACGCCCGCCGTAAAGCAGGCTTTTCTATTTTCAAATCAGGGTAGGGAACAGGGAAGGGAATGCCGCGACATTTGATCAGTGATGCTCTGTAGTGGCGCAGCATGCTGCGCCACTACAAGGAAATTTATCTCGATAAGCAGGGCGTGGAGAGGACGAGGCCGCCGGGCTTGGTGGCGTAGTGCTCGCGCAGCTCCAGGCCATTGCCGTAGAAGACGGCGTTCCAGCCGTAGCGGCCGCGGACGGAATCTAGGCCGCGGTTCAGATACCATCGGCGGTTGGCGTCGGTGTCGAAGAGTTCGTGCTGGCGGCGGTCGGCTTCGAGATTTGTCACGTTTACACCGACCAGACGCACGGCCACGCGGCGCGTGAATAATTTTTCAAAAAGTTCTTTGGCTTCCGCGAGCAGTTCGCGCTCGTCATTGGACGGGCGCGTCAAGCGCACTGTTTGATGCGCGGAAAAGTGGTCCACGTAGCGGATGCGAAGACCAATCGTTCGCGCTTGCCGGCCGTATTCGCGCAGCGTCGAGCCGATTCGCTCGCTCAAATATTCGATGAGTCCGCCGAGAAACTCCGTGTCGATCGTTCCGCCTTCGATGGTTGTTTCGCGCGAGACTGATTTCGGGGTCGAAGGCAGCATCACTTCGCGTCCATCGAGGCCACGGGCGCGCTCCCAGATTTGTCCTCCAATCACTTCGCCAAACGCAGCCTCCAGGGCTGCTCGCGGCACCAGCCGCAATTCGCCGATAGTGGCGATTCCGCGCTCCGCGAGCATTCCTGCGTGGACATGACCGATCCCGTGCAGCTTCTCGACCGGCAGCGGCGTCAAAAAGTTTTCTTCCGTTCCCGGCGCAATCATGCGGAAACCGCGTGGCCGCTCGAGGCGCGACGCAATCGACGCCACTACTTTCGTCCGCGCCGCACCTACACTCACGCTCAGCCCTGTTTGCTCCAGCACGTCCGACTGCACGCGCCGGAGCGCGGCTTCGTAATTCGGGTACAGCCGTTCCGTCCCCGCAAAATCCAGATAAAAATCGTCCAGCGCCGCCGTCTCGACCGCGGGCGTGTACGTCTCGAGAATGCGCCGCACGCGCTCCGCAAAGTCCGCGTAGTGTTCGTACTGCCCCGGTACGACCACGGCCTTCGGGCAAATACGCAGCGCGTCGCGAAACGTCATCGCGGTTTTCACGCCACATATTTTTGCTTCGTAGCTTGCCGACGCCACCACGCCGCGCCCCACCAGCACGGGCCTTCCGCGCAACTTCGGGTTGAGCACTTGCTCGACCGAAGCAAAGAACGCGTCCACATCGACGTGCACGATGTTTGGAATCGCCTTGGAGCGCGAGGCGTCCGCTCCGTGGCCTTTTTCTTCGCGCGCATCTTCGTGGAAAGGATTGAAGGGCATTGCCACTGCAGGGAATACGTTTTCGACGCAGACGTCCATGACGGCTCCTGTTGACTGTGACCGCACAGCGGTGACCACAAGGAAACGAACCGAGTACAATTTCTTCAGGATCTTCCGGAGTCGAGGGATCTCTCTTTCGAGCTGACCCCTCACCCCGCTTAGGGCTCGGAATTTTCAACGGGCGGCGCCCAGTTCGTGAGAGCCAAAGAGGCAATGGAGCTGAACGCCACCCGTTTCCCGTTTCCTCTACCACTCCGCACTATAGGCGAACAAAAAGCGAAAGTCAACATTTTTCCACCTCCCCACAACTGCAGCCTATCCTCAAAAAGTGATTTCATTTGGCGCGGCGGATTGGGGCGTTGCTGGCGGAGGTAACACGGCGGACACCACCGCGCTCGTGACGGTTGCGAGGGCGTGGCGAGCGACCCCATACTGAAAATATGGCTGTCCCCAAAATGCGCGGCTCCCTCTACGTTGCGGCAATGACCGCTCCCAAAAAGCACCGATCCCTTTGTATCGCGGCATTTGCCGTGGCTCTATGCTTCGCGGTCAGTTCAGTGCGAGCTGACGAAATTCGGCTAAAAGATGGCAAGAAGCTCTATGGCGTGATCGTGTCATACGAAGACAACATGTTCAAAGTCAAAACGGACTTTGGCTATGTGCTGGTGGAGAAAGACAAGATCGCGTCGATTGTTCCGTCGACGCCAGCGGGCGAGACGCCGAAAGCCGATAAGACACCTGTTGCAAAGAAAGATCCGGCCAAAGAAGCGGAGCCGAAAGCAGAACCGGCCGTGGCGTCGTCAGCAGAAGGAACAACGCCAGCGACGAATGCCAGCGTGAAATCCGCGGACCCTGTTGCGGGAAAGCACGAAAAGACAGCCCCTAAAATTACAAACGCCGCAGTGAAGCCGGAAGTTCCTGCGAGTACAAAGACGAACGCGGTGGCACCCTCCATCACGGCGCCTGCGGCTGCCGGAGGGCCGAATGCAGCCTTAGCGGCATCCGCAGCACAGCCCGCGGCGCCAAAAGAGCCGGAACCACCGGCGATCCGCGAAGAGGTTCAGGGCAATCTCTACACGAACTACACGCACGGGTTCAAAATGTACAAAGCGCCGAGCTGGACGCTAATGGAGGATGCGAGGAAGGCGCTGCCGAACGCCGTCGTGGCATTGGGCACGCTCAACCAGTCGACCCTTCTGGTGATCGGCGACGAAGAGAGCAAGGCTGGGCTGGATCCAGCAGCGGCTACCGTCGAAAAGCGTCTGAGCGAAATTTACGAAAACTACAAAAGAATTTCACAGCGGAAGACCGTGGTGGGCGGGCTGCCGGCTATCGAGTATCACTACCGCGGGATGGCGGACGGGCATGATTGGTCCGGAACGCTAGTGGTGATTTCTCGAGGGGCCGATGTGTTCACCGTGCTCGGCATGACCTACGCCGACAATGACCTCATTCAGATCCAGGAAAATGTGATTTCGAGATCGATTGCGAGCCTGGACTTCAACGTACGTTGAGGCAGTGAGTAGTGAATAGAGAGTAGTGAGTAGTACGAGGCCATTGGAGCGTACTTCCATCCATACATTGCCGGTCCTTGGATCTAGTTAACAATAAGACCCCTCTCCCCTGGGTTTTTCATAAACACTGATTCTAAAGAGAGATCAAGTCACGTGTTTTCACGCACTTTTGCAAGTGTTGATTCTACGTAACTTGTCTTGGCGCGAAATTGTGCAAGAATTCACGGCTTTCTTGCCCAAGGGGAAATGAGAAACGCTACAGAACGGGCAGCGGCAGATCACAAAAAGAAAAGCGGCAGCTCGGCTGCCGCAGACCACAATACTTTCCAGCATTCAAAATAATCCCGCAGCAGAGTGAGTTCAAGTGACAAAATGGCCGCAAGGGAGAGGCGGATGGGCTGAGCACGGCACGGAGAAGAGGGCAACTTGAATTGGGCAAAAAGGTAAGAGCGGGCACGGCATGCCGTGCCCCTACGTGTTTCGGCGCGACGGGCGGGGCGACCCCGCCCCTACAATGGGTTTCTGGGTTAGTCGGAGGCGGCGGCTGCGGTATCGGGGAATTTTTTGTGTTCGCGGATGACCGCGATTAGGGCTTGGGCGGCGCGAGGGAGGCTGCGGTCGCGGCGGTAGACGAGGCCTAGTTCGCGCCAGAGGTCGACACCTTCCACGTTTAGGAGCTTTACTTCGCCTGCCTTCACTTGATCGCGGGCGAAGCTTTCGCTGATGAAGGAAACGCCGGCATCGGCGGCTACGAAGCGCTTGATCATGCCGATGCTGGGGAGTTCCATCGCGACGCGGAGGCGGGCGCGATAGGGGCGAAACAACTTGTCCAGCACC
>Ga0210391_10005016_pt1 | contig 10928 bp, 5 predicted proteins | sample IncBWC12OmetaG_FD_160573 | JGI IMG/M metagenome (GOLD analysis project Ga0210391, IMG submission 160573) | Forest soil microbial communities from Barre Woods Harvard Forest LTER site, Petersham, Massachusetts, United States - Inc-BW-C-12-O ...
ATGCCCCCCACGTCGGGCAGGCCGCTCGTCCGCACGCTGAAGTGCTCGCGATCCCGATAGAGCTCCACGGCGACGGGGGCGGTCGGCGTGAACATGTAGTGCGCCTTCATCGCGCCCCACGCTTCGCCGAACATGCGCGGCACGTACCGCTCGAGGAGCGCGCGCTTGTCCTTCGGGTAGCGCATCGCGAAGAGACCGGCGCGCGCGCTCGCGTACTGGTTCGGGACCCAGTCGCCGTAGAGGAGCTGCAGCGTATTGAAGACGCGCACGTTGAAGTGATCGCGCTTCCACGCCTCCTGGAGGGATTTCACCCCCTCGGTCTCGTCTCCCAGGCGCGTTTGCATGATGCCGAGCTCCGCCCAGGCCTTCGCGTCGTCCGGGTCGAGAACGACGGCGTCCTTCATCATGGCGACGATCTCGGCGTACCGATGCTCCCATTCGGCCGAGTCGCCGACGATGCCGTAGAACTCGCTGAATTCCTTGTCGCGCGCGAACACGTCTCGCTTTCGAGCTTCGAATCCCGGCTTGTCGTCGGCCACGAAGCGCGCGGCGGCGCGCAAGCTCAGAAGCTCAAGATCTCCGGGCGCGACCGCGAGCCCGGCATCGATTGCCGCGTCGGCCTTTTCGACGTTCTCGTCGCGAAGCGCCATCCCCGCACGCACCGCGTACGCTCCCGCGAGCTTGGGGTTCACCGCCAGCGCGTCGCGGATCAGCGCCTCGGCGGCGTCGAAGTCACCCGCATCTTCCAGCGTCACCCGCGCGAGCAGGACCTTCGCCGCAGCCTGGTGGGGCGCGACTTTCAGCACTTCGTTCAAGACTTCCTGCGCGTGACCGGGATCGTACTTGTCGATGAAGAGATCCGCGCGCCACAGGAGCGTCTCGACGCGACCCCGTTCGGCGCGCTCGCTCTCGTTGAAGGCGCGATTCGCGTCCTTCGGATGCCGCAGGAGGTGCATGGCGCGCCCCACCATCGCGAGGCCTTCGGCATCGGACTGCGGGATGGAGTCGTTCCCGTACTCGTCGGCGAACTTGAGCAGGATCGGCTCCGCGTCGGCCCTCCGTCCTACGTCGATGAGCAGCTGCCCGAGGACGAGCCGCACGCGCCGTCCTCCGGTACCCGCTCCGTCCTTCTCCGGGTCGAGCCTGGCGATCGCTTCGGCGACCTTGCCCTGCGACGCGAGGATCTGCCCGGTGAGCGCCAGGGCCGCGAGCCTCTGCGACGCATCCGCCATCGCCGCGGTGGCGTCGCGCATCGCCTCCGCGTCGCGGCCTTGCTCGAAGCGGATGCGCGCGAGCGCCAGGCGCGCCGCGCCCTGGTCGGCGCCGGTGACCGCCAAGAGACCCTTTTCGGCAGCGGCGTAGTCCGTGGCGCGGGCTGCGGCGAGCGCCGTCTCGAGCGGACCGTGTGCGGAGGACGCGGCGCGCAGAGGGCGAACGAGGTCGGGCGTGTCCGGTGCCGCGTAGGTGACCGGCGTCCACGTCGCGAGGGCCACCGCGGCGAGACCGCCGGTCAGAGCCGGGACGAATGGGCGAAGCAAAGAACGCGGCAGCGACACGGGCAAGAGACCCTCCGAAAGCGTGATTCACTCATGGCGCGGCGCACACCTCGTCAGGCCTGCGCTCGATTTCGCCGGTCGGGCCGAAGACGAGCATCATTTCGAGCGCGTCTTCGTGGTCCCGATAATACCGCGCACGGACGCCGAACGCGAAGAACCCCAGGCTCCGGTAGAGCCCGATCGCGGGAGCGTTCGAGCGCCGGACCTCGAGGAGAATGCGCACGGCCGAGGCGCGCTGGGCGTACGCGATCGCTTCACGCAGGAGGGCGCGCGCGATCCCCCGCCGGCGCCGCTCGGGGCGCGTGACGAGGTTCAATACGTGGATCTCGTCGGCCACGTGCCAGGTGCTCAAGAAGGCGACAGCCGCCGCGTCGTCGTCCTCGCGCGCGACCCAGAGGCGAGCCCACGGGCGCAAGAGCTCGGCGCGCAGCTCGTCTTCGTGCACGAGCGACGGGTCTTCGAGCCCGACGATGCTCGGGACGTCGCCCTCCTGCATCGAGCCGACGCGAATCACCGCCGTGGACCCGGCAGAGCGGCGGCCATGGCGCGCGCGCGCGGCGCGATCGCCCATGCGTCGATCGCGAGGCGGACGGACCCGTCGCCGCGCACGATCGCGCCGGCGTACGGCCCGAACCCGGTGACGAGCGCCCCGAGCGGTCGGACGAGTAGCTCTTCGGTGCGACCAATGGCGTCGACGCCGACCCAGGCGGGGGGCTCGGGGACGTCGTCGGACGGCGGCCCGAGGTCGACCACGTAGGAGGCGTCGCTGGGCGCGGCGGCGCCGAGGCAAGCGAGGAGGTGGGGGGCGCGCAGCTCGCCGGGCGAATGGTTCTTCTCGACGCGGCGGGTGCTCTGCGCGGTCAGCGCGAACTCGTCGTCGCCGGCGCGCACCCAGAGCACCGTGGCGAGGCCGCTCTCGATGGGCACGTCGAGGCGCGCGGTGAAGCCCACGCCGGCGCGGCTCGATAGGCGAATCGCCCCGCCCATCCGCTTGATCCATGCGCGCGTGATGTCGAGACCGATGCCGCGGCCCGCGAGCAAGTCGCTCGACTGGCGCGTGGAAAACCCCGGCAGAAAAAGCAGCGATAGGAGCGTGTCGTCGTCGGCCGCCTCCGCGATGGCCGCGGTGACGAGCCCGGTCTCCACCGCGCGGCGCCGGACGTGCGCGACGTCGACCCCCGCGCCGTCGTCGGCGATCGTGATGCGCAAGCGGTGGCCGACCTTGCGGCCCGACAGCGCGATGGTGCCGCTCGCCGGCTTCCCCAGAGCCGTCCGCACTTCGGGCGGCTCGATGCCGTGGGCCACCGCGTTCCGCACGAGCTGCAAGCACGGCTCCATCAATTGATCGGCGATGCGACGGTCGATCGTCTCGTCGGCCCCGCGTGTCTGCACGATGACCGTGGACGCCCCGCGACGCGCCTCCGATTCGATGGCCGTCGTCAAGCGCGCGAAGATGCGTCCCACGCTCGACTGGCGCATCGTCGCGAGCTCCTTCTTCGCGTCGATGACGTTCTCGCGGAGCGACTGCTCGGCGGCCGTCAGCGCGACGGACGCACTATCCATCTCGTCGCCGAAGCCTCCGAGCGACGCGGCGACGCGCTCGATCTCCGCGAGCGCCCCCGCCGGAGCACCCCACGGGCGCGCGGGACCGATGAGCCGGAGGGCATGCGCGAGCGATCCCCGGAGCTCGCGGAGTTTGCTCGCCGTGTCGCGCCCCCGAAGGGTCGGGCCCGCGATGCGCTCGCGCGCCCGATCGATGACGTCGAGGCGCTCGATCAGTCGGTCGACGTCGCCCGCGCGCACGCGAATCGTCGCAGCGTCGCCGTCGACGTGCGGCGGGCGGACGGCCGCGTCGGGGGACGACGGCGGTGGAGCGCTCCGGCCCGACGGCGGGAGAAGCGACGGGTGACTCCCGCGTGCACGCAGGGTGGCGAGCGTCGCTTCCGGCTCCTCGAGGAGCGCGCCGAGAATCGCCCGCCACTGCGCGACTTCGTGCATCGCCTCGCGCGCCGCAGGCGCGAGCTCTGCGCCCCGAATCTTCTCTTCGAGGCCGTGACAAAACCAGGACATCGGCTCGTCGCCCACGGCGCTGGCCGCGCCCTTCACCGTGTGGATGTGCCGGTAAATGGACCGCACCGCGAGGACGGGATCCCCGCTCGTCGCGAGCGCGTCGTCGATGCGCCCGAGGCGATCGGTCACTTCGGCCGCATATTGGGCGCGAACGAGCGCGTCGATCGGGATGGGCACGAGGTCCTCCGGTGGGACAGGCCAGCTCGCCGGGAGGGCCGGCAGTCCCTGGGACAGGCGATCGACCGCCGTGGCCACGATCGCCGCCGCCTCGCCGAGCCCCCCTTCGTCGCCTTCGCGAATCCGGCGGTGGAGCCGCTCGAGCGCCCCCGCTAGCTCGCGCTCGCCCGCGAGACCCGCGCTACCGCGAAGCGCGTGGAGCGATCGTTTTGCGAGCGGGACGTCGATCGGGACGGCCGTCAGAGCCGCGAGGTGGCGCCGGAGCTCCTGGACGAGGAGGCGGACGAGCTCCGGATCGGGGGATGTCATGACGCGGCTCGACGGCTGCCCTTTCGCTCCGCTCGCTCAGCGGAGCTCCGCATCGCCCTCGCCCTGCCGCTCTTCTTGCCCTTCCGCGAGAAGGCGCGCGAGAGGCTCGAGCATGGGCGACAACGCACGGACGAGCAGCTCCGGAGCCACGCGATCGCGGAGGTTCGCGAGAGTGCTCACGAGACCCCGCGCCCTCTCGCCAGCCTCGGCGACGGCGCGCACGGCCTCCGGATCGGTTCCCGTCAGCTGCTTCACGCGCTCGCCCATGTCGACGAGCGCGCCCTCCGCGTCGCTCGCAGCGCCCGCCGCGCGCGCCGAATCCTGAGCGACCTCGGTGAGCACGGCGTGCGCCTGCCCGACCTGCGCGTCGAGCTGTTGCAGGTCCGCCGCGAGATGCGTCAGGCTCGCTCCGAGCTCGCGCGCGGCGTCGATCCCTCGCACGGAGAGAGCGCGCACCTCTTCGCCCACGAGCGAGAGCGATCGCCCCTCTGCCTCTCCGCGCCGCGCCGCTTCGAGCCCCGCGTTCAACGCGACCAGACCCAGGCGCTCGAACGCATCGAGCGATCGCGCAGTCAATGCCTCGAGCTCCTGGGATCGCGACGTCAGCGCGCGCGTCCGATCCGCCACGGCGTCCATCGCGCCGCGCTGGCGCGCCGCCGTCGAAGCGATACGTTGCGCAGCCGATCCCGCATCGCGCGCGCGCACGAGGGCGCGCTCGTGGGCTCCCCACAAAGCGCCGCTGTCACCCCCCTGGTCCTCGAGGCCCTGCACCTCGTTGGCGCTCCGCCGCAAGAGGCCAACGAGAGGGTCTTTGCGGGGCTCGGAGGGCATCCGACTCCTATACCCCGTCGCCGGTTTCCCTTGTAGTCGAGGCGGGTGTACTGAGCGTGCTACCCGCCGTTGCCCGCCGATCCCCGCCCGACGAACTCTTTCCCCCCGCCGGGCCCTGCGCCGGTCGCTGCCGGCCCGACGACTGCCGCTGCGGAGACCGCCGCCCCGCTCGCTCTCTTGCTCGCCCTCGCGGTCCTTGCCGCGTGGCGCGGCGTCTGCGTCCTCGCGGGGCCCGACGTCGACACGGACGCCTATGCCCACCACATGATCGCGCGGGCCATCCTCGCAGACCCGCGCGACCTCGCCATCCACTGGGTCTGGCTGCCGCTGTTCCATTATTTGCAGGTCCCCCTCGTCTGGGCGGGCGGAACGATGGACACGGTGCGGTGGGCCAACCTCGCGCTCTCCGCGGTCACGCCGTGGGTGCTCTTTCGCTACGTGTGCCGGACGGCGCGGCCGAGCCGCGGAGAGGTGCCTCCTTCCGTTACGGCATTCGTTGCAGCGCTCATCGCCGGCGCGTGCCCCATCGTCATGCAGATGGGCACGACCGCGCAGCCCGAGCCGCTCTTCGCGCTCGTCTTGATCGGCGTCGCGGTGGCCTTCCAGGAGCGCCGCTACAACACGACGGCGGTGCTCCTCGGCGCGGCGGTCATGCTGCGCTACGAGGCGTGGGCGTCGTTTCTCGTGATCGCGCCGTGGATTCTCGCGGAACAAGCGGGCGCGTTTTTCTCGCGAAGCGGAGCGGACGGCTCGCGCGAGACCGCACGCGGCGCGAACGGCCTGGACGGGGCGAACGGCTTGCGCCGGGTGCAGGTCAACGCGCGTGCGCTCGCGGTCATCGCCGTGCCGGTCGCGCTCATCGCCATCTGGGCCGTGCTCCGCAGGCCGGTCGACGGACGCTGGTTCGGATTCCTCGGGCAGACGCGCCAGTTCGCGAACGACGCGACGCACGAGCAAAGCGCGCTCGACCGCGGCGTCCTGGGCCTCGCCCTGAGCGCGCTGTACTATCCCGTCATCGTTCCGGTGCGCGTCCTGGGTCCCGTCATGGCGCTCGTTCCGTTCGGGGTCGCGCGGACGGTGCGCGATCAGGGGCCTCGTTTCGTCGCCGTGTTCGCGGCGTGCCTCGGGTTCATTTCGTTCTCCTGGATCACGCGGTCCTCCCTCGGGCTCGATCGCCACTTCGTCGCGGTCGTGCCGCTCTACGCGACCTTCGCCGCGCAAGGCGGCGTCGTCGTGGCCGACGGGCTCGCCCGCGTGCTCGGGCGCGTCCCCTCCCAGTGGCTGGCGGGCAGCATCGCCGCCGTTTTGATCGGCGGGCTGGCTCTCGAGCTCGACGTCTGGATGGGCTTCTGGCGAGGATCGATCGAGCGCGGCTGGCCCGAGCGTACGGCGCTCGGCGCGTACCTGCGGTCGGTCCCGGCGCAATCGACGATCTTCTGCGACGACGCCACGCTCGAGATCCTGAGCGGGCTCGATCGGCGCCGCTTCGATCGCCACTGGCTCGACGACCCCCACACGTGGGATCTCGTGGCGCGCGCAGCCGAAGGCGGCGAGCAGCCGTACGTCGCGACCTGGAGCCGCAAGCTCGCGGGCCACGACGCGCTCGGGGAGGTCGTCTTCCACGCGGGCCAGGAGCCGAACGACGCCGCGACCGGCGTCGCGGTGATGCGGATCCACGAAGGCGCGGCGCGCGCGGGCCGCTGAACCGTCGAAGGGAAACGAGCCAGCGATGGACGCCACACAACCACCGCACCAAGGCCGGCTCCCACGGCCCGCCTTGCGCCGCATGCGCGCGCTCGGCAGGCTCCTCGAAGCGGCGCGCGCGCCCATCGAGTTCCAGATTCTCGGGCGCATGCTGCTGCAGGCGGCGCTCGTCGGCGCCGCCGCGGGACTTCTCGGATCGCTCTTCTTCGCCGGCGTTGAGGCGGCGCAGCGCCTCCTCCTCGAAGCCTGGGCTGGCTACGCGCCGCTCCGCGCCGGCGGCGAGTTGATCCTCGGGGAGTCCACGCAAAAGACCCCATTTCGCCCGTGGCTCTTGCTCGTCATCCCGGCGGCCGGCGCGCTCCTCGGAGGCGCGCTTTCGACGTGGCTCGCCCCCGAAACGCGCGGCGGAGGCGCCGACGCGATCATCGCGGCGTTTCACCAGAACGGCGGCTTCGTACGCAAGCGCGTCGCCTTCGTGAAAGCCGTCGTGTCGATCCTGACGCTCGGCTCCGGCGGCTCGGGCGGGCGCGAAGGCCCCACGATGCAGATGGGGGGCGCGCTCGGATCGCTCGTCGGGCAGGTCCTGCGCTCGACGGATCGCGAGCGGCGCATCCTGCTCGTCGCGGGCACCGCGGCGGGCATGGCGGCGGTATTCCGCACCCCGCTCGGCGCCGCGCTCCTCGCCGTGGAGGTCCTCCACCGCGACGACTTCGAGGCCGACGCGCTCGTCCCGAGCGTCCTCGCGAGCGTCGTCAGCTACTCCGTCTTCATCGCGTTCTTCGGCGAGCAGACGCTCTTCACGCACGCGCCGAGCTACCCCTTCGAGCCGCGGCATCTGCCGCTCTACGCGCTCCTCGCCGTCGTCATCTCGCTCGGCGCGAGCGCGTTCCTCGGCACCCTCCACTGGGTCCAGTCGACCACCCGAAAGTTGCGCGCACCCGATTGGTGCAAGCCCGGGCTCGGCGGCCTCGCGCTGGGGATTTTCGCGACGCCGATCATCGTGCTCATCGGCCCCCACCTCGGCCAGGAAGGGCAGGGCCTCGGCGTCCTCGGCGGCGGGTACGGCGCCGCGCAGCTCGCGATCGTCGGCGCCGATTGGTTCCCGCTCGGCTGGCGCGGCGCGGAGCTTCTCGGGCTGCTCGCGATCGTCAAGACGATCGCCACCTGCTTGACGGTCGGCAGCGGCGGGAGCGCTGGCGACTTCGGCCCGTCGCTCGTCATCGGGGGCATCCTCGGGGGCGCATTCGGCCGCGCCGCCGCGCTCCTCTTCCCCACGGCGCACATCGACCCGGGCGCGTTCGCGCTCGTCGGCATGGGGACCTTCTACGGGGGCCTCGCGCACGTCCCGATCGCATCGCTCGTCATGACGTGCGAGCTCGCGGGCAGCTACGACCTCCTCGTCCCGCTGATGCTCGCCGAGGGCATCGCGTTCGTCGCGCTCCGCCACAGGAGCCTCTACCACTCCCAGGTCGCCACGAAGCGCGACTCGCCGGCCCACCGCGACGATCTCATCTTCGACGTTCTCACGGGCGTTCGGGTCGCCGACGTCCTCGTCCGCGATCGCCCGTACGCGACGTTGACGACGCGGTCACCCGCAGCGGAGGTCACCCAGAAAGCCGCGCAGTGCGCATGGCAAGACGTCTTCCCCGTGGCCGATGAGAACGGCAAACTCGTGGGCATGATCTTGAGCGACGTGCTGCGCACGATCGCCGCCAACCCCGACCTCGGGGAGTTCGCGATCGCGCACGATCTGATGGTCCCGCCGGTCAGCGTGAAAGAGACCGACGACCTCCAGCGGGCGGTCGAGGTGATTCTCGAGCACGGCCTCCGGGAGATCCTCGTCGTCGGGGACGACGGGCGCATCGCCGGCTTCCTCGACGAAGCCGAGATTACCCGCGTCTACCACTCGGCCACCGCAAGCCGCCGGCCCAGCTGAAGGCGGACTCCGGGCCGCCCTGGTTTCGGCCGGCCGTGGTCCCTGCCCGCGCTGCCGCCGTGGCCCGTGCTGTAGAAGTACGTCCTGCGCGTCTTGTACGACCGGCACGCACGTTCGACCGGGAGCTTTCTTCTGCCAATCGAAGCGATCGTCGAGGTACCCTCACGAGGAGCGGGTAGCCGGAGGTCTTCGCCGCCCGCCGACCGGGGATCGTCGCCAATGCAATCGCAAGGGCCTCGGCAAAAAGGCGCGCTCGGGCCGAAGGGGCCGGGTTCGACCGCCGAGGGAAACGCCGAAAACGAGGAACAACGGCTCGACGCCATGCTGGCGGCGCTCGGACGTGGCGGCGTGGCTCCCGAAGCCTGGGACGAGCTGCATGCCGCGGCCCGCAAGAACGATCGCATCAGCGAGCTCGCGTTCGCGTTCGAGAGCGTCTCGCAGGGCAAGCGCATCCGGGCGTTGCCGCCCGCCGTGGCGGGCGAGTTTCTCTTTCAGGCCGCCCGCTTCTTCGGGCACGTCTTCGGCGACGAGCTCGGAGCCATCGCCTACCTCGATCGGGCGCTCGCCATCGCCCCGGCCCACGCCGCGTCCTTTTCGACCCTCGAGGCACTGCTCGAGAAGTCGCAGCAGTACAAAAAGCTCGCCGAACTGTACGTCGCGGCGGCCCAGCAGAGGCCGCGCGGCGATCAGGCGCCGCTGCTGCGTCTCGCGGTCGAGCAGCTCGTACGGAGCAGCGGGCCGGAGGACAAGCTCATCGAGCTGCTCCAGCAGGTGCTGCGCCTCGAGCCGGGCGACGAGCCGTCGCGGGCGCTGCTCGAGTCGCTTTTCTTCAAAGCGAACCGTTTTCGAGACATCATTCGCCTCGGCGAGCAAGCGCTCGCCGCAGACCCGCCGCCGGACGGGGACACGCGCGCGCGGCTCTTGGGTCGCATCGTCGAGCTCTATGCCGACAAGCTGCAGGAGCCCGAGCGAGCGCTCCCGTTCGTCGAGCCGCTCCTCCTCCTCGATCCGCGCCATGAAGGCGCGCTCGCCGTCGCGCGACGACTCGTCGCGGTGAGGGGCCTCGCGGGAAGGGCGGCGGCCGCGCTCGCGACGGCGTACGAGACGGCGGGCGCGATTGAAGAAATGGCGCACTACCTCGCGATCGAGCTCGAAAGCACGCGCGGTCCCAAGCGCGCCCTGCTCCTCGCGAGGCTCGGTCGCATCAAGCAAGACCACCTCGGCGATCCCGGGTTCGCGTTCGACGCGTTCGAGCAGGCGCTCGTCACCGACCCGGAGGACGACGTGCGCCGACGCTACGTCGCGCTCGCGGCGACGCTCGGGCGCGACGCGGATGCGGCGAAGACGCTCGCGCGCGTGCTCTCCTCGGCGAAAGACCCGGCGCTCCGTGCGCGCACGGGGGCGGACCTCGGCCGCGTCCTCCAGCGAAGCGGCGACGGAAAGCGCGCCAAGGGCCCCCTCGCGCTGGTGCTCTCGCACGGGGGTGCGCCGGACGACGCGGTGCTCGAGGCGGGGTACGTCTTGTGGGAGATCCTCGAGGCCGAACGCGACGAACGGACGCTCGGCGACGTGCTCGAGCGGCTCGCCGGGCTCGAAGCGGATCCCGAACGGCAGCGCGCGGTCAACGAGCGGCTCGCGGAGATCGCGACCCACCAGAACGACGTCCCGCGCGCCGTCGGCGCGTACGAGCGGCTCCTGGCGACGAGCGCCGCGGCGAAAGCCCGCGAGGCGCTCGGGCCGCTTTACGAGGCGACAGGCGACTACGTCAAATACGGCGACTTGCTCGAACAGCGGGGCAACGAGGCACCGTCGGGGCCCGAGGCGAGGGCGCTCTTGATGCGTGCGGCGCAAGTGCGCGCGAGCGATCCGTCGAGCGCGGCGGCCGCCGTCGCCACGTGCCACGCCATCGAAGCGCGCTTCGGGGTCGCGCTCGACGTGCTGGGACTCCTGATTCCACTCCTCGAGAACCAGCGGCTCTGGAGCGCGCTCGCCGAGGCGCTGGGGCGGGAAGCGGGGCTTCTCGAAGGCGCCGCCCAATCGCGAAGCCTGTCGCGGCTCGGGCTCGTGAAGCTCACGCACCTCCAAGACGCGTCCGGCGCGATCGACGCGATGACGTCGGCGCTCGCCGAGGACGCGACCAACAAGAGCGCCCGATCGACGCTCGAGAAGCTCGCGGCGGCCGGTGACCACCGGCTCGCGGCGGCGCGCGCGCTCGAGCCCCTCTACCGCCAGGAGGGTTCGCGACCTCTGCTGCTCCGGGTGCTCGATCTCCGTGGGGCTCTCGGCGAGAGCGCCGACGTGCGCCTGTCGGCGCTCCGCGAAGCCGCCGATCTCCTCGGCGGGGG
>Ga0210391_10005018_pt1 | contig 10925 bp, 11 predicted proteins | sample IncBWC12OmetaG_FD_160573 | JGI IMG/M metagenome (GOLD analysis project Ga0210391, IMG submission 160573) | Forest soil microbial communities from Barre Woods Harvard Forest LTER site, Petersham, Massachusetts, United States - Inc-BW-C-12-O ...
CAACACATTCTTGTACCACTGCGTGTCCGACCCCTGCACCGGCAGGAGAAAAACTTTGTCGTCCTCCAATACAAACCAGACCGGCTTTGAGATGGCTCGCCCTGACTTTCTGCCGATTACAGTGATGGTGATTTCGTGAGATCGGGAAAGGCGGTTTTTTAGATCATGGTTCCGCGCGGGCTTATTGCTCATCCGAATCTCCTTTATTTCCCGGCATTGTATTGCTCGTCGCTGACGTGCTCCATCCACTCGACCACCTTGCCGTCCTTCTTTTCCTGAATGGCGAGGTGCGTCATGGCGGTGGTGGGGGTAGCCCCATGCCAGTGTTTCTCGCCGCCCGAGAACCAGATGACATCGCCGGGCCGTACTTCCTCGATCGGGCCACCCCAGCGCTGCACGCGGCCGCATCCAGCGGTGACGATGAGAGTTTGACCGAGCGGATGCGTATGCCATGCTGTCCGCGCAGCCGGCTCAAAGGTGACGCTGGCGCCCTGAACCAACGCCGGATCAGGTGCCTGAAAAAGTGGATCGATCCGTACCGTGCCCGTGAACCACTCCGCTGGCCCCTTAGCGGAAGGCTGCGTGCCAGCTCTTCTGATTTCCATTCCTTGGGCCCCTTCCTCTGCTGCGACCGCTCATCTGTTCAAATGACTTCGAGATTCGCCTTGTAAGGCTCCCATGCAACTCTCCACTATTCATTCGGGCTAGACGGCTTCACGATGAGCGGCTTGCCCGAAACCTCGTATACGCGCGTCAGGTCTTTGCCGACAAGGGTCCGCACCAGTGCACCCTCAACGTAGAAGGTGAAGGTATGAGCGCGTTCCTCGATCTCATAGGTGCCAAACGATGCTTCGTAGCCACCCTCCGCATATTGCACCGGCGCAGCGCCGGTCGCTGTTTGCGGGTTGGCCTGCTGGTTTCGGTACATCACCTGGACCGACATGTGGCCGTCGCTCGTGTTAGACCAGCATCCCGGTACGGTCAGCCCGGTGAATTTTCCCGTCTGCGCCTTCCTCTTCGAGCCAGGCCAGCCGCCACGCTCCGACTAACCTTCCCCGGATGCCCGCATCTCGCTCGCGCTGCTCTGCACTGCGAGTCTGGCTGCTGGCCAGCGTCGTTGCGGTCATCACGATCAAGAAAAACACTACCCGAGCGAAAGCAGTTTCTTCATGTTCGGCTCCTCGCCACTGGTATCTCCCGTTCACTCAGATTCGAGAGAAGCCATGTCGATGGAGAACCGGTACTTCACATCGGACTTGAGCAGTCTCTCGTAGGCTTCGTTGACCTTCTGGATGGGGATGACTTCGACATCGGCAGTAAGGTTGTGCTGCCCGCAGAAATCGAGCATCTCCTGAGTTTCGGCGATGCCGCCGATGTTCGACCCGGACAGACTGCGACGGCGCGGGATCAGGGCGAAAGCAGCGACCGCGAGAGGCTTCGGCGGTGCGCCGACGAGGGTCATATTGCCGTCGCGGCGGAGCAGGTTGAGATAGGGGTTGATAGGGTGCTCGGCGGAGACTGTGTCGAGGATGAAATCGAAGCTCTCCGCGTGCTTCTGCATCTCGTTCGCATCGCTGGAAACGGCGACTTCATCGGCGCCGAGATGCAGAGCATTTTCCTTCTTCCTCGGCGACGTGGTGAAGACGACGACGTGGGCTCCGAGGGCATGCGCAAGCTTTACGCCCATGTGGCCCAGCCCACCAAGCCCGACCACTCCAACCCTCTTCCCTCTGGTGATGCCCCAATGCCGCATCGGCGAATATGTTGTGATGCCAGCACAGAGTAAAGGTGCGGTTCCAGCGAGACTGAGGTTCGAAGGCACGCGCAGCACAAACCTCTGGTCCACGACGATGCTGTCAGAGTAGCCGCCGTAGGTCATGCCTCCGAGGACCTTATCCGGGGAATTAAAAGTAAGTGTCATGTTGGGGCAGAACTGCTCAAAACCAGCCCGGCATTCTGGACATGTGCCCTCCGAGTCGACCATGCAGCCGACGGCGGCGAGGTCGCCAGGCTTGAATTTGGTAACCGCGGAGCCGACCTTGGTCACACGCCCGACAATCTCATGGCCCGGGACAATCGGGTACACAGTGGGCATGAATTCGCTCCACTCGTTGCGCACTGAATGGAGATCAGAGTGGCATATGCCGCAGAACAGAATTTTGATCTGCACGTCGTGTTCGGTTGGATCGCGCCGCGTGATCGTGGCGGATTCCAGCGGCGATTTCGCGCTGGCAGCGGCATAAGCCTTCGCTTTGTACATAGACTTTGACTTTCCTTTCAGAGACCGGTCATTTTCTCCAGGCGTTCCGGGTAGCGAGCACCTTCCACTGTGATGTTTGAGGCGGCGGCATCAATGTCGCGAAGGTCATCGTGCGTCAGTTCGACTGTCACGGCACCAATGTTCTCTTCGAGGCGGTTCAGTTTCGTCGTGCCGGGGATCGGAACAATCCACGGCTTTTGTGCGAGCAGCCAAGCGAGTGCGATCTGAGCGGGGGTCGCTTTCTTGCGCTTCGCAATCCCGCCGAGCAAGTCAACCAGTGTCTGGTTGGCCTTGAGGGCCTCGGGGGTGAAGCGAGGCAGAGTGCTGCGGAAGTCGGAGCTGTCGAATTTCTTGTTTTCGTCGATCGCGCCGGTTAGGAAGCCCTTGCCCAGCGGACTGTAAGGCACGAAACCTATCCCGAGTTCCTCGAGTGTGGGAATCACTTCCTTCTCCGGCTTCCTCCACCACAGCGAGTATTCGCTTTGGACGGCTGTGACGGGCTGAACTGCATGGGCACGACGGATCGTCTTGGCGGCAGCTTCCGACATGCCGAAATGTTTTACCTTGCCTGTCTGAATCAGTTCCTTCACCGCACCCGCGGTGTCTTCAATCGGAACGTCGGGGTCCACCCGGTGCTGATAGTAAAGATCGATGGTCTCGACTTTGAGCCGCTTGAGCGAGCCTTCGACAGCCTGCTTGATGTGCTCCGGTTTGCTGTTCACACCCGGCGGCGCGCCCTTCATTCCCCGAGGATCCTTGTCAGCACTCACGTCGAACCCGAACTTGGTGGCGATAGCCACCTTCCCGCGGTAGGGAGCAAGGGCTTCGCCCACGAGCTCCTCGTTCAACCACGGGCCGTAGACCTCGGCGGTGTCAAAGAACGTGATGCCGCGGTCCACGGCGGCATGGAGAAGAGTGGTCATCTCCTGCTTGTCTTTCGGGGGACCATAGGAAAAGCTCATCCCCATGCAGCCTAAGCCGAGAGCCGCAACTTCCAGGTTGCTTTTTCCAAGTTTGCGTTTTTGCATTTGTTTCTCCTTCGACGTACCATCGTTCGCGCTTATTCATCTGGCCTCAATGAGGATAGCCTGCCGACCGCCTACCTATTTGCCTGTTTCGCTGAACTTCTTGCCCGATTCTACGAGACCCCAACCCATCCCATCCCAGCGAAGCTCCGTGCGGGATGGAGCTGAAAAAGGGATGGGCAGCGATGCAGTTGTAGGGCAGACGCTAAACCATGGGGCGAACAATAGGCGAATATGATAAATTGCCTGCGTGCCTCTTCGGACCTGCACCGTCATTATCCACGATTTGTTCGGGCCTGCATGAAGCATGAGGAGGATCAAATGCATTGGACCGGGGCCTTGCGGAGGGACTTGAGCACCAGAAACCGGCAGATCGCGATCACGAGCGGATTGGTGCACGAACTGACCGGAGGCGAAATGCCAAGTGTCATTTTCGGACGCAGCGAAGACCGGCAGCATGGAAATTTTCATCCTGCTTCTTACCGGAACATTTGTGCCCGACCCGCATGGGCGCGCCGTCTTACCAAGGTCCATTCCGGGTCGCCAAAAGCTCTGCCCACAGCGGGCCGACGATGGATGGAGCTCGACTGCGCTAACAGTTCCGACGCGCTGCTCATGAATATCTTCTGCTACCGGCGCACGGTCGGGAACCGTGCTCTGAGTTCCATGCTGGGGGTCGCTCCCGGGCTGATGCCAGAGTTTGGCTTCCGGCCGCGGATTCCCCTTCGCAACGGGAAGACCGACCGTACCGAGATCGACATGAAACTTGGAGACCTGTTGGTGGAAGCCAAACTGACGGAAACGGATTTTCAAACGGCTCCTGCGGCAATGATCGAGCGCTATCGCGACGTTGAAGAGGTTCTGGATCTCAGCGAACTGACGCGAGCCGGCGATGGGTTTCCCTGTTATCAACTCATTCGCGGCGTACTCGCTGCCTACGCGACCGGCGGGTCGTTCTGCGTTTTCTGCGACGCTCGGCGTCCGGACTTGATTGAGAATTGGTATACGGTGGTGCGCACGGTCAGAAGCTGCGTTCTGCGCTGCCGCCTGCAATTGCGGACATGGCAGGAACTGACCGTCCCGTTGCCGCGGCCCTTAAAGCAATTCCTGGCGGCAAAATACGGCATCACCCACTGAAATACGAAGCGTATGGCGCGTAGTGCATTCGGCAACGGTTGGCTGCGTGAAATACGGCGCGCCGAATTCGAACTTCGCGCGAAACCGTGCTTCCCGCAGGAATTTCACGCAGGGTTCGGTGGTCTTGCCTTCTTCTGACCAGAAAAGTACTCCAGGAAGGCCAAAAACGTTCCCTAGAGGAACTGTCTGCACGGCTGCTGCCGGAACCCCAAAGGGTCGTTTAGAACAGATTTTCACTCAACTTGCTGGTGACCGGACCTCGCACACCGACGTTCTATTTTGAAGACAAAAAAATCAGAGAGTGGCTGATTCGAGCCAGTCGTTGGTGTGGCTCTCGTACACTCCAAATTCCTAGATCTCGATATAAACCATTCTCTACCTTCGCCCCTGTCCACAGCGCTTTTCGGTCCAGGGGGTGTAGTTTCACTCCCCCTTTCACAACCGGGTCCGGTCCGCACGAGCCTGCTTCCGCACGGGTTATACTAGCTGCATTATGTCTGGGGATTCACCAAAGACCTTTTACCTCGAAACCTTCGGCTGCCAGATGAATGTGCATGACTCCGAAAAAGTCATCGGCACCCTGGTCCACGAGGGATACCAGCAGGTGCAAACGGTCGAGCAGGCCGACTTGATTCTCTATAACACTTGCTCCATCCGCGATAAGGCGGAGCAGAAAGTCTTCCATCGTCTGGCGGACCACAAGAAGCTGGTGGCCCAGGGCAAGAAGTTTGGTGTGCTGGGCTGCGTGGCGCAGCAGGAAGGCGAAAAGATCTTCGAGCGCGCGCCACATGTCTCGCTGGTCTGTGGGTCGGCTTCGTACAGAAATCTCCCGCAGATGCTGGTGCAACTAGAAAGCGGCCAACTCGAAAGCGCCCAACCGCCAGCAGGGAACTCGGGAAGAGGGAAGCGGGAAGCCGGAAGCCTGATCCGCGTCACCGGACTCGATGATCGCGAAACCGACGAATGCTTCGAGACCGAATTCACTGCCCGCACCAATCCTCATCGCGGCTACATCACCATCATCGAAGGTTGCGACAAATTCTGCGCCTACTGCGTAGTTCCGTTCACGCGGGGAAAAGAACGGAGCCGCACGTCCGATTCCGTGCTCGCCGAAGCCCGCCAGATGGCTGATCTCGGCTACACCGAAATCCAGTTGTTGGGCCAGAACGTGAATTCCTATGAAGACCCAGGCTGCTCAGCGTCTGGGAAAAACAGAACGTTCGCCGAATTGCTGGCCGCCGTAGGAGAAGTGCCCGGGATTCGGCGGGTGCGCTTCACCACTTCGCACCCGCGCGACTTTGGACGCGACATCATCGACGCCATCGACGCCGTCCCTACGCTCTGCGATCACGTGCATCTGCCGGTGCAAAGCGGCTCAGACCGCGTGCTGGATGCCATGCAGCGGCTCTACACGCGCGAACAATATATCGAGCGAATCTCATGGATGAAGTCCGCCAAGCGCCCGATCAGCATCACCAGCGACATCATCGTCGGCTTTCCCGGGGAAACCGAAGAAGACTTCGCCCAAACTTTGTCGTTGCTTGACGAAGTGGGCTACGATGCGGTTTTTACCTTCAAGTATTCGCCGCGTCCGAACACCCCGTCGCTGGCCCTGGAAGATGCCATTCCGGACCAGGAGAAATCGCGCCGACTGGAAGTGCTAATGTCCAGTCAAAAAGAGATACAGATCGGACGCTACAAGAAATACATAGGAGAGATCCTGGAAGTAATGGTTGAAGGTAAGAACGAGCCCCGTCAGCAGTGGATTGGCCGCACCAGCCACAACAAGACTCTGAACTTCACCGCTCCCGCAACCTCGGCTCTTCAGCCAGGATCATACGTGAACGTAAGAGCAACCCAAAGCTTTCCCAACAGCCTCCTAGGAGAATTGGTGATATAAAAGCCGAAGTAAGCGTTCTCGAAACGTGCAGCGTTTCCAGGAGTTCCCGATGGAAGTAGAAATGACAATCCGCGGCCTTTTGATGGATCCGGTGACCAATACGCCTATCGTGATTTTGAAGGATGTGGCGGGGGAATCGGTGCTGCCCATCTGGGTGGGGGTTTACGAGGCAAATGCGATCGCGCTGGAGATGGAGAAGGTGAACACGCCGCGTCCGATGACCCATGATCTCATTAAGAACGTGCTGACCGGGCTGGAAACGCAGGTGCACAAGGTGGTGGTCACGGAGCTGCGCGAAGATACATTTTATGCGGTGATCTGGTTGGAGCGCGGGGGCGAGATCGTCAGCATTGATTCGCGGCCGTCGGATGCGCTGGCGCTGGCGTTGCGGGTGGATTGTCCGATCTTTGTGGATGAGATCGTGTTGAAGAATTCCAAGCAGGCGGCGAACATGTCGGATCGGGTGAGCGCGGAAGAGTTGCGAAAGTATCTGGAAGGGCTTAACGACGAGGACCTGGGGAAGTACAAGATGTAGGCGGTAGCTCCTCCGCGGGTCCAAATCGCCCCCGTAAACGACCTATCCTGGCGGGCCCAAGTTTGCGGGCACTCAGCGCTTGGACTTTACATAATATCTGTTATCGGACATTGCATTCCTCTGCCGCATCGTTCCATCTGGCCAGTAATTTAACCTCTGGTTCGCCAAAGCGCTCCCAATCCCACCATCTTTGGTCTAGCCATGCCCTTCACTTGGATGTATCTTCTTTTCGTTGGTGGATCATGAACGACATCTGGGTTTATGGGTTGACCCTAATTTCCTCTTGGGTGTCCTTCTGCACTATCCTGGGTATTTTGGGATGGATAGTCTGGGTCTGTGCGGCCGACGCGCGGCGCCGCGGCAAGTCGCCTTTGCTGGTCGTTCTCTTGGTTTTTTTCTCGTTCCCGCTGGGATTGATCCTGTGGCTCCTATTCCGGCCCGAGCCGCCCGATGGCGGGGTAAAAGGCTTCCATCTAGAAGACCACCGCGTGCAGTGACCGCGTAATCGGAACCGGTGATTGTTGGGCGTGCAGGCAAGATGGGGTTTAGATATCGCTCACTAAGGGTTCGTGTCGAGCGCGAGCCTCACCGCCACATCTCTTCATCAATCGTATCCTGAGCGGACAATGCGCTGTTGAAAGCCGGATCTTTGCGCCATGTGCCTGCGATATCGCCGAGATCGCGTTGCCGGCGGCGCTCCCCGGTAACGCCGGCGCCCCGGGCCAGGGCTTCAATCGCCACTTGGTTCAAGCTTTTGCCCTGTTCGCGGGCGGCCCTGCGAAGGGCTTCGTCCAAAGTATCCGGCACGTTGCGGATCGTAAATTGCATGCATATATTGTAGGCGGTGCAGCCACGAAGTGCGGGCCTGAAGCGCCGCTCTTCCACATCTGCGTCTAGGGCAGACTCGGCATTGGACGCCGGAGTGTACTTCCCTTCCGCCTGCGCGGATTCACACCGGGCGGACGAATGCGTCTGCGGCGGCCCCACAGGACTCGGCGGGGAAGACTATTTTTGGGTGGAATAGATTGCCAGCTATACGGGTGGCAATGGCAATCAAGTCGCGCTGGTTGGTGAAGACTTTGATTTGGCGAGCGCGCGAGAGCTCGGGGAGATTGACCGGGCGGCCGCTGCGGATGCGGACGGCGGTGGCTTCGTCGGCGGTGACGGCGGGAAAGCGTGGGAGAAGTTGGCGGGGGTGAACGAACAGCGAGGCGAGGGTGTTGCTGCAAGCCTTGCTGGCGACTTCTGCATTCCCGCTGCCTTCCAGAGCAGCAGGTTCCGGCACTTCGCTTCCCTTTTCCTCGGGGAAAGCGTTGCTCCGGTCAGAATGACAAGTCTTGATCTGAGCTTCGACCGGCTGCTTATGCTCGATCTCCTCGATGGTGTGGGCTTGGGTGATGTCGAACTCGGCAACGGAGGTGCGGCGGAGGGATTCGAGATGGGCTCCGCAGCCGAGGCGCTGGCCCATTTCGTGGGCGATGGACCGCATGTAGGTTCCCGAAGAGACCCGGGCGCGGAAATGAGCGCGATCGGCTTCTACCGCGGTGATGGTGAAGTCTTTGATCTCGACCTGAACCGGCTGGAGGATGACCTCTTTTTGTTTTCGCGCCAATTTATACGCCGGGACGCCATGGATTTTCTTGGCGGAAAATGGCGGAGGAACCTGGTCGATCAGGCCGCGGAATTCGGCAGCAAGCTTATGGAGATTGTCCAAGCTGGGGGTGGCTGAAGACACTTCGCCCAACGGTTCACCATCGGCGTCGTAAGTGTTGGTGGCAAAGCCGAAGCGGACCACGCCTTCGTAGGTCTTTTCGGAAGCGATGTAGAACTGCGCCAGGCGGGTGAGAGATCCAGTGACCAGCGGCAGGACGCCGGTAGCGAGCGGATCGAGCGTGCCGAGGTGGCCGACAGAGCGCTGCTGGAGAATGCGGCGCATGCGGTTGACTACGTCATGAGAGGTCCAACCGGAAGGCTTGTCGATGACGATGACGCCATTCATAGAAGAATTTGGTAATTTGGTGATTGAGTAACTTGGCAATTTGGAAACCTCAGGCCGGCTCGCGGCCGTTTTCAAAGCAAATCACTCAATCACCAAGTTACCAGATTTCTTATGCTTCCCATTCGCGACGACCAGCCTCGGTATAGCAGCCCGTTCGTGACCTGGTTTTTGATCGGGCTGAACGTGGTGATTTTTTTCTTCGAATGGTCGCTCGATCCGCAGAGTCTGAACGCGCTGATTCATCAGTTCGGGGTGGTGCCGTATCATCTCGCCGTATTTCTGGGCGGCTCGCACCGGTATCCGCTAGCAGCCATCGTGGTTCCCCTCTTCACCTCACTTTTCCTGCACGGGTCGTGGATGCACGTGATCGGAAACATGTGGTTTCTCTATATTTTTGGTGACAACGTTGAGGACTACCTGGGACACTTCAAGTACCTGGTCTTTTACCTCCTCACCGGTGTAATCGCGATGGGCACGCATGTCGCGATGAATCTCCATTCGACCGCTCCTGCGCTTGGAGCCAGCGGAGCGATCGCCGGAGTGCTGGGAGCTTATTTCATTTTGTTTCCCAAAGCGCGAGTGTTGACCTGGTTCTTTATACTTGTGCTGTGGGTGCCCGCCTGGATCATCCTGGGATACTGGTTCGTCTTGAATTTTCTAAGCGGCACGGCAACGGCGCTGGCGGTGCGGGGGCAAAACATGGGTGGAGTAGCCTTCTGGGCGCACGTGGGCGGATTTATCTCGGGAGCGCTGCTGGTGAAGATTTTCGGCGAGCGGCAGCTGCGCTATCCGTACGCCGTCGGTAACTAGTCCTGTTCGACTGCTCGCGCCACAGTTCGGCATTGACTAGCTTCCACCGGTGTTATAAATTTCTGCTGTAAAAACCTACCGCCGCTGTAAACCTCCCCGCCCGAGAGCTGGGCTGTCAGGATGTAATCACCAGAGGAATCTTCGTAGATAGTTCGGACGCACGTCAAGGCTCCTGCGATTGCAGCACCCAAGGAGGTTTCCCATGACACGGCGGCGGCGTACCCTCAAAATAAAGGCTCGTGTTCTCAGCGCACGCGTCGCGTTCGTCGCGGCTCTGGCCGTCCTACGCGGCGCTCTGACACTAGCTGTGCTTTCCGCGCTGATGATGTCTGCCCCTCGCCCGGCGCAAGCCCAGACCGAGACTGTGCTGTACAGCTTCACTGGAGGCAGCGATGGCGGCTTACCTGGGTCTAGTCTCGCTCTTCATGGTGGCAACCTCTATGGAACGACCATAACGGGCGGGCCGGCGGAAGCTGGAACCGTATTTGAGCTTTCGCCGAACAGCAGCGGAGGCTGGAACGAATCCGTGCTCTACGCTTTCTGTTCCTTTGGCCCGGAGCTCTGCCCGGACGGGGCGTATCCTTCTGGCCCTGTGGTATTCGACAGCGTGGGTAACCTTTACGGAATCACGCCCGAAGGCGGCAACAGTAATTGCGGCTTCACCCCAGGGTGCGGCGTCGCCTTCGAACTTAGTCCCGTGGGAGCGGGCTGGACGGAAAACGTCGTGTACGACTTTTGCTCGCAATTCACCGGAGGCGTGTGCCATGACGGGGACTATCCGGGGGGCGGCGTGATCATGGACGCGGCGGGCAATCTCTACGGCCAAGTGGCCGCTGGCGCCTTCGAGCTGAGCCCGTCCAGCGGGGGATGGACGGATAAATTGATTTCGATCAACCTTGAAAATTCCACCGCCGGGTTGACTATGGATGCCGCAGGAAACATCTTCGGCCTCGCGTTTGGTCAGACTATAAAGTGGGAAGTATTTGAGCTTTCACCGAACGGCAAGGGCGGTTGGAATTCAACTGTGCTTTTCACGTTCACTACCATCCCCAGTGGCGTAACCCTATGGAGCCCTCTAGCGCTCGACCGGGCCGGAAACATTTACGGTACGGAAACGCCTTGGTATAGCGTCCACAGGAAACCGATTGAGTTTATCGGAGTGGTCTACAAGCTGAGTCCTGGGACGACGGGATGGACGAAGAAGGCTATCTACACTTTCGCACCAGGCGACAGCGAGCTAGAGGGCAACGCACCTTCCG
>Ga0210391_10005019_pt1 | contig 10924 bp, 5 predicted proteins | sample IncBWC12OmetaG_FD_160573 | JGI IMG/M metagenome (GOLD analysis project Ga0210391, IMG submission 160573) | Forest soil microbial communities from Barre Woods Harvard Forest LTER site, Petersham, Massachusetts, United States - Inc-BW-C-12-O ...
GCTGTCTCCCGCGTGGGAAACTATCACTCTTGCAGCTGGAATTCCTGATTCTTTCGCGCGCTCACCGATACTCCTTATGTATACCTTGTTCTCCAATATAATTTGAAGCTTTAGCTTATCTTCCGGAGGAGTCCATGCGAATCGCCGTCGTTGGAGCCACAGGGATGCTCGGGCAGCATGTCGCGAGGCATACGCTTCGCGCAGGACACGAATTGGTCGCGCTGTACCGAAATCCTCGATTGCTGGGCGCATTAGCGGATCTGCGCTGCGAAGTTCGCCAGGCCGATATGGATGACGTTGATTCTCTCCGTCGCGGCTTTCGAGGGGCCGATGCGGTGATCCACTGCGCGGCATACTATCCGGGAGCTCCAAAATCAATCAGCGAAGAGTTGGCGACAGCAGTGAGGCTGAGCAACAACTTCTATGCAGCATGCGCTGGGCAGGAATTGAAGAAAATTGTGTACGTTGGAGCCGCTATCGCGCTGCCCCGGAGCTCCGATGGAAAGCCCAGTGATGGGTCACAAAGTTACCCAGAGAGACCGCGCAATCCGAACGCGTATTTGCAGGTGAAATGGGCGCAGGACGCGCTAGCCCGGCAAAAAGCGGCGGAAGGAATGCCTGTAGTCATCGGTATCCCATCGATGACGTTCGGCGAGCACGACCCCGGCAACAGTACGGGGAGCTTCGTCATCGAGATGGCTAATCGTACGTTTCCAGGTTACGTCGCCGGAAATCGGAACGTAGTCTATGCGGGGGATGCTGGACGCGGGCTTGTACGGGTCTGCGAGGATGGGCATCCTGGTGAGCGCTATCTGATTTGTGGGGAGAATCTGACCATGCAACAGCTGATGGCAAAGATCGCTACGGTTACAGGGGCTCGCGAACCCAAGAAGATTCCACCGGCCGCAGCCAAACTGGTTTCGGCATGGCAGATTTTCAGGTACAAGCATTTGCACGGCCCGATCCCGAAAGTATCGGCCAGTGCAATTGCGGTGATGTCATCAGGACAATATCTGGACGGCTCCAAGGCGACCCGTGAACTGGGATATCGACCCGAGGTTTCTGTGGACGAAGCCCTTCGAAGAGCATTTGAATGGTTTAAGTCCGAAGGAAAGGTGAAGATCCGTTAGCTGAGATCCTTGGCAGCGGCTCTCCCTTGGAGTTGGCACGTTGCTCCCTGTTCACGGGCAATCCGGAAGTGATCAACTTATTTTTGGTTCAGTACCGACAAACGCGCCAGCAGTGATCGACCAATCGGTAGCGAGAAGCCGACTTCCCGTTACTAATCCGGCCAAACTTCCATAAGCCCGTTTCTGGCCATGTTCCAAATAGAGATAGAGCACAATGCCCCCTAAGGAGCGGAACTCGAATGGTCGTTCCACGTCTAATGCTCAGATTAGCCGAGCCCATCCGCACTTTCTCTATGTCAGGAATGCAGCAGCGAAGTTGGTAGGTCTTCTTGTTGCCGACGAGATGAAAGTTTTTTAAAAGCACAGTGATTGCAGCGTAACAGAGGGTCCCTAAGCTCGAGCCTTGTTCTCACGATGTCTGTGGCTGTTCTTCTGAATTGCGGAGCAAGTGTGGATGAACGTCCCGCCGCCGGTCACAAGCAAAGGTCATCGTTGGGGACGTCAACCTATAGTCGAAATCAGGATCGATACAAGTTCGTCAAGGTGCAAAGCGGTTCCAGCCACACCTAAGCTTGATGTCCAAGCAGCAGATCTAATGATTTCGATTCGGGAAATCTGTGCTCATTCACTCAAAGACGTAACCGTGCAGGGAAAACCATGGAGGAACCTTTGAAACATTTGAAGATCATTACGTTTGGTATAGCTATGCTGTGTTCACTTGCTGTGACGCCAGTATCCACGAATGCCCAATTGAGCAAGGTAAAGACTGTGTGGGTCATTCTAATGGAAAATCACAACTGGACCGGCAACAACGCCGGCGCCGCATTTGGTGCCCCGGATATCAAAGGCAACTCGCTTGCCCCGTACATCAACGGGGCGCTTCTGGAAACATCCGCACACGCCGAGCAATATTTCAACCCGCCCAAGAACCACCCCAGCCAGCCAAATTATTTGTGGCTGGAAGCAGGGACCAATTTCGGCGTCCTCGCAGATACCCAGCCTGGCCAGCCTCAACTGTCCACAGACCAGCATCTGGCAAAACTTCTTGAAAATGCCGGTATTTCCTGGAGGGCCTATGCAGAGCCAGACTTTGGCAGCCCGGTCTTCGACAATTGCCCGTTGGATTTTACATTCTTCGATGTGGAACATCTTGCCTTTGTCTATTTTAACGACGTCAACGATGGGATGAATCCTCAGTCGACCGAGTGCATCTCGCACATTAAACCCTATTACCAGCTCGCCACCGATCTAGCCGACCATACCTCGGCGCGCTACAACTTCATCACGCCGAACGTCTGCCACGACGGGCACGAAGGTGTTTCTCCTTGTGCCGCCTCGGAATCTACCGATAATACGTTGCGCTCCGACACCTGGCTTAAACAAAATGTGCCCCTGATTACTGAGTCTGAAGAGTTCAAGGAAGGCGGCGCATTGTTCATCATATGGGATGAGGCCGAAGACAGCGGGAAATTCAGCGACGGCCCGATTGGCATGTTCATTCTCTCGCCGTTCGCCAAGGGCGGCGGAAAGAAGGCCTACACCAATTCCATCCACTACGACCACAGCTCCACCCTGAAGACGTTGCAGGAAATCTTTCACGTCCAACCGTTGCTGGGGGCTGCCGCGGACCCCGAGACAAAGGATCTCAGTGACTTTTTCAACGGGAATTGCGGAGACGAGCAGGGCGACGGCAACCGCTGCGGGGATTGAGTAACGGAAGTTATCACTGTTCTGTGAGCCCTCGTAAGCAATAGGGTTCGCTGAATCAGCCAATCCGGCCCCTTGGGCATTTCGTCTCTCTCAGAAGCAAGTTAACTGGGAACAACACGATGAAATGCCTCAGGGGCTAAGGCTCCCGGCGTGAAATTGGGCATCAGCATGATTTCAATAAAGTGAGTGAAACTTATTCCTCAAGCGGACAAATCGTCGGCTTCGTCTGAAAATGAAATCCTTCTCATCCGATTCGCGGACCCATCTCCCGGTATTGTTCCCGAGTGACGACGTACCCGGATGCTATTCCAGTCCAGAAGTCCGGTTGTAGGAAGTCTCGCCGGATAGGTACCGACAAACGCGCTTTATCCTGTGATCTGGCGAGTTTCGGGATGGTCGGCTACTCGGAAGCAGAGCCATTAGCACACGGCCGCTTCAATGAGCAGCGGTAAACAGCGCCGCTGCTTCTGCTGGGATGACGGCAAGGAAGCGCAGGGCGGCCATGCCTTCGCGAGAAATTCTCAGGGTAAAAAACCGCCCCTACAATGAGCTGAGAATACGGCGATGGTGCGTACCCGCGGCGGGGCAGGGAGCGGACGGTGCATCATGCGGGCGGGGAGGCGGCTGGTTTCGCGGAGTGGGCGGCGAACGTGGCGGGCAGGGTGAATTGAAAAATTGCGCCGTGAGGAGAATTGTCAGCAGCCCACAAACGGCCGCCGTGGGATTCAACAATGGAGCGGCTGATCCGGAGTCCCATGCCCGTACCGTGAGGCTTGGTGGTAAAGAACGCGTTAAAGATCTTGTCCGCCTGCCGCGGTGGAAGCCCCACACCCGTATCGCTGACCGAGATCAGCACCTCGCTATTTTCTCCGCACTGCGATTTGATGGTAAGTTCGCGCCTGCCATTCACATCTTTCATGGCGTCGATGCTGTTCATCATGAGGTTCATCAGCACCTGTTGCAGTTGCACATGATCGCCCATAGTCTGGGGAAGGTCTGTAGCAAGTTCCACCCGAATGAATACCGCGAATTTCATGGCCTCGTGGTGCAGGAGAAGCATCATCTCTCGAATGGTGTGGTTTAGATCGACCAACTCCCGTTGGGGAGTACCCTTTTGGAAGAGCATGCGGACACGGTTGACGATTTCGCTGGCGCGCTTTCCGTCTTGTTCGATTCTTGACGCGGCTGCGCGCGCCTTTTCCAAATCGGGTTGCTCGCGGGACAGCCAGCGCAGGCAAGTATTGGCGTTGATGATGGCTGCGGCTATCGGCTGCCGGATCTCGTGAGCCAGTGAAGCGGTCAGCTCTCCCATGCTGCTTACCCGGTTGGCGTGAGTGAGATCAGCCTGGGCCTGCTGCAGCGCCTCCTCCGCCTGCTTCCTCTCTGCGATTTGCACCTCCAATTTCGTGTTGACCAAAGCCAGTTGTTCGGAACGCCGCTGGATGCTGCGCACGCGCAATTTATAGAGCAGCCACAGCAACACGGCTAAAGCGGCCGCGGACGACACGCGGAACCAATTCCGCTGGTAGTAGGCCGGAGTGATGGAAAAATCTAGGAATGTGCCGGCCTCGTTCCACACGCCGCTGTTGTTGCAGGCGGCGACGCGAAAGCGGTACTTGCCGGGAGAGAGATTGGTATAAAACGCCTGGCGGCGGTTGCCGGCGTCCTGCCAATCGCGGTCCCACCCTTCCAGCTTGTAGCGAAACAGGACCTTCTCCGGCGCGGCGAAGCTGAGCGCGGTGTATGCAATCGTAAGATCGCGAACGAGCGGCGGCAGACGCGGGGAAGAGGATGATGGATCGGCGGAGAGGTTTTGCCAGTAGGTTTTGCGGTCCGCAGTAACTCGCTCGATCTGGACCGGCGGCGGAAGTTTGTTCAATGGCAGGTGATGCGGATCGATTACGCTGACGCCGTCGAGAGGCAAGAACCACAGTTTTCCGTCCACGGTCTTGGCAACAAGCGGAGTGAACCCGGTCGTAAGAGCGCGACTCCTCACCCCATCGGAACTTTCGAAAACCGTGTTCTGGATGGTCCGCTTTGGATCGGCGACCCAGGCATCCATCTCTGCGCCTGCGATGCGCACCAGGCCGCAAGCCGTGTACAGCCAGAATGATCGGGCGTCATCTTGCATCACCCAGAAAACTGTATCGCAGGGTAACCCGTTCAGGCTGGTCAGCGTAGTGACACGGCCATTTTTCACTCGGCTTAGCCCACCCTGGGTTGCGGCCCACAGCGTTCCATCGGAATCCAGGCTCAGGCTGGTGACGATGCCCTCGCCTAACCCTTCCAGGTTTGAATACGATTCGCGGACCTTGCCGTCTTTGAAATAGGCCACGCCGCCCTGCGAAAATCCAAGCCATAGACCACCTGGCGCGGCCCCAGCGAGGAGAGCCATGGCCCAATCCTTATGTCCCAAGCTGCCCCAAGGGATTTGTTCGACCACACGCTCGCCACGCAAATGAAAAAGGCCCTGACTCTGGTCGCTTATCCAGAGATTCCCGGAACTGTCCCCCGTGATGGAATGCAGCTGACCTGTAGGTGCTACCAAGGCCAAGACGCCGGTGACGTGTCGTTGGCGCGGATGCCCATCCTCGACCTGAGCAGGGTTCGTCGTTACAGGAATAAACCGGCCATTCTCAAAGTAAGCAGTCCCGCGTTCCGTGAACGCCCAAATTCGCCCGGCATCGTCCTGAAAGAGCGACTCCACGCCGTCGTCCGGCAAACCAGCATCGGCCACCTCGTGCACGTTGAGTTGTCGTACTTGTTTGGTGCCGCCGCTCTCGCCCATTGCGCGTCGCTTACGGTAAATCGTGAGCTGGCCGTTATCCCATCTGTTTAAACCGTCGGGAGTGCCAAGCCAGACGCTGCCGTCCCTGGCCCCCAAGACCGACCAGACAATGGCCGTGGACAAACCTTGCCTCAAGGCAATCGTGGGGACGGCGAAGTCGCGAAAGCGGTCGAGGCCATTAACGGTGGCTACCCAAACATTGCCTTCACGATCTTCAAAGAACTTATTGATGTAATCGCCGGAGAGGCCGTCGGACTGCGAAAAAACATCCGTCCTTCCCCGATGTACATGAAAGAGGCCTCGGTCCGTGGATCCAATCCACAGGGCGCCATTGCGATCCCGGAGCATTCGCAGGGGCCTGAAACTCTGCGGCTCGATGCCTGGAAGCGAATATGGCTCGGTCTTTCCGTCAACGAGCTTCCGGATTCCGCCCTCGGTGGCGCTCAGGAGTGCGCCGTCGTCGCTCTCATTCAGAGTCTGGGAGGAGGTGCCGATCAAGGCGTCTGGCATGGGATAAAGTTTCGGAGGACCCGGCTTCCAGCGCCACAGCCCAGTCTGCGCGCCCGCCCATAGGTTGCCTCGGCTATCCTCATATAAGGATGCCACCCACAGGCCGAGACGCCCGTCCTCTCCGAAGCACTGGGTGTTGCCACTCTGAATCGCGCAGAGCCTCCCAACGGGACCGGAGTAGCCACCGGCCCACACCGTGCCTTCGCGATCCTCGAGGAGCACATCCACTGTCTGTCCAACAAGCTCCCGATATACTGTCAGCTTGCCGTCCTTCCAGCTCGCCAGGCCCTTGTAAGTTCCAATCCACAGACGCCCGTCGCGTGTGGCAACCATGCTTCGAATGTAACTGCTGGGGAGATGCTCGCCGGTCGGCGGGTCCCAAGGGACGTTGCGAACACCATCGAAGCGGAGCAATCCGAACTCGGTGCCCAGCCAGATATAGCCGTCGGGGGTCTGAGCGAATGAGGTGATCCTGCCTTTGGAAAACCCTTCGCGAATCTTCCACGCGGTGTGGGCGTACTGACTGACTTCGAGGGCCGGGTCCAACGCGGACGCGCAAGGCGGCGACGCCAGCAAGATGCCGGCGACCAGTACCCAGGACAAGCGAGCGATAGCCGCTCGTCGTTCTTCTAGGACGCTCCCCATAGACCCCGCATGATAACTCACCCGATAACGCGTTTGTTCCGCTGCGCAAACTCCAATCGAACCGGGACACCGGCCGATTTGCTCACAAGAAAATGACTGGCATCCCTTGCGTTCTGTGTGTGTTCCCTCTGTGCCCACATTGCGGCGTCACCGGCTACTTTCCTCAGATGCAGATCCCCGGGGGAAGCGCTCCACTATTTTGTGGAGATTCAAGGACGAAGAAGACGTCGGGGGGAGTTCCCATTACCTATCTCGATCAGCCTTCTTGGCCGTGGATGGATCGTGGCCACCCACAAGTAGCCTGTCCGCACTCGCCAGTTTTTGATTTGGAATAAACACTCCTCGCCCACACAGACCCGCGGAATAAATTGAGCAGCCCCCGAGTAGCACTTTTGGGTCGAGGCTCGCGAGCCTGACGTATAATGGCTTCCCTAAAAGGCCATTCCCGCGAGGAATCATGACGGGATCAACCATCGGACGATCTGGGCGAGGGGCACGCGTTTCAGCGTTTATCGCACGGTTGTGTCGCGTTCTCGGGATCTGTTTGCTAAGCGGACCGTTGTGGGCCGCTGCAAACTCGCCCGATCCGATCCAGCACATCTCGCAATATGGCCACACTGTGTGGCGAATACAGGATGGAGCCGTCGATCCCACGGGCTCAATCACGCAGACCGCGGACGGCTACTTGTGGTTGGCGACATCCAATGGCTTGCTGCGTTTCGATGGTGTCAAGTTCGCTCCGTTCAACCCTCCAGGGCTTAACATTCCCACTCGTGGCTTTACATTTCTTTTGGGTGCTCGCGACGGCAGCCTGTGGATTGGAATGAGACGAGGTCTGAGTCGATTGAAAGATGGCAGGTTGCAGGTTTACATGAATCCCGATGATCGCAGTGGGATCAGCACGATTTTGGAGGGCCATGAAGGGACGATTTGGGTAACGCGCTATTCCGTCCCACGAGGCGAGGGGCCATTGTGCCGGGTTGAGGGGAATGCACTCCATTGTTATGGCGAAGCTGACGGAATTCCCGTCAGGTACGGTCTTGGCTTAACAGAGGACAAGTCTGGAAATATCTGGTTCGGATCAAGTGCCCTTTGTCGATGGCGAGAGCGTTCATCCAGCACGTACTTAAACGAAATAAGCAAGCATCAGGATGCGGGAAACGGAATAAGCGATGTCGCTGCCGGATCGTCGGGCGAGATTTGGGCCGCGGTCGACGGAGTAGGGCCGGAACTTGGAATTCGCCATTTTTCCGGCGGGAAATGGTCCGCTTACGTCATTCCCGGGCTGGATGGAACAAAAGTGCAGTCTCATGCATTATTCGTTGATCACAAGCAATCGCTCTGGATTGGAACCGAGCATGACGGGATCTATCGAGTTCACGATGGGATAGCCGAGCATTATGGAAGCGCCGACGGCTTGTCGGGAGATTCAGTGAGTCAGTTTTACGAGGACCATGAGGGCAACATTTGGGTGGTCACAGCTGGCGGACTCGACATGTTTCGCGAAACTCCGGTCCTCAGCTATTCCATGCGTGAAGGACTATCTGCAGCCGGGACCTACTCGATCCTTGCGTTACAGGATGATTCAGTTTGGATCGGAAATGAGGGAGCCGTCGACATTCTAAATCGAGGGCGTCACTCTCTTTTGCCGGGGAAAGAGTTATCAGGCTCTTCCGTGGAAGCACTTTTCCAGGACAGCCACGGGGTCGTATGGCTCGGTGTAGGCGGGAATTTGATGACTTATGAGCAGGGTCGACTGCAAAAGATGCAGAATTTGGGCGAGAACGACATTACTGCAATTGGCGAGGATACAAACCGGAATTTGTGGGCCTTGACGGCTAGGCATCATCTTTTTCGTATCAGAGATGGACTTGCCCAGGAAGTGATGTCTGTGAGCACTGACGTACCCAGGACAGGTTTTCTTGCACCAGATCGCGAGGGTGGTATCTGGATCGGTGGAAGGGACGGCCCCCTCACTCATTATCGCGACGGGAAGGTTCAGACAATTTCTCTCGAAAGCCTCGATAGTTCATCGTCAATTTTTGGCCTTATTGTTGATAGCGACAATTCTCTGCTGGTGTTGACTACCAAAGGACTGTTTCGCTGGGATGGCCATGGCTGGGATTTGCTCGATAGCCGCAATGGCCTTCCCTGCGATGCGATTTACTCCGCGCTGAAAGACGATGACGAAGCTTTATGGCTGTATTCACAATGTGGCCTCGTGAAGGTTGCCCGGTCCGAACTCGACCGGTGGCGTCAGCAGAAAGACAGAAGACTGGCGGTCGAAATATTCGACAAATTTGATGGAGCGCATCCCGGTGCTCCCGCAAAGGCCAATCAGCCCGTTGCGTCCAAGACTTCGGACGGGAGACTGTGGTTTATCAACATCGTTTCAGTACAAGTGATTGATCCGAAGCAAACTTACAGGAACCCGCTTCCACCACCGGTTCACATAGAAAAGGTGATTGCTAACCACACGGAATACGCATTTGAAGATAGGCTTCGTCTACCTGCGTTGACTCGCGACGTTGAAATCGACTATACGGCGCCCAGTCTGACGGTGCCGCCAAAGGTCCAATTCCGTTATGAGTTGGAGGGCCGCGACGCGACATGGCAGGAAGCGGGAGCTAGGCGGCAAGCGTTCTACACCAATCTCTCTCCCGGCAACTACCGGTTCCGCGTCATGGCATGCAACAACAGCGGTGTGTGGAACGAGGCCGGGACATTCCTGGATTTTTCCATCGCCCCGGCCTACTACCAGACTACCTGGTTCCGCGTGTCGTGCATGGCCGCTTTGGCGGTATTGTTCTGGGGGCTCTATCTCCTCCGCCTCCGCGGCATCGAGCAGCGCTACCGCGAACGAAAGCAAGCTGAAGAAGCGCTTCGGCAAGTTGAGGCGGATCTTACGCGTGCCAACCGGATGAGCAGCTTGGGAGAGCTGACGGCCTCTCTGGCGCACGAAGTGAAACAACCGATTGCGGCAACCATCACCAATGCCAATACTTGCTTGCGCTGGCTATCGAACGAGCAACCCGATTTGGAGAAGGCGCGCGCGGCTGCGTCCAGAATCGAACAGGACGGAAAGCGTGCCAGTGAAATCATCAACCGGGTCCGCTTGCTCTTCGAAAAGGGTGCTACGCAACGGGAGTTGGTGGATCTAAACGAGATCATCCGGGAAATGGTGCGCCTCCTGCACGGCGAGGCAGCTCAATTCGCAGTACTCGTTCGGACGGAACTTGCTGCAGACCTCCCTCAGGTCATGGGAGATCGCGTGCAACTTCAACAGGTGCTGATGAACCTGATGATGAATAGCATCGATGCGATGAAGGAAGTGGATGGGACGCGCGAGCTCACTGTACAGTCGCAGCTCGGTGAGAATGGTGAGCTGCTGATCTCGGTAAGCGACACGGGCGTTGGGCTTCCGCCCCAGCAGGCAGACAAGATCTTTAATGCGTTTTTTACCACCAAGCCTCACGGCACGGGTATGGGACTGCGGATCAGCCGCTCCATTGTTGAATCGCACGGTGGGCGCTTGTGGGCTTGCGGCAATTCTCCACGCGGCGCAACTTTTCAGTTCACCTTGCCCGCCAAGGTCGCAGGGCACTCCTAACCTTCTCAGCCACTCCCTTGAAGATCTCTGGATTTCCTACCTGTGATTCGGGGCGCAAAATGCGCACTTCGGAAGGCGAATCCTATCAGAGCGATGGAACCAAAGAACGCAGGCAGGAGTGCCCGCGCCACAGGACGGCGGTGTAACCCTTCGCGCGGCTCCGAGCAGGAAGCCTCCCCTATATGAAGCGGGCGCCGGAGCGGATGATACGGACTAGGGGCGGGGCATGGAGTCGGAGAGGGACATCATGCGGTCGGGGAGGGGGAGGTTGGTTTCGCGGATGGGGCGATCGACTTCGCCGGGGCGCGCGGGGGATTCGAGGCCGTCGGTGAGGAGGAAACCCTGGAGCGCGATGCCGGCGGTCCAGACGTTTTCGAGGGCGACGATGTATTCGGCCTGGAGGTCGAAGAGTTTGCGCTGGGATTCCAGGACGCGTGGATTCGCGGCGAGCATGAGGCCGTATTTTTCGACCATGAGGGTGTAGGCCTTTTTTGCGCGAGGGAGCATTTCGTCGCGGTATTCGAGCGCCAT
>Ga0210391_10005020_pt1 | contig 10924 bp, 8 predicted proteins | sample IncBWC12OmetaG_FD_160573 | JGI IMG/M metagenome (GOLD analysis project Ga0210391, IMG submission 160573) | Forest soil microbial communities from Barre Woods Harvard Forest LTER site, Petersham, Massachusetts, United States - Inc-BW-C-12-O ...
TCGATCTCAACGTCCGCAAGAAGATCGTCGACGGCCACAAGGATTACCAGCAAATCCTGTCCTATCCGCAGCCGCCGGTCGAGCGCTTCGCCAAGACGCCGGCCGACATCGACGAATTCTGCCGCATCATCAATGACGGCTTTGCCGAGCTGATCGCCAAGGAGAAGGACCACTTCCCAGGCTGGGTGGCGCAAGTGTCGCTCGCGGCACCCGACGCGGGAGTCGCCGAAGCGGAACGCGCATTGAAGATGGGCGCGCTCGGCGTGCAGATTTATACCAATGTCGCCGGCAAGCCGCTCGATCGTCCCGAATACGCCCCGTTCTGGAAGAAGATGAACGAGCTCGGTGCGCCGATCTGGCTGCACCCGGCGCGTGGCGCCGAGACGCCGGATTATCTGGACGAGAAGAAGTCGCTCTATGAAATTTGGTGGACCATCGGCTGGTCCTACGAGACCGCCTGCGCCATGCTCCGCCTAGTCTATTCCAAGATCATGGACACGTATCCCAACCTGAAGATCATCACCCACCATTTCGCCGGCATCGTGCCGATGCTCGAGGGCCGGCTCGGGCCCGGCAACGACGTGATGGGCAACCGCACCACGGACGAGGATTATGTCGGCCTGCGCAAGAGCCTGAAGAAGCGGCCGCTCGATTACTTCAAGAACGACTTCTGGGCTGACACCGCCGCCTTCACCGCCGAGCCGGCGACCAAATGCGGCATGGAGTTCTTCCCCATCGACAAGATCGTGTTCGCCTCCGATTGCCCGTTCGATCCGGAGGGCGGCACGATGTTTCCGCGCGAGACCTTGCGCATCCTCGACAAGCTGAAGATGGACAAGACCACCAGCGACAAGGTCTTCTACAAGAATCTCGAAGCGGTCACCGGCAAGAAACTGGTGAAGTAGAGACGCAATTGCTGTGGGGGCGGGATTGAAACCCGCCCCTACGAACCGCGGCACCCACGTGGATCACTCCGCGGCCCGGCTGCGCAAACGCCGCCGCAGCGCCTCCGGAAGCTCGCGGGGCGTATCGACCACGACGACGCCAGCCTTTTCCAGCGCGCTGCGCTTCGATGCGTAACTGCCGGCATTGCCGGTGACGATGGCGCCGGCATGGCCCATTTTTTTGCCGGGCGGCGACGCGCGCCCGGCGATGAAAGCGACCACCGGCTTCTTCATCCCGGCGGCGTACGCGGCGGCGCTCTCTTCCATCGCGCCGCCGATCTCGCCGACCAGGACGATCGCATCGGTGCGTTCGTCCGCGTCGAGCGCGGCCAGCGCGTCGCGCGTCGTCGTGCCAATCATCGGATCGCCGCCGATGCCGATGAAGGCCGATTGGCCGACGCCGGCGCGGGTCAAGTTCAGGCAGACCAGGGTGCCGAGGCTGCCGCTGCGCGAAACCACGCCCACCGTCCCTGGCCGGAAGATGTTCGGATTATGCCCGGGCATGATGCCGACAAAGCCTTCGCCCGGCGTCACCAGCCCGGCGGTGTTCGGTCCGACGATCTGCGTGCCGGCGCGGCGTGCCGCCAGCAGCACCGCCATCACATCCTGCGCCGGAATGTGCTCGGTGAGCATGACGAGGAGCTTTACGCCCGCGGCGATGGCTTCCAGCGCCGCAGCCTTGGCGAGCACCGGCGGAATGAACATGACGGCGGTGTCGTAGGGCGCTTTCGCCATCGCCTCCGCCGCCGAAGCAAACACCGGCACGCCGATATGGCTTGCGCCGGCACGCTTCGGATTGACGCCGGCGACAACGTGCGTGCCACACTCGACCATCTTCTCGGTCCAGAACGTGCCTTGCTTGCCGGTAATGCCGGACACCAGTACACGATGGGATTTTCGATGGATGATCATCGCACCGCGTCCACTGCCGCCTGCACGGCGTCTTCCATGAAGTCGTAGGGCTCGATGTTAAGTTGCTCGCGCACCAGCTTGACCGCTTCGTTCTCACCGGTGCCGTGAATGGAGAAAAACACCGGTATTTCCGGTTGCAATTTCTTCCAGGCTTTGACCACGCCGTCCGCCATCACGTCGGTACGGGCAAAGGCGCCGCAAAAATTGATCACCAGGCTTTTGATGTTAGAAGCCGACAGCACGAGCCCAAGGGCGATTTCCGACTTGGTATAGGCCTCGCCGCCGATCTCGAGAAAGTTCGTCGGTCCGCCGCCGCAATGGGCGATCACGTCCATGGTGGTCATGGTCAGGCCGGCACCGTTGGCGAGCACGCCGACATCGCCGTCAAGCTCGATGAATTTGAGCCCGGCCTCGGCGCCGCGGCGCTCCAGCGCGGTGAGTTTTTCCGGCGCGCCTTCGCCGGCGAGGTCGCTTTGCCGAAAGAGCGCGGCATCGTCGAGCGTGAACTTGCAATCCAGCGCGACGACGCGGCCGTCTTTCAACAGCGCCAGCGGATTGATCTCGATCAGCTCGGCGTCGCGCGCACGGTAGATCGCGTAGAGCGCTTTCAGGATGGCGGCGATTTTCGGCTCGGCATCGCCAAGCCCAAGACCGGAGAGCATGGCGCGCGCGGCGGGCTCGTCGAACTCCTGGTCGATCTCGAGGCCGTGGCGGCGAAGGGCGTCGGGCCGCGCCGCTGCAACCTCCTCGATCTCCATGCCGCCTTCGGTGGAGAATAGGACCAGCGGCCGGCGCGCGGCGAAATCGGTGAGTACCGCAGCATAGAATTCGCGCGCGATTTCGGCGCGCTCCTCGACCAGCACTTTTTCGACGCGATGACCGTCGATGTCCATGCCGAGAATTGCCTGCGCCGCAGCCCCGGCTTCGGCGGCGCTGTCGGCTTTGCGAATGCCGCCGGCCTTGCCGCGCTTGCCGGTCGGCACCTGCGCCTTGACCACGCACGGCCCGATCTCGCCGAACGCGGTTTTTGCCTCGTCCGCCGTATTGCACAGTTTGCCGCGCGGCACCGCGATCGACGCCGGCACCAGCACCTTCGCCTTGGCGACGTGCTCCTCGAAATTCATCACCACCCCCGCGTTCAGTGCCCGTATTTTTTCCAGTGCGGGCCGAACAGCTCGTCTTCGCTCGGCTTGTCCTCAGGGATCACCGTGACGAGGTGCGTGATGTTGAGGAAATGCTTGTAGCTCAGGTTTTCCGAAATGCTGTTCTTCTGCCATGAGCCGCAACCCATGCTCAGAGTAAAGCCGAGACCGGAGTCGAAGCCGCCGCCATTGCCGAAGGTGTGGGCGAAGTTCACCAGCACCCGCACCACGTCGAGGTCCTCGGCAAGCTCGCGGGCATGCGCCATATCCTTGGTGTGAATGCCACAGGAATGGCCCTTGCCTTGATAATCGAGTACGGCGCGGACTTGCTCCTTAGCGGCTGCAAAATCCTTGACGCGATAGACGGTGAGCACGAGCGAGAGCTTCTCGCCGGAGAACGGATGCTCTTTGCCGGCGCCCGAATCCTCGACCATGAAGAAATCGGCGCGGGAAGCTTCCTCCGGCAGGCCGAATGCAGGCGCGAGGATTTCGGCGCTGCGCGCAATCAGATGCCGGTTGAGCTTGCCGTTGTGCCACAATGCCTGTTGCACAGCGGCTGTTTCCGGCGCCGTGCACAGATAACCGCCGACGTCTTTGAGCGCCGCGATCGCTTTGTCGTAGATCGCATCGACAATGATTACGGAATTTTCAGACGAGCATGAGGTCGAATTGTCGAAGATCTTCGAAGCGCGGATCTTGCCTGCGGCGTCGGCGAGATCGGCCGTCTCATCGATGATGACCGGAACATTGCCGGCACCGACGCCGATCGCCGGCGTGCCACTCATCGCGGCGCGCCGCACATTATCCTGCGAGCCGGTGACGACGACGAGGTCGGCGGCTTTCATCAACGCCTCGGTCAATTCCTTGGTGACCGGCGAGGGTAGGACCTGCACCAAATCGGCCGGCAGCCCGGCTTGCGCCAATGCGCCGCGCATATAGTCGACCGTGCGCTTGGTGGTCTCGTAGCCGAGCGGCGACGGCGCGATGACGACGGCGTTGCGCGCCTTGATCGCCATCATCGCCTTGTTGACCGGGGTCGCGGCGGGATTGGTCGACGGCGTCAGCGCGGCGACGACGCCCATCGGCTTGGCGTATTTGACGATGCCTTTGGCCTTGTCTTCCTCGATGATGCCTACCGATTTGGCGCGCAAGAGATCGCGCAAGGTGCCGAAGGTCTTGCGCTGGTTCTTGACGATCTTGTCGGGGATGTTGCCGAGCCCGGTATCGGCGACGGCGAGCGCGGCAAGCTCGCGGGCATGCTCGGGCTTATAGACCGACCACGCCAGCGCGCGGACCGCCTCGTCGGCGCGCTCCTGGCTGACGTCGCGGAAGCTTGCGAACGCTGCGTGCGCGCGCCGCATCACCTCGTCAATAACCGGCTTGTAGTCGAACTCTGCCGGCGATTTCACGGCCACAGTCATGATCGTCCCTTCACTGCGCGGCTTGCTGCGGGCGCATGTCCTCGCGCCGGATGCCGGCGACCCGCACCGGCTTTTTCATGGCGTCGCGGCGGAACGGTTCGCCGAGCTCCTGATTGAGGATGACCTCGATGAAGGTGGTGACGCGCTGCTTCTGCGCCTCGCATGAGGCGCGGAGCGCCTCGGTCAGCTCGGCCGGCGTTCGCACGGCCACGCCCTTGAGCCCGCAGCCTTCCGCGACCTTGGCGTAGGACAGATGCGGATCGAGTTCGGTGCCGACGAAGTTGTCGTCGAACCAGAGGATCGAATTGCGCTTCTCGGCGCCCCATTGATAATTGCGGAACACAACCATGGTGATGCCGGGCCACTCTTTGCGGCCGATCGAGCTCATCTCGTTCATGGAAATGCCGAAGGCGCCGTCGCCGGCAAAGCCGACGCACGGCGTATCCGGATTGCCGATCTTGGCGCCGATGATCGACGGGAAGCCGTAGCCGCAGGGCCCGAACAGACCCGACGCCAGATATTTGCGGCTCTTCTCGAAGGTCGGATAGGCGTTGCCGATAGCGCAATTGTTGCCGATGTCGCTCGATATGATGGCATCTTTCGGCAGACCAGCCTGGATGGCGCGCCAGGCTTGCCGCGCCGACATGCGGTCGGGATCGCGCTTGCGTGCGTCTTCGTTCCAGGTCGTGCCCGGATCGTCGTCCTCGTGATCCATGCTGGAAAGCGTCTGCAGCCAGCGCGACTTGGTGGTGTGGATCAGCGCCTTGCGGTCTTCGCGGCCGTCGTTGCCGGCCGACGGCGACAACTGTGCCAGGATCGCCTTGGCGACAAGCTTGGCGTCGCCACAGATGCCGACGGCGACCGGCTTGGTGAGGCCGATGCGGTCGGCATTGATATCGACCTGGATCACCTTGGCGTTCTTAGGCCAGTAATCGATGCCGTAGCCGGGCAGCGTCGAAAACGGATTGAGCCGCGTACCCAAGGCCAGCACAACGTCGGCCTTGGCGATCAGCTCCATCGCCGCCTTCGAGCCGTTGTAGCCGAGCGGGCCGACGGCAAGGCGATGGCTGCCCGGGAAGCTGTCGTTGTGCTGGTAATTATTGCAGACCGGCGCATCGAGCTTTTCGGCGAGCGCCGCGCATTCGGGAATGGCACCGGCCAGAACGACTCCGGCGCCCGACAGGATCGCCGGGAATTTCGCTGTCGACAAAAGCTTCGCCGCATCGGCGATGGCTTGCTCGCCGCCGGCCGGGCGCTCGAATTCGATGATCGCCGGTAAATTGACGTCGATGACTTGGGTCCAATAATCCCGCGGGATGTTGATCTGCGCGGGCGCGGAGAGCCGCTTGGCCTTGGTGATGACGCGATTGAGGACCTCGGCGGTGCGATACGGATCGCGCACCTCTTCCTGATAACAGACCATGTCGCGGAACAGCGCCATCTGCTCCACTTCCTGAAAGCCGCCCTGCCCGATGGTCCGGTTCGCCGCCTGCGGCGTCACCAGGAGCATCGGCGTGTGATTCCAATAAGCCGTCTTGATCGGGGTGACAAAATTGGTGATGCCCGGCCCATTCTGCGCGATGACCATCGCCATTTTTCCGGTCGAGCGCGTATAGCCATCACAGATGATGCCGCCGTTGCCCTCGTGCGCGACGTCCCAGAACGTGATGCCCGCGGCCGGGAACAGGTCCGAGATCGGCATGAAGGCCGAACCGATAATGCCGAAAGCATGCTCGATGCCGTGCATCTGCAGCACTTTCACAAAAGCTTCTTCCGTCGTCATTTTCATCGTTTCTATCCTTGTTCGAGTCCGGCATTCCCGTCATGCCGGTTGAGATAAGATTTACGTCCTGTCCTGAAAAGTCTCGGCAAGCTCCTGGGCGGCGCCGCGCAGCGCCGGCAGGTGTTCGCGGGCCATGCGAACGTTCATGCGTGCCTCCGGCGCCTGGATCGCAATCGCGGCAAGCATTTCGCCGTTGCGCCCGAGCACCGGCACCGCCACGCAGACCACGCCGGCGAGATATTCCTCGCGGTCGAACGACACCTGCTCCTTGCGGATTTGCTTCAGCTCGGCTTCCAACAGCGAGCGCTCGGCGATGGTGCCGGCGGTAAAGCGGCGCAGCTCGAGGCTTTGCAACAGCCGATGGCGGCGCCGCGCCGGCAGCAGCGCCAGATGCAGCTTGCCGATGGCGCTACAATGCAGCGGCACGCGGGAACCGGCGCCGAAATGCAAACGCAGCGGCCAGTGCTCGGCCTCGACCCGGTCGAGATAGACGATCTCGCCGTTGAGAATGACGCCGATATTGCAGGTCTCGTTCACCTGGTGAGCGAGCCGGCGCAATAGCGCATGGCGCCCGGAGTCACGCATCGAGGCCCGCATCGTGCCGAATGCGAGATCGGTGAGCCGCGATCCCACGGTCAGGCGCTTGCGGGCCGGTTCGCGCGCCAGATAGCCGGAACTGACCAGGCCATCGACCAGGCGGTAGGCGGTCGCCTTCGGCAGCGCCAAGGTCTCGATGACGCTGGCAACTTCGACAGCGACCGGCGAATGCGCGACGAGGTCCAGAATAGCGAAGGTGCGCGCGGTTGCCGTGGAGATCGCCTCATGTTCGCCATCGTGCACCGCGTCGTCGCGTGGCGCCTCGCGATAGTGAAGGCTGTCGGTCATTGCTTGTGCTTTCATCGCGGTTCACCCGAAATGGCGACCGTCGCCGCGCGGCGGCGCATGAGGAAGAGTTCGCGCAGGACCGGGTAGCTCAGCGCCAGGATCGAACCCACCATCAGCGGGCCGCAGATCGGGCCTTTGAAGAACACGGTCCAATCATTGTCGCTACTGATCATGCTGCGCATGAACGCGCTCTCGCCGACCGGTCCTAGAATCGCGCCCAGCACCATCGGCGAAATCGGAAACTTGAATTTCTCGAACAGATAGCCGAGCACACCGAAGATCACGATCATCCAGACGTCCGACATGTCATTGCGATTGGCGTAGGCGCCGACAAGGCAGAACATCACCACGATCGCCGACAGAACACCCTGTGGAATGGTCAAGACCTTGACCACGACCCTGATCCAGAAGAATCCAACGAGGCACATGCCGATGACGCTGGCGAACATCGAGGCAAGGATGGTGTAGACCATCAGCGACGACGCCGGATCCTCGAACAGCATCGGACCCGGCTGTACGCCGTGCAGCAGGAACGCCGCGAGAATGACGGCGGTGGCGCCGCTGCCGGGCAGACCCAAAGTGAGCAGCGGGATCATGTGGCCCGCGACCGAGGCGGTGGCGCCGATCTGCGGCGCGACAATGCCCTCCGGGATGCCGGTGCCCAGCAGTTGCCGCCGCCGGCCGTATTGTTTCTCGATGCCGTAGGAAATGAACGAGGTGATGGTGGCGCCGGCGCCTGGCACGATGCCGAGCACGGTGCCCAAAACGGTGCTGCGCAGCAGCGTCATTTTGATCGCCAGGAATTCGCGCAGCGACGGAAATTCGGTAGCGACGTTGACCTTGGCATCCTTCGGCTTGTCGAGATGCAGGCCTTGGCCGATCCGCGCCAGCACCTCGCCGAGGCCGTACATGCCGACCAGCACCTCGACCAATTGCACGCCGTCGCGCAGGATCGGCACGCCGAAGGTGAAGCGATCGGTACCATAGATGCTGTCGATGCCGATGGTCGCCACCAGGAGACCGATGCACAGGCTGATCAGCGAATTCACCAGCGATTTGCCGGCCAGCGCCACGACGGTTGTCAGGCCGAAGAACACCGCGGCGAAATAGTCCGGCGAATCGAATTTCAGCGCCGCTTCGCTCATCGGCCCGGCCAGCCCCACCATGACTGCCGACGAGACCAGACCGGCGATCAGCGCGGCCAGAAGCGCCCAGCCCAGCGCCTTCGCCGGCTGCCCGCGCTTGGCCATGGTGTAGCCATCCCACAGCATCGGCACGTCCATCGGCTCGCCCGGGATGCGATAAAGAATGGCGGTGAAACAGCCGCCATAGGTGCCGGAGAAGTAGATGGCGGTCAGCAGGATGACGGCGGGCTCGATCGCCATCTGATAGGTAAACGGCAGCGCCAGGATCACACCCATCACCAGCCCGAGGCCGGGCATGATCGAGACCGCCATCCCGACCAACAGGCCGACGAACAGCATCAACAGGTCGAACGGCTGGAAGACCTGGACGAAGCCGTGAGCGAGATTGACGATGACCACGCGGCAGCCTCCTAGTGCACGCCCATTGCGGCCATCAGCGCGTAAGACAGGCGATCGAACGGCGCGATGCCGACCGGCAGCGCCACATAGACCACGCGCATGAACATGAACATGAAGGCGAACGCGACCGCCACGCTCAGCAGCGCGGCGGACACGAAGCGCCGGTAGTGGCCGAGATACATCAGGGCAAATGCGAAAACGATCGTCGCCAGAAAAAAGCCGAGGAGCGGCAGGATGAGGAGATAACCGACGGTAGCTGCGACGGCGACCCACACCAGCCACGGATAAATCTCCGGCGGCCGGAGCAGCGCCTCCATCTCATCGGCGTCATCGGCAACCGCGTCGGATCCGCCGAGCTGGAACGCCGTCGACACAGCGCCCCACAGCGCCGACGCCAGCATCAGGATCAGAACGAGCTTCGGCCACGCGCCCGGACCGATGCGGCCCGACGACTGCTCGAACTCGAAGTTCTCGGCGGTGTAGTAGAGATAGGCGCCCGCCGCGAGCACGACGAGATAAGGCAGCGTCGCCCGGCACCGGTCCACCACCGTGACTGGTTTGGTCGAACTCACTTCGATCCTGTTTTCGTTGACGCCAGAATGCTCTTGGCCTGATCGAGCCATGAATCCATGAAGCCGCGCGCCTTATCCATCGGCACGTAGCTGTCCGGATCGGCATATTGCTGATCGAGATAGGCCTTGAAGTCCGGCGTCTTCGCCACCTTCGCCAGCGCGTCGGACAACAGCCTAACCCGCGCCGGATCGGTGCCGGCCTTGACTACGATGGCGCGGAACTGCGGCAGCGTCACGTCATAGCCGAATTCCTTGGACACCGGCACATTGGCGAATTGCGGAATGCTCAGCCGATGCGAATAGAAGAAGATCAGCGGCCTGATCTTGCCGCCGTCGAAATAACTGCGCACGTCGCCGGTCTGCTCATAGAGCACGTCGGCATTACCGCCGAGAATCGAGGTGTAGCGCAGCTCCGGCTCCGCATACGGGATCGGCTCGAATTTGAAGCCCTGTTTGTCGAGATAGGAGGTGGTGATGTCGTCGGCGCTGCCAAAGCCGAGCACCGCGACTTTGAGCGTTTGCTGCTTGGCTGTCGCCGCCAGGTCTTGCCACGTGTGCCATTTGCTCTGGGTGTTGACCCAATAGCCGGACGGCTGCTGGATCATGATGGCAAGCGGAATCACCTGATCGGCAGTGAAGCCGGGATGCGGTCCGGCCAGTAGGGAGTAGGTGTCGCCGATCAGCACGGCGAGCGTATAGCCGTCGGCCGGGGAATTCAGCAGCTTGGTGATGCCGGTCTGTCCGGTGGCGCCCGGCACGTTGAGCACCGGCAGCGAGACGCCGAGATCGGCCGACATGATCTTGCCGGCAGTGCGCGCCAATAGATCGGCGCCGCCGCCCGGTCCCCACGGCACGATGAAATTGATCGGATGATCCGGAAACTTATCCTGCGCTTGCGCCGCACCGCCGACGAAAGCCAGAGCCAACGTCGCGGCGGCGAGCCACCTCAGTTTTTTGGCGACCATCCCTGTTCTCCTCCCTGTGCCGCGAGGTCGTCCGCCACCGGCGCGGCGGGGCCCGCTCGTCTGTGCGTCCAAGCAATAATACAAATTCTCATTGCATGAGACGTTTGGTTTTAAAAAGAGATAGCATAGTGCTAATCTGACGACAACGAGGCTCGCCGCCGCAGTGAGAACGGCGACCTCGGGGGTGGGAAAATGTGATCGGCCGCCGACTGGCGTTGCGAGATGCAAACGCCGGTCGGAAGAAAACAAGAAGCCGAAATTTTACGGGGAGGGAGAATGTCGACCACATCAACACTATCCACTGGCCAGCATCCGAGCGATTTATTGGCGCAAGAGAATCTGCTGGCGCGGCTCGACCGGATGCCGGTCAATCGCAAGATCTTGTTCCTCGTCGGCCTCCTCGGCGTCATCTGGATATTGGAGGCTTTCGACATCGGCATCATCGCTCCGGTCCTGTTCATTCTGAAAAACGAATGGCAACTGTCGCCAAGCAACATGGGCCTGATCGGCAGCGCCGGCACTCTGGGGATCGTCCTTGGCTTGCTTCCGGCGGGGCGGTTGGCCGATCGTTTCGGGCGGAAATCGACACTGGTCGCGGGCATCGTCATTTTCAGCATCGTTACGTTCGCGGCATCGTTTGCGCAGAACGTGACCGAGCTCGCGCTCTGTCGTTTCGTCGCCGGCCTCGGTCAGGGCGCCGTATTTCCGGTTCCGTATTTGCTGCTCTCCGAATTCGTCAACAAGCAATGGCGCGGT
>Ga0210391_10005022_pt1 | contig 10921 bp, 10 predicted proteins | sample IncBWC12OmetaG_FD_160573 | JGI IMG/M metagenome (GOLD analysis project Ga0210391, IMG submission 160573) | Forest soil microbial communities from Barre Woods Harvard Forest LTER site, Petersham, Massachusetts, United States - Inc-BW-C-12-O ...
CGACAGGGCGTAAACCGGCTGGGCTGAGACGGGTCCGCTGCTCTCGATGAGTTGGACGATGGCTCGGGCAAGGTCTTCGCAGCCGGCCCCGCCGCGCGTAAACGCCTCGGAGAGCGCGCTGGGCACACCTAGTTCTTCGCAATACGCAGTGAGCAGGCTGAGCTCTTCAGCCGTGTCGTGCGGAAATCGGTTGATCGCGACCAGGACAGGTAATCCGAAATGCTGCATGTTGCGGACGTGCCGGGCGAGATTGGCAAAGCCTTTTTTGAGATCGCCTTCTCCCTGGGCGCGCATGCTTTGAACGGTTGTCACGACAATGGCAACGGACGGGCTGACGCCGGTGACGCCCATGACAATGTCGATGTATTTCTCCGCACCAAGGTCAGCGGCGAAGCCGGCTTCGTTGACGACGTAATCGGCAAGGCGCAGACCCATCTGCTGGGAGATGACGCTGCTGGTGCCGTGCGCGATGTTGCCGAAGGGGCCAGCGTGAACCAGAGCGGGCGTTCCTTCACTGGTCTGCACCAGGTTGGGCAGAAGCGCGTCGGCGAGCAGGGCCATCATGGCGCCGGTGGCTTGAAGGTCGGCGGCGCGGATGGGCTGGCCGGAACGGGAAGCACCGATCACGATAGCGTCGAGACGTTGGCGGAGGTCGTCGCGATCGCGCGCAAGGGCGAGGATGGCCATGATTTCCGATGCTGCGGTGATGACGAAACCGGTGCGCCGATTGGCGCCGTCTCGCTTGCCATCGACGTCGATGCGAATGTTGCGCAGGGCGCGATCGTTCATGTCGAGAGCGCGCGGCCAGCTGATGTTTTCGGGATCGAGCTGCAGATCGTTGCCGTGAAACAGATGAGCGTCGATGAGCGCCGCGAGGAGGTTATGCGCCGCGGTAATGGCGTGCAGATCGCCGGTGAAGTGGAGGTTGATGCGCTGGCTGGGCTCGATCTGTGAGAGTCCGCCGCCCGCCGCGCCGCCTTTCATCCCGAAGACAGGACCGAGCGATGGTTCGCGTGAGGTGATGACGGCTTTTTTGCCGATGCGTTCCAGTCCCTGCACCAGTCCGATTGCAGTGACGGTTTTGCCTTCGCCTGAAGCCGTCGGAGTGGTGGCTGTGACGAGGATCAGCTTGCCGCGGATGGGGCGGGCGGGGTCGCGAAGGAGATCGAGTTTGAGCTTGGCGGCCCAGGGGGCAAGCGGCTCGTAGTCGGACTCGCGCAGGCCGAGTTTGCGGGCTACTTCGGCAATGGGCCGAAGAGTCTGCTTGATTTCCATCGTTTCCGTCATGGACCACCCCTGGCGTCATTCTCGCAGAGTGGAGACGGGACGGATCGATGGAGCCGGCACGCAGGTAACGTCCGGGAAAGTGGGGCAAGGAACGGCGTGAAGCCGCTCCCTGCCTTGACCTGCCCAAATCCGATTGCGACCTGGGGCTACGGGAAGATACCAGACGAGCAGATCAGGTATTGCGTGTTGTTGGGAGCCGCCGCACGGAGATCAGGCAAAGCAAAGTCGGAGGTTCCGTTGCCGCCATAGTTGATGCCAATGAGGCTAAATAGAGCTGTGTTCTCCGCGATCTGGATAATTCTCCCATCGGCGGGCGTGTAGTTATCCGGATACTGCACGGCAACGTTCAGGGTGATTGAGCCCAGGGTGCATTGGGCTCCTGTGTTACCAGAATGGAACCCAAGGGAGTTAGATCCGAAGATTCCGGCGGTACCGGAAGGTCCCTCAGGACCGGCCGGGCCAGCCGGTCCGGCCGGGCCCGGGGAGCCAGCTGTGCCGGGCGCGCCCTGAAGGCCCTGCGCGCCAGCGGGACCCGCGGGTCCAATGGGTCCGGCGGGGCCAATGGGTCCGGCAGCACCGGGGGCTCCAGCGGGTCCAGTTGCGCCAACAGCTCCGGCGGGGCCAATGGGACCGGCGGGACCGGGGGCTCCGGCAGGTCCAGTTGCGCCAACAGCTCCGGCGGGTCCAATGGGTCCGGCGGCACCGGGGGCTCCGGCAGGTCCAGTTGCGCCAACAGGTCCGGCGGGACCAGCCGCCCCGGCAGGTCCTTGAGCACCGGCGGGTCCGGGAGGTCCGGACAGTCCCATCGGTCCTGCTGGACCCTGCGGGCCAGCGGGGCCATCGATGTTCCAGCTCAGCGCTCTCTCATGTTCCCGATCTCGGCATTCGGAGGTGGACTGCACAATGCGGATTCGCCCGGAATCTTCGTTGTAGCAGGCGTTGATGACGGTGGAAGTGGGGGTGGGTGGAGCTGCGAAGGCGGCAGAACAAACCGCTAGCAAAGACAAGGGTGCCAGTGCCAGACGAACGTGGCGCATGGGGGACTTTCCTTTCAGGTGGGTATCAGCGGAAGCTGGGCAGTGCGCGGAATTATAGCCAGACCGCTGAAGAGTTGACGATCTTTTTCATCCCCGCAAGGAAACAGAATCCCCAAGGGAGGGGAACGGACTGCTCAGGCCCGGACACTGGTAACGTCTGTCCAGCGACGCAAAACCAGAAGTGGCGCGAGCCAGGGTACCCCCTGTCAATTTTGTATGTGTGGAAAATAAAGGGCTTAACTTTTGTCCGTTTTGCAAGTGTGTGTAAACAAAGTGCTTGTATGGAGGTTTGACCGTATGTGTGGAAAATACAAGGGTTAACCGCATGGCGCGAGTGCTGCTTTCCCGCCGGCTGAGCGGCAGGATGGTGGAGCAGGCGCATGGTGGCCTCACGGTGCTGCGCGGAAATGTCAAGGAGCGGCGACCTCACGGCCTGGGCCGGGGCGCAAAAGGAAAAAGCTCGGTTCGCGAGGAACAGAGCTTTCCAGAGTCTCAGAGTAGATTGCGGGGGAAGGCCGGGGCAAGGGGGATCGTCTGCTGGGGTGGTACGAAGGTCATGCGGAGCCGACGGTGGAATTTCCGGGTTGTGAAGGGCAACTAGCGTGGCTTTGCCTCGAGTGGGTGGATGATTCGCATCCGGGCGGTGCCGTCTGGCAGGTGTGAATCGCGGCTGCGTGGGCATCACATAATGCGGACCCACGACGAGGCGTCAAAGACGATGGCGCGGGACGGGATGTGTGAGACGGCCATTTATGGAGGAGAATTGGAGCGCACGGATGCGGACGAATGAATATGGAGGACTATCCGATGGTTTGCTCGATGAAATTAATGAAGTGGTCGCAAAATAATCGTAGGTCCGAAGCGCCAATTGAAGCGGCCCAGTTCTTCGTGCAAGTCGCGCTCGGCTGATCCTCAACTCGAATCGTTACATCATCGATGCTGCGACTGTCGGAGTTGTACAAAAGCCGTGCATGACAAATCGCATTTCGCAGATGTTTGAGAAGAACCGCCAAATTCGCAGTAGGTTTTTTGGGGTCGTCGAGTAGGATCGTCCAGCTCGGCCAACCCTGTTTCTTCATGTCGTCGATGCTCAAGGTCGCCGCTTTTTCGAGCAATAGCTTTTCCTTCGGGAACACCACCAAGCCAAGCAGCGAAATAGTAAGTTGCGTCACAACGTGAACGTCAGCATGTCCCTTCGCGGCGTTTTCGATGTACTCCATATTGCGCCGCGTTCTCCTAGCGAACTCGAGCGCTTCGTTGCGCGTATTTGTCGCTTGATCGCCCATGATTGTGCCCCGGCTGTTGCAGTGATGGAGAAATCAATCTGGATATTGATCGTACAGTTGCTTGCACAGGACAATGCCATCCCAATCTGTCGGTTTAGGGGTCTCGTACGTCCTGCAAAGCTGCCCGGTCTTTGTGTCCAGTGCGAAGAAACCGGACCACGGTACGCCCTGAACATTCTCCGGTTGGCGCTGTACCGGCACGAACCTTTGGGACGGCGGTGGCTTTTGCGGCTGGGGCGTCGATTGCGCGGGGGGGCTATCGCAGCCGCTTGCAACCAAAACCATGAACGAGCCTACCGCCAATATTGTCTTCATCCGAGCAATAATCGCACTGGCCGGAAGCAACTGCAATGTCGAACACCGATCCTGTGATTCAATTTGCTAACTCTGTTTCGGTTACGAAGCTGAGTCATGCTGAACTTCGCTTTCCTCTGGCTGGAAGCATTGGCCGGGTTCAAAGCGCTCTATGATTTAACCCAAGGCGCGGGCGATTATGCGACGTACGTTCAACGGCATCGCCAGGAGCAAGACACCATTGCGGAGGCGAACCGCGTCAGCGCTGAATTCTCAACCTATTCGTTCGGACTCGGAAATTCAGGAGTTAATAAGCAAGATTGAAGGATGTCGTGACCGCTTCATCGCTCAGGGCGGCGGCGCTGACCGTGCTCGCTGCCTATGCAGCATCTTCAATGAGATTAAAGCGGGAAACGGAGGGTCGCTGCCGGTGATCGACGATTGGCTTCGAATGTACGGTCAGCTGGGCTGCGGTTAATCGGTGACGAATTGCCGCTTTGATTTTTGTTTAGGCATGGTCTGGGAGATCGCGCGTTCAATCTCTGCATCTTCCATCCCACAGCCGCTCAACAGCATGCGAATGACTCTTGGATTCTTTCCAGACTGCCCCCAGCGGATGATCTTCAGTCGCTGGTATTCATTTTTCCACCCAACGCGCTGGACGGCCGTCATGCGCGACCATTCGGGAGGTAGCGCAATATGCATCGTTCGCCGCATATCAACTTTTGGGGGCGGAAACGCGCTGCATTCGTCTCTCAGCAGCAAAAGCCGGTCTGTTTCCTCCGCAGTCCGGACTACACCTGAATCCTCGAAATGGATGATGTTATGGCACCCTTCGCATAGTGAGGCTAATTTGTCGTCGTCATTGCCGAGCATCACCTCATCCGCATAGCTGCGATGGTGAACCAGCGTTGCTTTTCCACCGCAGCGACGGCATTGGTTATCGTCCCGCGTCAATACGCGGCGTCGGATCTTCCTCCACAGTGTAGTGCGTCGGTATTCGTCATATGGCACGGCAAGAGGATGCTGAGCGACGAGGGATCGCCTGTACTCAATCGGGTTCTCACGCTCACTCTGCATGTTTGCTGCCAGTTCGCTGAATGTTTTCGCGATCTGTGCGGCGGATGTTTCGTTAGTGGGCCGAATTTCGGCGATTGCAAAGGTGGCATACCGCTTCCCACCCTCGGGTTTGAATTTGCGAATCTCGAATGCCCTGCCTACGTAGCTGTCAGCCGTATAGTGTGAGCGCAGTTCGCTTGCCAAAACGCTGTCGGCGACAACGCGCCATGATTCGCCCGTGACGAGGTCTGTTGCGCCCATCAATGCGAGCGAACGTATGGAGGACTCTGCGAAAATCGAAATCGTGGATGTGATTCGGAGATACACGGGCTTCCCGTCATCGATCAATCGCCGAATCGCCTGAGAAATGCTTTGCTCGTTGGCTGGCGCGGACACGCAAACAAATCTACCGTGCCGGGGATTTCAGGGGAATAACACGTTATAGGGGCATGACAGAACTTCGATACGTGACCCGCAGGGACGGCGGAGCCCCCGCGTATCTTCGAGTGCCAGTTCCGGGGGCGGTCGGCTCTCGCGCAGAGCGTCGATTGAAGGGTGCAACGTCTCAGACGTGGATCGCCGGCAGCCGAACAGCACGCCTCGCAGATCGCTTATTCGACACCCAACTCGACATTTTGCCAGTCCGGGGCTCGAGCGATGCCTAAATGCTTGATTTGTGATGGGATGGTGGGCGCAGCAGGATTCGAACCTACGACTTCCACCGTGTGAAGGTGGCACTCTACCGCTGAGTTATGCGCCCGAAACAGGTTGGCGGGACCGTTTCAGATTATCATTCTGGTCCCGCTGGTGCCAGTGGGGTGGGAAGGGGTGGCGAGGGCCAGGTGGTTCAGGGATAGAATGATGCAGGCACGTATGGCCCTGCGCAACCCGTCGCCTCCACCCGACGATTCCGAACCTGATTCTCATGCAACCGGCGACCCGCAGGAGACCCCTGAGGGAGCGGAGGTTGATGAGGAGATTGAGGCTGATCCGGAGGAGTGGGAGGACGACCCAGAAAGTGAAGATTCGCCGCAACCTGACGACCCGGATGGGGTTAGCAGGGATATGGCGACCGTAGCTCTCGATCGACCGATGCTGAAGAGGGAACCGGCGCAGGCCGTCTGGACCGGTGGGCCTGCTGACTGGAGCGCAATGACCGATGCGGAGATTATGCTCCGCGTGCGGGAAGGCGATGACTCCGGGTTCAATTTTCTGATTGAAAAGTACCGGAAAGCGATTATCAACTTTATGTATCGCATGGTGCACAATCAGGCGGTTGCCGAGGAGCTGGCGCAGGAGGTTTTTCTGCGTGTGTACCGCTCGCGGGAGACGTACCGGGCCGAGGCGAAGTTCACGACGTGGCTGTACCGGATCGCGACGAATTTGGGAGTGAACCACGCGCGCGATACGAAACACGAGCGGTCTGCGCCGACGGTTTACCTGGACCAGCCGGATCCGGAGACGGGCACCACGCCGGACGTGGCAGATATGCATGCGACGGCCGAAGAAGAGCTGGTACGGGATGAACGGATGCGGGCGATCCGGAAACATGTGATGGCACTTCCGGAACGTCAGCGTACGGCGGTACTGATGCACAAGTATCAGGGACTGGACTATAAGGAAATCGGAGCGGTGCTGCACCTGAGCGAGTCGGCGACCAAGTCCCTGTTGTTTCGGGCGTATCAGACGCTGAGAGAACGGCTGAAGGAATTTGTTGAGCAGGGTTGAGAACTGGAGAATTGAGGCAATTATGATCTGCCGGAAGATGAAGTCGAAAATGCCGGATATGCTGCTGGCCCCGGAGTCGGTATCGGCGGACGTGCGGGCCCACATGGAGAGCTGCGCGGAGTGCGCGCAGGAGTTGCGGGAACTGCAGGCGACGATGGCGGCGATGGATGCGTGGGAAGGAACCGAGGTCTCGCCGTATTTTGACTCGCGGATGGGGGCGATGCTGCGCGAAGAGCAGCAGAACCCGCCCGCCGGGTGGCTGGAGCGGCTGCGGACTCGGCTGATGTTTGGGGAGAAGGTGAATCTGCGGCCTCTGGCTGCAGCGGCACTGGCGCTGGTGGTTGCAGTGGGCGGCGGAATCTATGGCGGGTTCGTGGACCATGGGGTCCAGCCGGCTCCGGCGTCGCCGGTGATTCGGGATCTGCAGTCGCTGGATGAGAACGCGCAGGTATTTCAGCAGTTGAATTCAATGGATGAGCAGCAGGACGCCGGGGACAACAACGCGGCGCCGGCGAACAATCTGTAAGGGAACAATGGGCCACGGCGATGCAGCACGCAGAAGAACAAGGCCGGGCCGGTGGGAATTGTGGGTCTGCTTTGGGGAGCGGAACGATGAACTCCGGAAACAGGAAATCGGCGCGGGGCGGTAAACGGCGGCCCGGAAGCGGGCTTGCGCTGGCGTTTGCCCTGTCGTTGGCGTTCCTGATCAGCCCCGCTTCTTATGCCCGAGGTCAGCACGTTCAGGCGAGGCCTCCGGCAGTGAGGCCTGCGCCGATGCGGCCGGCACCACCTGCGGCACGGCCCAATCAAAATGGCAAACAGAATGGGCAGGGTCGTCCAGCGGCGAATCGTCCTTACCAGCCTGCACCGTACCAGCCCGGCCCGTATCGGCCTGCGCCTGGTGCCGGGATGCGGCCTGGCGTAAACGGATCTGTGCGCCCCCCCGGTCATCTGCAGGACTGGATGGCACGCCACCAGAACCTTCCGCCGGCCCAACAGGAGAATTTGCTGCGCAGCGAACCGGGATTCAATCGGCTGTCGCCGGACCAGCAGGCACGGGTGATGAACCGGTTTCATACGCTGGAATCACGGCCGGCAGCCCAGAGGGAACGGATCACCGGACGGGTTGAGGCGTTCGAACACCTGTCTCCCGCGGATAAGCAGGATGTAAGGGCCTCGGCAGCGGCGATGGCGGCAATGCGGCCGGACCGGCAGGCGCTGGCGCGGCGGGCTTTCAACGACCTGCGGCAGGTTCCGCCGGGTCAGCGCCAGCAGATTCTGAATTCGGCGCGGTTTTCGCAGGAATTTTCACCGCAGGAGCGCCATGTGATCGGCAGCCTGCTGTCCATCGAGCCATACCAGGCGGGGAATTACTAATCTCTTCGAGGTTGTTGCGTGCGGATGTAATATGGGGCCACCCCCTGGCGAACCGCCATGCACAGCACGACAAAAAAGCAATTCAAAAAGGGCGACGTCCTGTTGCGCGAGGGCGAACGCGGGGAATGCGCCTACGTGATCGAGACGGGGAACGTCGAGATATTGGTGCAGCGCGACGGTCAGTCGATCCAGATTGGCACCCGTGGGCCGGGATCGCTGATCGGCGAAATGGCGATGATCGACGACAAGCCGCGCACGGCGACGGTGCGCGCGCTTGACGATTGCGAAGTGCAGGAAATTACGCGCGAGGATTTTGCGCGGCGCATCGAGACCGCCGATCCGGTGCTGAAGATGGTGATGCGGGTGATCACCACGCGCTACCGCGACATGATTGGGCGGACGGGGACGATTCAATTCGTGCCGCCAACGCATGCGGCGGAGACGGCTGAGAACGCCGACGCCAGCCATGACGTGGCGCTCTCCGCAATCAAGATTCACAACGAGCTAAAGCTGGCTCTGGAGCGCGGCGAGCTGATGCTGTACTACCAGCCGATCATCGATGTGCAGAACATGAAAATCGCGGGTTTTGAAGCGCTGATGCGCTGGAAGCATCCGGAGAAGGGCATGATTTCGCCCGGCGTCTTCATTCCGGTTGCGGAAGAAGGCAGGCTGATTATCGGGCTTTCGCGGCTGGCGCTGGATCTTTCCTGCGATGCGGCTAAAGCACTCCAGGCTGCGGCGGCGCCGGAACTGCTGGGAGAGGCCCCGCTGTTTGTCGGCGTGAACTTCTCCGTGAAAGATTTTGTGGAGGGCGACCTCTTCAACCACCTGAAGGCGACGATCGGGAAAAAACAAATCGATCCGATTCAGATCCACCTGGAGATCACCGAGACGCTGCTGATGCAGGCGCCGGACGCCGCCAGGGCGGAACTCGAAAAGTGCCGCGAAATCGGGCTGAATGTTTCCATCGACGACTTTGGCTCGGGGTATTCGTCGCTGAGCTATCTGCATTATTTCCCGATCGACACGCTGAAGATCGACCAGAGCTTCATTCGCGCCATGTCGACGCACGCTGCGAGCCTGGTGCTGGTGAAATCGATCATCGGCATTGCGCGCAACCTGGGGATGAAGGTGATTGCCGAGGGCGTGGAGTCAGCGCAGGAGGCCGCGAAGTTGCGCGAGATGGGTTGCGAGTATATCCAGGGCTACTGGTTCTCGAAGCCGCTGCCGTTCGAGGCAGCGCTGAAGTTTGTGCAGACCTGGCAGGCGCCCAAGCTGGAAGTCGAGGCCTGAGGCGGGAGCGGGCCGTCGGGTATTCTCGAGACCTAATCAATCCTTACCGGTTTCCGGAACAGCGCTAATTCCTGAAGAAGTTCTTTGCCAGGAAGATGACATTGGCTGGCCGTTCGGCGAGCCGGCGCATGAAGTAGGGATACCACTCGTCGCCAAAGGGCACGTAGACACGCACCTTGTAGCCGTCCTGGACCAGCTTGCGCTGAAGATCGCGGCGGACCCCATAGAGCATCTGGAATTCAAAGCTGGCGCGATCGATGCGCTCGGCCTCGGCAAACTCCTTTGTAGCTCGGATCATGGCCTCGTCGTGGGTGGCGATGCCGTGGTAGATGCCGCTCTTCAGCAGAGTTTTCGTGAGTGCTACAAAATTGTCGTCCACATCCTTCTTTTCGGGAAAAGCCAGGTCGGGCGGCTCGCTGTAGGCGCCTTTGCAGAGGCGGATGCGAATCCCATCCTGCAAAAGCGTGGCGATGTCGCCGGCGCTGCGGCGCAGGTAGGCCTGGATGACGATACCGACGTGGCCGCGGTTTTCCGGGACGGCGTGGAGCTTGCGAACCAGGTCGATGGTGGCCTGGGTGTAAGCGGTTCCTTCCATGTCGACGCGGACGAAGGTATCGGCCGCGACCGCATGGCGGACGAGGTCACCGACAATTTCCGTGGCCAGATCTGCGCCAAGATCCATACCCATTTGGGTCAGCTTCAGGCTGACGTTAGCGTTCAACTTCGAAGGCGGAATGGCATCCAGAAGCCAGTGATAGAGCTGGGCGGACTGCCGGGCCTGGGCGGGCCGGGAGACATTTTCCCCGAGGCTGTCCAGAGTGACGCCGAGGCCCTGTCCGCCGAGGGTGGCGGCGGCACTCATAGCGTCTTCAATACGGAATCCGGCGACGAACCGGGAAGACATGCGGCGACCGAGGGAGGAACTTTCGGCAAAGCGACGAAGGCGAGCGTTACTTGACAGGGCAATGAATGTAGACCGCAGAAGAGGCATTTCGCTCCGAATTGGGCAAACGTTCATTTTGGCATACGGAAGGGGATTACCAAAAAGAATTCACGCGAATTTCCCCCGCGCGGGAGTAATTTGAGGCAGAATAAAAAAGTAACCTTCTGGTAACGCATCCAGACAACAGGCAATTTTGGGAAGGCCCAAAAGCTGTGGAAAACGGCAGTCTCGGTCCGTGCATCCAATAGAGGTTGTCAGCGAAATTTCACGTGACTGCGGGCAGAGCAAGAGCGGTTAGCCCGCGTGATTCCAATCGAAAATGGCAGCGCTGAAGACTCAACCTGTGGAAAGCTCCAGGGAATCTCGGTAGCGCAAAGGAGATGAGACTTATGGTGAGCAATTGCGCCAACCCGAAATGCGGCAAGCCTCTCCACTATTTGAGAGACGGACGGATCTTCGTATTTGATGTGCCGGACAAAGTCCAGGCGAACGGCAAACGGCTGCGTCGCGTCGAGCATTTTTGGCTCTGCGGTGCGTGCTCGCAGACCATGGCCATGACCCAATCCACCGAGGGGGTGGAGTTGACTCTGCGACCGCGGATGCGTGCGGCGATGAGT
>Ga0210391_10005023_pt1 | contig 10920 bp, 8 predicted proteins | sample IncBWC12OmetaG_FD_160573 | JGI IMG/M metagenome (GOLD analysis project Ga0210391, IMG submission 160573) | Forest soil microbial communities from Barre Woods Harvard Forest LTER site, Petersham, Massachusetts, United States - Inc-BW-C-12-O ...
TGGCCTGTGCCTTGCCTGAATCGCGAGTGGGAGAAGCAATGTTCAAGGTCTCGGTCATTGATAACGCCAAGCGGCGGCGGCTGATTGTGGAAGGGAAGCTCATTGCGCCCTGGACAGCCGAGCTACGAAGCGCCAGCGAAAAGGCAAGAGCAGACCTTCGTGACCGCGAACTGATTATCGAGATGAAACATATCACGACAATCAGCCAGGAGGGCGAGAACGTAATTCTCGAATTGATAAATAAGGGAGTTAGATTCCGCTGTGACGGCGTGTTTGCAAAACATGTAGTGAAAGAACTCACTCGCCGTGCCCGCAGGAATGTTGGCGAGGCGGAGAGATGACTCAACGGACGCGCGTTCAGATTTGCAGCAAGGGCAACAGTATGCGAATTCCAGGTTCCGATGTACATGCTTAGAGTTCTTATGTTGGCAAATTACGATCCCGATTGGAATATCGCAGACCTAAGCGATACAGAAATCTATGCCGCGATTCGCTATCTTGAGCTGGGCACAAGCAGCGCAAATGAGCAGAAAAGCGATGCCCGCACAACGCCGAATTTTGACAAGGATGCCGTGATCTGCGTCTTTTTGTATATTGCAGTGCTGGTTTGCTTGGCGTTTCTATGGTTCTACTTCTGGTGATACGCATTTCTGGCAAGGCCTGACGATAGATTCATGCGGCAAATCCTGGGACGGAAGGAATGCGGAATCAGCCGCGATAACGTACCCGCATGGAATCGCGAGCCCGCCTCAGACTTCATCGTGCGTTCAAAACTTGGTGTGCTCACTGCCCGTCGTCGCTCTTAACACTTTCAACACCTTTGACACCCACCCGACCCCATGATCTTGGACCAGGTTATGAAACTCAATCACTTAATCCAGCGTGACATTGGCACGAGCCTTGCCTTCCTTATCAGTAATGGCACGTAAATTTCAAATGGGGATTGCTGCTATGGTTCACACTCAATCTCCCTTGCTTCTGTCGCGAAACGGTCATTCTGTTCCCTTCATCCGGTTACGCGAGTCGCTCCCAAGTCAAGTCGCGAGCATCTCCCCATATGTGGATCAACTGATGCGGTTCATTTTGAGGTTTCGAAGCGCCGATGGAACTGAGGCTGACATCGAGATGGCCTTGCATGAAGCGCTCGCGAATGCCGTGATCCACGGCAATGGCGAGAACTCCCGTAAGCGCATTTATGTTACTTGCCGTTGCTACATGGACGGCGAGGTCTCACTCACGAGACGAAGGAAGAGGATTCGACAGCAGCGGGGTGCTGGATCCCACTTCTCCAGAAACCCTGCTGATCACGCATGGTCGCGGGATCTATCTAATGAAGACGCTAATGGACGAAATCTCGTTCGAGGAGGGCGGATCAGTTGTGCGGATGCGAAAAAATTCCAACGCTGGTGCAATCCCGCAGAGGAGATCAGGATGAACAAGTAGACTCGGATGCTTCCCGCCAGTCTGCAAGTTGGAACCGCGCGTTTGGACGCAAGTCATCAAGTCCGGTCCTCTAAAACGCGAGGCACCGAGTCCTCCAGGGTCAACACGACGCGCCGACACATGAGAAACATTTGTACTGTGTTTACCAAAAACGGCATCAACCTGCGCTCAGCCAAGTGCGGCATGCTTACGAAGTATTCTTTCCGGCATAAAGCCCGGGTTCTGACGGGAGGCCTATTGATCGCCGCTGGCATCGCCGCGGTCAGCATCGTTCTTATTTATCTGCCGGTGAAAATTGAGGGCAATAGTATGACTCCGCTGCTCTCCGATCATGAAGCGATTGTTATAAACAGGGTTGTCTATCATTTCGAGCCGATTCATCGCGGCGATATTGTCGTCTTTCGTTATCCGCTCGATGCCACACAGTCTTTCATCAAGCGCATTGTCGGCTTGCCGGGCGAGACCGTTCAGATCCGGCAAGGTTTCGTCTATGTCAATGGGAATTGGGTTCCTGAGCCTTACGTCCCATCACAATACAAGGATCTAAGCGACTTTGGCCCTATTCAGGTGCCCAGTGGGAGCTATTTTGTATTAGGTGATCGCCGCAATAGCTCAAATGATTCGAGAGTTTTCGGCACTGTCGCCGGGCGGTTGATTGAAGGCCGAGCAGCCTTCGCGTACTGGCCTATAGACCATTTTGGCTGGCTTTCGAATATGGGGACCACAGAAGCGAAGGCCAAATAAAACACACGGTGTCATCGGACACAAGCGGATTACGCTAGTCCTCTCATGCAGCGGCGTTTGCCGGGCCACATTGCGTTAGGTGCTGTTTTTCGTGTTCGATCAATTCGTCAATAGAGCGCGTCAGGACCGAAAAACCACAGAAAGCACATTTTGATTCGAGAAAGAAGACCTGGTTCTGGACGATGGGATTCCGAATAAAGTCGTGGTCTCTAAATTCCATAGGACATTCCTTCTGATCGAAGAACTCGGTGGCGCAACGAAGGCGACCCGGGACTGTTTGCTACGCCGCGCCCTTCACTCATATCGAGCTTACGCAATGCATTTGCCAAAAATGGCGTAGCGGGATTCTTTCCACTGTGTACTTTCTAAGCGATTAGGTTTCCATCGCCCTGAGTTTTGCTGGTCTTTTCGGCTGTCAAGAATCGCATTTCTGAACGACACTTTTGACCCTTTCGACAGTTCTGTGCTGAACCGTCTAAAAGATTCCTTGATTCGGCGTTACTTAGCATCGCCCGGTTCTGGTATGCGATTTGCATTTGCGAGATAGATGCTGTCAGCCAGCTCGGTCAGTCAGCTCACTTATTAGCGAAGAAAGAGCTTCTGAAGTTGAAAGTGCAGTCGCGCGACTGATGCGCCTCAATCGACTAGACGACTCTCGGACCACATTTCCCTTCGACCGAGCAGCGTCCGGATTCAGGCGCGCCAGTGACGCGATTGAAACAGGAATTCAGGATTCGATTGAAAGGGAAAATGATGAAGCAAATATTCACAGGTTTTGTTTGTACGGTGCTCCTGCTGAATGGGCTTGGCTGCGGCAACGGTAAGGTGCGAGCTGCGGCTCCGCCTCCACCTCCTGTGGTCGAGGTCGCACCGGTCATTCAGAAAGATGTGCCGGTTCAGGGCGAGTGGGTAGGAACTCTCGAAGGGTACGTCAATGCGCAGATTCAGCCTCAGGTGACGGGTTATCTGATTCGCCAGGATTATCACGAAGGGGGCTTCGTCCGAAAAGGTCAACCCCTGTTCGAGATCGATCCGCGTCCATTCCAAGCCGTGCTTGACCAAGCCAAAGGGCAATTGGCGCAGGCTGAGGCGCAGATGGCAAACGCGGAGCTGAACGTGAAGCGTGATGTTCCCGAAGCGGAAGCTCATGCCATTCCTCAGAGCCAGCTGGATACCGACACTCAATCGCTCCTCGCGGCGAAGGCCTCCGTCGAGGCCGACCAGGCGGCCGTGGAACAAGCAACGATAAACCTTGGCTACACCAAGGTCACTTCCCTGATCGACGGAATCGCCGGCATCAACACCGTGCAGGTGGGCAACCTGGTAGGACCGTCTGCGGTGCTCACCGCAGTATCGCAGGTAAGTCCAATCAAAGTTTATTTCCCGATCAGCGAACAGGAATACCTGCGCATGGCGGACGGCGGTAGTCCGGGTAGTGTGGATTGGTTGACTCACGCTTCACGAATCCCGCTGCGCTTGACCCTGTCCGACGGGAGTACCTACCCGCATCCCGGCAGAATCATCTTCGCGGATCGGCAGGTAAACACACAGACCGGAACCATTCAGATCGTAGGCGAGTTCCCCAACTCCAGAAATCTGTTGCGACCCGGCCAGTACGCACGTGTTCAGGCGCCAACCGGAAGCATCGCGGGAGCGCTTCTCATTCCCCAGGCGGCAGTGAATCAGCAGCAAGGAACGTATCAGGTCACTGTCATCGGCACCGATAATCGGGCGCAACTACGCATCGTGCAAGTCGGGCCAACAGTGGGCACGCTCTGGGTGATCACGTCGGGCCTAAAGCCCGGAGAACGCGTGATTGCTGTTGGAGCAGACAAAGCCAAGGACGGCGGGCTCGTGAACCCCACTCCATACAAAGCAACGGAGGATCGTTAAGTCATGGCGAACTTTTTTATTCGACGGCCCATCGTCGCGATCGTGATTGCGACTCTTACCGTTATAGTCGGCGCGATCTCAATCGCGACCTTGCCGGTAGCGCAGTTCCCGCAGATTGCTCCGCCTGAGATCAGGTTACAGGCCAACTATCCCGGTGCGGATGCACAAACTCTTGAGCAAGCTGTCGCCACTCCGATCGAGCAGCAAGTTAGCGGCGTGGACAACATGTCGTACATGTACTCGCTGAATGCCACCGCGAACCAGCAAACAACATTGCTCGTCGACTTCGATCTCAAGACAGATCCCAACACGGATCTGCTGCTCACGCAGTCGCGTCAACAGTTGGCCAATGGCCAGCTGCCGCCGGAAGTGAACAACTACGGAATCACTCTAAAGAAGTCGACCACTGCTCCGCTCATGCTGATTTCCCTTTATGCGCCGCATGGTACCCACGATTCGAACTATCTAGCCAACTACGCCTACATCAACCTCAACGATCCGATCGCGCGGTTATACGGCGTTGGCCAGACCCAGGTGTTCGGCTCGGGGCAATATGCGATGAGGCTATGGGTGAAGCCTGACCAAATGGCCAAGCTGGGCATCACCGTCACGGACATAGCTAACGCGCTTCAGGCTCAGAACACGGTGAATCCAGCTGGCCAGGTCGGTGGCGAGCCGGCTCAGAGTGGCCAGCAATTTACCTATGCCGTGCTGGCTCAAGGCCGCCTGACTTCTCCGGAACAGTTCGGCAACGTCATCGTGCGCGAAGCGCCGAATGGTGGGACCGTTCGAGTCAGAGACGTGGCCCGAGTCGAACTGGGCACGCAGGACTACAGCCTGAGCGGCCGCCTGAATGGCAAGCCTAGTGCCATCATCGCCGTCTACCAGTTGCCCGGAACCAATGCTGTGCAAACCGTGCAGGGCGTCCGGAAGCTCATGGCTCAGATGAAGCAACGCTTCCCGCAGGACATCGACTATACCGTGTCGCTCGACCAGACACTCCCAGTCACTGAAGGCATGAAAGAGATTCTCGAGACTCTCGTGATTGCGATAGTGCTGGTCATTTTCGTGGTCTATCTCTTTTTGCAAGACTGGCGCGCCACTCTCATCCCCATGTTGGCAGTGCCCGTCTCTCTGATCGGAACGTTTGTCATCTTTCCGCTGTTCGGCTTCTCGATCAATACGCTTTCGATGTTCGGATTGGTACTCGCAATTGGCCTCGTGGTCGATGACGCCATCGTGGTTGTCGAGGGAGTGCAGCACCACATCGAAGAAGGACTGAGTCCGAAAGATGCAGCCACCAAAGCCATGTCAGAACTTTCCGGGCCGGTCGTGGGCATCGCTCTCGTGTTGGCCTCAGTATTTGTGCCGACGGCTTTCATTCCTGGCATCACCGGCCGTTTGTATCAGCAATTTGCCGTCACCATCGCTATCTCGGTGATGCTGTCGGCGTTTAATGCTCTCACCCTGAGCCCCGCACTTTCGGCACTGCTGCTCAAACCCAAGAAGCAGACTCGCGGACCACTCGGAAAATTCTTCCGCTGGTTCAACACATATTGGGATCGCTCTACCGACAGCTTTGTCCGTCTTTCCGGTGACCTGATTCGCAAAGCCGCTGTAGTGATGGTGTTGCTTGTAGTTGCCGGCTTGGGAGCGTGGTTCTTCAGCAAACATCTGCCCACCAGCTTCCTGCCCGACGAAGATCAGGGCTACTTCTATATCAATATGCAACTCCCAAATTCGGCGTCCATGGAGCGGACGAGTGAAGCTGCGAAAAAAGTGGAGGACATTCTCGCAAAGACGCCGGGAGTTCAGTACACCACAAGCGTCATCGGTTTCAGTTTGCTCAGTTATGTCCGGACCAGCTACAACGGCTTCTTTTTTGTAACCCTGAATCCTTGGGAGAGTCGCAAAACCCGCGCTGAACAATATCAGGCCATCAAGGCGAATTTGAATCAGCACCTCAGGCAGTTTCCAGAAGGCACAGTTTTCGCTTTCTCACCACCCGCGATTCCCGGGGTCGGTACTGCCGGCGGCGTGACATTTGCCTTGGAAGATCGCGCCGGCAAGGATGTCAAGTTTCTTGCGGATAACCTGAACAAGTTCATGACGGCCGCGCGCAAGCGTCCTGAGATTGGCCAAATCTCCACCACGTTTCTTCCCAGCGTGCCGCAAAAATTCATCAATGTCGACAAGGACAAGGTGCTGAAGCAGGGGGTCAATTTAACCGACGTCTACAACACGATCCAGGCGTACATGGGCGGCTTGTTCGTCAACTACTACAACGATTTCGGTCGTACCTGGCAGGTGTATGTAGAGGCCGAAGCGCCTTACCGGGCGACGACCAACGATCTCGGACAATTCTACGTCCGCAACGGCCAGGGTCAGACCGTGCCTCTTACAGCGCTGGCCAACTTTGAGACCCGCTACGGCCCTGAGTTCACCATGCGCTATAACGAGTACCGGTCGGCGCAGATCAATGTTAGCGCAGCGCCCGGTTACAGCTCCGATCAGGCATCGGCTGCCCTGGAAGATGTTTTCAACCAAACCATGCCCAGCGAAATGGGCTTCGACTACATTGGCATGTCGTACCAGGAGCAAAAGGCGCGCCAGGGAGTGCCGTCTTCCGTCATCTTCGGATTTTCACTGCTGTTCGTTTTCCTGATTCTGGCGGCTCTCTATGAAAGCTGGACCGTGCCTTTCAGCGTGCTGCTCAGCACGCCAGTCGCTGTATTCGGCGCTCTCGCTGCTCTCTGGCTGCGTCGCATCGTGATCGGCCTTTACCTCCCGCAGTACATGGTTCAAATCGAGAACGATGTCTACGCCCAGATTGGGCTGGTAATGCTCATTGGTCTGGCTGCGAAAAACTCGATTCTGATCGTCGCGTTTGCCAAGGAAGACTACGAACGTGGCATGTCCATCGCCGATGCGGCACTTTCCGCAGCGAGGCTTCGCTTCCGGCCCCTCATGATGACGGCGCTCGCCTTTATTCTCGGCTGCGTGCCGCTCTGGACAGCATCCGGAGCGGGCTCTGTAGCGCGCCAAATCATGGGCACGGCGGTAATCGGAGGAATGGTCGCGGAGACCTTTATCGGCAGATTCTTTGTTCCCGCGATCTTCTACGTAGTTGAAAAACTCTCCGGCGCTGAGCGAGTAAGCACGACACAACTGAGGCCTGCCGAAGCGCCCGGTCAAGGTGACTAAATCATGAAGAAGACTGCACTCTTAGGAATTGTTGCTGTACTGGCCCTGGAAGCCGGCTGCATGATGGGACCCAAATACAAGCGGCCGACTGTGGATGTCCCGCAGGAATACCGTGCACCCGCTTCCGAACAGGCCGTGCAAGCCTCGTCGCTGGGCAACGAGCAATGGTGGCAGCTGTATCAGGATCCTGTGCTCACGCAGCTGATCCACACTGCTATTGCCCAAAATTATGACGTTCGCATCGCCGCCGCCCGCGTGCTCGAAGCCCAGGCGCAAGTTGGCATTACCCGCGCTAATCAGCTCCCCTCGGCGAGCGTAGGTGCGGACGTTTTCAGTGAGCAAAACGCCAAAGTTTCGAACCTCTTTCCTGCTTACCAGGTCAATGGTGGCGAACTGAACCTGTCGGTGATCTGGAATCTGGACTTCTGGGGAAAGTACCGCCGACAAACTGAGGCGGCTCGCGCCCAATTGCTTGCCACCGAATGGGGCCAGCGAGCGGTAATTTCGTCGCTGGTTGCAAATGTCGCCACGGCTTACTTCCAGCTGCGCGCGCTTGACAGTCAACTCGAAATCTCGGAGAGGACGCTAGGGTCGCGGCAGCAATCCCTGCAGTTAACTCAAACGCTTGAGAGCCATGGCGGAGCCTCGGGGCTAGACGTAAGCCAGGCCGAGCAACTCGTCTACACTGCCTCGGAAACGATTCCCGACCTCGAGCGGCAGATTCAACAGCAGGAAAACGTACTTAGCGTTCTGCTCGGTGAAAATCCACAATCCATTCCTCGCGGACGCGCGCTTACCGAACAGCCCGTCCCCCAGAACGTGCCGGCCGGCCTTCCATCGGAATTACTGGAGCGCCGGCCGGACGTCCGCCAGGTAGAGGAGAACATGGTCGCCGCCAACGCGCAAATTGGCGTTGCGAAAGCTGCATTCTTCCCCAATCTGTCACTCACCGGACTGGGAGGGCTGGAGAGCAATGCCTTGCACCAATTCATCACAGTGCCCTCGGAAACCTGGTACGGGGCTCTCAACGTGAGTCAGCCCGTCTTCCAGGGCGGGGCGCTCCGCGCGCAACTCAGGCTCGCCCGCGCAAACTGGCAGGAAACCACGCTCTCTTATCAGCAAACCGTTCAGAACGCTTTTGAACAGGTTTCCAATTCACTCATCGCTTCTCAGAAAGATCGTGAATACCGCGAGCAGCAGGAACTGCTCACGCAGGCAGCGCAGCAGACTGATCATCTGTCCGAGGTGCTTTACAAGAACGGCGGCGCGAGTTATCTCCAGGTGTTGACCAGCGAGACAAATTACTTCTCGGCGGAACTTAACCTGGTGAACGCCCAGCTTAACGAGCGCTTAGCACTCGTGCAGCTGTATCAGGCGCTCGGAGGGGGGTGGCGGCAATAACGAGCCGTCATATGAAACATTCCGTCGGCGCGCTGCCCACGAGATCGGCAGACGAGAACTTATCGGTTTGTCGGATTGCTACTGAGAAATACGCTTGTGGAGAATCTCCTTATGGATGGTGAAAGCAGCGCAAGCCACGGTCAGCGGTCATCCGGAGTGTTGGCGCCAGTATCCCATCTGCCGTTGCGACGAGGAAGAAAGATTGGCCGAGTTGGAAATCGACCTCATGCTGAAGCCGAAGAACTGCTGCTCGAGTCCTGATTAGCATGCTGGTTCGCATACCCCATGCCTGCCAGCACGCCTCGCATATAAGCGAAACTGCTAATAACGCCTGGCATCGGATCGTCGGGATGAATCTCATACTCCAGATCGACGAAGCCCTTATACTTCGCACCGATAAGCGCTTCGAACGTCTTCCGCACGGGCATGATGCCCTCTCCCACCGCGACTTGACTGTCCTTGCTCTCGAAATCTGTTAGGTCTTTCATGTGCACGTTGAATAGCCTTGGACCTGCTTCGTGGATGGCCTGAACCACATCCGTGCCCGCGCGAGCCGCGTGCCCGACATCGATGCAGCAACCGATCCGCGGATCCATGGCTTTCACCGCATTCAATACATTCAGTGGCGAAGGCCACAACTTATCCTCGGGTCCGTGATTATGGATCGCGATGCGGATGTCGTATTCCTTTACGAATTTCTCAATTCGCGGCAAGGTTTCCGGCGCAGGGTCGCCGGCCACGATAACACCTATGCCGGCTCGCTTGCAGTATTGAAACTTAGACCGGATATCCGCATCTTCGTCTTTCGTGAAATAAATGGCGCCGGCAGCATGAAGCGTGATGCCAGCAGCGGCATAGTCACCAAGCGCGACTGCTTCTTCCTGCGCATTCACCGGGAGATGATCTTTGACATCCTTCGCATTCAACGCGACCACGTTGAGCTGTTTCATGAATCCGATCATCTGCCCGCGACTGAAATTGCGAAATGTGTAGCTCGCCAGACCTAAACGAATCGGCAACCCCTTATCCGGCGGGGGCGTACTGTGAGGCTGCGAGAAGATGGCGCTTGGAGCGGCGCCCGCTGCCGCAATCAGCACGCCGGAGCGAACGAAATCGCGGCGGGAGAGTAAATTCTTCTTAGACACGGGGTTCCCAACCCTTCTCGTACTCGCGCCCCCACATCTTCATCGCTTCCGGGTCGCCCTGAATCCGTCCGTCTTTGGTATCGAGACGCAGCTCGCGGTTCACTTCCCACGCGATGTTGGAAAGCTGCAGCATCGTAACCGCGACATTGCCGACTGCGATTGGAGCGTTGAGTTTCTCGCCGTTCCTGATTCCAGCGATGAAGTTTGCGAAGTGCGCGTCCGTCATGGAATCGCGGCCAATCAAATCGGCGGACGAAGCTGCGCTGCCAGCCGTAAATTCGCTTGTCTTGTTGCCGTTGAGGTCATAGATCTCATAGCCGCCGCGGTCGATCAACACCGTGCCGGTGGTTCCCATGATGGTCGAACCGCGATCTCGCCCGTAAAACTTCATTCCTTGGCAACTCTTGCCCTCCCACGAAATCATTTTGTCCTCATACTGGAAGCAGGTCACGAGCGTGTCATAAAACTGCCAATCGTCCTTGAATTGATATCTTCCACCTGACGATGTAAGTCGCTGTGGATAGTCGACCCCCAGCGCCCAGCGGCAGACATCAACCTCGTGGGTGCCGTTATTGAGGGTTTCTCCCGTGCCGTAAAGTTTGAACCAGTGCCAGTTGTAAGGATGCACATTGTCCCGATACGGACGCCGTGGCGCCGGCCCCTGCCATAGATCCCAATCAAGCTGCTGCGGCACCGGTACCTCCTTGCCTGTACCAATCGATTTCCGCGTATTGGAGTACCAGGCCTTCGCGAAGTAGGGCCTGCCGATAATTCCGTCGTGAATCTTTTCGACGATCTCGATAGTGTGGGGAGACGATCGCTGCTGGGTGCCAATCTGCACGAGCTTGCGATACTTTTGTTGTGCCTGCACGAGCATTTCGCCTTCAGCGGGATTATGGCTGCATGGCTTCTCCACATAGACATGCTTGCCCGCCTGCAATCCTGCGATCGCCATGGGTGCATGCCAGTGTTCGGGTGTCGCAATCGTGATAGCATCCACATCTTTTTGCTCGAGGATCTGGCGATAGTCTTCCTCCGCCACCACGGTCTCGCCCATTTCCTGCTGCGTTTGATCGGCAAATTTTCTCAG
>Ga0210391_10005024_pt1 | contig 10920 bp, 8 predicted proteins | sample IncBWC12OmetaG_FD_160573 | JGI IMG/M metagenome (GOLD analysis project Ga0210391, IMG submission 160573) | Forest soil microbial communities from Barre Woods Harvard Forest LTER site, Petersham, Massachusetts, United States - Inc-BW-C-12-O ...
CGTTGGATTGAGGGTACGAGATTAGGCCTAGCATACGACATCGGGCGTCTTGGCCATTGCCTTTAACCTTCGAGTACAATGGCGTTCGTAGGGCCGAATCCAGCGGCGCGAGCGCCGCGAACGAGGGTAAGTCCTTTGGCGACTGGCGAAATCACTACTTCAGGCACGCAAACTCCTGCTCAGCTTCCCCATCACAAGGTCAAGATCAAGAAGAACGGGCAACGTGCCTGTAATGAGAAGAATGAGAAAGGCAAGTTCTGCGGCGGCCATTTGAAACGCTGGTCCTACAGGGCTGACGTGGTTGAGCAGGCCTGCGGCGACGTCGAAAAAGCCTGGGGACCGGACGCCGAAGTCTATCGCTGCGAGCACTGCCAGACACTTTATTTGCCGAATCCTGCGGAAGCCAAAGTGAATGTCGCGGGTCAGGGAATGATTTCGGTATTCGGGCTGACCTTGCCGCCGAAGGAAAAGTAGTTGCGAATACCCAGTCCCCAGTAGCCAGCCAGAGAAAAGTGCGGGTTGACTCGGTACCGGGTAGTCGATAGTGGGTACTCGCCCATGAACACTTCCGAACTTATCTACGACTGGAACAAGAATCATCCGCCGGGGCTGAAGACGCCGCGACCTGTGCTGCTGAATGATGAGAGCCTGCGTGATGGTCTGCAGTCGCCTTCGGTGCGTGATCCTTCGATTCCCGAGAAAATTGAAATTCTTCATCTGATGGAGACTTTGGGGATCAATTCGCTCGATCTTGGATTGCCGGGTGCGGGAGCGCGCGCGGTGGAGCATGTTACGGCGCTGGCGCGGGAAATCGTCGCGCACAAGATGAAGATCCGCGCCAACTGTGCGGCGCGGACGCTTGAGAACGATATTCGTCCGATTGCCGAGATCGTACAGAAAACCGGTCTGCGCATCGAGGCGGCTACGTTTATTGGGTCGAGTCCGATCCGGCGGTTTACGGAGGGCTGGTCCGACGATTTTCTTTTGCAGACCACTGAGAAGGCTGTAAAGTATGCGGTTTCGCTCGGCCTCGACTCCATGTACGTCACGGAAGATACTTCGCGTTGCGATCCGGAGACGGTGAAGCGGCTTTATTCGACTGCGATCAGTTGCGGGGCGCGGGCCATTGTGATCTGCGACACTGCTGGGCATGCCACGCCTGTGGGTGCATTCGCGCTGGTCAAGTTTGTGATCGATGAGGTGGTTGAGCCTTCCGGCGAAAAGATTCGGGTGGACTGGCACGGGCACAATGACCGCGGACTGGCAATCGCCAATTCGATTGCGGCTGTAATTGCCGGGGCAAACTGCGTTCACGGATGTGCGATCGGCCTCGGCGAGCGCGTGGGCAATACGCAGATGGATCAGATGCTGGTGAACCTGAAGCTGATGGGCGTTGCGCCATGGGCTGATCAGGACCTGACCAAGCTGAAGCAATATTGCCAGGCGGTTTCGCGGGCTACGGGGGTGCCGATTCCGGCGAATTATCCGGTGATTGGCGACGATGCCTTTCGCACGGCTACGGGCGTGCATGCGGCGGCGATCATCAAGGCGTATCACAAGAATGATGAAGTGCTGGCCAATACGGTTTACTCGGGCGTGCCCTCGCATGTGTTCGGTCTGGAGCAGATCATCGACATCGGTCCGATGAGCGGGAAATCGAATGTGCTGTTCTGGCTGGAGAGGCGCGGCATTCCGGCGACTGACGATCTGGTCGAGCGCATTTACCAGCGCGCAAAAACCAGCGATCATACGTTGAGCGACGTTGAGATTGCGGAGTGCCTGCCGGCGGCAGGAGTGAAGCAGAACTAGTGAAGCAGAACCGAAGTTAAAGTGAGGTTGAATGGCTGAGACGATGCGACATGCGATTCTCGGAGCTGGCGGCGTTGGAGGGCTGATCGGCGCTTCTCTTGCGAAGGCCGGAGATTCCGTCACGCTGGTGGTGCGGCGTGAGGCGCTGGGGCAATATCCTAAACAATTGCATCTCGAAAGTCCTTTCGGGAATTTCACGGTGAATGTCTCCGTGGCTGCCGAAGTTCCCGCCGTCGACGTGCTTTGGATTACGGTGAAGGCCACGCAGTTGGAACCGGCGCTCGTCGCTCTGAAGAATCCTGATGCCGTGCGGGCTATCGTTCCCCTACTGAATGGCATTGACCATATCTCGCTACTCCGCGCCCGGTACGGCTCTGGGCGCGTGATTCCGGCGACGATTGCGGTTGAGACCGAACGCGTTAATCCTGGGCACATCGTTCATCGTTCTCCTTTTGCCCGTCTCAATGTTTCTTCCGCGGGCCGGGCTGGCCTTGCGAACACTTTCGACCAGCTGCAGCAGATCGGGTTTGAGTGCCGGTTCGTCGACGATGAGCCGACGCTGATGTGGAGCAAGCTGGTTTTTCTGGCGCCGTTTGCGCTGACTACAACCGCGTCGGATAAAACTACGGGCGAGATCCTTGCTGATCCCAATTGGGGGCCGCTGGGTTTGGCCTGTCTGCGAGAGTCTTGTGCCGTCGCCGTGGCTGAGGGCGCGAAGGTTGATGCGGATGCCGTGATCGCCGGGGTAATGAAGATGCCGGGAAACATGCGTAGCTCGATGCAGAAGGATGTGGAACATCATCGGACTCCGGAGTTGGAAGCGATCGCGGGGCCGATTCTGCGGGGTGCTCAGCAGCATGGGATTGAGGTTCCGGCTACGAAGAAACTGGTGGCTGCGGTGGAGGAGCGGGCTGGGCTCGAAGAGCGTCGTCTAGCTTAGATCTGGAGCAAAAAAATCGCGGATCGGTTGACGTAAAATATCTTGAATCAATCACTTAGAGACACGGTCCGCTCCGAAGTCCGCCTAAAATATTGATTGTAAATGACTTGCTTGTAAAATCCTTACAATCAACGACTTAGCCACGCCCGGTTGTTCCTAAGTCCTTTGGAATCAGTCAGTCGCTATCGGCAGAGCTGCTGGTTGAGCCCTAAAATCTGGTGAGCTAAGGAGTTAGCCGCGGGTTATTTTAATTGTCAAAGAACTTGGGGCCCTAGCCAAACACACGGTGCGGCACTGCGTCCGCCCTCACTATCATGTCTCGGTTTGACAGGGGCGGCAAGGTTAGTTGTCACATCGGGTTGTGGAAAAACTTGGGTCGTGGTTTTCCTGCTTCTCGAAACCGCGACTGACGGATTGGACGACAATGGAAAATCCCCACTTCTCGCAAAGAACGCGGGAAATGGGGCACCCGGCGAGGCCAGCGTGGGTTTGCCGTCCCGGTGGGACTCGATTCGCCTCACTCGCGCTTTCCCCAGCACTTAGGTGCTGGGCTAATGAATGCCGTCGCTTTTGCGACTCAGATGCTTTGGGGAGTGGAGACATTCTTAAATGTTTACGTCGCGTGCTGTTGGATTTGTGAGTGGTCCTTACAAGGACACGAGCGAGGTTCCAAGGGGGCTTGGCACCAAGCACGAGGCGGATGGGGTGCTTAAGATTCTGCCTGAGTTTGAGATGGGGCTTACTGATATTGAGGGCTTCTCGCATTTGATCGTTCTCTGGGAGTTCGATCGGGCGGAGGGGTTCGATCTGCTCGGTACGCCGCCTTCGGACAACCGGCCGCATGGAGTGTTTGCTACGCGGTCGCCACGGCGTCCGAACCCGATTGGTTTGACTGTCGTCGAATTGTTACGCCGGGAGGGTTGCGCGTTGCATGTTCGCGGGGTCGATATGCTGGATGGGACAGCTATTCTTGATATCAAGCCTTTGCTTTCGGCTATTCCCGCTGAGAGGCTGCGACGTGGGTGGCTGGCGGAGGCTGAGGCGCGGCGGAAGGGTTGATGGTGTTGGTTATCGGGCGTCGAGCGCAAGGGGAAGCAGGTTCCTCACCGGGCTTTCAGCCCGATTCGGAATGACCAATTTTTTCAATGGCTTGAAATAGCAGACGTTACCAACGTCCATTTTTCTTCAGGCCGGCTGGCTGATTACTCCTGCGTCAGCGCCGTGGTCCGGTTCCCGTCCTAGGTAATCCCCTTTCGTTGGTATACGTTGTAATATGGGCCATAGCCCCCATGAGCCCCGTTCCCCCACGTGCGGACATGCCGGACGTTGCGCCGACGGTGCAGCAGGATGTGGCGCGTCTGGCGGCCTCTCCCGAGGTGCGCTCGGCTTACAACTGGCTGCGGACGCAAGAGCCGCAACTGGCGCAGTGGCAGATGGAGATGGCCCGGATTCCCGCGCCTCCGTTTGGGGAGTCGGCGCGCGGGGCCTGGCTGGCGGAGCGCTTTCGTGAAGTCGGGCTTGACGACGTGCGCATCGACGATGTGGGCAACGTATTTGGGGTGCATCCTGGATTTGGGCAGCGCTATGTCGCTCTCAGCGCGCACATCGACACTGTGTTTCCGGCGAACACACCATTGAATATCCGGCAACAGGGCAGCCGTTTGTATGGGCCCGGGGTTTCAGACAACGGTGCAGGCGTGGCGGCGATGCTGGGGATTGCCTCGCTGCTGCGGGCGGTGCGGCTGCGGCACGCGCTGCCGTTCGTGTTTATCGGCAACGTGGGTGAAGAGGGCGAGGGCGACCTGCGCGGGATGCGGCATATTTTTTCGACGCCGCGCTGGAAGGATTCGATTGCTTACAGCGTGGTGCTCGATGGCGCGGGCGCGGATACGATTGTGGCTGAGGCTTTGGGCAGCCGCCGCTTTGAAGTGATCGTGCGCGGCCCGGGCGGGCATTCGTGGAGCGATTTTGGCGCGCCCAATCCGATCGTGATTCTGGCGCGTGCCGTCGATACATTTACGACAACGCCGGTGCCTGCTGCGCCGAAGACTACTTTCAACATTGGAGTGATTCGCGGGGGAACTTCGGTGAATTCGATTCCGGAGTCGGCGAGCATGAAGGTGGATATCCGCTCGACCTCAATGACGGAGATGGAACGGCTGGAGCAGGCGTTGCGGCTGGCGCTGAATCGCGCGGTAGAAGATGAGACGCTGGCGGCGGAGATGCGGTCACCGGTGCAGAAGCGGCCTTCGGGAGTGAGTTGCGAAGTGGTGGCGATCGGCAACCGTCCGGCGGGAGAACTGGCGGCGGGCGCGCGGATCCTGCACGTGATTCGCGCGGTGGATGCGCAACTGAACAACGCGGCGCAGGTGCAGCGGGCGTCGACTGACGCAAATATTCCACTGTCGCTGGGGCTCGAGGCGATTGCGATCGGCGGCGGCGGTTCGGGCGGCGGGGCGCACACGTTGCAAGAATGGTTCGATTCCAATGGGCGGGAGCTGGGGTTGAAGAGAATCCTCCTGACGATGATGGCGCTGGCAGGTGCGGGGGTGGCGGAATGATGAGGACGTTCGCGACCTCGGCGGGGAAAGCCATCCACACAGAGAAGTGTTTTTTCGCAGCGGTGAAGCGCAGTGCCACCCAGAAGCTGCAAGCGGCAGTGGAATCCCACTTCTCGCAAGGGACGCGAGAAATGGGGCACCCAGTTTTACTGATTGTATTTATCGCCGTCGTCTGCACTGCGCAGGCGGCCGCGCAAACTAACCCACCGGCGCCAGCTCCGAGTAGCGCGTCCTCTGAGAAGACAGATACCAGGCCCCGGGCGGATGCGATCTACTTCCACGCCAATGTTTACACCGGTGTGCCTTCGAATACGGCGTTCAGTTCGATTCTGCGCGAGGAGGCCATTGCGGTACGCGGCGACCGCATTCAGGCAGTGGGCAAGAATTTGGACGTGATGAAGCTGAAAGGGCCGCAGACGGAAGTTATCGATATGGGCGGGCGTTTTGTCATGCCGGGATTCAACGACGCGCAGGTGCACCTGGCGGATGCCGGGCTGCAGAAGTTGAGTATCGACGTGACTGGGGTGAAGACGCTGGAGGAATTTCGCGAGCGCGTTAAGGCCGCGGTGGAGAAGGTCAAGCCCGACGAATGGGTTCTGGGCGGAGGCTGGGACGAGACGATCTGGCCGGTTCCGACTCTGCCCAGCCGATGGGATCTGGATCAGGTTTCAGACGGGCGTCCGGTATTTCTGGATCGCGTGGATGGACACCTTGCCGTGGCCAATACGCGGGCGCTGCAGTTGGCCAAGATCACTGTGGCCAGCCGCGATCCTGAAGGCGGAAAGATTGACCGGGATGCGAACGGGCAGCCTACGGGGATTCTGCGGGGGACAGCGCAGCAGGCAGTGCGAGCGGCGATTCCGCAGCTGACACGCGAAGCGCGACGGCGGGCCATTGAAGCGGCACTCGCCGATCTCGCCGAGCATGGTGTGACCTCAGCGCAGGATTATTCGCCGGAGTTTGAGAGTTTCCAGATTTACGAGGAGCTTGAAAGAGACGGCAAGCTGACGGTGCGGATTTCCGAGTGCTTGCCTTTTGATGATCTTGTCGATGAGTTGAAAGTTAAACGCGGATTGCATCCGCAATCGGATTTGATGTTGCACACGGGGATGGTGAAGGGCTTCATCGATGGCTCGCTGGGCGGGCATACGGCGGCGCTGCTGGAGCCGTATGAGGACGATCCCAAGCAGTCGGGCCTAACCCAGTATGAAGCTGAGAAGTTGAATGAAATGGCCAAAGAGCGCGTGCTGGCGGGCTTTCAGATTGGGTTGCATGCCGCTGGCGATCGGGCCGTCCAGATGGCGCTCGATGCTTTTGCCGAAGCGGAGAAGGCGGCGAAGGAAGCCAAGGTGAAAGGCGCGAACGGCGGCGACGATTACCGGCTCCGCATTGAGCATGCGGAGGTCACCACGCCGGCACAGGCGGCGCGTTTCAAGGAACTGAAGGTGATCGCCTCGGTGCAGCCTAGTCATCTGCTCACCGATATACGCTGGGAGCAGGACCGGTTGGGCCCGAAGCGGGCGGCAACTGCCTATGCGTGGGCGGCATTGGTGAACAAGGGTGTGAGTCTGGCCTTTGGAACGGATTATCCGGTGGAACCGGTGTCGCCGTTCCGCGGACTGTATGCGGCGGTTACACGGAAGAGCGAGAACGGCAAGCAGGAATTCTTCACGGAGCAGAAGCTGACCATGGATCAGGCGATTGCGGCCTACACCTCCGGCTCGGCTTTTGCGGAATTCGAGGAGAAAGAAAAAGGCAAGCTGGCGCCGGGGATGCTGGCGGATTTTGTGGTGCTGGACCGCGACATCACTGCGGCGTCCGCGGAAAAAGAGTTGTCGACAAAAGTGCTGCGGACCGTGGTGGGTGGGAAGACGGTGTACGAGGCGAAATGAGCAGAGGGCGATAAATTGCGGCTTGGTATCAGGGATTGCGGTTCCACGTGCAGCAACTAGTTGTTTCCTATTATCAATACTTTGCAGGAAGTTATTTCTTCTCATCCCATAAAACGAAAAGCCGGATTCGTGCGTCTAATATCCTGAGATCCGTACGGGGATCGCGTACCCGGAGGCGGTCTTGGAACTGAGGCTGAGGCTTCGGCAAACGGGTATAATTAGAGATTCATAGAGGATTCGGAGGGAAGCAGGCATATGGATTCGCAGGCAATTTGGGTGCGTTTGAAGACGCACCGGTGGGTGTATTCGTTCAGCATTGTAGCTACGCTGGCACTGGGTATTTTGATCGGCACGGTGGTTTCATCCGGGGTGAAAGGCAAGGAGGGGCAGAAGGGCTCCGATGCGACTCCCCTGTCGGTTCCCGCGCCGCAGCAGCTTTCCAATGCGTTTTCGCAAATCGCAAAACAGTTGGGACCGAGCGTGGTGAACATCAACACAGAATCGACCATTAAGACGCAGCGGCGGCGACGGGGCGGGCAGAATCCCGATGACGAAGACAATGGCGGCGGTGGTGGCATGGACGACTTCTTTAATCATTTCTTTGGAGGCCCTGGCGGGCAGGGTGGTCCGGGTGGAGGCGACGGCTCGATTCGCGAGCGTTCGCTGGGTTCGGGCGTGATCGTGGATGCGAAGGGCTACATTGTGACCAACCGGCACGTGGTGGAGAAGGCGGACCGGATTCGGGTGCGCCTGCAGGATGATCCGCCGGGTGTCCAGCACGACGCCAAGGTGATCGGAGAAGACTCGGAAACAGACCTGGCGGTGATCAAGATTGATATGGATCGACCAGTGCCTTCGGCGAAGCTGGGCAATTCGGACGGCATGGAGGTCGGCGACTGGGTTCTCGCTATCGGCAGCCCGTTTGGGCAAGTGGGTACCGTGACGGCGGGCATTGTTTCTGCCAAGGGCCGAGATATCGTGCCCGGCCGGCAGTTCCAAAGCTTCATTCAGACCGATGCGGCAATTAACCCGGGGAATTCGGGCGGGCCGCTGGTCAATATGAATGGCGAAGTGATAGGCATCAACACGGCGATTCTGAGCGAGACCAACGCGTATGCCGGGGTTGGCTTTTCACTTCCTTCGAACACTGTGGTTCAGGTCTACAACCAACTCATAGGACCGGAGCACCGCGTGTCGCGCGGGTCAATCGGAATTCAGTTTGATGCGGTCGAGAACCCTGCGATCAACCGCGTGTATGGCGCCGGAAGCGGCGTCACGGTGGCTAGCGTGGTGGCTGGCAGTCCCGCAGATCAGGCCGGATTGAAAGTGGGAGACACGATCACAACGGTGGACGGAAAGAAAGTCACAAAGGGAACCGAGTTGGTGGCGGAGATTGCCGCGCGTAAGCCGGGAGCGAAAGTGCAACTCGGCTTCCTGCGCAACGGCAAGCTGCAGGATACGACGGTAACCATTGCCGACCGTGCCAAACTGTTTGCCGCGCGCTTGAACGAAGATGACAGCGGCAACGACGAAAGTACCCCCAAGCAGAGCAAGTTGGGGATCACGGTTCGTAAGCTGACACCGGAGATGGCCGACCGGCTGGATATCCCATCCGGCAAGGGCGTCATCGTGCAGGACGTGAAACCGGGGTCGTTTGCCGAAGATGTCGGTTTGGGACGCGGCGACGTGATCCTGGAGATCAACAAGCAGGTGGTGAATAGCGAAGACGACTTTGCCCGGATGGAGTCGGGCATGAAGAGCGGCCAGGATGTGGTGTTCCTGGTGCGCCCACGTGGTTCGTCGCGCCAGGATGGAACCGCATTCTTGGCGGGGACACTTCCGTAACCTGAAACCAGCCCAGCCGGAACTGGCATTGCCTCCTGCGATGGAGGATGATTAGAATGCCAGTTCCAGTTGGGTGTTTTTGTTTTTGGCGGCCAAATTATTATCTTAAATCTCTCGAAGTACGCGCGTTCCGAGCTTCGAGTTGGGTTGAAAAACATGCAGAAGCGTAGTGCGGGAATGCGGAGATGGCTGAGCGCAGGCTGCGCTTTGGCGCTGGTTTGTGCCTGCGCATGGCCCCTGCCGGCGCTGGCACAGGCGGCTGATACTGCCGTGAAGCCCGCTCCGCACTCTGCTTCGAATTCTGGCGGCGACAAGGCTGCGCCGACGGCAAAGTCAAAAACCGCTGTTGCCCACAAAAGCAACTCGAAGCGCTCAAGCTCGCACCGGAGCGGCAAGAGAAAGGCAACGGCGCGGGGACAGCAGAAGATCGATCCCCAGCGGGCGCAGGAGATCCAAGAAGCGCTGATTCGTGAGCATTACCTGGGCGGAGAAGCTGTCGGAACCTGGAATCAGTCGAGTGAAGATGCCATGCGGCGCTATCAGGCCGATCACGGCTGGCAATCGAAGACGGTGCCGGATGCGCGTGCACTGATCAGCTTAGGACTGGGGCCGAGCCACGATCACCTTTTGAATCCGGAAAGCGCGATGACTACGGAGCCGGTTACGCATGCGGCGTCTTTGACCCCGGTGTCGCACAGCGCCGATCCGGGGACGCGCATGAATACGACTCCGGCGACTCCTGGAGCGCCTGCCACGACTCCCCAGTCGGGACCGCAGTAGACAGCAATTAGCATCTAGCATTTATCCTTCCAGCTTCTTCGTCTCAGTCAAGAATCTACAAAGCAGGACCGCTTGGCTAAATGCCAATTGCTGATTGCCCTTATGCGCCGGACGTTCTGCGGTAGCTCCCGAGCACTGGGCGGGGGAAATAGGGAAGGGGCTGCGAATGCAGGATGGCGGCCGGGTTCGCCTCGACGAGGGCGTCGGCGACTTCGTCGCCGCAGATTTCCGCGGCGGCATCGCGAGCGGTGGAGAGTACGGGGATCCGTTTCTCGGTATCGTGGGCATCCGTTGCCAGCACGTGCACGGCGTCGTGCTCGAACAGCCATCGGGCGGCGCGTCGCACGCGATCTCCCCAGAATCCGGTGAGCGCGGAGCCGGTCACCTGGATCACGCAACCCTGCTCCGCCCACTCCAGCACAAGCTGTGGACTCTCGCGCAGAATTGGGTTGCGCTCGGGATGGGTGATTATGGCGGTGATGCCGCGGTCGCCGAGCTGCGTAAAACAATCCGTAGTTTGCTGGGGCACGCTGTAATTACTCAGCTCGACCAGCATGTATTGCGTTGCGTCGATGGCGTAGCGGGCGGGATTGGCGAGGACATCCTGCATATTGTCGTAGGAGAGATGGAAGTCGCAGCCCAGGCTGAGCTTCAGCGCATCGCCTACCTTTTGCTGCAATTGGGCAACCAGGCCCTGAAGATAGTCGCGGTCGTAGTGGTAGCGATCGTTGGCGTGTGGAGTGGCGACCTGGTGCGTGATGCCGTCGGCGGCGGCCATGCGGCACATGGCGACGGAGGTTTCCCAGGACTTGGAGCCGTCGTCTACTTCCGGAAGGATATGGGAATGAATGTCGACCACGATTGTAGAAACCCAAGCGTTCGGTGCGGGTTGCGTGTTGGTTTGATTTAAGCAGATTCGGGCGGAAAGAGGAAGCCAGAGGCCTTCACCGCCGAGGACGCCGAGGACGCCGAGGGGGATAGAGATTGCCCCATTCCTTGGGACTGAATGCTGGAGAGACGATGTCGCCGGTGATCGTGATCGTGCCCTTACCACCAGGAAGCCGAATATGTCGTTAGCGGGTTTGTCGGCAGG
>Ga0210391_10005025_pt1 | contig 10920 bp, 9 predicted proteins | sample IncBWC12OmetaG_FD_160573 | JGI IMG/M metagenome (GOLD analysis project Ga0210391, IMG submission 160573) | Forest soil microbial communities from Barre Woods Harvard Forest LTER site, Petersham, Massachusetts, United States - Inc-BW-C-12-O ...
CAGTTACCTCGTAGCGCTGATCGTGGGAGAGAAACACTCCGTCCGCGGCTGCCTCGTGCGGATCACCCCCGGTGACCACGTTGATAAGCACTCTACCCTGGGAAAGCCGGTCGAAGGTCGCGGTCATGCGCGCTGCCAGGGTAGGCGACATAACTCCGGGCCGCACCGCAACCAGAAACTTGAGCCGCCTGGTGCTCGGCATCAGCGTGGATGCGACTACCCAGGCATCCTCGCAAGAGTTTCCCGTGGGCAACAAAACCGCACCATAACCCAGTTCATCCACGGCTTGCGCTATCTGCCGCAGGTACGTGTAATCGGTGAGACGCGAGCCATGGCTGGAGCCCAGGTAGCGGCCATCTCCTGTAGTTGGAATGAACCAGAACATTTCCATTAGCGGCTTCTCCTCGACTACATAAGTTGTGCTTGCGACACCGTCTTTTGCGACCAGTAAGAACTAAGTGCCATTTGTACTGGCAGCGATGCTTCCAGCCCGGCCCTGAGCGGCGCATTCACCTTCGCCCCGGACACAATGGCATCGATAAAGTTCCTTGTGTGCGCCTTTTCCAGGCTCTCTGTTGAAGATATCTCAGTGGCGTGGCCGTCATTCGGGGTAAAGGTATAGCCATCGCGAGAGAGGTCGAGCGTGCCTTCAGTCCCTTCGAAGAACACTGAAGGATGTTCATCGCGAATGGAAAGCACGGAAGATTCGAAGTTGAGGTTCCACCCCCGGTACTGCACGATCGCACTGACGGTATCCGGGTTTTTTCTCTGGTCATGGAGATGATAGATTCCGCCAAGCGCCGTAGCTGTTTGCGGGTCTGGATCATCGAGCATCCATTGCGCGACATCGACCCAATGGGTCAGGATGTCTGCCAGCAGGCCAGCGCCATAATCGGGAAAATAACGCCACGAACTGTAGCGGACAGTCTCATAGGGGACCTGCGGTGCGGGGCCGAGAAAGAGTTGCCAATCGAGGCCAGGCGGCTTGGGAGCGTCAGGGACAAATCGCTGCTGCCAGGGAAAGTTGTGCCACACAGCTCGGGCGAAAACCACGTGGCCGAGCTTCTTCTCGGCGAAGATCGATTCCTTCGCCTCCAGGTAGTGCTTCCCGCTGCGCTGCTGCATGCCGCACTGCAGGACCTGCTTGTATTTTTCCGCAGCCGCAGTCAACACGGCTCGGTCTTCCCACCGGTGAAGCGTCGGTTTTTCGAGATAGACGTGCTTGCCCGCCTGCAGGGCCGTTGTAGCCATGGTCACATGCAAGTGATCCGGAGTGGAGATCAGCACCGCGTCCACGTCCGGGCGCGCAAGTAATTCCTGGTAGGCAACCGAGCTGTGCGGCTGCGTATGCTCCTTAGGCAACCGGGAGAGAAATGCTGTCGTCTGTGCATCGTAGATATCGCACACGGCTACGATCTGAGCGCGCTTATCTTCGAGCAGTGCGCCGCCGACAATAGTGCCGCGTCGGCCCAGTCCGATGACTCCGATGCCGACGCGGTCATTGGATCCCGGGATACGGCCGTAGGATCGTGCGCTCAGGGCTGCAGCACTGGCGGCGCTGCCGTAAAGAAAGCCTCGTCGATTCATTATGCAAACGCCTTCTGCAGGGCCTGGAATGACGGCTCCATGACCTTCAGGCCAAGCTTTGAGCCATCTTCCCGCTCTTCTTCGTTGAGTACCCAGCCCTGCCATTTTAGATGGGTCAACGTTGCTGCGACTTCGGCAAGAGGAAAGGTGCCGCTTCCCAAAGGAACCTGCTGGCCATTCTGGTAGTCGCGCAGGTGCAGCGCGACGATACGTTTATGGTGTTGGCGCAGAAACGCCGGCACGTCAGCTCCCCCGCGATAGGCATGACCCGCATCGAGCAGAAAGGATACCAACGTGGGATCAGTCTCTGCGTAAAGTGCTTCCATCTCCCCCACCTTCGATTGAAACTCCCACCAGTGGTTGTGATAGGCGAGCGGCAGTCCGACACTCTTGCTGAATGCGCCGGCGGTGTTCAGGCCCGCGATCTTTCGTTTTAAATCGTCCGTGGTGTTCGCAGGTGCGCCGCTGAAAATGAGACGTTGTGCACCCAAGGCAACTCCGCCGTGGGCTACCTCCTGATACAGGGTTGCAGGGGGCAGGTGAGTGCCGGGATCCCAGCGTTCAGGAGGGAGAAATATATGGATGCCAAAAAAGGCGAGGCCGCTACTGGCGATGCTGGAGCGAGCCGGCTCCGGGGAGTTGAAGTAAGGCCGCAAATTCAAGAACCCAGTCTCAAAGCCGGCATAACCAACCTGCTTGACTTGGTCCAGCACGCTCAGGAAAGTATCGAAGCGGGCGGGATCGATAGGCCACGCATTCGTTTGCGCTCCCAAACGTATGCCGTGGTTTGCTGTTGCCCAGGCAGAAGCAAAGCCGCAGCCGGCCGCCATGAGAGCTGAATTTTGAATAAGCTTTCGTCTGGTTATCATCAGTCGCGCCTGTCGCGTCGCGCAGAAATTAAAGATTCAGAATTTGCTGGGACAAGCAGAGAAGTGAGTCAACAACAACCCGCGGAGGCTTGTTGGGTAAGCGACAGGGCCGGGATGGAAATGTGTCTCACCAAGGCAACTCTGGAATGACGATAAATCAAGGTATCTCGAGAGTCAATTTCGCCACAGAAAAAGTGACAAACTAGATAACCGCTGCCAAAGCCAGCGTAAACAGTAAAGCAAGGATCGAGATTATCGTTTCGCTCACGGACCAGGTCTTCATGGTATCGATCACACTCATGTTGAGGTACTCCTTTACCAGCCAAAACCCTCCATCGTTCACATGAGAGAAGACGAGCGAGCCCGCGCCGGTGGCGATGGCCAATAACTCGGGCCGCACACTCGGGGTGTGGGTCAGGATGGGAGCAACAATACCAGCGGCGGTGGTTAAGGCCACCGTGGCGGATCCGGTGGCCAAACGAATCAGAGCGGCAACCAGCCAGCCGAGCAGCAGTAGCGACACATGGGCATGCAGGGCAACGGAGACAATAGCCTGCGACACACCGCTATCCTGAAGGATCCGGCCAAACCCGCCCCCCGCACCGATCAGCAGGGTAATAGTGGCAGTTGGCGCCAGGCACTCATTGGAGAATCTCAAGATCGTCTCCCGGCTGAAGCCGCGCATGAGGCCCAGGGTGACAAAGCTGATCAACACGGCAACTACTAATGCGATATCCGCGCTGCCCAGAAAGAGCAGCGCCTTGTTCGCACGGCTTCCGGGCGACGTCAGCACGCCGGCCCAGCTACCCAGCAGCATAAGCAGCACCGGCAGCAAAATGGTGGCCATGGAGATAGCAAAGCCAGGTAAACGGCGATCAGGTTCCTGCTCGGCAAACTCGTCCGCCATCGGGTTATGAGAATCGAGCACGATCCTGGGCGCAATGAAGCGGGCGTATATCGGGCCAGCCACGATCGCTGAGGGAATGCCGATCAGCAGCGCATATAAAATCGTCCGTCCTACGTCGGCGTGAAAAATTTCAACCGCCAGCATGGCTGCGGGATGCGGCGGAACCAGGCCGTGAACCACGGAAAGGCCCGCCACCATCGGGAGGCCGACAAGAATCAGCGAGGTTCGCGTTCGCCGGGCGACGGTAAAAGCGATAGGAACGAGCAGCACGAAGCCTACCTCAAAGAAGACCGGCAGACCGACCACCAGGCCCGCGCACATCATGGACCAGGGCACGCGCTTTTCGCCGAAAAGCTGAATCAGGGTTTCCGCGATGCGGTCCGACGCCCTGGATTCTGCCATCATCTTGCCCAGCATGGTGCCCAGGCCAACGATGATCGCGATATGGCCGAGCGTGTTGCCGGTTCCGGTTTCGAAAGAGGAGACAATGTTCCCTAGCGGCATTCCCGTCGCGGCCGCCAAAGCGAGAGAAACCACGAGTAGCGAGAGGAAAGGGTTCAGCTTGCCTACCGCAATGAGCAGGACCAGCCCAATCACTGCACTTGCGGCAGCAATCAACAGAAAGAGGCCATGGGTGTCGATCATCGGCAATGGGTTCAAGAGGGGCTCACGGTGCGGGAAAGAAAACGTCCGTTTCGTTGTCCGGTGGCATCCCCATCCTTGTACGACAGGACGCCGTTGACCCATACGGCAGCGATTCCTTCAGCGCAGCAGATGGGGTTGCTAAAGGTAGCTGTATCTCTGATCGTTTCCGGATCGAACAGCACCATGTCGCCGTGGGCGCCTTCGCTGATTCGCCCTCGTCCCGTCAATCCGAAGCGCTGCGCCGGCATGCCGGTCATTTTGTGGACTGCCTGCGCCAACGAGAAAATGCCCTGGTCCCGGCAATAATACCCCAGCACCCGGGGGAAGGTTCCCCAAAGCCGAGGGTGTGGCCTGGGGTCGTTAGGCAAACCGTCCGATCCGATCATGCTTGCCGGATGTTGCAGGATGCGGCGAACGTCCTCTTCAGACATATTGTGGTAAATGGCCCCTGCGGGCTGCAAGCGAGCAGCTGCTTCGACCTGCTTGGTGCCCCAGGCAGAAGCGATTTGCTCCAGCGTCTGGCCGGCCACTTCCGGATGAGGCGTAGACCACGTAATGACGATGCGCACGCGGTCGTCTACCTGGCGAAGATCGAGGGTGCTGGAAGAGGCTGTATAGGGGTAACAGTCGCACTGCACCGGTTGCTCCGCCCGTGCAGTGTCTAAAGCGTGGAGGACCTCTCCGCTGCGGCCCCAATTGGCGACGCCGGCGCATTTCAGGTGAGAAATGACAACCGGCACGCGGCTGTTCCGGCCGGTCGAGAAAGCTTCTTGCATGGCGGAAAGAATCTCCTCGGCCTCGGTACGCATGTGCGAGGTATAGATGCCGCGGGCGGCCGCGAGCGGCTCAGCCAGCGAGAGGATTTCTTCTGCGGGAGCGGATCTGGCTGAGGAATACGCTAGTCCCGAGCTTAAGCCCAATGCTCCGTGGTCGAGGGCCTCGGTCAGTTGCTCGCGCATGGCCCGGACCTCACCCGCAGTGGCAGCACGATCGAGCCGGTCCATATGGTTGTTGCGCAGGGCTGTGTGGCCAACCAGGGCGCCCACGTTGACTGCGGGCTGTGCCGCATCCACGGCCGCTGCGTACTCTGCGAAAGTGGGATAACGGAAAGCGTCGGCTTCACCCAGGAGGTTCATGGGGTCGGGAGGCGCTCCGGTCAACCGTACCGGCGCTGCCGAGATCCCGCAGTTGCCGACAATCACGCTGGTGACGCCCTGCGACAGTTTCGCCATCATCTGAGGGTTCCGGATTACGGTGGTGTCGTCATGGGTATGGACGTCGATGAAGCCGGGCGCGAGCACCCGTCCGTCTCCCTCGACGACTTGTTTGCCCACGTAGTGGGAAAGCTGGCCGATCGCGCAGACGATGCCGGCGTCGACGGCGACATCTGCGGTCTGAGCATCGGTTCCGCTCCCATCGAGTACGCGTGCATTCCGGATAAGCGTGTCACAACGAGGCATACGGAATGGTAAATCCCCTAAGGCCGCGCGGGAATAATTAGGCTAGACTGATTCCAGATCAGGAGAGTGCATCATGTCTGACGAGGATTTAAAGGCGGAACTGGAGAGGCTGCGGGCGGAGAATGATCAGCTCAAAACCAAGAGTGTGCGAGGACTGAGTTTAAAAGTGAGCGAAAAGGGGGCGGTATCGCTTTACGGCGTAGGCCGGTTCCCGGTGACGCTCTACAAAGAGCAATGGGCCAAAGTGCTCGGCATGAAGGATGACATCGAGAAATTCCTTCACGACAACGCCCACCTGCTTAAGACAAAGGAGTAGCTTCCGGTAAGTGTGCGTGAGAAGTACCGGGGAAAAGAAACCGTCCCTCCACTTCGCTCTGCCGGATTTCCTGTCGAGACCCGTGGCTTTGAGGATCTTCATGCGGCTCTCTTTACCGGGAGCCGCACAACCGGTCGTCGCTAGCAGCGCGAAGTAGGAAATCCGGGTACGCTCCGGTCCCGACCGGAGCGAAGCGTAGTGGAGGGAGCTGCGGTTTCTTTTCCCCGGTACTTCTCACGGACATTAACTCTCGCGATCGGCGCGCGAAAGACGCTGGTTGCGAATTGCCTTGTGATCCAATCCCCGCAGGTTCTCAATGTTCTTGAGCACTTTCTGCATCGCCTCTACGATCGAGTCGATGTCGCTGCGCGGCCCGAGGAAGATCTGGTGTGGAAACCAGATTGCTTCCCGGTAGGCTGCCTTTTCTGCCTCTGGACAGCTGTACATGGTTTTCAGATCAAGCGGCTGCGGCCGGCCCCAACTCAGTGCGGGAAAATCGCCTGGATTGAGCGGGAACAGGGAACTGCGATAGACCGGCTCATAAAAGAGTCCGTCGCAGGGTATGCCTTCCAGTTGCAGAGCGGCTACAAAAGCAGCCCGAGGGATATCCTTCACTTGCTCAGAGAAGTATTTCAGCACAAAACCGTAGGGAGCCAGGGTCGTGATGCGGGGCTCCTCCTTTAAGAAGCCAATCCCGGGGGTCTTTGCCAGCTGTTGCTCAAAATAGGCCATGTTGGCCATGCGAATCACAGATTGATCGGGAAGACTTTCCAACTGTGCCGTAAGCAACGCCGCCTGAAACTCACCCAGCCTGTAGTTGAAGCCAATTGTCCGATGGTGAAACGTATCGGTGACACTGGCTCGGCCGGCGTTGATGTAGGTCTGTACGAGCTCGTGATATTCGAGATTATTAGTGAGCACGATGCCACCTTCACCGGAGGTGATCAGCTTGCTCGACTGGAAGCTGAAGGCGCCCAGGTCCCCGATCGAACCTGCGCCCTTTCCGCGCCACTTCCCGCCGTGAGCGTGGGCGCAATCTTCGACAATCTTGAGCGAGTGTTTGCGGGCGATCTCGGGCAGTGCATCCATGTCGGCGAAACGCATGCCCAGGTGTACCGGAAGAATGGCTCGGGTCTTCGGCGTGATGGCCGCCTCGGCGGCTGCGGCATCCATGCAATAGGTTTCAGGATCGACATCGACAAACACCGGCACTGCATTGACCAACAGCACTGGACCGACTGTGCCTTCCCAGGTGTACGCGGGGACTAGAACCTCATCGCCGGGTTGGATGCCAATGGCCTTGAGGGCGGCCTGGATGGCGACTGTGCCGGTATTTACGCATTGGCCATAGGCAGTATCGTGCAGCTTGGCAAAACCAGCGGCGAACCGGGTGGAGTATTTGCCTGGAAAAGGCTGCCCGCCCCAGGCTCGACTGCGTAACACGTCCAGCAAGCGTGTCTCTTCTTTGTCCGAGAACAACGGCCAAGGGGTGAACGGAGCAGTGCGTGCTGGACTGCCACCCAAAATTGCCAAATTTTCCATCGTTGTCTGCCTCAATTTAGCAGACCCACGATAACACACTAAGCGGTTTGAGGAAGAGGCCAGGTTTCTTCCTAACCCGCTTCTTCTATGACCGTCCGAAAACGAGAAAGAGATAACCACTCCCGCGACGACGTCCGAAGCCAGGGCCATACGCAGGCCAACGAATCCAGAGGGAGATCCGACCATAGGCGGTCCCACCAGGAAGCCCAAATAGCCAATGCTGGAGGCAGCCGCGATGCGCCGACCAAAAGCCGAAGGCGAAACCATTCCCTACAAAAGCGCGGAAACAGCTCTTCGCGCGGATGTTGCCGAACCGTGTTTCATCCTCAGCCGATTGTAATCGGCATCTTTCCCGATCCCGTCTGAGGCTGTACCATGCGAGAGATTCCCGGCGCACCCTAAGTAAGAGGAACCCAGATGCGAACGAGCATATTGGCAATCGGACCAGTCGTGGTGCTGCTGCTGTTGTCGTCGTGCAGGAAGCCGGGCAATACGAACGAAACAGCCGCGCCGGCCGCCGGTCCCCAGGATCCCGACCTGCAGGTAACGGCCGGCGGATACCACGGCCATCATTTCAGTGGTCCGGCTTATATTCCACGGTCTTCGTCGCTGGAGAACGGCACCACTGTCTACAACGTGACCTATGAGCAAGGGGTCACGGTGCTGAGCAAAGACGAGACCATGCGCCATTTGGTAGCTATTCAGCGCGATGGCAGTTACGTCTTTGATTCATCCGCCACCCAGATTGCCAGGTTGCAGCCCGGCGGCGTGCTTCTGCTTTCCGGCCTCGCGTTATGTTCCGTGGTCGATATAAAAAATACCAGCGCCGGTTACGTGATCAAGACCGAGCCCGCCAAAATCACCGACGCCATCAAGGATGGGCGACTGGAGGGCACCTACCAGGTCGATTTCAGCAAATTGCAGTCCACCGAGGGCATAGCAGATTTCGATGTGGACTTCTCTGGTTACAACTATCATGTCAAATTCACGCCTGCAGGCGACCGCCTGGACGTGCGAGCGACGATTAAATATGCAGGGAGCCAGGGCACCCTGGCCTACGAAGGGGTTGGATACATTAGTAACTTTGTTTCCAACATCAGGATGCAGATCAAAGATGGCCAGCTGACCCTTATCAGCTTTACCAACCAAAACCTGAGTGGACAGGTTGAGCTTAAATGGTTTGCGTTTGCTGCGGATGAGATGAAGTCCGGCTCCATGGCAAAAATCACTTCCTGGCCCGCTGAGCTCATAAAAAGTGCATCGCTCTCCCGGGCTGCTTATCACGCACCGATCCTGCTGGGTGCGCTGCCTTTCGATCTAAGGATCTCATTGGGTTTTAGCTTCATTCCCGACTTCACTTCCAAGGGCAGCGTATCTGAGGGCAGCAAGCTCATTAAGTACAGCGGCAGCGGCGGCTTCATTTTTGACGGCCAGACCAGGCCGTCCGGATCGATCCAGGTCGAGGGAGATGTGGCCGTGCAGGATAATCGAGTGGTGTCAGCGGGTCCGGTAGGTTTTACGGCGGCGACGGAAGCACCTCGGCTGGAGTTGATGATGGGCTGGCCGCCGCTAAGCCCGTCCGTCGCCGGCTATATTAACTTCATCGCCTCCTATGGAATTGTCACCAATGGAAAGGCCAGTCAACTCCCATGCCAGACCAACATCCTGGCTTTCAGCGTGAATGCGGGAGCCGCCTCTTCGTCGCCAAACACCTTCGCTGACTGGCTCCCCGGCCAGGGATCTCCCGCGGTCTCGCTGTGGCAGAAGACCATGAAGTCCGCGGGTGCTGAAGGCCTTATGTGCCCGGGCTAAAAATAGAACATGACGGTTACACTTCGCCAATATCTTCGTGCCAGATTTCTGGATAGTCACGAATGAAGGCTTCCATCATCGCCACGCAGTCCTGTGAGTCCAGATCGAGAATGCGCACACCGGCCTCGCGTAGCCAATCGAGACCGCCGGGAAACGTCCGGCTCTCGCCCACCACCAGGGTTGGGATGCCGAACTGGCGGACCAATCCGCTGCAATACCAGCACGGCGCCAGGGTCGTCACCATGATGACATCACGATAAGAACGCAATCGGCCTGCGCGGCGGAAGGCATCCGTCTCCGCGTGCACGGAGGGATCACCCTGCTGGACCCGTCGATTGTGTCCGGAGCTGAGCAGCTGCCCCTGGGTGTTGAACATTGCTGCCCCGATCGGCAACCCGCCTTCAGCCAGACCGCTGCGCGCTTCGCCGATCGCGACCGCCAGCATGGAAGCCCAATCCTGTTCCCCGTTCATTGGTCACCTCGTAGTGAGAATACGTCATGTAGCAACAGCATTGCCCAGCGAAGCATCCTATCGGCTGCTTCACGGAGAAAGGATTTTCAAATGATCAGACATACACACTTGAGAGCATTGCTACTTTGCGGCGCTACTCTTTTGTCCGCAGGCTGTAATAAGCAAGACGATTCCAAGGCAAATTATCAAACGGCTATCAACGACTACTACAAGGCTCATCCCGCTTGCATTTGGCAGGAGACGAAGAAGTTCCCGGTGCAAGCTGCGACCTCAGACGACGCAAAAACAGAAGGCTTCGACGCGCTCACCGATGCAAGTCTTCTCACCCGTACGACCGGAGAGAAGAAGGTCTTTATTGTCGCCTCCAAGCAGGTGAACAACTACGACCTGTCTGAGCAAGGCCGTTCCGCCTGGACGCCGGATACCACCCAGCCCGGATACGGCAACTTCTGCTTCGGCCATCGTACTGTGGATAGCATCGATAGCTTCACGACCGGGGTCAATGGTTCTGGTTCCAAGACAGCGCAGGTCAATTATCACTACAGCTTTGCCGACGTGCCGGCCTGGGCAAAAAACCAGGAAGTGCAAACTGCCTTCTCGTCCGCCGGCGCCGCTCTGGCGCACAGTCAGCCCGGCCAGGACTCACTGGTCATGAACGGCGATGCGTGGCAGGTAGCGAAATAAAGCAGTACCCGGATTTCCGACTTCGCAATGCCAGCAACGACCACGTATGCGGCTCTCCGTAAGAGGGCCGCACGGGGTACCTCAACGCCACGGTTCTCGACAGGAAATCCGGGGGAACAGCTTAACCATCCTTGCCGCCCTCAAGGATGGTTAAGCGACGGTCGATGTCTCCAGGCCAAACACGAGCAAGGAGCGCGCCGTAACCTCGTAGGAATCACCCACCTTAAAGAATCCCGTCTCGCTGTTGTCCGTGATGTTGGTATCGATCAACAACCTCCAGGAATCGCCGCCAGGACACTCGGGCAAAGTAAACTCCACCAGATCGTGATGGTCGTTGATGACGATCAACAGCGTAGCTTGCTTACCTCTTTGCCTGATTCCGGTCACCTGAGCCCGCCCATCCAGCAGCATGCCGAAGCAGCGCATGTTGGAATCGCCCCAATGCTCCTGCTCCATTTCCGACCCGTTGGCGTTAATCCAGGTAACGTCTTTGACTCCCAGCTCCTCGTTGTATTGGCCGGTGAGAAATAGATTGCGACGCAGGATGGGGTACCTATGGCGCATGGTGGTCAAACGCCGGGTAAACGCAACCAGGTGCTCGCCTTTTTGCTTCAAATCCCAATTTA
>Ga0210391_10005028_pt1 | contig 10915 bp, 4 predicted proteins | sample IncBWC12OmetaG_FD_160573 | JGI IMG/M metagenome (GOLD analysis project Ga0210391, IMG submission 160573) | Forest soil microbial communities from Barre Woods Harvard Forest LTER site, Petersham, Massachusetts, United States - Inc-BW-C-12-O ...
CGCGAAGCGCGCGCGGCTTCCGCGTTGAACCATCCCAACATCTGCACCATCTACGAAATCGGCCAGCAGGACGGCCATCCCTTCATCGCCATGGAATTTCTGGAAGGCATGACGCTGAAGCACCGCATTTCCGGCCGCCCCCTGGAAATGGAGACACTGCTCGAGCTTGGCATCGAAATTGCTGACGCCCTGGATGCCGCACACGCCAAGGGTATCGTCCACCGCGACATCAAGCCTGCGAATTTATTCATCACCGACCGCGGCCACGCGAAAATTCTGGATTTTGGGCTGGCCAAGCAAATTCTCGCGGCGTCCGATGCCACGCGCGGAACGAATCCTTCCGATCTCACGGTAGACACTCCGTCGGTGCGGGAAACCGACCTCACCAGCGCTGGCACGGCGGTGGGCACCGTAGCGTACATGTCGCCGGAGCAAGCGCGCGGCGAAACGCTCGACGTACGCAGCGATCTTTTCAGTTTCGGCGCCGTGCTCTACGAAATGGCCACCGGCGCGGTTCCGTTCCGCGGAGCAACGACCGCAGTCGTCTTCAATGCCATCCTGGAAAAAGCGCCCCTGCCCGCCGTGCGCCTGAATCCAGACATTCCGCCGCGGCTGGAAGAAGCGATTTCCAAGGCGCTCGAAAAAGATCGGCGCATGCGTTACCAGCACGCGGCGGAACTGCGCACGGATCTCGCGCGTCTGAAGCGAGACTCCGGCTCCAGCCGCGTATCTGGCGCGGTGCCGTCCGCGCAGCCAACCATGTCGCAGCAGAATTCGGGAGCGTTCGGCGAAACCGCCTTGCAAGCAGCTCCTTCCAGCGGCCACGCAATTGCGGCGATGACTCCGTCGGGTGGAACCAGCGCTGCGCCCGTAACCACAGTGCAACCGGCGGCGGGAACGGTGACGTCCGCGACAGTAATGACGGGCGCGCCATCTTCCGCTTCCGTCGCAGTCGCAACAGCGCAGCCGTCGCACCTTGCACCACGCGGCCGCTGGCCTCTCATCGCCGCGGCGGCCGCAAGCATACTCGTGCTCGCTGCCGGCGCGTATTTCTTCACGCATCGCGGCCCGAAACTCACCGGACAAGGTTCCATCGTCCTCGCCGATTTCACGAATACCACGGGCGATGCGGTCTTCGATGGCGCTCTACGCCAAGGGCTGGCAGCGCAGCTTGCGCAATCTCCGTTCCTGCACATTCTTTCCGATCGCCAGATGCAACAAACCCTCCAGTACATGGGCCAGCCCGCCGCGGCGCGCGTCACCAACGATCTTGCGCGCCAAATCTGCCAGCGCACTCAAAGCGCCGCGGTCCTGGAAGGCTCCATCGCGCAAATCGGCAACACCTATAATCTAATTCTCAACGCGCTCAACTGCGCATCCGGCGAAACGCTGGCCACCGCCAACGCCGAAGCTCCCGACAAAGATCACGTCCTGGGCGCGCTGGGCAGCGCAGCCGAGAATATTCGACGAAAGCTCGGCGAATCCCTCGCCTCGATTCAGAAATACAACACGCCCATCCGGGAAGCCACCACCTCTTCGCTGGAAGCGCTGAAGGCTTACAGTCTAGGAACGCAGACGCGCACCACCCAGGGCGACGAAGCCTCCACGCCTTTCTTCAAGCAAGCGGTGGCACTCGATCCTAATTTCGCCATCGCCCTCGCCACGCTTGGCCAGGTGGAATGGAATCAAGGCGAGCACGCTCTAGGTATTGAGTACACCGAGAAGGCCTACGCTCTGCGCGACCGCGCCAGCGAGGCCGAAAAGTTCTACATTGATTCGCACTATTACGGCAACGTGACTGGCGATGTGGATCAGGCCGAACAGGTCTATCAACTCTGGACGCAAACCTACCCGCGCGATTCGATTCCTTTCAACAATCTGGCTGTCTGCTACACCCAGCTGGGCCAGTGGGAGAAGGCTCTGCCTGTCGTTCGCCAGGCGCAGCAACTGGCCCCCGATGAAAGCCTCGCCTTCGTCGGTCTCGGAGCAGACTATCTCGGCTTGGGGCGGTTCGATGAGGCGAAAGCAACGATTGATCAAGCGTTGGCAGCCCAGCTGGATGTTTCGAACTTTCACCGGATTCTCTATTGGTTGGCGTTTCTGCAGAACGATTCGGCCGCCATGGACCGTGAGCTTTCCATTCTCGCATCGAAAGGTCCCGAGAATGCCGCGTCCGCGCTCGTGCTAGCGGCTGCTACGGAGGCATATACCGGGCGCATGGAAAAAGCCCGTGCCTCGACAGCACGCGCCCGAACTGCCTACGAAGCATTGCATGAGAACGAACCGGTCGCACAGGTGCTGTCCGCGCTGGCCATGAAAGAAGCTGAAGTGGGCGATGATGCCGGCGCGCGCCGCGATGCCGCAGCAGCGCTCGCAAATCATTCTGCGTCGCTCAGCGCGCGCGCAAACGCCGCGTACGCGTTAGCCCGCGCCGGCGATGCGGCTCGCGCCGAATCGATCCTCGCCGAACTTGCCCAGCATCACCCGTCCGACACCATACTGAATTCGTTCGATCTCCCCGTCGCTCGCGCCGCGCTCGAGATCGGCCGCAACAATCCCGCCAAAGCCATCGAGATTCTTCAGCCGGTCATTCCGTTCGACCTCGCCAGCCAAAAGACCATGCTCGGTACCTACCAGCGCGGCCGGGCCTACCTCGGGCTGCACAAAGGCAGCGAAGCCGCCGCCGAATTTCAAAAGATCATCGATCATCCCGGCGTAGCGCTCAACGCAATCACAGGCGCGCTAGCGAAGCTGGGCCTGGCCCGCGCCTATGCCGTCGAAGGTGACCCGGCCAAAGCCCGCGTAGCCTACCAAGATTTCTTCGCTTTGTGGAAAGACGCCGACCTCGCTATCCCCATCCTGGTAGCCGCCAAATCCGAATACGCCAAGCTGCAATAACCTCGCCCGCAGCCGAACGCATAAACACCTCGTCACTGAATGCTTTCGTAATTGTTCTCACTGTGATATATGCAATGCCGCGCGAATGAAGATCCTCCCCATCGCAATTCTCTCGATTGCAGCAATCTTTTCTACCGCGGTGGTGCGCGCGCAAGAGAAATGCCCCGCTCCCCCGGCGCTCAGCGCCTCGACGGGTCCCAACATTTTCAACGTGCCGCAGGAATTGGACTTAGGCGACGTCGAAGCCGAATGGCTGGAAAAAAACTTCCGTGTCATCCATGACGACGAACTCGCCGATCACCTGAACGTCATTGCCAATCGCATCCTCGCGCAACTCCCTCCCACACGATTGAAGTTTCGCGTCGTCCTGATTAATTTCCCGATTGTGAACTCCTTCAGCGTGGGCGCAGGGCGCATTTACGTCACGCGCAAAATGGTCGCCTTCCTTCGCAATGACGACGAACTCGCCGGCATGCTCGGCCATGAGATGGGTCACATCCTCACTCATCAAAACGCCATTGAAATGACGCGCACGTTTCACGACATCCTGGGCGTCAATTCCGTGGGCGACCGGAAAGATATTTTCGACAAATTCAACCTCCTGCTGGACACGATCGCGCGCGACCGTGGCGCGCTGCTGAAGACCGCCGAAAGGCAGCAACGGGACGAGGAACCGCATCAGTACGAGGCGGATCGCGTAGCCCTGTATGCCGCAGCCGCCGCTGGATTTTCGCCGCAGGCCTTCGTGGAATTCTATGACCGTCTCGCACTGACGCAGGGAAAGACGGGCAATCTCCTGACCGATATCTTTCAAGTGACAAAGCCCGGTGAGAAGCGCCTTCGCGAAATCCACAAATCCGAAAGCTCGCTCCCGGCGTCTTGTCGCGAGATTGCACCCGCCGCTCCCTCCGCCGAGTTTCTCGCCTGGCAAGCGGAGGTCATCGCCTACTCTGGCTTTGGCCATCGCGAACAGCTGGTCGGCGCCGTTTCAAAAAAGTCGCTGAACCCACCCTTACGAACGGACATCGAGAATCTGAAATTCAGCCCTAACGGCGAATATTCACTGGCTCAGGACGACGCCAGCGTATTCGTATTCGCCAACGACCCCTTTGCTTTTCTTTTCCGGATGGATGCCGCCGATGCCCACGAAGCGCAATTCTCCCCGGATTCCCAAAAAATTCTGCTGCTTACCCATGGCCTGCGGATCGAAGAATGGAGCATTGACGATCAGGAAAGAACGAGCGTTCATGAGATGGCGCTGCCCGAGGGTTGCACGCAGAGTTCCCTCTCTCACGATGGCAAACGGCTCGCATGCGTCACGCACCAACTCGATTTTTCCTTGCTTGACGTGCAAACCGGAAACGTTCTCTTTACAAAAAAAGCATATTTTGAACCCGACCTGTCCGGGCCGGTGGGCGAATACCTGCGCCAACTCACTCTAATTCTGGCGGAAACGAGCGATGCAAGATGGATTCACATGGCGTTTTCCCCCGACGACCACTACTTCGCTGCGACGAGTTCGCGCAAAGCCATCGGAGTTGACGTCACCACTCAAACCCAAATCCCTCTGCATGGCGCGCTGGGCGACATGCTCAAAGAGACCTTCGCATTTCTCGGCCCCGACCGCGTGATCGTTCAAAACCACACCGATCCAAAAAACTCCGCGCTAATCGAGTTTTCTACAGGTAAGGTGTTGGAACGAATTCCAATAAACCCGCGCCAGGATATAGAAGCTCCCACGCGAGGCGACTACGTCATCCTGAAGCCCGTCAAGGACGCGCAAGTGGGCGTCTTGGACCTGAAATCGCAGAGCTTCGTGATCGGCTCCAAGAAATCGTCCGCAATTGACGTTTTCGATAGCGACGTTCTCAGCCAGACCATCTCCGGCGAAGTCGGAATCTTCGATCTCTCCACCCACAAACCCAAGGGTCAGACGGAGCTTCCGAAGAGCTCTCTGGGCACGCTGCGAGCTTTGGCTGTGTCTCCTGACCTCAGATGGCTTGCTGTTTCGGGAACCAGCCGCGGTGCCGTCTGGGATCTCTCCTCGTCAAAGCGCCTCTATTACACGCGCGGTTTCCGCGGTGGTTATTTCGACGGTGACCAGGCCTTCTATGCTGATTTTCCCAAGCAAGATCCGCAAGAAAGGACCATAGCGCGCGCCGACCTTTCGCGCGAAAGTATGGCAGCCGGAGCGCCGATCGAGGAAAAAACGGCCGTTTGGCAATCCGGACAGTTCTTGATTCTGCGCAAAGCGGCCGGAAAGGACGGCTCGTTAACCCGCAATATGACTCTAGACGTCCAGGATGTTCGCGATGGCCATACCCTCTGGTCGCGGGCTTTTCCCAAGGAAGCTCCCTTCTTTGCGGTCACGCAACAGACTGCTCTGCTGGTCCTCCAATGGAGAGTTGAAGCGGCCGCGGCCAAGGATGAAATCAAGGACACTCCAGCGCTGCAATCCCGCTTCGCGGCCATGCGCGATCACCAGGGAGCCTATCTGCTGGAGGTGCTGGATGCGGCTACTGGAAAATTGCGCGGCCAACTCCTGATTGACACAGGCAAAGGCTCGTTCCGGATCACAGCAACTTTCGCGGAGGGCGATTGGGTTCTGGTAGCGGACAATGAAAACCGCACCCGCGCGTATTCACTGTCAAGCGGCGAGCAGAAAGCCATTTTCTTCGGCGCGCACTCGGCACTTTCCACGGCGGCCGGTGTCGCGGTGGTAGAAAACCAAAGCGGCCAGCTCGACGTATACGATCTGAAATCATTCGACAAGCGCACTCAATTGACCTTTCCGCATAATATCTCCGCGTGCGCATTCAGTGCCGATGGCAAACACCTCTTCATCCTCACCGCCAACCAGATCGCCTACACGTTCGACACACAAATCCTGGACAAAGCCGAAACCACGACGGCAGTGGTGCCGTAGTCGGATTCGTTGCAGGAATGGGCGTCAAGTACTCGCACGGGAAGCAAAGCACGCGCCTCAGATTTCGAGCGTGCCCTGAAGGTACAAGCGCGCCTCGCCGGCGATCTTCACGCGATCGCCGCAGATTGTGGATTGCATCGATCCACCGCGCGCACTGAGTTGTTGCGCGCGCAACGAATCTTTGCCGAGGCGAGCCGCCCAGTAGGGAGCCAGCGTGCAGTGTATCGAGCCGGTCGCGGGGTCCTCATCAATCCCGACCGACGGCGCAAAAAATCGGCACACGTACTCCACATCACCCTCGCCAGGCGCAGTAACAATCGCTCCCGCAAGCCCGATGTCCAGTTTGGCAAGAGCAGCCATATGGGGCGAAAGCGCGCGCACTTGCTCGGCCCGATCCACCACCACTAGATAATCCCGCGATTTCGTCACCTGCGCCGATTTCAAACCCAGCGCCGGCAACAGACCGACGGGAACCGCACACGGTTGCGCCGGCATCGCGGGAAAATCCATTTCAAAGATGTCTCCGTTTTGCGCGACCGTCAACACGCCGCTGCGCGTGTGAAAGCGAACCGGCCACGCACCGTGCTTCCGCAGCGCCAGCACATACGCGGACGCCAACGTCGCGTGCCCGCATAGCCCGTCTTCGATTTTCGGTGTAAACCAGCGCAAGTCGAAATCTCGATCCGCGCGCCGAACCACAAAAGCGGTGTTACTATGCCGGTTCTCAATCGCAATCTTCTGCATGATGCTATCGGCCAGAAAGGCGGAAAGGATGCAAACCCCCGCCGGATTACCTGCAAAGAGCTCACCCGTGAATGAATCAACGTGGTAATACGGAACTGCCATGCGCTGTTCCTCTACGCCACCCGGTCCGGATAAGAAATGGGCCACCAGAAAAGGTACGCTTCAGCGATCGATCGCGTTCATGGCGGGTGTCGCATAACGTTCGCCGGCAATTTCTGTATGCGGCACGGCAGCTTCCAGCTCTGCCACTTCCGCTGCACTAAGCTTGATATCCGCTGCCGCCGCATTCTCTTCCAGATATTTCCTGCGCTTCGTTCCCGGAATCGGCACCAGGTCGTCGCCCTTCGCCAGCACCCACGCCAGCGCCAGCTGGCCGGGCTTCACGCCCAGGCGCTCGGCAATCGCCCGCACGCGCTCCACCAGCACCTGATTCTTCGCGAAGTTCTCGTCCGCAAACCGCGGCATACGCGTTGCGCGCGAATCCGTCTCGATCAAATCGCTCTTCTTCGTGATGGCGCCCGTGAGAAATCCGCGCCCCAGCGGGCTGTACGGAACGAAACCAATTCCCAATTCGCGCACGGTTGGCAAAATGCTCGCCTCCACGTGCCGTTCCCACAAGGAATACTCCGTTTGCAGGGCTGTAATCGGATGCACCTTGTGCGCCCGCCGAATCGTCGCGGGCGACGCCTCCGACAACCCGAGATATTTCACTTTCCCCGCCTGCACCAACTCCGCCATCGCGCCCACCGTCTCTTCAATCGGAGTGTGCGGATCCACCCGATGCTGGTAATACAAATCAATATGATCCACGCCCAGCCGTTTCAACGAAGCATCGCACGCCTGGCGTACATACTCCGGCTTTCCGCTGAGCGACCAACGATTCGGCTCCGCCTTGGTGCGAATGTTCGCAAACTTCGTCGCCAGAAACACTTCATCGCGGCGCCCGCCAAGGGTCCTGCCGATCAACTCCTCGTTGTCGCCGATCCCATAGGTGTCCGCCGTATCCAAAAACGTGACGCCCAAGTCCAGCGCCCGCAGAATCGTCGCCGCAGACTCCACATCATTCCGCTCGCCGTAGAAATCGCTCATGCCCATGCAACCGAGCCCCATGCGGGAAACCATAGCGCCCTGCGAACCAAGTTTTATTTTTTTCATAGTCATAACCAGCTTAGACGAACCGCACGCGCCTGCGGATTCCTTTTTTTTTCCGTGAGCTGACGGTTTCCGCGCCACTCTCAGATACGCAGCTCATACGTCCAATTTGCCTCTCCCAATCGCATCCGGCGGAATGGGAACCTGGCGACGAGCTTCCTTCGGGCTGATATATTGTCTGGCCAAGGCACGTTTTCCCGGCTGCATGGAATCCGCCTTGCCCGCTGGGCGTGCGGGCAACTGTGCGGGGGTCTGCGGTTCTAATTCCAGATTCGTCGTAGCAGGTCACGCCAACCGCGGAGTCGTTCATCACGCAGGAGGTTCTTTTCGCTGTGATCGATTTTCAATTTAACTACCCGCTGATCGGCACGGAAGCCGCGTTGATTTCAGCCGCGCTGCGCAAACACCAACCAGAATCCGTTGCATCGCGCTCGGATACGCAATGCGCCGGAACGGCGGAACATCGCAAGGTCGCGGCGTCCTACCTGTCGCGAGAGAATTTCACGATTCGACCGAGTTGCGTCTTCCTGTGCGCAGGGGGTCATGCCGCAATATCCACCGCGTTTGCAAGCGCCTCTCTCGATGGCTCCGCGATCGCGGTTGACGAAATTACATACCCGCATTTTCGCGCCATGGCCGCAGAGCACCACATCCAGTTAATCACCTGCGCTGGTGACGACGACGGCATGCTGCCCGACGCGCTCGCCGAAGCCGCCACCGTCCATCGAGTAAAAGCCGTGTACCTGATGCCGACCGTTCACAATCCTCTAGGCACCGTCATGTCGTCCGCCAGAAGGCTCGCTCTTGCCCATATCATTCGCCAGCACGCTCTGTTTCTAATCGAGGACGACGCCTATCGTTTTCTCGAACCGGCGGGACCCGCCCCGATCTCCTTCCTCATTCTGGAATCGAGCTTTTATATCTTCAGTTTCTCCAAGCCAATATCTCCAGATCTCAGGGTTGCCTATGTGCTGATTCCAGAACGTCTGTCCGCAAACGCCGAAGATTTGATCGCACAAAGTAACAGCGGCATTTCGCTCTCGTTCGCCGAAGCTCTCACGTCGCTCGTTCTGGATGGCACCGTCCCGCGGCTCATCGCCGCAAAACAAGCGCTCGGCCAAGAAAGGCAAGCGCTGATCTCAAGCAACCTGAGTGGTCTGAAAATTCGCGCGCATCGCAACGGCTTTCATTCCTGGATTGAGTTGCCGAAACGGACCGACGCCGTCGCTTTCTGTTCGGCGTGCGAGGCCAAAGGCGTGCTCATCGGTTCCGGCGCGCGTTACGGCAACGGCGGACCCGCCGCGCTTCGATACGTCCGATTGGCCGTTGGCAACGAGCGCAATCTCGATCGCATCCTCGAAGGACTGGCCACGGTAAACCTCATCGCGTCGTCGGCCTAGAACGCGAGCGCCCTGCCCGATCATTCGTAGCGCAAGGCAAGGATCGGGTCGACGCGCATAGCCCGTCGCGCCGGAAAGTAACTCGCCGCCAGCGACACAATCATTAGCAGAGCCGCGACCGCAACGAAAGTCGCCGGATCCGTCGGCCGCACGCCATACAGCTGGCTAGCCATCAGCCGTGACAGCGAAAGCGCCCCCACCATACCGATCACCGAGCCAAGCAAGGCCAGCAGCAACGCCTGCCGCACAATCAACACCAGCACATCGCCGCGGCTCGCTCCCAGCGCCAGGCGAATCCCAATCTCGTTCGTACGCCGCGAAACCGCATAACTCATCACGCTGTAAATCCCCATTACCGCCAGCAGCAACGCCAACCCAGCGAAGGCGCCCAACAGCAACATCGTGAATCGTGCCTGCGACAATGACGCCGACACCGAATCATCCATGGTGCGAATATTCAGCAACGGCACGTCCGCGTCGATTTCGCGAACCGCAGCAGCCAGCGCCGGAGCTGCGCTCCGTGGTGCCGCATTCGTCCGTACCGCAAGCTTCATCCCGAACGACCGCCACGATTCGCCTCTCGCGGTGGAAATCTGCGCCAAAGGCAAATACAGCGTCGCCTGCGGCTGCGTTTCGTTCAGGGCGGAAATCTTTACGTCCGCCACCACACCGACAACCACGCGCGTCAGCTCCGGAAAAAAATAGAGCGTCAGCCTCTTGCCGATGGGATCCTCCTGCGGCCAGAAGAATTTCGCCATCGATTCGCTGATCAGCACCGCGCCGACACGGCCGGCAACGTCGGAGTTGTCAAGCTCGCGTCCGCGCAACAGTGGTATGTGCATCGCGTCCATGTAACCGGGACTGATGAGGCGCACTTCCACTTCCGGCAGGTCCGCCATGGGCGCCGCCGGCCGTCCTTCCAGCGAAATCGGCTGGTGTGAGCCGTCCTCGCTCAGCGGCAGGCTGTCAATCAGGCCGGCCGATTCTACGCCAGGCAGGTTGCGCACGCGATCGAGCACGCGCGCGAAGTAACCGATCTGCTGCGCCGGCTCCGTAAATTTGTTTACCGGAATCGAGACGTTCATCGTCACCACGCCGTGGGCGTCGAATCCCGGATTTACGTTGTGCAATACCCACAGGCTGCGAATCAGCAGCCCCGCGCCAATCAGCAGCATCAGCGAAAGCGCCACTTCCGAAACCACCAGCAGGTCGCGCATCCGGCTTCCGCTGGAATCCGCTGCGGTCCGGCCCAAGCCTTGCTTCAGCGCCTGATTCAAATCAGCCTTCGCCATGTGCAATGCCGGCAGTAGGCCCGCGGCGAATCCAGTCAGCAAAGAAATTCCCAAGGTGAACGCCAATACCCAACCATCCAGCGCAATCTCGCCCGATCGCGGCAGCCACGGCGCCAGAAATTTCACCATCAAGATCAGGCTGTAGTGCGCAAAAACCAGGCCCAGCGCGCCTCCCGCGCACGCCAACAGCACCGTCTCCGAGATCACTTGCTGCAATAAACGGCGACGGGTAGCACCTAGCGCCGTGCGCACCGCGACTTCCTTGCGCCGGGAAAGCGCCCTGGCCAGCACCAGATTCGCCACGTTCGCGCATGCGATCAGCAACACCAGCGTGACGGCGCCCAGCAGCATCAGTAACGCCGGCCGTACATCGCCCACCACATCCTCGCGCAGCGGAATCGCAATCGCTCCCCAACCCTTATCGTCGTCGGGATAATCCTGCGCCAGCCGGTTGGAAATAGCGTCCAGCTCAGCCTGCGCCTGCCGCAAAGTCACGCCATCCT
>Ga0210391_10005032_pt1 | contig 10910 bp, 5 predicted proteins | sample IncBWC12OmetaG_FD_160573 | JGI IMG/M metagenome (GOLD analysis project Ga0210391, IMG submission 160573) | Forest soil microbial communities from Barre Woods Harvard Forest LTER site, Petersham, Massachusetts, United States - Inc-BW-C-12-O ...
TCACCCTGTGGGCTCGGCGGCCGTTTGCGGTCGCGCTGATTTTCCAGACCCACCAGGTACTGCCGGGCGCGGGCGATCACCTCACGCGGCACGCCGGCAAGTTGCGCCACCTGCAGCCCGTAACTGCGATCGGCCGGGCCTTCCTTCACCGCGTGCAGGAAGATGATGCCATCGGCGTGCTCTGTGGCATCCAGGTGCACGTTCACGCAGGCCTCCAGCTCCGCCGCCAGCGTCGTGAGCTCGAAGTAATGAGTCGCGAACAGGGTCATCGCGCGGGTCTTGGTCGCGATGTGACGCGCGATGGCCCAGGCCAGTGACAGGCCATCGAAGGTACTGGTGCCGCGGCCGATTTCATCCATCAGGATGAGGCTGTGCGGGGTCGCGTTGTTGAGAATGTTGGCCGCTTCGGTCATCTCGACCATGAAGGTGGAGCGCCCGCCGGCGAGGTCGTCGGCGGCGCCGATGCGGGTGAAGATGCGATCGAGCGGACCGATCACCGCCTGCTCCGCCGGCACGAAACTGCCCATGTGGGCGAGAATCGCGATCAGCGCCGTCTGGCGCATGTAGGTCGATTTCCCGCCCATGTTGGGCCCGGTGATCACGAGCATCCGTCGCCGCTCATCGAGGTCCAGATCGTTGGGCACGAAGGTGCCGCCGGTGAGAAATTTTTCGACCACCGGGTGGCGACCGCCCTCGATATGCAGACGCGGTTGCGTCACGAGCTCGGGCCGGATCCATTGCAGGGCGCAGGCGCGCTCGGCGAGGCTGCCCAGGGCATCAAGCTCCGCGACGGCCGCGGCCGTGGCCTGCAGGGCGCCGAGGCGTTCGATCAGCTCGGTCAGGACGGCGTCGTAGAGTTCGCGTTCGCGCGCCAGTGAACGCTCGCGCGCGCTCAGCACCTTGTCCTCGAAGCTCTTCAGCTCCGTGGTGATGAAGCGCTCGGCGGACTTCACGGTCTGACGCCGTACGTAATCGGTGGGCACGCGCTCCGCGTCCTTGCGTGACACCTCTATAAAGAATCCCTGGACACGGTTGAAGCCCAGTTTCAGGCCGGGAATGCCGGCGCGCTCGCGCTCGCGCTGCTCCAGTTCCAGAAGGAAGGCGTCGGTGTGCGTGGCGATGTGGCGCAGTTCATCGAGTTCGGCATCATGTCCCGGCGCGATCACATCCCCTTCGCGCAGCAGCGCCGGTGGTTCAGGCGCGATGGCCTGCGTCAGCAGCGCGTGAACGTCAGCGTGTCGCCCGGTGGCCGCCAGCAGGCCGCTCAGCAGGGGCGAGTCGCCGGCCGCTTCGGCCACCGCGCTCAGCAGGCCAGGCAGCAGCGCGACGGCGCCGCGCAATTGCGCGAGATCTCGGGGTCGCGCCGAGCGCAGTGCGACCCGCGCCAGAATGCGCTCGACATCCCCGATCCCTTCCAGGGGTTCTCGCAGCGATTCGAAACGGCGCCGGTCGATGAGCGCCGCGATGGCTTGGTAGCGCTGCCGCAGCAGCGGCTGATCGGTGAGGGTGCGATTCAGCCAGCGGCGCAGTTGCCGCGAGCCCATGGCCGTCACGCAGCGGTCAATGAGCGAGAACAGCGTCGCCTCGGGATTGCCCGAAAGACTGGTGTCCAGTTCGAGGTTGCGGCGGGTGGCGGCATCGAGCATCAGGGCGTCGCCACGCTGTTCGACCTGCAAGGTGCGGATGTGGGGCACCGCGGCCTTCTGTGTTTCCCCGACATACTGCAGCAGGGCGCCCGCGGCGCTCACCGCGAGCGAGCCTGGGGTGAGACCGAAGCCGGTGAGATCGAGCGTGCCCAGCTGCCGATTCAAGGCTCGCGTGCAGGTCTCGGATTCGAAATGCCAGGGCGGCCGGGCGCGCAGCACCGTGCCGGGGCGCTCGAGATCATCGCGCGCGCCGTTCTCGTTCACCAGCAGCTCGGCCGGCCGCAACCGCTCCAGCTCTGCGGTGAGGGCCTGGGTGCCCGAGGACTCCAGCAACGTGAAGCGTCCCGCGGCCAGGTCGAGCCAGGCCAAACCGAAGTGCCCGCCCTCGCGAGTCACCGCGGCCAGCAGCGTCTCGCGTCGGTCATCGAGCAATGCCGCATCCGTGACCGTGCCCGGCGTCACGACCCGCACGACCTGCCGGTCCACCGGGCCTTTCACAAGACCCGGGTCGCCCATTTGTTCGCACACCGCGACGCTCTCGCCCTTGCGCACCAGACGGGCGAGGTAACCGTCGGCGCTATGGGCGGGCACGCCCGCCATCGGGATCGGCTGCCCCGCGGATTGCCCGCGCGCGGTCAGCGTGATGTCGAGCAGCGCCGCCGCGCGCCGCGCATCCTCGAAGAAAAGTTCATAGAAGTCCCCCATCCTGTAGAACAGCAGGACGTCCGGGTACTGCGCCTTCAGGCGCAGGTACTGCTGCATCGAGGGGGTGTGAGCCGCGAAGCTCTCCGGGGCGCTGGTCATTACTCGAGAGGTCTTCAGGTAGCGGACGGGGCTCCGATTATGCCCGCGCCGGCAATCGCCCAGGTCCAGGCGTTGTCCGATGACCAAAATGGGATCCGATGCCGGTATTATATAAGTAAATCAAATACTTATGATCGATGAATCGGTCTGCGTCCGGGCCCGTTGACAAAGCAATTGATGTTGCCTCGCAACATCAGTCTTCGAGCCTGCCGAACCCGGGACTTGGCGGTCTTCGAGGGCGGCACGGTGCCGTTGGTCGATGCATGTCGGCATTTCGTGACTCTTGGCAGCACGTCAAAAATACCTCGCTATACTCTATTAGTTAGGCGCCGTCCTGCTTGGCTTTGCCGTGTCCAGAGGGGTTTTCTTAAGTGTTTTCAAAGCGCAGTCAGATCACCGCCGTCATGGCCGCCTGCGGCCTGTCCCTGGGCGCGGGCGCCTTTGCCGCGACTGCGGCCGCCCCCCCCGCCGATGCCACGCATGGCAACTGGAAGACGGTCCAGTCGTTCTGCTACGACTGCCACAACACCGAAGATTGGGCCGGCGGTGTGGCGTTTGATTCGATGTCCCCGGATGGGATCCCGCAGGATGCAAAGATCTGGGAACAGGCGGTGCGCAAACTGCGCGGCGGCATGATGCCCCCGCCGGGCCACAAGCGGCCCGACCCGGCCGCCGTCAAGAGCCTGGTCTCGTATCTCGAGACCACATTGGACGACGCCGCCACTCATACCAGTCCGGGCCGCATTCCGATGCAGCGCCTGAACCGTCGCGAGTACGCCAATGCCGTACACGATCTGATCGGCCTGGATGTCGATGGCGCCGCCTGGCTGCCGCAGGATCCGCTGAAGGATGGCTTCGACACGAATGCCGAGCTGCTGCAGGTCACGCCGAATTTCCTCGACCAGTCGGTGGCGGCGGCGCGCGCGCTGGCGCTCGAGGCGGTCGGTGACCCGAAGGCGGCGCCGATCGATACGACCTACGGCAACATCGCCAACATGATCATCTCGCTGAATCCGCGTCCGGGCGTGGGCACGGGCAATCAGGAGAAGTACTACGACGGCATGCCGTTCGGCACCCGCGGTGGCATGGTCGCCGAGCACTGGTTCGCCGCGGACGGTGAATATTCGCTGACCATCGGCGATATGGCCATGGCGCGCGAAGTGCCGAAGCTCGAATTCGAGAATACGGTCATCGTGCTGCTCGACGGCAAGGAGATCGACCGCATCAATGTCGGCGGCGAGAACGATTACAAGGACGTCGACCAGAACCTGGATGCGGGCGTCTACCACATCAACACGCGCCTGCGCGATATCCGCTTCCATGCGACCGCCGGCCAGCACAAGGTCGCGGTCACGTTTCTGCGCCGCAGCTATGCGGAGAGTGACGAGCGCGTGCGTCCGAACACCCTGGATGGCGGTCAGCAGCGCGTGAATGCCGTGCATGCGATGCAGATCAAGGGTCCCATCAAGATCACCGGCATGAGCGATACGCCGAGCCGCAAGCTGATCTTCATCTGCAGGCCTGCGGCGGCCGCGGACGAAGCACCCTGCGCGCAGAAGATCCTTGCGAATCTGGCGCAGCACGCCTTCCGACGCCCGGTCACCGATGAAGACCTGAAGCCGCTGCTGGCGTTCTACGAGCGCGGCCGGCAGGCGGGCACCTTCGATACCGGCATCCGTGATGCACTGGCGGCGATTCTGGCCAGCCCGAACTTCCTGTATCGCGCCGAAGAGGCCAGTGACACCGTTCACACGCTGGACGACGTTGAGCTCGCCTCGCGCATGTCGTTCTTCATATGGAGCAGCATCCCCGATCAGGAACTGCTGGATCTCGCGAACCGCAACGAGCTGTCGAAACCGGAGGTGCTGAAGGCGCAGGTGCATCGCATGCTGGCCGATCCGCGCGCCATTTCGCTGACCTCGGACTTCGCCTTCCAGTGGCTCAACATCGCCAAGATGGACACGATCTCCCCGGCGCAGGCGCAGTTCAGCTACGCCAGCGGCCAGTACGACCCGCGGCCGCTGTTCAAGAAAGAGCTGACCCTGTTCATGGACAGCATCCTGCGATCGGATCGCAGCGTCGTGGATCTGCTCACCGCCGACCACACGTACGTCAACGAGGAGCTCGCGCTGCTCTATGGCATGGAGAATGTGAAGGGTGGCGAGTTCCGTCGGGTGACGTTGAAGGATCCGAAGCGCTTCGGGCTCCTGGGCAAGGGGGCGGTGCTCATGACGACCGCCAACCCGGACCGCACGGCGCCGGTGTTGCGCGGCGCGTGGATCATGGAACGCATCCTGGGAACGCCGCAGGCCAACCCGCCGCTGGGCGTGCCGACCCTGATTGCGACCGTCGCGGGCAAGCCGACGACCGTGCGCGAGCGCGTTGAAGTCCATCGGCGCAATCCGCCGTGTTCCGGTTGCCATGCGGTCATGGATCCGCTCGGTTTCGCACTGGAGAATTTCGACACCGTCGGCCAGTTCCGCACCGTTGACCCGCAGTCGCACCAGGCCATCGACACCGATGCCACGATGCCGGATGGCACGCACATGACCGGCCCGGCCGACCTGCACAAGGCGCTCGCGGCGCGTGGCCCGCAGTTCGCCCAGGCGATCACTGAGAAGCTGATGACCTACGCGGTCGGTCGCCCCATGGAATACAGCGATATGCCGGCCGTGCGCAACATCGCGCATGAAGCGGCGAGCGACAATTTCCGCTTTGAGTCCATTGTCCTGGGCGTGGTGCAAAGTGACGCGTTTCGCAAGCGCGCACCGGCCGCCGCACCCGTGCCCGCCTCGCTGACCACGCAGGCGAACAACTTGAGTTCCGCACATTAAGAAGGCCCGGAGGCATCCATGTTCCTGACCAAGAAGCACCTCTCGCGACGCACGGTTCTCAAGGGCGCCGGCGCTGTGATCGCGCTCCCCCTGCTGGATGCGATGATTCCGGCCGGCACCGCGCTCGCGAACACCGCCGCCGCGGTCAAGCCGCGACTGGTCTACATCTACTTCCCGCACGGCGCGGTGCAGAAGTTCTGGACTCCGGAGGGTACCGGCAAGGACTTCAAGTTCTCACCGATCCTGAAACCGCTGGAAGGCATGCGCGACTACGTGACTGTAGTCACCAATCTGCGCAACAAGCCCGCGGAGAGCTCGGACCCACACGGCATCATCGAGGCGAGCTGGCTCACCTGCCTTTCGCCGCAGGTCCACGCCGAATTCCCGAACGCCGGTATCTCCATCGACCAGGTGGCCGCACGCCAGATCGGTCAGGAGACCCCGCTGCCGTCGATCGAGCTGTGCGGCGAACCGGGCGGCTCCGTCAACTTCCGCAGTCCCGGCCAGGGATTGCCGCTGGAGGGCAACCCGCGCCACGTCTTCACGACCATGTTTGGTCCCGGCGATTCCAATACGGAACGCAAGGGCCTGCTTGATTCGACCGGTAGTCTGCTCGACTACGTGCAGGAATCGAGCAAAACGCTCAACCGCCGACTCGACAGCGCCGACCGGGCGCTGGTGGCCGACTACCTCGAGTCGGTCCGCGAAGTCGAAAAGCGCGTACAGAAGCTGTCGGCCAAGGCCGATTCGCTCGGCAATCTGCCGAACGCGCCGCTCGGCGCGCCGGATGACTTCGGCGAGCTGCTGGATATCCAGTTCGAGATGATCGCGCTGGCGTTCCAGACCGGCCAGACACGCATCGCGACCATGCGCATGGTCAAGGAAGCGAGCATGCGCACCTACCCGAACGTCAACGTCGATGAGGCCTTCCATCCGCTCTCGCACCATGGCGAGGACCCGGAGAAGCTGGCGCGGCTGGCGCGCATCCAGGGCTATCACACCGATCGCGTCACCCGCTTCGCGAAGCGGCTGACCACGATCAAGGAAGGCGACGGCAACATCCTCGACAACTCGATCGTCCTGTACGGCAGCAACATGGCCAACAGCGATCTGCACAACAACAACCCGCTGCCGCAGCTGCTGCTGGGCAAGGGCGGTGGTATCAAGGGTGGCCAGCACCTGGCCATGCCGAAGGACACCCCCCACGCCAATATCCTGCTGACGATGGTGCAACGCGCCGGAGTGAATCTCGAGAAGTTCTCGGATTCCACCGGGCCGCTGGCAGACGTTTGATATGCGCCGGGGGGGCATGCAGTTAGCGGCCTTTGCGGTAGCCGGCATCCTCAGTGGATCCGCTGGACTTGCCGCCGACGCCAGCGCACATCCCGACGGCAGCACGCCACTGCAGTGGGCGGTCTTCAATGGCAATTTCGCCGAGGCGAAGCGTCTGATCGCCGCGCACGCGGACGTCAAGGCCATCAACGCCTATGGCGTCAATGCCATGCAACTGGCCGCGGACGCCTCCAACACCGACATGATCCAGCTGCTGCTCAAGGCGGGGGCTGATCCGGATTCGCCCAACGCGGATGGTGAAACCGCGCTGCATCTGGTGGCCCGGGCCGGCAATCTCGAAGCCGCGAAAATGCTGCTGCGGGCCGGCGCCCACGTGGATTCGCGCGAGCGATTCGGCGGTCAGACGCCACTCATGTGGGCGGTCGCACGTCGGCACCCGGACCTGGTGGAGCTGCTCGTCTCCAAGGGCGCCGATGTCAATGCGCGCTCCGCGGTTCGCGATTACCTGCGCGTCGCCACCGCCGAGAGTCGTGCCAAGCAGCTCGACCGCGGCGGCTTCACGCCGCTCATGTATGCCGCGCGCGAAAACTGCCGTGAATGCGTCGAAGTGCTGCTGAAGCACAAGGTCGACGTCGACCTGCCGGATCCGTCGGGCATGTCGCCAATGGTCATCGCGATGCTCAACGGCAACTGGGACATCGCCAAGCGCCTCGTCGAGGCGGGCGCGGATGTCAACGAGTGGGATATTTTCGGCCAGGCACCGCTGCATGTCGCCATTGGCAGCATGAACAGCCGCGGCAACAACAATCCCCTCGACATGGATGCGCCGAACAAGGCGACGGGTCGCGAACTGGTACAGATGCTGGTGGATCGCGGCGCCAATCCCAATCAGCAGACCTATTACCGCCCGGGCGGACGCGGCCTCGGCGCCGGCATCGGCTTCGGCGGCGCCACGGGTCGCGATACGACGCCGTTCATGATCGCCTGCGCCAGCGGCAATCTGGAGGTCGTGAAGCTGCTGCTGGCCCACGGGGCCAACATCAAGCTGGCGAGCGCAGATGGCCAAGGTCCGATCATCCTGGCGGTGGGCTCGCGCGCAGGAGGCACCGGCAACCCCGGTCCGGTCTCCGCCGCCGGTCCGCCACCGGAAGCGGCTCCTGGCGGTACCGGTGAGATTCCCCCGGCGACCCGGCGCGGCAGAGGCGGCGGTGGTGCAGGTGCGCCTGCCGTCGCCCAGAACGCTGCTGCGGCCGCGCCCGGAGCCGGCCCCGCCGGCAAGATGGTGCCGAGCGTCAATCCCACGGTGGAGCTGATCAATTACCTGGCGGCCAACGGCGCCGACATCAACCTGGTAGCGAAGCGCCATTTCCTGCAGCGCACCCGCGGCGGGTCGGCGCTGCACTATGCCGTGCGCGCCGGCAACAAGGACGTCATCAACGCACTGATCAAACTGGGCATCGACGTGAATGCCAAGGATGAAGACGGTCTCACGGCATTGGACTACGCGATGGCGCGGGGCTATGTGCCGTTCCTGCAGATGGCGGGCCGGCCGCGCCAGGATCTGGCGGCACTGCTGCGCACTGCGGGCGCGAATGTGGAACTCGCGAAGACACCGGACTGGCCGCCCCAGAGTCCGCCGATCGCCACGGTCGTCTACGACGCCGTGATCTGGCCAGTAGACCCAGTAGGACCCTAATGCCTATTTCCCGCCGTTCCTTTCTGCGCAGTGGAGCGCAGGCCCTTTCTGCTGCCTCCGTCCTGAGCGCCGTGCCCGCGCTCGCGCTGGGCAATGATCGGGACCAGAAAAGCGTCAGCGCCAAGGACATCACCGTCAAGGACGTGAATGGTCTGGCGGTCTTCGCCGGCGCCGGTTGCAACGTCGTCGCGCTCGCCGGGCCCGAAGGGGCCCTGCTGATCGATGGCGGGCTGGCCGTGAATTCCCCGGTGCTGCTGCGGGTCGTGGCCGAGAACCTCAAGAGCAAGCGCATTCAAACTCTGATCAACACCCACTGGCACCCCGCGCAGACCGGCTCGAATGAGGCGGTGGGCAAGACCGGGGGCACGCTCATCTCGCATGAGGTCTCACGCCTGGCCCTGGGGCGCAAGGAACACTCGCAGCTGTTCACAGGTGTCTATGGACCCCTGCCAGCGAAGGCGATTCCGACCGTCACGACCTACAACAAGGGTACGCTGATGTTCGCGGATGAGGAGGTGGAATATCGCTACCTGCCGGCCGCGCATACCAACGGTGATCTCTTCGTCCACTTCCCGAAGCACAACGTCATCGCCGCGGGCGGACCCGTCGCCTGGGACCATTGGCCGGTGATCGATTATCTCAACGGCGGCTTCATGCACGGCTTCGTGCGCTCCTACGAAATCCTCGCCGAGGTCGTCAAGCCCGACACCGTCATCGTGCCCGCCAACGGACCGACCCTGACGGGCGCGGACCTCGTCAAGCAGAAGGACATGTACTGGGCACTGTTCAAACAGTTTTTCGTCGACTTCAACAAGGGTTTCGGGCCCCCCGATATCGTCGAGCAGCACCCGCTGAAGCCCTTTGAGGCCCAATACGGCGATCCGGCGCAATTTCTCGATGCGGCCTACCGCAGCCTGCAGCTGGCGACCATTCCCTTCTAGGGCGCGCTGACTGACCAGCTTCAGTTCCTTACCTGTCTGTCGGACGATACTGACCGGGTGAAGCGGCCGTACTCCGTCCCTTCCCACCCCCGCATTCCCGCAACGTAAAGCTGTCACGCCGAGCCTCGCCTTGACGGGTAGTAGCTCGCACGTCGCTTTGACGAACATGGCTGGTGACGAAGGCGGAACGTGAATGAATGCTGTACTGAGTGACGATCTGGAACCTTACACGACGAGCGAGGCCACGCCCGAGGAGGCGCTCAAGACCCTGCGGCGCTATCGCGGGTCGGTGCTGATCGACCTCGATGAGACCCTGTATCTGCGCAATTCGACCGAAGACTTCATAGACTCGGCCCGACCGGCCCTGCTCGCTCTCATCCTGATGCGGCTGCTCGATGCGATTCGACCCTGGCGCTGGACCGGCGGTGACGCCACTCGGGATGTCTGGCGGGTGCGCTGCATCCTGCTGTTCTTTCCCTGGACGCGGGCGCGCTGGCCCAGGCAGGCGGCGCGCCTGGCCCACGCCGCAGCCAACTCTGCCCTCATCGATGCGCTCAACGAGCGCGCCCGGGGGGCTGACAACGAGCCGCCCGTCGTGGCAACGATAGGGTTCGAATTCATCGTGACGCCGCTGGTCGCGGCGCTGGGTCTGCCGCCACGGACACGAATCATTGCCGCCCGACACTCCGTTTTTGCGGAGCGGGCGGCGGGCAAACTCAGTTTGCTCAGCACCGTCCTCGGGCAGGGGAGAATCTGGCGCTCGCTGGTACTGACGGACTCGGCGCAGGATCGGCCCTTGCTCGAGACCTGCGCGCTGCCCTTGCATACGGTGTGGCCGCAGGCGCGATTCCAGCCGGCGTTCTCGAATGTGTATCTGCCGGGTCAGTACCTCAGTCGCGTCAAGCGTCCCGGCGAGCGCTATATCTCGCGCAGCATTCTGCAGGATGACTTTGCCGTGTGGGTGCTGGCCTCGCTCGGCTTTACGCTGGCGCAGCCGCTGCTGCATTTCGCCGGTCTGCTGTGTCTGTTGTTGTCGTTCTGGTCGATCTACGAATGCGGATATGTCGACAACGACCGGGTCGCGGATCAGTTCGAACGTGAACCGAAGCTGACCCGGGAATATCGCGAAGCGCCGGTGGCGACACCGCGCTGGGCGCCGTGGGTGTGGGCGCTCCTCAGCGGCGCAGCGGGCGCGGCGTTGCTGCGCGGTGCCGACCTCGAGGGACTGTACGCGTTCACCGCCTGGGTGGCAGTCCTGCTCGCGACCTACAGCGTCTTCCTGATCTACAACCGCCTGGAAAAAAGCAGCCGCATCTGGTGGTACGCGTTTCTGCAGCTGGTGCGGGCGGCGGCGATCGTGGTCGTGGTGCCCGTCAGTGTGATCGGCGCGGCGGCCATTGCCGCGCACACGCTGGCCAAGTGGCAGCCGTACTACCTGTACCGCGTGGCGGGCGGCGCCTGGCCGTCGGTTTCGTACTTCCTGCCGCGATTGCTGTTCTTCGTGACCATCGCGGTGGCCCTGTCGTTTGCGATGGGTTATTCGGTCATCTGGAACTGGTCGGCAGCGGCGCTGCTGGCCTGGAACGTATTCCGGGCGCGGCGGGAACTGTTGCCGTCGCTGTGGGAGCCGCGGCGCACGCGCGTCGTCCGTGGCGGCCTGACTTTTCGTTAGCGACGTGGGCCGCTGATATATTGG
>Ga0210391_10005033_pt1 | contig 10909 bp, 8 predicted proteins | sample IncBWC12OmetaG_FD_160573 | JGI IMG/M metagenome (GOLD analysis project Ga0210391, IMG submission 160573) | Forest soil microbial communities from Barre Woods Harvard Forest LTER site, Petersham, Massachusetts, United States - Inc-BW-C-12-O ...
ATTTTGCGCGCGCCTGCGGATGCGCACGCGGGGCAAATTATTTTCGGCGGAATAGCTCCGAAATGTCGCTCGAAACCGAAAGAAATACTAGTACCGCTAGTGCCCCCATCATGCCAAAAGCGATCATCATTTTCTCCGGTCGCGCCTAAATTCACTATTGAACAAGCAAGCTAGGTGCCAGTGTCGCGTGTCGGATATCTCTAATATTTCCAATACCAGAGCAACCGGTGCGGGCAAGGCCGTGGGTAATTATGGTCGAAAATGTGGGCCTACGCTGACACCGTGTCGGGATTTCCGGGCAGCAACCCGCGCGGTACGGAAAAACCTGTACGTAACGGCGGCGAAAAAACACGCCGCTACAGTTTTTCGATGTGAATGGAACCGTCGCCCGAGCTGATTGCGAGCGTGGGGCCGCCGGCATTCAATTTCCCGCGCACGGAGGAGTGGCTCAGCGAGCCGGAAACCTGTATCGGCACATCCAACGTGATGCTGCCGTCGCCGGTGTGTGCGTCGAGCATTGCGTTCAAATCTCCAGGCACGCGCAGTGTGATATGCCCATCGCCGGAATGAAGGTTCCAGCTGTTCGCGAGCTTTGAGCCGCTGCCCACTTCCGCTTCGATGCTTCCGTCGCCGGTCTTCAGTGCAAGCGCGTCGAAGCGGCCGTCAATGCGCAGATTGCCGTCGCCGGTGTCGGCGTCGAGCGAGCCGTCGAAGTTGTGCCCTTCGATGTGTCCGTCGCCGGTGTGAATTCGTATGTCGCCTTTAATGTTGCTGGCCGTCACGTTGCCATCGCCGGTATCGAACTGGATTTTGCCGGAGACCCCCATCGCGGTGACGTTGCCGTCGCTGGTGCGGACGTTCAAATCCAGTTCGCGCGGCACGCCGACTTCCACCCGCAGCGACTTATGGTTTCCGCCGAACATCGAAAACCCCCAGTGCGGCACCTTTACTTCAATTGAGACGCTGTTGCCCGATTGGCTCTCGATGATCTGCACGTCGTTCGGCCCGATCTTCCACCCGTTCGTGGTGACGTGCGCATCAATCTGATGCTGGTCCGAGCCGGTGATGGTGACGTCGCCATCGCCAGTTGTCACATGCAGATCCGCGCGCCCATTCACCTGATAGGTCTTCGACCACTGGTCCGCGCGCGCCGGTGTGGCGCTAGCCGCGATGGCGATTCCCGACGCAATAATCACCGCAACAAAAATTGTCAGCCGATTCATGAGTGACTCCGTGGCACAGCCACCCCCGTGCCTTCACTAACAGATACGAGAGCCCAAAGAAAAATGTTCCGTGACCTTGCGACGAGCATCGTCATCCTGCCTGCGCTGAATGATTTTGCGAAGGGAGGGCGGCGCTTTGCTTCAGGCCGACCGAAGCCTGCCTGCCGCAGGCAGGGATCTCTATCGGCTGCGGCTCCGCTAAGCCGACTTCTTCTTGGCCGCCTTGCCCTTCGACGCCCCCGGCTTAGCCCGCAGCGAAGCCAGGAACTGCTCTGTCGGTAAAGTGTTCACCACGTCTTTCTTCTCCACCCATCCGCGCCGAACCGTGATCACTCCGTACTTCATCAAAGGAAAATGGGCGAAGGAATGCGCGTCCGTTGAAATCACGATCTTCACCCCGCGATCCTTCGCCATCCGCAAATGGACATCCTTCAAATCCAGCCGGTCGGGGAATGCATTGCACTCGACCACCACGCCGTGCGCCTTCGCTGCGTCCAGAATTCTCTCCATGTCGTAATCAAAGGGATCGCGCCTCAAGACCAGCCGCCCGGTTGGATGCGCCAGAATCTGCACGTACGGATTTTCCAGCGCCGCCAGAATCCGGTCAGTCATTTCCCCGCGGCTCTGGTTCATGTAGGAGTGCACCGACGCCACCACCACGTCCAACTGCGCCAGGACTTCATCGTCCAGGTCGAGCTTCCCGGTCTTCAAAATGTCCACTTCGATCCCCGCAAGCAGGCGAATTCCCGGGACGCGTTCCTGCGCCGCGCGGATTTTCTTGATTTGTTCGAGGGTGCGCTTTTCGTCCATGCCGTTTGCCACGGTCACGGCCTTGGAATGGTCCGTTAGAGCTATGTATTCGTAACCCAGTTTTTGGGCCGCTTCCCCCATTTCCTCGATGGAGTTGCGGCCGTCCGAAGCGGTAGTGTGCATCTGCAGATCGCCGCGAATGTCGGCAAGCTTCAGCAAACTTGGCAGTGTGTGATTTTCCGCTGCGGCAATTTCGCCGGTGTTTTCGCGCAGTTCTGGTTCGATATAATCCAAGCCCAGTTTTCTGTATATTTCTTCTTCGGTTTTTCCGGCGACGAATTTTCCGCCCTTTAGCGTAGTCAGCGCGTACTCGTTCAGAGTCCAGCCCATGTCCCGCGCGCGCCCGCGCAGCACCACGTTGTGTTCCTTCGAGCCGGTAAAATACATCAGCGCGGCGCCGAAGCTGTCTTTCTCCAGCAGACGGACGTCCACCTGCAGGCCATTGCCAAGCAGCACGCTCACTTTATTTTCACCGTGCGCCAGGGTCTGGTCGATTCCCGGATATTTCAGAATGTGCGCGGCCACTTCGTCCACCTGCTTCTGTTTATCGTGGCCGGGGCGCAGCGTGACCAGCAAATCCAGGTCGCCGATAGTCTCTCTTCCGCGCCGCAGAGAACCGGCGGGCGTCACCGACTCCACGATCTCTTTCATCTTGCTGATGTAGCCCACAAGCTTCTGCGCCGTTTCATCCGCGACGTCTAGCTTGAATCGACCGGAAGAGCGCTTGTGCATCGCGGTGGCCTTCAGAATGTTCGTTTCCGTTTTTTCGCCAAAGCCTTCCAGATCGCGCAGCTTTCCTTCGCTCGCCAGCTTTTCCACGCCCTCGACGGTCGCCACCTTAAACTTTTTGAAAAGGAGCGCCACTTTCTTCGGTCCCATGCCCTGCAAATGGAGCAGATCGAGCAGCGTCAGCGGATATTTCTTCAATAATTTCTGCCGCAGGCTGTAATCACCAGTCTCCAGAATTTCGCGAATGTGCGCGGCCATGCCGTCGCCTATGCCGGGAAGTTCCTTCAGCTTCGCGTCGTCCTTGGCAAGGTCCTCGATGCGCTCGTGGATGCTGTACAGCAGCTCCGCGACTTTCTCGTAGCTGCGATAGCGCCCGATTATCGCGCCGTCAATCTCCAGCAGCTGCGCCGTCTCCTGCAAGATCTTCGCAACTTCTCGATTTTCCATGTGGTTTTCCCCGTGGCTGAACTTCGGGGCCGATTTTACTTCTTTCGGAGGCGCAACTGGAAGGGGGCCCAAGTAGCGCCGGCCTGCCTGCGGGTGGGCAGACGTCCCGCAGGCTCTTTTTCTAAATTACGGCTGTACGAATACTTCTTTCGCGCGCTCGATATCCTTCAGCACCTGCTCGCGCAAGTCTGCCGGCCCGGAGAATTTCTGCTCGTCGCGCAACCGTTGCAGGAAGCGCACTTTCATCAGCCCGCTAGTCAGCGCTTCGGCAAAATCGAAAAGATGCGATTCGATCGCCAGGCGCTTGCCATCAAACGTGGGCCGGACGCCCACGTTCGTCACCGAGCGATAAGTCCCGCCAGTCAGCACCGTCTCGGTGACGTACACTCCGGTCTTCGGCAGCGTCTCCTGCTCCGTCGCCAGATTTAAAGTCGGCACCACCAGCTTCCGGCCCTGTCCAGTGCCCGGGCGTATTTCGCCGACCAGCGCGAACGGCCGACCGAGCATGCGCCGCGCATCCTCCACGCGGCCGCCGCGGACTGCCTCGCGTATGGCGGTGCTGGAGACGACGTCGCCACCATCAACTACCGGCGTCACGATGACCACTTCAAATCCCCAGCGGTGGCCCAATTCGCGCAGCAGCTCGACGTCTCCCAGCTGTTTGTGCCCGAAGCGAAAGGTTGCGCCCACCAGCACGGCGCGCGCCCTCATGGTGTCCACCAGATATTTTTTCACAAAATCTTCCGCGCTCTCCTGGGCCAAGTCCGCGTCGAACTTCAGCACCAAAGTCGCGCCAATGCCGATCGCCGCGAAATCCGCCAGGCGCAGCGGAACGGTCTCGAGCAGGGAAGGGGCCTCTTGTGGCCGCAGCACGCGCGCAGGATGCGGATAAAAAGTCAGCACCGCCGGCAGCAGTTCCTTCCGCGCGCCGTGCGAATCAGCCGCGACCGCTGCGGCACGCTCCACCACCTCGCGCAGAATTTTTTGATGCCCCACGTGCACGCCGTCGAAATTGCCGATCGTCAACACCGTCTCGGACCGGCTTTCTCCCAAACGATCCACCCACTCGTCCGCCGAACTGAAGACGAGAATCTCCGAGCGTGCGGCGTTGTGCGCCGGCAAATCGGTCAGAAATTTCAGCGTGTCCTTCGTCGCGTCGAGCAACATTAAATCTCCACCTCGAATTTCAAACCGTCATAGGCCAGCTGCACGCCCTGCGGCAATTTGGCATTGGCCTGCACGTGCCCCAGATCATGGCAAATGTGCGTGAACCACGCCCGCTTAGGCTGCAATTCGCGCACCAGCTCCAACGATTGCTCAACGTTTGAATGCATCGGGTGCGGCGTGTAGCGCAAGGCATCGAGAATGAAATCATCCAGCCCGCGCAGCAACTGCTTGGAACTTTCCGGCACCGTGCTGAAGTCCGTCAGATAGGCTGCCTTGCCAAAACGAAAACCCAGGACCGGCTGCGACCCGTGCTGTGCAGGTACCGGTGTAATCCGCAGTCCAAATAAATCGAACGGCCCGTCAATTGTGTGCATCTCGACTTCCGGAACAGAACTTTCCGTCGCCACATTGTCGAAAACGTACGCGAATTGCCGCCGCAGCGTTACCTGCGTATCCTCTGCCGCGTAAAGCGGCACCACGTCGCGCTGTTTTAGATTGTAAGGGCGGATGTCGTCTAGCCCCAATATGTGGTCGGCGTGCGGGTGCGTGTACAGCACCGCGTCCAGCCGGTCAATCCTCTCGCGCATCGCCTGAAAACGAAAATCCGGCGCCGTATCAATCACCACGTTGCGGGCATTGTAGGCCAATAGAATCGAAGGCCGCGTGCGTTTGTCATGTGGGTCCGCGGAATCGCACACTGCGCAATGGCAACCGAGCGTGGGCACGCCCATGGACGTGCCCGAACCCAGCACGGTTAATTGCAGGGAAGTCATGGTCGGGTGGGATGTTGCAAAAAGTTCTCTCGATTCATCCGGGGAAGCCGGCGGCCGCGCTACACCGTACCGCCTGGCAAAGTGAAATCACATATCACTAATCACTACTCACAAATCACTAATCACGCACGCACCCGAACGCCCGCGCCTTGCTACTTCGCCTTGGCCTTCTTGGCCATCTGCTCCGCGGCCACTTTGGAAATTTCCATGAACGTGAGCTTCAGGCTGCCGATCACTTCAATCAGCAAATTGTCGTCGTCCTTCGACAAATTCCCGCGCGTCTTTTCCCGCAGCGCGTCCAGCATGTCAATCACCTCGCGCGCGCCTTCCAGGTCCACGAATGCTTGTCCGGTGCGCGGATCCGCCATGCCGCCGAGCATCGCCGCGGCATTGCGCGTCAGAAAATCTATCAGCATCTGAAAGCTGCGCGAAGTGGGATTGATATCGCCGCTGTCCTGCGCTTCGGCTGCTGCGTCCTCGGGCGTCGCTGCCGCGAGACTCGAGCCATTTCCCGCCGCGCCTTGCGCATCCGCGTTCGCAGCGAACTGACTGGGCGCCTGCGCGGGCGCGGATTTGGGCGCATTCGCCGCAGCGGCAGCAGCCGCTTTGGCCTTGGCTTCCGCTTGCGCCGCGGCTTTCTTTTCCGCCGCCTCTTCGTTGCGCCGCTCCTGCTCCACAACGTCCTGCCGCAATTCGCCATCTTCGCCAAATAACCGGCGATCCACTACTTTGAATGTCTCTTCGTTCTTCGCGTCCGCCACGGCAGGTATCCTTAGAAGGTGCTCCTGAAAGTTACAAATAAGTTTAACATCCGCTTCCATCCGGCGACAAGCCGCGTTCCGGCGCCGCGAACCGGGCAGCGATGCGCCTCGTTTTTTACTGTTGACACGCTTCCAGCCTTCTGTTACAAGTTGTAGCGCTACAATGAAGCACACACACAACGCGCGCCCCCGCAACCTCGGTGAAGTCGAGCAGATGGTCATGGACTATGTCTGGTCGCATGGCCCAGTTTCCTCCGAAGCTTGCCGCGAAGCACTCGCCGCGCGCCGCCCCATGAAGGAATCCACGATCCGCACCGTGCTGCGCCGCCTGGAAGTGAAGGGCTACGTCGCGCACGAAGTCAGCGGCCGCACTTACATCTATCGCGCCGCAGAGCCGCGCCAAAATGTGGCAGTGCGCGCCGTGAAACACATCATTGACCGCTTCTGCGGCGGATCCGCCGAACAACTGGTCATCGGTATGGTGGACAACGCTGTGCTCGACCGCCGCCAACTCGAACGCCTGACCCAAAAAATCGCAGAACGCAAGACTGCTCAGCGCAAGGAGGGGAAATCATGATCATCAGCCCCGTTCTCGACGCCTCCGCGAATTTCGCCGCACATGTTTTGCAGCCCGCCGCGCGCTCACTTGCGTTCGCGTGTGTTGCTGGGCTCATTCTCGCGGCGTTTCACGTGCGCAGTGTCGCGCTACGCCTGGCCATCTGGCGCACAGTTCTTGTTGTGGCGCTGGCGATGCCGTTGCTCGGACTGCTGCTGCCCCCGCTGCCGGTGTTTGTGCCGCTTGCCGCGAAATTTGTTCGCGAGCAGCCTGCCGCGGAAATCGCGCCGACACCCGAATTTCGTTCCCGCGCCATCAGCGTTAACCAGATAGCGCATTCGAGCTCGACGAAACTCGGCGCCTTCACATACACCGGCCGTGCACCGCACACGATAGCTGCAACGAATGCGACCGGCATAACGGACGCAACGGCCACGCCTGAATCCGCGGATGCGCCAGCCACTGGCGCGCAACCCCGCCGCCCGATTCCGTGGCTCGCAGCCTCCGCCGCAATCTATCTCGCGGTCGCGCTCTTCATGCTCATGCGCCTGGCGCTCGGAGTAATCCTGGGCCGCCGCCTCGAAAGGGAATCGCAGCTGATTGAAGACCCGCACGTCCTCGCGCGCCTGCATTTCTTCGCGCAAGCGTCGGGCCTGCGCGGATCGCTGCCACGCCTCGCAGATTCCAATCTGCTCTCCGTGCCAGTGACGTTCGGCGTGCGCCGCCCCGCGATTCTGCTCCCCTCAGCCTGGCGCGAGTGGGAACCCGCGGAACTCGACGCCGTCCTCGCGCACGAAATCTCGCACGTTGCCCGCCGCGACGCACTTGCCGAGCGCCTATCTCTGCTGCATCGCGCGATTTTCTGGTTCAGCCCCCTCAGTTGGTGGCTCGCGCGCCATCTGGCGGATCTTGCCGAAGAAGCTAGCGACGATGCCGCGCTAGCCGCCGGCGCCGACCGCACGCGCTACGCTGAAACCTTGCTCGGATTTTTTGCCGCGCTCGAAGCTGCGCCGGGCCGAGTGTGGTGGCAGGGCGTTTCCATGGCCACGGCAGGACAAGCCGAAAAACGCGTAGATCGAATTCTCGAATGGAAAGGGAGTGTCGCCGTGCGCCTGAAGAAGCCCGTCGTGGTCGCCTACATGCTCTGCGCAATTCCAGTCGTATGCCTCATCGCGGCATTCCGCCCGACCATTATCAACCTCCATTCCGACGCGTCGGAGCAATCCGCGCCCCAGACGACCGAGCCTCCTGCGCTTCCTGCGCAACAATCGGCGCAATCGCCAGCCACGCCCGCTCCGGTTCCGGCGCCCGCGAACGCTCCGCAGCCGTCCGCCGTGCCGAGCGCCGCTCCGCCCGCTGCCCCTAGTGCGGTGCCTGAACCCGCATCACTCGCGCCCCTCGCTCCGGAAGTGCGCGTGCGCGCTGTCGTCACACCGATGGTCTCAATAGATCCGGTTGTTTCGGTGCAGACCGCAGTCACGCCGCTCGTCCTGGCCAACGTTCGGCCAGTCGTCTCGGTCGAGCCACTGGTCCGGGTTGTTTCCGTCGTCCCTGTGCCTCCCGTCGGCGGGCCAGTCAGCCCAGTGGTCGCTGCGGTTACTGTGCATCCATTTCTGTCGCCCCTCCTACAATCCACGACAGCCACGTCCAACAGTGTGGTGATCGGCGACAACGATGGCGAGCAATTCACCATTGTCTCCGGCAATTCCGCGGTCACCGTCTCGTCGAATGGCCTCACCATCAGCTCTGACGGGAATTCCGATGTCGCGAATTCATTGCGCCGCAGTTTCTCCGGCGATTTCATCTGGTTTATCCATGACGGGAAGGCTTACATCATCCGCGACCCGGCCACGGTCAAGCAGGCCATGGATTTCTTCGCACCCACCCAGGAGCTTGGCCGCCAACAGGAAGTGTTAGGCAAGCAGCAGGAAGCCTTGGGCGCGCAGCAGGAAGCGCTCGGCACAAAACAAGAAACGCTGGGCGAGCAGATGGAAAAAGTCCGCGTGAAAATTCCGGACCTGACTGCCGAACTCGAGAAGCTTCAGGCGGATCTGAAAAAACTGGGCGCCGACGGCACGCAAGACGATCTAGGCCGTATCCAGGAAAAAATCGGCGAAATTCAAAGCCGCATCGGCGACTTGCAATCGAAGGCTGGCGAAGAACAGGCCAAACTTGGCGAGAAGCAAGGCGCCCTCGGTGAAGAGCAGGGAAAACTGGGCGAACAACAGGGCAAGCTGGGCGAGGAGCAGGGCAAACTAGGCGAGCAGCAAGCGGCAGCCTCGCGCAAAGCCGCGCGCGAAGTGAAAAAGCTCCTCGATCAAGCAATCGCAAGCGGCCTGGCCAAGCCCGCATAATGGCACGACTGAAAGTTGCCTAGCGCTTGCCGTTGAATTTGTGGCGGCCGCCTGCTTTTGTTCTTGAGGCGGGCCGTTTTGACTCAGGTTTTGCCTCGATTTTTCTCTGTGCCCTCTGTTTCAAATGTCTTGCCTTGCGCTTTCGCTGCGGATTCTACGCCGCGGCCGCAGCGTCCTCTCCGGTAAATTTTTTGTAACAAGAATCCCACCCGCTCGCAAAATCCCGCAACGTGCGCTAGTCTGTTGCATCGAATTAGCTTAGAGCCGGAGTCACCAAGGAATCACATGCCCCACGCCAAAACAGCTAGTCGTAAAGCAGCGGCCACGCGCAGCAGCAGAAAATCAAAATCGCGCAAGGTCGCGCCGCCCACAAAACCCATCGCCATCTATCACGAACACCCGCGCTGGTTCGTGCCGGTTTTCGCGGAATTAGACCGCCGCGCGATCCCTTACGTCCGCCTGGACGCCGCGCACCATCATTTCGACATCTCTCCCAACGGCCACCAGCAATTCGGGCTGGTTTTCAATCGCATGAGCCCTTCGGCATGGACCCGCGGCAACGCCCACGCGATTTTCTACACGCTGAGCTACCTCGCGCATCTGGAAAAGCAGGGCACGCGCGTCGTGAACGGCAGCCACGCATTTCGCTTCGAAACCTCCAAAGCGCTGCAGCTCTCTTTGCTCGAATCACTCGGCCTGCCGCATCCCCGCTCCGTAGTGATCAACCATCCCTCGCAAGCAGTGGCCGCGGCAAAAAATCTGCGTTACCCGATTGTGGTGAAGCCGAACATCGGCGGCAGCGGCGTCGGCATCGTGCGCTTCGATTCGCCCGAGCAGCTGGCATCCGCGGTGCAGAACGGCGCGATTCAGCTTGGCCTCGATTCCACCGGCATCGTCCAGGAATTCATCCCCGCGCGCGGCGGACACATCACCCGCGTCGAAACGCTCGGCTATAAATATCTCTACGGCATAAGAGTTTTCACCTCGGGCGAGACCTTCGACCTATGCCCCATGGATATTTGCAAAACCACCGACGGCGCCGAAATAAAAAACGCCTGCGTGGTGGAAGGCGCAAAAACCGGCCTGCGCCTCGAAGGCTTTACACCGTCGAAGAAAGTGATCGCCGACACCGAAAAAATCTTCCGCGCCGCGCAAATCGAAGTCGGCGGCCTGGAATACATCATTGATGACCGCGACGGAAAGCTCTACTACTACGACGTCAACGCGCTTTCGAATTTCGTCTCGGACGGCCCGCGCATCGTCGGCTTCGATCCCTTCGCGCGCCTGGTGGATTATTTGGTGAAGGAGGCGCGCTGATGCGTTATGGCTACTGGCTTCCGGTATTCGGCGGCTGGCTGCGCAATGTGGCCGACGAGCAGATGCCGCCCACGTGGGATTACGTCTCGCGCCTGGCCCGGCGCAGCGAAAAAATCGGATATAGCCTGACGCTCATCGCGGAATTGAACTTGAATGACATCAAAGGTGTGGACGCACCCTCGCTCGACGCCTGGTCCACCGCCGCCGCGCTCGCGGCCGTCACCGAATCCCTGGAATTGATGGTCGCCGTGCGGCCGACGTTTCATCTTCCCGCGCTTCTCGCGAAACAATCCGCCAGTATTGACCGCATCAGCAACGGCCGACTCTCGCTGAACGTGGTTTCATCCTGGTGGGCCGAAGAAGCCAAAAAATATGGCGTGCAATTCGACCAGCACGACGACCGCTACGCGCGAACGTCCGAATGGCTCGATATCGTGGACGCCGCCTGGAAGCAGGACCATTTCTCCTACGCCGGGAAATATCATTCGGTGCAGGATCTCGTGCTGCAGCCGAAACCGGTCGCGAAGCCGCGCCCAGTCATCTACGCGGGCGGGGAATCGGAAGCAGCGAAAGAATTAATCGCGCAAAAGTGCGATGCTTTCGTGATGCACGGCGATTCGCCGGAGCGCGTCGCTGCGAAAATCCGCGATATGTCCGAACGCCGCGAACGCAAGAATCTGCCGCGCATGCAGTTCGGTATCGCGGGTTACGCCATCGTCCGCGACAATGAAGCTGAAGCCCAGCGGGAGCAAGCGCGCATCACCGACGTGCA
>Ga0210391_10005035_pt1 | contig 10907 bp, 7 predicted proteins | sample IncBWC12OmetaG_FD_160573 | JGI IMG/M metagenome (GOLD analysis project Ga0210391, IMG submission 160573) | Forest soil microbial communities from Barre Woods Harvard Forest LTER site, Petersham, Massachusetts, United States - Inc-BW-C-12-O ...
GCGGCAGTCAAGGTCATGCGCCACGCGCGCAACCATGCGAGCCCTATGACGCCGTAGCCAAGAAAGTGGCCGGACTTGCGAATGATGTGATGGAAGACGGCCCAGCGAGCGTCGCTGACCGGACCGAAGAGCAATTGAAAGAGCCAGCGAAGCGGGCCGGAAGTGCGGTCAGCGCCGAAATAGGCAGTTGACTCAGCGACGATGACTGCAACGCCAAGGGCGACGGGCAACCAGGCGCTAATCCAATACTTAAAATCGCGCGAACTACTCGACATGATAGTTGGGCGCTTCGCGGGTGATAATCACGTCGTGCACGTGACTCTCACGCAGGCCTGCGCCGGAGATGCGCACGAAGCGCGCCTTCTCCTGAAGCTCAGAGATGGAACCGCAGCCGAGATAGCCCATGCCGGAGCGCAGGCCGCCGACGAGCTGAAAGACCATGGCCTCAAGCGGGCCGCGATAGGGAACGCGGCCCTCGATGCCTTCAGGGACAAATTTGGCGAGGCGGTTTTCATTGGCGCGCTCGCGCTGCACGACGTCGGCGGGCTCGCGCTCCGTGCCGCCGAGATCCGATGAGCCCTGGAAGTAGCGCTCGCCTGAGCCCTGGCTCATGGCGGTGAGCGATCCCATGCCGCGATAGGTTTTGAAACTGCGCCCCTGAAAAAGAATCGTCTCGCCGGGACTCTCGTCGACGCCCGCAAAGAGCGAGCCGATCATGACGGTGCTTGCGCCGGCGGCGATGGCCTTGGTGACTTCGCCCGAGTACTTGATGCCGCCGTCGGCGATTACAGGAATGCCGCGGGTGCGGGCCGCGCGATACGCCTCGGCGATCGCGGTGATCTGAGGCATGCCGGCTCCGGTAACCATGCGCGTGGTGCAGATGGAACCGGGACCGATGCCAACCTTGATGGCGTCGGCGCCTGCGTCAATGAGCGCCATGGCGCCGTCGTAGGTGGCAACGTTTCCGGCGAGCAATGCGACATCAGGAAAGCGCTTCTTGACTTCGCGAACGGCCTCAAGCACTCGCGACGAATGGCCATGGGCGGAGTCAATGGCGAGAACATCAGCCCGATTGCGGACGAGCTCGGCGGCACGCTCGAGAAAATCGCCAGTGGCGCCGATGGCGCCGCCGACGAGAAGACGGCCCTGACCGTCTTTGCTGGCGTTGGGATACTTGAGTTTCTTCTGGATGTCTTTGACGGTGATCAGGCCCTTGAGCTCGTATTGATCGTTGACGACGAGAAGCTTCTCAATGCGGTGCTTGTGCAGGATGAGTTCGGCCTCTTCAAGCGTGGTGCCGACGGGAACGGTGATGAGATCGTCTTTGGTCATCACGTCGCCGACGGGGATGTCAGTGCGGGTTTCAAAACGCAGGTCGCGGTTAGTGAGAATGCCGACCAGCCGCTTGCCCTGCGTAACGGGAACGCCGGAAATGCGATAGCGGCGCATCACTTCAAGCGCGTCGGCGATGAGCTTGTCGGGAGCGATCGTGACGGGATCGACGATCATGCCGCTCTCAGAGCGCTTGACCTTGTCAATTTCGCCGGCCTGATCGGCGACGGAGAGATTGCGATGCACGATGCCGATGCCGCCCTGCTGCGCCATGGCGATGGCCATGCGAGATTCGGTGACCGTGTCCATGGCAGAGGAGATGAGAGGAGTGTTGAGCGCAATGGATCGGGTGAGCTGTGTTTGCGTGCTAACCTGCACGGGCACCACGTCACTGTAAGCGGGGACGAGGAGCACATCGTCAAATGTGAGGGCTTCGGGGAGATTCTCAAAAAGCATGATGGTATGAAGCGCCGAACCGACAAGAGAAGCATGTCTGGCGGGCTGTTCCCACTATTGTAGCGGAGGCGCCAGGGAACGGGGACCGAGCAAACAAGCGATCGAGGAGTCACCGCAACTGGGGGCTTTGGCTTCTTGTGCGGCGGGTCTCCGATTCCGCTCAGTTGCGGAATGACGGCATGCGAGTTGGTCTCAATATTTCGATTTGATGTTGTAGGTGACACCGACAGTGAATTGGAACGAATTGGGCTTGGTGGGCGGATTCGCCGCGGTAGCGATAAACGGCGCGTTGTTCAAGTACGTATCGACCGTACCAACGGAGAAGCTGAAATTCTTGTACGCCGGAAAGGCGACGGTATCGGTTTCGTTTGCCGAGTAAGCCCTGGGGTTGTTGTATGCGGGGATGAAAGAGAGCGCCTGTGTGAAAGTGAGCAGCTTGAGATGCAGCACGTAGTCCGCGGCGAACGTTGAGCCGATAAGGTTCCCGTTGCCGGTTCCGGCAGTGAATTGCTGCTTTTCGTATTGCGCGGTGCCCTTGAGGTCGACTTCCAGTTTGGGGCTCTTAACCACAGTCCAACCGAAACCGCCGCCGTAAATCTGCTGCAGTTGCAGATCCTGGGCGAAGTTGTGATCGAAGGCGGCCTGGCCCAAAGCGTAGACGCGAGGGGAGAAATACTCGTCGCGCTCTGCGCCGACGTGAGTGATGGACGACTTGCTGACAACGGAAGGAACCTCAATCAACGGCAGGCTGGGCCCGGGTGAATACGAATACGCCGGCTGCGTGATCTGGCCGAAGGATTCGTTAAAGCCGAGGAGGGTTTTGTTGCGCGCATCAAGCCACGACACAGTCGGAATGGCGCGCACGAGATTGACGGCGCCGGTCACCGTGTACTGGTTATCGGTGGCGGAGACGAGTGTGGCGCCTGCCGTGGCCGCGCCATTCCATCCCGTGAAGAATCCAGGCTCGCGATTAATCTGCTTGTCGAGCGTGGCGTTGTCCATGATGAACTGCGCATTCTTGACGGGAATGGGCGCGATCGATGGTGCGTTGTCAGGGTGAACGACGACGGCCTGATCGGTTACGTCGATGGTTCCGACGGGAAACTGCACGGTGCGGCGCTTGCCGCGGATGGCGATGGACTGGTTGATGACGCCGAATTTTCCGGTGGCATGAAGCTCCTTGATCTTGTCCCAGCCGAGGGAGATGTCGCCGAGCGGATCACTGTGGAAAGTGACTTTGCCGGCGGTTTCGCTGACGAATTTGCCGTGAAGCGTGTCGCCGTTGGAGAGGATGAGGACGTCGGGTTCGGCGTCGGGCGGTTTGGCTTGCGCTGGAGAGATGGTTGCGGATGCGAGCAGAGATGCAAGCGAGAGGGCGAGCGTGGCGAAACGGGACAAGATGGCGGGGAAGGTCATGAGAATCGATTCCTTTCTTTGCGGAGTGGCGGAAGTTCGGACGGCGCAATGCGCGGCGATCAACGAAGAAGCCAGCGATAAGAGACAAAACCGAAGCGAGATGGGGAAAGCGATGCAACTGCCTTGCGCAAAGAGGAGCAATCAAAGCTGCGACGTGTCACTCAGAAGCTTCCGACGCAACCTGAACTCTACCTCTCTAGAAATTATCAGAAATATGTAGGAAGTCTTTTCGGCCCGAAGGGTTGCCGGGAGGGCGATTGCATATGATTGCGGTTTGGCCTCGTCCGCAGCAAGTTAGTAGTATGGTTGGGACTTTGAGGGAAACCAGCGAATGCAACTGAACGCGAACCTGATGAAGGCCACGCTGACCGGCGCACTGGGCGGCCTGCTTTTCGGATTCGACACCGTGGTGATTTCAGGCGCGATCGACGCGCTGGTGAAACTCTACGGACTGAGCCCGCACCAGGAAGGTTTTACGGTTGCGATCGGGCTGGTGGGCACAGTGATCGGGGCGTTGAGCGCCGGCCACGTGGGACAGTGGCTGGGCAGCAGCGAAACGCTGCGCATCACTGCGGCCCTTTTTCTGGCTTCTGCGTTCGGATGCGGACTGGCGTGGAACTGGGATGCGTTCATGTTCTTCCGCTTTGTGGGCGGTCTGGGCATCGGCGCTTCGTCGGTGCTGGGGCCGGTGTACATTGCGGAACTGGCGCCGGCGAAGTGGCGCGGGCGGCTCGTGGCTGCGTTTCAGCTCAATGTCGTTTTCGGCGTAATGGTCGCCTACATTTCGAATTACGCAATACGCACTATGAACCTGGGCGCGGCAGAGTGGCGCTGGCAGATCGGCGTTTCGGCTCTGCCGGCGGCGGCGTTTCTGATTCTGCTGTTCAGCATTCCGCGCAGCCCGCGCTGGTCGGCGTCAAAGAATCGAATGGACGAGGCGCTGCAAGTGCTGAAGCTGATGGGCGATCCGAATCCGGAGGCGGAGCTGGCCGACATCCGCGCAGCGCTGGAGCAGGAACATGCAGCGGCACACGAACCGGTTTTCCAGTGGAAGTACAGTTATCCATTGTTTCTCGCGATCTCGATTGGAGCGTTCAATCAGCTCGCGGGAATCAACGCGATTCTCTACTACCTGAATTTCATTTTCACGGCGGCCGGATTCAGCCAGATATCGAGCTACCAGCAGGCGATGGCTATCGGCGCCACAAATTTTGTCTTCACGATGGTAGGCATGTCGCTGATCGACAAACTGGGCCGCAAGTCGCTGCTGTTGATCGGCGCGGCGGGTTGCGCGAGCTGCCTGGCGGGTGTGGCGTGGCTGTTCGCGACGCACTCGCATCCAGGTGCGCTGCTGTGGCTGCTGGTGACGTTCATCGCGTTCTTCTCTGTCTCGCAGGGCGCGGTGATCTGGGTTTACATCGGCGAGGTGTTTCCGACTTCAGTGCGATCGAAGGGGCAGGGCGTGGGAGCGGCGAGCCACTGGTTCATGGCAACGGTGATCGCGCAACTGTTTCCCGTGGTGGTGCACGCGATGAGCACGGCGACGCCGTTTGTTTTTTTTGCGGTGATGACGGTGGTGCAGTTCGTGGTGGTTGCGATGTTCTATCCCGAGACGAAGGGGCAGACGCTCGAGGAACTGCAGAGGAAGCTGATGAAGGCGTGAGGAGGCAAGGGAATAGGGAATAGGGACCAGGGAACAGAGGTGCAGGGAACAAGGGAACGAGGGAAAAAGGGAACAGAGACTAAGAAGACCAGGGACCAGGGGTGTTCCCGGTCCGAAATTTTATGGCGCCTACCCCCTACCCCCTTCCCCTCCCGGGGGGTGAGCCGGGAAATTTCCTGTATTCAATGAGTTGGGGTGCAGGGTTCACCCGTAAGTTGGCTGCTTTGAGGAATATGAAAGGCAGAAACTTCAAAGCAAACATCTTGCAAACCGTAAGGCGGACGTTGCAACGCGTTGCGGCAGCGTGGGTAAAGAAGGTGCGATTGCCGGCAATTCAAGAGTAGCGAATTCAAGCGAAATAATCGGCACTGTTCTAGAACAGCGACGACCTCACAGAAGTGCCAAGCAAACTTGTATTGATGTTGGCGATCGTGTGATTGCCTTCGTCTCCGCCCCAGCAGAAAAGCAGATAAACGGCTGGAAGCCCGCCAGCATTGAGCGTAAGACCCGCGCTGTAGCTGTGGCGCAGGTGATTGAAAGAGATGTCGTCGCGACGCAGACCTACCTTGGCTTCGTCTACGCCAAGGAAGAGGCCGACGGGAAGCTTTCCCAGGCTCTGCTGATAAGCGCCATGCATCCACAGCAAGTCTGGCCCGCGGAATCGATAATCCGGGTAACTGGATAGGATGGCTTGTCCGTTCAGATCGGAGCCGCCGACAGTAGGCTGGAGGAAGAACGGGACAACGTGCCCTTGATTGGCGGCAGATTCCTGAATAAACAAGCGCGCGACGATTGACCCGGTGAGGTCTCGAGTGGGAGAGATCGGCGGCACATTCGGGGCTCCCGGAACCGGCGGCCGCGAAGCTTCAGGCTTGCCGACGTCTCTGGTGTAGAGCACCAGCGTGTGATTCAGGTCGGTATTGAAGCGGCGGAAGGATTCATCGGAATTCGCCGTGGCAACGAACTGCTGAAACTGCGTCAGGTAGTTGAGCTGAAGCCGCTCAAGATGAACCTCTTTGAGGGGGATAACCGGATCGAGGCGGATGCCCTCGCCCGCCTGGAAATAGTTCGACTTCGCGGTCAGGCCCGGAGCAGAAGTGTCGTTGTAAATCTGCTCAATGGAGGGGCTGGTGTCTCCATAGCTGCCTCGCTGCGAAGGGAAGCGCCCGTTCACTTCGCCGAGCACCGATATAGCCACGGGGTCGATCCACCAGGCGCGAACCGGAAGGATCAGATTCGCTCCTGTGACGTTCTCCGTGAGCCCGAAGTCAGCGCGGCCCGCTGGCGTGGTATCGGGTCCGAGGCCGTAAAAGTAAATGCGATTAAGCGAGTTGCTCTCAGAGTAGACATTGATGGTCGTGGATGGACCGGTAAAGTTCCGCACAGGATGTTTGGGCCCAGGCTGTCCGGGGATGTGGATCTGCGGCTGCCGCGTGGAAAGATGAACGGCGCTCATGTAGAATCCGGCGCGCCAGGATTGATTCGAAGTAGCCAGGCCTTCAGCGTTGAAGTTCAATGACCAGTGGCAGGCATTGCGCGTTCCAGGCGCGGGAGGCTTGGTAAAGTCGATCCACGACGCGCAATAGGTCGGGTGATAGAACTCTGCCGCTGCAAGCCCGAAGCCTACGCCGTTCTGCGGAGCGAGGCTGCCCACAGCAATGTGGAAGGGCGTGCCGGTGAACAAAGTTTCAGCGCAGCCGCTGATACCGGCCAGGTTGCCGTGCCTGCAGTCACCGAGGTTGACGCCCTCCTGCACCAGATCGTCATGAAAGTTGGCGGCGAAGCTTTCATTCTGATCGCTGCTCTGAGCAGAGATGACCGCAGGCGCAATGCTCGAGGCGGCTAGAGCGAAAATCAAAATGCGGATACTTCGAGGTCTCATCGCTTTGAACTCCGGGCGCGACCGCGTCTTGTTTTGGACTTAGGCTTACCCTGAGAGTTTGATTTGGCCGGGTTTTTCTTCGTCGATGTTTCCTCGGCCGCCGCGGCAAGGCTCAGGGTCACGGGCTGCTTGCGCCGAACGGGCTTGGCAACCAGCTGCGGCGCCGGTTTCTTACGGCTCACATGAAGGCCAGTGACCGCCGCAATAAATCGGTCGACACCTTCGCGGTCCTCGATTGAGGGCTCGGCGGGGATCGTGCTGCGAAGTTCTGACGGAAGGCTTTTGGCGATGTGCTTGAAGTGTTCAAGCTGGGCAACGAGCAGATCGTTCAGAGGCCGCTTGGGGTCATAAGAATCGGTAGGCACGGGATGCCGTCGAATTGTTACCATGGCGTCTCCTAGCAGGGAACCTTCAGGTCAGTCGAAGTCAGGGCAATCGGTGCGCATTGTGTTCAGCGTCAAATACTGTAAAAAGGTATTGGCCGTTGCTTCGCGAATCGAACGCTGGCTGTTGTCAAAGTTCGGGATAAAGAGTTCCGTCACTGTGGCTGGAATCGATGCGTGTTCGAATTGATCGGGGATGGCCGAACCGCCCTGCACCCATGGTGAAATGAGTACGGCCGGCACCCGGACGCCGAGGCGGTCGAAATAGAAGGGCTGTCCTGTTTGAGTTGCATCCGGCTGTGCCACAAACTGAGTGTCCACGCGAGATTTATCGAGCGTCGGTGTCGGCACGTGGTCGTAGAGTCCTCCATGTTCGTCATAGACGATGAGCAGCAGGGTGTTGGGCCAGAGATTCGCATTGTTGCGAATCCGGTTGTAGACGGTGGCAATGAAATCTTCTCCAGCGCGCACATCATTGTCGGGATGCTGGTCTGTGGCCAGCAGCATGGCGCCGTTCGAATCGGGGTGATCCTTGTAGTTCGGCTCGATGAAGCTGTAGTCGGGTAGTGCGTTGGCGTCACATGCGTCGAGAAAATCCTGGAAGGTACCGAACATCACCTGTTCGTTCTGAAGCAGGTTTACTACCTCCAGCGAGGAGCTGGTGGCGTCGTAATAGAAGAGCTTGGATGTGCGCCCCGCGGCAGTAAGCCGCTCGTAGATGCTCTTGAATGGCGAGGGAATATAGAAGACGTTCATTCCCACGTTGTTGAAGGAAGAGCCATAGTGGGCAAATGCCCGGTTGCAGAGCGTAGGCCCAGGAATGGAGGCAAACCAGCGATTGAAGACTGCGAACTGTGTTGCCAAGCCGTGCAGGACAGGCAGGTTGTTGGCGCCATCCTCACTAAAAGTCAAAGCTACATTATGCGAAGATGGCACGTCCGGCTGTTGCTGCTTCTGGTAGATGCGAATGAATCCATCCATGGTCGGTGTGCGCGTGGGACTCGTATCCCCATTGAAAATCTGGTAATCAACAGAGGCAAAGTCATGGTGCGGATCGGGCGTAAGCTGCCCGCGGGGCTGAGCCAACTGCTGAATGGGGACCATTGCGCCGGTTGAATCGGGAATGGCCTCGTTTCCGACGAGGCCGTCTACCTGGGGATGCTTCGTTTTGAGGCAGCCCAGCATGTGGTCAAAGGAACGGTTTTCAAGCATCAGCACGACGATATGTTTCAGCGCATCAAGTCCTGGCGGCATCTGCGTTAACCGGCCTTCCTGTTACTGAAAAATCTTGTCCATTATGCAACAGAATTCAGACTGACGACCTTTGATTTCTCTCGTCACCACCGTAGTGATGGAAAACGGTTCGCCGTTTCTACTTTCGAAGAATTTGCGGTCGATTCACGCAGAATTAAAATGTGCCCATTGAGGTTACGCTGTTCCTCACAAGTCGGCTTGTCGCAAATTAGGCGGTGCGGCGGATTGCCGGCGAACCGGGACGCTGTTTCGGCTGGTCCTGATCCGGGGGATCGGCTATTGCCTTACACATATTTCAGAAAATGGTGGCGCGACGAAGAGAAGGGGTCCCGCGGGGGCTGAAGCCCGCGGTCATTTAGCCTCGCTTACGGCACGAGTAAACGCCTGCCCTGACGCGTCCCCTAGAATGAAAGCCATCTTTCCGCAGCCAAAGCCGAGGTTGATTGGCGCCGTGAATTCAGGAGCCTGACCTCAGAATTTGTAGCCGATCCACATTGAGGCGTAGTTCAGATTGTGAGGATGTCCACTCTGCTGAAGAAAGGGACCGGCGAAAAAGACGCCGTAGTCTCCCTGAACGTAAAAATGGCTGTCACGTTGCCAGCGAACTTCGATTCCGGGTCGATGGCCAACGAAATGAGCCTGACTGCTGCCGGAGGGAACGAGGAGATTTCCGGGCACGTTGTAGATGCCGTCGTTCAAGCTCTGCCGCCACCAGATTACCCAGTCTGTCTCGGCACTGATGTTATGCGGAAAATAAGTGTGGACGTTGGGATGAAGGTCGTAGAAGTTAATGGGTCCCGGGCCGGTGTCAGAGAGAACGCCGAAGTAGTTGCCGATGGGGAACAGAGGATTGAAGGTTTGCAGATTGTCGTTGTGTGGATCGTGGTCGCCGCTCGCCACGTCTGCACGAAGACCGACACGCGGGCGCGCAGGCACGCGCGGCAACGTCACACCAAGCTCTGAGGCGACGGTCCATGCCTCGATCGATCCTTTGCCCGATCCTTGGCCGAACGCACCAAACTGATACACGGCCTCAATGTCGTAATGCGGAATCATCCTGCGCAGATCATCGAGTCGCGGAGCTCCTGCAGCGATTCGTGCGCCCACTGTTTGACGCTGTTCGCGAGCTGTGCCCTGGTTGAAGGCAGCGCTCTTGCGATCGAGTCCAAAATAGTAGAAATCCGCAACTCTGGCGGGATCGCCACCAAGCGCGCGCTCTGAATAAACGCCCCAGAAGCTGGTGGTCTGCAACGGGACATTGTCGAAGAAGCCGGGATTGTCTTTCGCGGGACGGGCCGCAAACGCATCCAGGGTCCAGTGATTCAGCTGTTGAGTCAATCGCGCGGCGTAAAATCCCTGTCGCACGTTCGGTCCTTCGCGAACGGCGACCAGCCTTCCCGCGCCGAATTGCAGTTCCTGCCGCCCGATGCGAAAGGCTGTAGGAGTCTTCGAGTTCTTCCCGCGATCCAACTCAAGAAATGCATTCAGAAAATCGAGATTCTTTTTGTCGATGGGACGCGGCCCGCCAGGCCGGCCCTGCTCCTGCCCGCTTTCCAACTGAAGAAACAAGCGCACATGCGGATTGAAATGAAGATCGGCGTGCAACTGGAAGCGCTCCAGCCAGAAGGAGTTGACCGGGTAGGGAGTGTTGCTCCAGTCGTCATCCAAAACATCCTCATACACACCACGGAATTCGCCGCCCAGCGACAGATAACTGCCTTCTTTCAGCGGCCGGAATGACATGCATTTCAGCGGATCGAGGAAAGCGCTGCGCGCCTCTCGATTGCACAATGAGCTCCAATCCTCTTCGTAACGAATGAGGCGAATCGATGGCCGCTTTGGTGCGGCCGCCTCAGAAGGCGGAATCAGGCTTTGTTGCGCGAAAAGAGAGCCTGAGAGAGCAAAGAGAAAGAGAGGCAGGTGCGGGACCCGGCGCGGGACCAGCTTGCGCGAAACGAACATGACCGCCGTTGTTGTGTTCTGTACTGTCGTTGTGTTCACAGAGTTTTGAAAGGGCCGCTCTATGGCGGCGAGGATCAAATTGTGCCGGCCGATGATCCATGAAGTCTGCCCGGATCCATGAAGGCTGCCCGCGAAGAACATGGGCAACGCGGTGCAGAAAGTCTATCAACTCGCGCGGCCCAGTTGTTACCCGGTATGACCTGATCAACCCGGACCTGCTAGCGTTCTTTTATTCGTGGCCGCGGCCAGATCGGCCGCGGAAGCAGAACTGCTGCAATCGACTATTTCGCAGTGAAGTATTCGGAGGTAAACGGATCATGCGGAGTCTCAGATGGGCGAAGGCCATTTTGCTGCTTGCCTGCAGCAGCATCGCGTCTTCGCAGGAACGGAGTGAACCTTCCGCGGGGCTCGCAGTCGCTCCTCAGTACGATACGACGCACGTCTATGTCTCTCCTTCCGATGTCGACGACTTCGTCAAGAGCTTCCTCGGCACTTTCGGTGGGACGAGCACGAAGCAGGTGGTTGCAACGGTGACGCCGACACCGAGCAGCACCACATC
>Ga0210391_10005036_pt1 | contig 10906 bp, 7 predicted proteins | sample IncBWC12OmetaG_FD_160573 | JGI IMG/M metagenome (GOLD analysis project Ga0210391, IMG submission 160573) | Forest soil microbial communities from Barre Woods Harvard Forest LTER site, Petersham, Massachusetts, United States - Inc-BW-C-12-O ...
CTTCTTCGTGTGCTGCTCGCTGCAGGACATGCTGCGCATCCTCAAGACCCAGGGCATTCCGCGCGAGCGCATGCATGAGAAGTTCACCGCGCAGCTGAACGACACGCACCCTGCGATTGCGGTCGCCGAGCTGATGCGTCTGCTCATCGATGAGAACACCATGGACTGGGAAACGGCCTGGTCCATCACCCGCCGCACCTTCGCCTACACCAACCACACACTTCTTCCCGAGGCTCTGGAGCGCTGGCCGCTGGCGCTGTTCCGCCGCATCCTGCCGCGCCACATGGAAATCGTCTTCGAGATCAATGCACGGTTCCTGGACGAGGTGCGCATCCGCTTCTTCGGTGACGAGCACCGCGTCACCAGCATGTCGCTGATCGATGAGAGCGGCGAGCGCTACGTGCGCATGGCGCACCTGGCCTGCGTGGGCAGCCACGCCATCAACGGGGTCGCCGCGCTGCATTCTGAGCTGCTCAAGAGCGATGTGCTGAAGGACTTCTACGCCATGTGGCCGGAGAAGTTTTCCAACAAGACCAATGGCGTCACGCCGCGGCGCTGGATCGCGCTGTCGAACCCCGGACTCACCAAGCTGGTGAGCGAAGTCATCGGCGATGAATGGGTGCGTGACCTTTCCATCCTGCGCCGTCTCGAGCCCTTCGCCAAGGATGCCTCGTTCCTGGAGCGCTGGCAGAAGGTCAAGCACGCCAACAAGGCAACGCTTGCCAAGGCGATCCGCAGCCGCACGGGTGTTTCGGTGGATCCGAATTCGCTGTTCGATGTGCAGGTCAAGCGCATCCACGAATACAAGCGCCAGCATCTGAACATCCTGCACGTGATCGCGCTGTACCACCGGCTGCGTTCGGATTCGCACTACGACATGCAGCCGCGCACCTTCATCTTCGGCGGCAAGGCCGCACCCGGCTACTACATCGCCAAGCTCATCATCAAGCTCATCACCTCGGTGGGCGACATCATCAACAAGGATCCGGCCGTGAAGGGCCGCATCAAGGTGGTGTACTGGCCGAACTTCAACGTCAAGACCGGCCAGTACATCTATCCGGCGGCGGATCTTTCCGAACAGGTCTCAACCGCCGGCAAGGAAGCCTCCGGCACCGGCAACATGAAGTTCTGCATGAACGGTGCGCTCACCATCGGTACCCAGGACGGCGCCAACATCGAGATCCGCAACGAGGTCGGCGCGGAGAATTTCTTCAGCTTTGGACTGTCGGCGCAGGAGGTCTACGACCTCAAGGCCCAGGGCTACCATCCCGGCCATTACTACGAGTCGAACCCCGAACTTCGCCAGGTCATCGACCTCGTCAAGGACGGATTCTTCTCCCGTGGCGACACGCAGGTGTTCAAGCCCCTGATCGACGGGCTCCTGGGCTGGGATCCCTATCTGGTGCTGGCCGACTACCAGTCCTATGCAGACTGCCAGCGACTGGTCAGTCAGGCCTACGGCAATGGTGCGCACTGGTCGGAGATGTCGGTGCTCAATGTGGCCCGTTCCGACGGCTTCTCCTCGGATCGCACCATCCGCGAATATGCGGATGACACCTGGAAGGTGCCACGCGTTCCGATCCGCCTGCTGTCCGAGAAGGACCTCAGCTTCAACCTGCAGATGCCCCTCGGCTGACCCCCGCCCCAGGCCGGCTTGACGGCCCCGCCGACCCAGCATAGCTTTGCCTGCCCCGCAGCGTTCGGGGCTGGAGGAAAGCATGCGCGCTGCGGTTTATCACGGACGCCAGGACCTGCGCCTGGAGGATGTCCCGGAACCCGTCACCAAGCCGGGACAGGTCAAGCTGCGGGTGCTTTACAACGGCATCTGCGGCAGTGACCTGCACGAATACTACGACGGGCCCATCACCACCCGTACCACCGAACCGCATCCCCTGACCGGCATGGTCAATCCCGTCATCATGGGACATGAGCTGTGCGGTGACATCGTCGAAGTCGGTGCCGGGATCGAGGATCTCGCGGTCGGCGATCGGGTAGCGGTCGAACCGGTGGAGACCTGCGGCCACTGCCTGTTCTGCGCCAGCGGCCAGTACAACCACTGCGGGCTGCTGGCCTTCCATGGCTACAACCGCGACAGCGGCGGCCTCGCCCAGTACTCGGTGGTCAAGCGCTCGATGGCGCACAAGCTTCCGGCCGGCATGACCGGCATGCAAGGCGCACTGGTGGAGCCCATGGCCATCGCCTGGCGCACCGCCGAGCGCTGCCAGCTCGAATCCGGCCAGACCGCCGTCATCCACGGCGGCGGCCCCATCGGCATCGGTGTCTATTTCACGCTGCGCCGTCGCGGCGTGAAGGTGATCTTTTCGGATCCCTCCCCGGCACGTCGCGCGGTGCTGCGCGGGCTTGGGGTGGAGCAGGTTCTGGATCCGCGCGCATGCGATGTGGTGTCGGCGGTGAAGGATCTGACCGGCGGGCGCGGCGCGCATGCCTCGGTGGACGCCGCCGGCGTTCCGGTCGCCTTTGATGCAGCGTTTCGCGGCACGCGCGTGGACGGCAACGTGGTGGTCGTGGCCATCCATACCCGGCCGCTGACCCTCGGCGCCATGGACATCCTGATGTCCGAGGCGCGCGTCACCGGCGTCGCGCTCTCATGCAATGCCTTCCCCTCGGTCATCGCCGCAATGGCGGCCGGCGCCTATCCGCAGGCGGGCTGGGTGGAGTCCATTCCCTTCGATGGCATCATCGACCAGGGTTTCGAGCGCCTGCACCGGCAGGAAGGCACCAAGATCCTGGTGGACGTGGCTCAATCATGTCAGTGACGTTCGGCAGGAACCCGATGTTCGGCGGCTTCGGCGCACCGTTCCGCGGCGAGGTCGACATCCACGACTGCGAGGTCGATGGCGAGATTCCCAGCGCCATCCGCGGCGCCTTCTATCGTGTGGGTCCTGACTTCCAGTATCCACCCAAGTTTGCCGACAACATTCCCTTCGATGGCGAAGGCAATGTCGCGATGTTCCGCTTCGCCGATGGCCATGTGGACCTGAAGACCCGCTACGTTCGCACGCAGCGCTTCAAGGCTCAGGAGGCCGCGCGCCAGGCGCTGTTCGGCATGTACCGCAATCCCTACACCGATGATGCCGCGGTTCGCGGCCTCAGCCGCGGCACCGCCAACACGCATGTGGTGTACCACGCGGGCAAGCTTCTCGCGCTGAAGGAGGACAGCCCGCCCGTGGTCATGGATCCGTTGACGCTGGCGACGCTGGATGACTATCACACCTTCGGCGGCAAGCTCACCAGCAAGACCTTCACCGCTCATCCTAAGTTCGATCCGCAAACCGGGGAGATGATCGCCTACGGCTATGAGGCTCGCGGGGAGGCCACGGATGATGTGGCGGTCTACGCCATGGACCGCACCGGGCAGATCACCTGGGAGACGTGGATCAAGGTGCCGTACGTGGGCATGCTGCACGACTTCGCGGTCACCCAGAACCACATCGCGTTTCTGGTGATTCCCATGGCTACCGATGTGCCGCAGATGAAGCGCGGCGGGGTTCACTTCGCCTGGAATCCCAACCTTCCGACCTGGCTGGGTGTCATGCGTCGCGGCGGTGACGGCAAGGACCTGCGCTGGTTCAAGGGACCTGAGCGCTGTGCCACGCATGTCATGGGTGCATTCTCGGAGGGTGAGCGCATCTATATCGACATGGACATGGGGCTTTCGAACCAGTTTCCGTTCTTCCCCAACACCGCGGGTGCGCCCTGGGATCGCAAGGCCGCCGAGGGCCATGTGACGCGGCTGTCGGTGGATCTTGCGAAGCGGAACGTCGACTCCTACGACATGGAGATCCTGTTTCCGCGCGAGATCGGCATACTGCCGCGCCAGGACGACCGCTTCCACACCCTTCCCTATCGCTTCGGCTTCATGCCGACCATCGATGTCAGCAAGCCGGTGGATGAGCGCCTGGCGAATGCACCGACCCGTCCGGTGAACTGCTATACGAAATTCGACCTGCAGACCCGGCAGACCTCAACGTTCTACGTGGGCAACGCCAGCAGCCTTCAGGAGTGCTGTTTCGTGCCGCGCTCGGCGCAGGCACCCGAGGGTGATGGCTATCTGCTCGGCATTGCCAATGTCCTGCTCGAGGGCCGCTCCAATCTGGTGGTGGTGGACACGCAGCACATGGCGCAGGGCGCCGTCGCCACCGTGAGGCTGCCCTTCAGGCTCAACCAGGGCATTCATGGCTGGTGGGTGGCGGATAATTCATGATTCAAATGTGAGGGGGACGACTCAATGACACCGAAGGCTGCCTATGAAATCCGGATGATCGGCATTCTGACGCTGATGTTCGGCTTCGTGTTCTTCGACCGCAACGCCATGGGCAACCTCGCGCCGTTCATCACGGCCTCGCTGCATCTCACCAACGGCCAGATCGGCGCGCTGTCCTCGGGACTTTCCATCTGCTGGGCCATTTCCGGCTTCGCCATCGGCACGCTTTCGGATGCTCTCGGGCGTCGCAAGTCGATACTGATCATCACGGTGGTGATCTTTTCGGTCTGCTCGGTCATCTCCGGACTTGCCTCCTCCTTCGGTGTGCTTCTGGCCTCGCGCATGCTCATGGGTCTGGCCGAGGGCCCCATCCTGCCCATCGCTCAGTCGCTGGTGGTCCTGGAGTCCTCCGAGTCGCGCCGCGGCTTCAACATGGGCGTGATGCAGAACCTCGGCAGCAACCTCATCGGATCGTTTGCGGGGCCGGTGATTCTCACGGCACTGGCCGAGTATTTCAGCTGGCGCGGCGCCTTCTTCGTGGCGGCCGTGCCGGGACTGATCTGCGCGGCACTGGTGTGGCTGTATGTGCGCGAACCGGCACGCGATGCGATGGTGGCCGACGTGCAGCCGGTCGCACATGGCGCGGTGGCGCGACCCACCAGCGCCGCCCAGACGCTGGCGCAGGCGATGGGCTATCGCAATATGTGGATCTGCATCCTCCTGAGCATAGTCATGGTGCCGTGGATGATACTGGGGTGGACCTTCCTGCCCACCATCTACGGCAGCCTGCGCCACCTTTCGCATCGCGAGACTTCATTTCTGGTGGGCGTGCTGGGCATTTCGGCTGCGGTGTTCGCCTTCATCGTGCCGGGACTGTCGGACAAGTTCGGCCGCAAGCCCATCATGATCGTGTTCACCTTCATCGGCATCTTCTATCCGATCGCAGCGCTGTACTACCAGGGCTCCTCGTGGGTTCTGGCGGCGCTGGTGTTCCTGGGCTGGTCCGCCAGCGGCACCTTTCCGCTCTTCATGGCCACCATCCCTTCGGAAACCATTCCCTCCCGCTACGTGGCCACGACCCTTGGCCTGGTGATGGGACTGGGCGAGCTCATCGGTGGGGGCCTGGTGCCGTGGCTGTCGGGTCGTGCCGCTGACCACTACAACAACCTCGCGGTCACTATGTGGATCGCCTCGGGTCTTGGCGTCATCGCCACGGTGCTGACGCTGTTCCTGGTGGAGACTGCTCCCGTGAAGGTCGCGACCCGGCGCGGTGTACCCGCGGCCGCGGGCAGTACCGTAACGGCATGAGCGATGGAGCGCCACGACGGCCCTGATCTGCTTGACCAGGCCTTCACCCGCGCGGCTGGAGCCGCGCTGGTTCCCGGCAACAGTGTGCGGCTGTTGCGGGATGGCGCGCAGAACTATCCGCAGTGGCTGCGCGCCATTGCGGCTGCGCAGCGCCACATCTGCTTCGAGAATTTCATTTTCTACGAAGATGACGTCGGCGCGGAGTTCTCCGCCGCGCTGATCGAGCGGGCGCGGGCCGGGGTCGAGGTCCGCATGGTCTACGATTGGCTCGGATGCCTTGGCAAGTCCTCCCGGCAATTCTGGCGAACGCTGCTCGCCGCCGGCGTGCTGGTGCGCTGTTTCAATTCCCCGCACGCCGCCCATCCCATCCTTTGGCTGCAGCGTGATCATCGCAAACTGCTCACGGTGGACGGCGAGGTCGGTTTCGTGACCGGGCTTTGCGTGGGCAAGGCCTGGCGCGGCTTTCCGGAGCGCAACATCGCCCCGTGGCGCGACACCGGCGTGGAAGTGCGTGGTCCTGCCCTGTCTGAGATGGAAAGCGCCTTTGCTGAAAGCTGGGATGCCAGCCTGCCGGTGAAGGGTCGCACCGGCACGATTGCACCGGCGGGCCTGCAGCCCTTCGTGCCCGCGTCATCGCCGGCTGAGGCGGGCAATGTCGCGCTGCGGGTAGTGGCCACGACGCCAGGCATGCTGGCGGTGCTGCGCCTCGATCAACTCATCGCCGCCGCCGCACGCCGCACGCTGTGGATCACGGATGCCTATTTCGCGGGGATTCCGCCCTACATCCAGGCCCTTCGCGCCGCCGCCATCGACGGGGTCGATGTGCGTTTGCTGGTGCCTGGTGCTTCGGATATCTCCATTCTGCGGCCGCTTTCGCAGGCCGGTTACCGGCCATTGCTGGAAGCCGGCGTGCGGGTGTTCGAATGGAAGGGCTCGATGCTTCACGCCAAGACCGCGGTCGCCGACGGCCGCTGGGCTCGTGTGGGCTCGAGCAACCTCAACATCGCCAGCTGGGTGGGCAACTATGAGCTCGATGCGCTGATCGAGAATGAAGACTTCGCCGCACAGATGGAGCGCATGTTTGAATCCGACATCGCCCTGTCCACCGAAATCGTTCTGCGCCGCAACCGTCGGCGCCTGGGCGCGGCGATGGCGAGCGGCCTGCGCGGGGCCGGGCTTCGACGCCGTCGCGAAGATCGCCTGCCGCACGCGCTTGCCGAGAAGCGCAGCGGGGGTCGCGGGCGTGCCGCGGCCGGCGCGCTTCGCATCGGACGCACGGTTGGGGCGGCGCTGACCGAGCAGCGCGTGCTGGCCACCACCGAGGCAAAGATCGTGGCGGTGGTCGCCGTCATCGCGCTGCTGCTCGCGATCTGTGTCCTCATGTGGCCCTGGGTTGCCGCGGCGCCGGTGGCGCTGTTCCTGGTGTGGGCTTCGCTGGTGCTGGTCACGCGCGCCGTGTCACTGCGCCGTGAGCGACGGCGCCGTGGTCTGCCGGCGGCGCGCCTTGAGCGCCGGCCTGGGGAGCCCGCCGAGTGACTCAGCTGGCGACGTAGTGTGTGTCCAGATCCTTGCGCAGGTTTCGCGAGGCCAGCAGGTAGTGCAGCGCGGACCACACGCACAGCAGCGCCATGACCATCAGTGCCTGGCGTATGCCGGTGGCCGACGCATTGCGACAGGCATCGGCCACGGCCGGCAGTGATCCCTTGGGCGCCAGACCGCCTGGACAGCTGCCCAGATAGCCCGCGAAGCTGTGGGCGGCGAAGCGATCGCTCAGGAATCCGACCACGGTGGGTCCTATGCCGATCCCCACCAGGCCCAGCACCAGGCCCGAGACCACGAAGGCGGCGGAGGCCCGCATGTTCGCGCCTACCATGTTCTGCGCGATCGCCAGGGTCGGGGAATAATAGACGAACATCGACACATGGGCGCAGATCAGGATGATCACGGTCGTCGGCAGGCTGGCGCGCGTGAACCCGAAGATGAACAGCGGCGCGGCCAGCAGCAGTCCCAGCGCGGGTATCCACACCGACCAGCGCTTGTCGAAGCGCGAGGCCCAGTCGACTCCGAAGCCTCCCAGCAGCAGGCCCGAGGCCATGGAGACTCCGGCGATCAGTCCCAGCAGCCGACCCACCTCGGCGGGCCCGAGGAGAAAGTTTCGTGCCAGAAAGGGATTGAGGAACTGGCCGATGGCATTCATCGAGATGCCGGCGAGCGCGCCTGCCAGCATGGTCTGGCGCATGGCGGGCTTGGCGAACAGGAAGCGGCCGACGGCGAGCGCCGAGGGCGGCCGACCGCGGGCGACCTGTGGCGGATCGAATGCACCGCGTACCGGCTCGCGCAGCGTCAGCAGCACCAGCAGCGACACCAGCACCCCCGCCAGGCCTATGGCGACGAAGGTCGTGCGCCAGCCGTAGTGTTCGGCCAGGTACCCGCCGATGACCGATCCTGCGACCACTCCCAGCGGTGCTCCCAGCCAGATGATGGCCATGGCCGAGGCGCGTCGGGACATCGGATAGTGATCGCCGATCAGCGAGCCGACGGGCGGCGCGAAGCCGCCGTCGCCTATGCCCACGCCGATTCGGAACAGCACCAGACGGCCGAATCCCTGCGCGGTGCTGCACAGCGTGGCCATCAGGCCGAACAGGCCGACGCAGGCGGCGATGAGTCGGGTGCGGCTGCGATGCTCGGCCAGGCGCGCCAGCGGCAGTCCCATCAGGGTGTAGAAGATCGCAAAGGGCAGCCCCTGCAGCAGGCCCATTTCCGAGTCCGAGAATTTGAGGTCGATCTTCAGTGCCTGGGAGGAGGCCGCCAGGCCCTGGCGGTCGGCGAGGTTCAGGGCGCTTATCAGCACCAGCATGAACAGCAGCCACGCCCGGTAACCCTTGGAGAACAGCGGCGGGGAGGACGTATCCGGGGCGGCTTCTGGCATGGGGATTCCTCGAACGGCCTAAGTGTGCGGTACGTCACATTTCCGGGCGCGCCAGTGTAATCCCAACTGTGCGTCGGTGCGCGGCACGGCTCCGACGACCCCGATACTGTGGGCCGTACTGGGAGGGACAATGCCGGCTACCAACATCACGCAGAACATCAACGCCGTGGCCGCCGCGACCCCTGATGGGGAATCGGTGGCCCTGGTGGCCCGCCAGCCCATCTACGGCAAGGCCATGACGGTGGAGGCCTACGAGCTTCAGTACGCTGACTCCGGGTACCCCTGCGCGGTCCCTGGCGGACCGAAGGAAGATGCCCTGCGGATACTGGCCGATGCGGCCCTTGATATCGGCCTGGATCGCCTGGCCGGCACACTGCCCATCTACATCCACTATCCGCGCGAGCTGCTGATGGCGGAGGAGCCGCTGTCGCTGCATCCGGATCGGGTCATCATTGAAATCCCCGGCGGTGTTGCCGCCGATGAGCGGGTGCTGCGTGGCATCCGCTCGCTTCGCCAGCGCGGTCACCACATCGCCCTGGATGACTTCGCACCGCATGTCACCTACCCGGCGGTGATGGAACTGGTCGATATCGTCAAGGTGCCCCTGCCCACCTACGAACCCGCGCAGCTTGAGCGCCTGGCGCCCGACCTCATCCGCCGCGGCCTGAAGCTGATCGCCAAGAACGTCGCCACCATCGAACAGTTTGAACACGCCAGCCGGCTGGGCTTTGATGGCTTCCAGGGCGACTTCCTGACGCGCCCGCAGCAGTTCCACTCGCAGCGCGCGCCCCGCAATGGCTTCGCCACGCTGCGTCTGGTCGCCACCGTGCAGAACCCCGACTGCACCATGCGCGAAGTCGAGCAGCTGATTTCCCAGGACCTTTCGATGTCCTACCGGGTCCTGCGCTGCATCAACTCGAGCTTCTACAACCTGTCGCAGAAGGTGGACTCGATCCGCCAGGCGCTGGTGCTCCTGGGCATGGATAACCTGCGCCAGCTGTGCTGCCTGGCCGCCCTTCAGCAGCTTGAAAACCGTCCGCCCAGTCTGTTCGTGACGGCCATGGCGCGCGCGCACATGTGCGAGCAGCTCGCGCGGCTCGCCGGGCAGTCGCCCACCGCGCCGTACTTCATCACTGGCCTGTTCTCGATGCTGGATGTGCTGATGGGCATGCCCATGGCCAAGATCGTTGACGAACTGCCGCTGGCGCCGGCCGTCGAGAACGCCCTGGTGGCCGGCGAAGGCGATACCGGAGCGGCCCTTGCCTGTGCCAAGGCCTATGAGTCCGCCACCTGGATCCACGCCCGCTATCGGGATATTGCCCCGCACCTCATCCGCGCCGCCTATCTGGATGCGGTGTATGGCGCCGAACAGGCGCTTCTGCAGATGCAGACCCCGGGCGCGGGAGTCAGCCCACCGGCGGTGCGACCCGGGCGACGTTAGTTCGGGTCGATCTAGTAGGGATCGATTCGGCCGGTCGAGAAATTGACGATCTTGCCGTCCGTCGCGGGCGACAGGGCGTCGATGGCCTTGATCAGCTTGGCCACTTCCGGCTCGACGGCATCGGCTCCCTGCATCGCCTTCTTGTCGTCCTTGGTGGCGATGAACACCGGCTGGAACAGTCCCACCAGCACGCCCTTGGGCTTCAGGGCCACGGTCAGCAGCGTCATGTACTTGTTGAGCGCCGCCTTGCTGGCGCCGTAGTTCATGCCCATGGCGCCGGCCATGGGCGCGCCGAAGGAACCTGCCATGGAGGTGACGGTGGCGATGCGCTTGCCCTTGGACGCCAGGACATTGGGCGCGAACGCCTGCACCACTCGCATCGGCCCCAGGGTATTGACGTCGAAGTCATGGCGCGCGGCGTCGAAATCGATCTTGTCATAGGGCTTCATGACCTCGGCCATGTCGGCGGCGAAGGTCGGCTCCACGGCAGCGGCATTGTTCAGCAGCACGTCGATGGGCTGATGGCGGTACTTCGCGGCCAGCGCCCTTATCATGGCCGAGTCGGTCACATCGAGCTGCTCTATGATCAGGTTGGGGTGCTCGGCGCGAATGGCCTCCAGGGCCTTGAGTCCCGGATCGCCGGCCGGGCGTCGGGCGGTGGCGATGACATTCCAGCCCCTGTTGGCGTACTGGCGGGCCAGCTCCAGGCCCAGGCCATGGTTGGACCCGGTTATCAGCACCGTGGAGGCGTCCTTGCTGAAGGCCGCCATGGCGGCCGCCGGCACCAGCAGGGCCAGCAACAGCACTGCAGTCATTCGCTTGAAATTATTCATGGCGCGCGATTCTACACTTGTTTTTGCAGCGATTCCGGTGCTAGGGTTGGAGGGCATGAACCTCAGGCTGCCCGCATTTCTCCTCCTCCTTCTGCGCCGCTAGGCGCACATACACTCGCGCTATCCGTCGGCGCTATCAAGACGGCAACCCATGCACCCCCCCCGGAATC
>Ga0210391_10005038_pt1 | contig 10903 bp, 6 predicted proteins | sample IncBWC12OmetaG_FD_160573 | JGI IMG/M metagenome (GOLD analysis project Ga0210391, IMG submission 160573) | Forest soil microbial communities from Barre Woods Harvard Forest LTER site, Petersham, Massachusetts, United States - Inc-BW-C-12-O ...
GAACCGGCAAAGAACTCGTCGCCCGCACCCTGCACGACCTGAGCCCGCGCCGGATGAAGCCGTTTGTCGCCGTCAACTGCGCCGCCATCCCAGAAACGCTCATCGAAAGCGAGATCTTCGGCCACGAGAAGGGCGCGTTCACCGGCGCCATCGAGCGCCGTGCTGGCTGCTTCGAACTCGCTGAAGAAGGCACCCTCCTGCTCGACGAGATCGGCGAGATGCCGGTGGGCACCCAGGCCAAGCTGCTGCGCGTTCTTGAGGACCGCAAGCTGCGCCGGCTGGGCAGCAAGGTCGAGTCGCCCGTTGACGTTCGCGTCCTGGCCGCCACCAACAAAGATCCCGAGCAGGCCGTCGCCGGCGGTCAGCTGCGCGGCGACCTTTACTACCGATTAAATGTTTTTAACATCCACATGCCTCCTCTGCGCGAGCACAAGGAAGACATTCCGGCCATCGCCGATTCCATGATCACGGATATGAACCAGAAGCACGGCCGCCGCGTGACCAGCCTCGACAGCGAAATGATGGCGCGTCTGATGGCCCATGACTGGCCGGGAAATGTCCGCGAGCTCCGCAATACCATCGAGCGCGCCGTGGTGCTGTGCGCTGAGGGACAACTGCAGCCTCGCCACCTGCCCCCGGGGTTCGGTACGCGCGCCCCAAGGCCCACCAGCGAGCTGCCCCCCAATGCCATCCAGCTGGAAGTAGGCGCAACCGTGGGCGATGCCGAGCGTATGCTGATCTTCAAGACGCTGGAATCTACGCACAACAACAAGACACGGGCCGCGGAAATCCTGGGCATCAGCCTGAAAACGCTTCATAACAAACTGAGAGAATACGGCACGGCGGCCACAGCGAGCGCACTCGAAGAGTAACGTTGCAGCACCGGCAGCACAACCAGCACTGATGTCATGCTCCTGGTTCCTCCTTGTGAATGAGCGCTGCAACCATCATTCATGCGCCTGAAGACCAAACTCGTTCTCGCTATCACCGGCCTCGTATTCGCCGTTGTGGTGGTTTTCTCGTGGATTTGGCTGAGCCAGCTGCTCCAGCAGCACATCGAACAGTCGTTCGCGCTCACCGACGATCTTGCGCACCAGGTCTCACTCAAAGTGAATCGCGCGCTCGACAGCGGCCTCAGCATGCGCCGCTTCGATCCCCGCGATCAGGTTGCGGTTCGCGCCGCCGTGGCCGATACCCTCCGCGAGAATACCGACCTCAACGACCAGCTGAACTCCATCGTCGAATACTCGCCGACGGTGTTGGATATTGCCGTAGCCGACCAGAACGGACGCGCGTTGATCGCCGCCCCCGATGCCGCCCAGAACGATCAACTCCTTCCGAAGCGGCCCGATTTTGCCCAGTTGCAGCGCACTTCCGTCTCGTCGATGATCCGTACTCTGTACATCGTCTTTGGGCGGCCCCAGGTCTACAACGTCTCGCTCGCCCTCGACCTGAACGATCAGCCGTTTCTCACCATCCGCATCGGGATCCGCACCACCTTTCTCAGCAACGCCTTTCATCCCTGGCTCATGGAATCGCTCAGGGCTATCGGACTGGCCATGATTATCTCGATGGTGGTGGCCGCGTTCCTCGCGAACCTCGCTCTCCAGCCCATCGAGCAGATCAGCCGCCGCCTCGATACCCTTGCCGCTCAGGAGGCCCTGGCCGAATCGGATACCACCGGCGCGCTAAGCCCCCCCGAACCGCCTGATGAGTCCCCAGGTCCGCTGGCTGTTTTCGATCCCCTCCTCGGACGCGGCGACGACGCCGTGGCCCAGGTCTCCGGCAAAATCGAGCGCCTCGGAAAGCGCATCCGCAACGTCGAAGAGGTTTTCTCCGCCTTGCGCGAGAATCTCGACCAAATCCTCTCCAACCTGCAGGACGGCATGATGCTGTTTACGCGCGAATCCCGCGCGGTGCTCGTCTCCAGTTCAGTGGAGCGGTTTCTCAACATCAGCCGCGATCGTATCTTTGGCGCCGAGGTCCGCGAGATCTTCGACCGCAGCACCCGCCTCGGACGCACCGTGCGCGACGCCTTTGAGGGCGGCATGTCCATCGTGCAGGAGGAAGTGACCACGGAAACCGGCCGCCGCATCGAAGTGTCTCTCGATTTCATTCACGATGCGCAGTCGAATGACCGTCACTCGCTGGGTGCACTGCTCACCCTGCACGATCTCGAGTCCGTCCGCGAGATCGAGAGCGAGCTGGAAGTTTCGCGGCGCATGGCCGCCATTGGCCGCCTCACCGCCGGCGTTGGCCACGAGGTGAAAAACCCCATCAACGCCATCGTGGTGCACATCGAGCTCCTCCGCAACAAGGTGCAGGCCGGCGACGACGCCCTCCGCCATCTCGACGTGATCCAAAGCGAGATTCACCGCCTCGACCGCGTGGTTCAGACCCTCGTCGATTTCTCACGCCCCGTGGAACTCCAGCTCAAAGATCAGGACCTCCGCGACATCGTCTCCAGCGTCCTCATGCTCGCTTCTGCGGAGCTGGAGACGCGCGGCATTACCGTCCACAGCAGGGTCCCATCCCACGGCGTCTTTTGCCGTGTGGACTCTGACCTGGTCAGGCAGGCGCTCCTGAACATCGTTCTCAACGGAGCGCAGGCCATGGCCGACGGCGGCGCGCTGGAAGTGACCCTGAGCGATGGCGCCCGCTGGGCTTCTATCCAGGTCCGCGATCACGGAACCGGCATTCCCGACGAGATTCGCTCCCGGATCTTCGATCTGTACTTCACCACCAAAAAGGAGGGCAGCGGCATCGGTCTGGCCATGACCTACCGCATCGTCCAGATGCACCATGGCCAGATTGACGTAGAATCGAAACCTGGGAGCGGAACCACCTTTGTACTGCGGCTCCCGTTGACTTCTGCCGGTTCGGGAATACGCGCGGTGCCGGTTCTGCCGGAGCGCGCAGTCTCGGGTGAGCTTGCTCGCCAGAGTGGAGAACCCCAGCCAGAAAGGTCCGGACCATGAGATCCGGGTGGAGGATCGCGGCTCCTGCGCTGCTGCTCGTGGCGCTCGCAGGCTGCAATCACAAGCAACAGAACGCTGCTCCCCCCCTGGCGGCACAGGCACCCGTGCGCCCCGTCGCCCAAATGGCTGAAATGATTCCACCTATGCCGCCCCTTCCGCCGTATGTCGACGACCGGCCCATCATGCTCAACACGTCGGTGCCCCCGGACGCGCCCGCCACAACCGCTGCCACTCCGCCAAAACGCACGAGACGCCATGTAAAACCTACGGACTCCGCCCAGCAGGAGGCAGGGAAGACCGCTCCAGCCACCACCCCGCCTGCGAATGCGGAAGTGGCGAGCAGCCAGCCATCTGAGAATTCCCCCATCGGCCAGCTTTCGACCGCCAACAGCGATACCACGACCGCCGACCGCCAGGTGATGACGGATGAGATCAACGCCACGGAAAACGGCCTTAACCGCATTCACCGCTCGTTGAACTCGGAAGAACAGAAAACGGTCGCCCTGGCGCGGACTTTCGTCACCAAAGCCCGTGAGGCGCTCAAAACCGACGACCTGGATGGAGCGAAAAATTACTCCACAAAAGCCAAGCTCCTTTTAGAGGAACTCACCAAACCGTAGCTCGGCTTGAACGAACTGCCGCTTACCGCTCGCTCCACTTCAGCTTCGACCGCAAAACACTGAAAAACCCATTCGACTGCAGGCGAATCAGCTTCACCGCAAAGTCCGAGCGGCGGCAGCGCAACTCGTCGCCCAAACGGAGCTGGATCGCTTCCTGGCCGTCGACGGTGAGGAAGGTTTGATCCGGCACGCCCTCAATCCGAACCTGAATCTTTGACGTACCCGGCACCACCATCGGCCGCAGCGTGAGCTGATGCGGGCAAATCGGCGTGATCAGCAGCGCGTCCATGGTTGGAATCAGCACCGGCCCGCCCGCCGCCAGAGAATAGGCAGTCGACCCCGTTGGCGTTGCGACGATTACGCCGTCCGCGCGAAATGAAGCCGCCAGCTGATCGTCGATCTCCACGCTGAAGTTGCCCATGCGCGCGATCGTGCCTTTTGCTACGACAACATCGTTCAGAGCATCGTAGTCTCGATACAACTTGCCCTCGCGCCACAGCTCGGTGTGCAGCATCGCCCGCTCATCGAAGACACAGCACCTTTCAATCCATGCGTCGAGGTGCGTGTACAGGTCGGCAAGGCGAACTTCAGTCAGGAACCCGAGCGCCCCCAGGTTGACGCTCAGAATCGGAACCCCGATGCGCGCAAAAACACGAGCCGCCGCCAGCAGCGTGCCGTCGCCCCCCAGCACGATTACCAGGTCCGGCTTGAGCCCGGCCATATCGGGACGCGGGGATACCTGCTCGTCGGTTACGTAGTTCGCGCTCACCGGGTCGAGCAAGGGTTCATGGCCGTGCGCCTTCAGCCACAGCACCAGATCCGGCAAAGTTTGCTGCAATTCCTCTTTTTGTGGCTTGGAGAAAACGGCAACGCGCGACATGGGGATAAGTGTACCGCTCGCCGCGCACGCGGATGCGGCGCCGGTGCCCAATGAAAACGGCCGGCTCTCGCCGGCCGCTGTTGGCAGGTCCGCAGACCTTAGGTCGTTGGACGGCTCTTCACCGCCATGAATTGCGCCGGGACCGTTGCCCCAGTCGAGTTCGCCAGCTTCGGATCGATGGTCTGCGTGTCGGTCAGCGTCGTGGTGTTCACCATGTGAATCAGATTGTCGCCACTCGTGCTGGTGAAGAAGATCGCGCCGTCCGGCGAAAATATGCCCGACACCGGTGCCTGCGCTCCCGTGGAGAGCTGGATGGTGCTGAGCGTTCCAGCCGAGAAGCCTGTGCCCGGGGTGAATGTCCCTGGCGTGTAGTAAGGCAGCACGCCGCTTGCACCTGTTCCCTGGTAGGTCACGAAGGCCAGGTTGGAGTACGGAGAAGAGACGACCTGATCGATCTCCGAAGCCGTGACAGGCAGCGCAGGCGTAGCAACGATGGAAGTGGGGATGGTCAACGCCGTACCGCTGAATGCGGGACATGCGTTGATCGGCACTCCTGCCGCCGAATTGGTGCTGTTTTGCGTAAGTCCAATGTCGGAGAATGTCGAAGTGTCAGCCCCGAGAATGTGGAATCCATCCGCTGACGCAGTGATCTGCGTTGTTGCCGCGCCCGTGGTGCCCGCTGGCGGATAGAAGATCGGCGTGGAACTGCTGTTCGGGCAGAAGCTCCGCGCTGCTGTGGTCGTTCCACTCAAAAACGCCGCGACACTGGGCACGCTGATCGTCACCGACGGTCCGCAGAAGGGATCCCACGCCGGGTTATAGGCCGGGTAATCCGCCGAACCCGCAGCCTCCAGAGGGCACGCATTGGCGGTCTCGTTGCTCAGCGGGTATTGGGTCCAGCCGCTGTTCGTGTTATTCACGAACAATGTCGGCTGCCCGTTGGCTGGGTTCACGCCGACAATGTATACCGTCGTTCCGTCCGCCGAAAACTCCGCGCGGCTGGCAATGCCTGAGGTGCTCGTCACCGATCCTGACGATGGAGCGTAGAGGTAGATCACCTGGCGAAGCTGGTCGTTGATGATCACGCCCGTATTCGTCGGATTGACCGCGAGCACCACTCCGGGTACCCCTGGGACTTCCTTCGAAAGCTGATTGCCCGAAGTGGAAACCGTCATCAGTTCGTGGTAGCTGCCGAAGTAAAGTGTGTCGCCACCCGGATCCATGACCATCGAATTCGGTGGGTAGGGCAGCTCGATCGGCGCTCCGGTCGTTCCCGTAGTCAGATCGACCTCAGAGAAGTATTGTGACTGCGAGGAGGCCATCCAAATCTGGTTCGTGACCCGCCCCGGCGAATTCACCGTGACCAGGTTGGATGTGACCGGCATCCCGTTCCCAAGCAGTCCCACCAGGTTGATGGGCGACTCGTTGCAACCCGGCGGCTGGCAGATCGCCGACACCGAAGCGTGGCTGGGGAAGGAGGCCGAGATCGTGCCCGTGTTGTTGACCGTCAGGTTCTGCTGCTCCGTCGAGGAGTAGCTCAGTCCTAACCCGGTGATCGGGTTATTATGAACGTCCGTCGCGGTGTACAGCAGGGTCTGCGGCGAGCTGGGCGTTACGGTCGTCGTCGTCGCGCCGTTCACCGAAATGGCGAGCTTCGCCGGCGGGCACGAGGAAAAGTATCCCGCTGCCGAGGTCACGTCCGAATTCGCCGCCGTAATAATGGTGGAACCGGGCAGGTTGGCCGTGGCCAGCCCGTTCGGATTCGGCCCCGGCGTCGATCCCCCCGTGACCGGATTCACATTGGTCGGGTCAGTCGTGTTGTCGATATTCACTACTGCGCCGTTCACCGCCGCGTAGGAGATAGTTCCAATATTGGCCTTGGGGTCGGTGCACAGCGTCGTGCTTGGACTGCACAATACGACGCCTGCCGGCCCAACTACGGTCGTCTCCGCCAGCAGCGATGTGCTCAGGCTCTGTCCCTGGGAAACGCACGAAGTCTGGCTCGGGATGCTCATCGAGGTAATCGGCGGATGCACGTAAATATCAACTGGATTGGTCGTGACCGCGCCGCCCGTCGCTGTGATCTGCACAGTACCGCAACTGGTCGAATTGCAGCCGCTGAACGAAGAGAGCGTTGAACCGGAAGGCGGTGTGCAGATCGTGAAGTTGCTGGTCCCGCCCGGGCTGTTGCGGTTCCAGGTGCCTGCGCAGATGCTGCCGGTGGGCGATACGTCGGCCATTAGCAGGTTCGAGCTGGCATACGTCCAGTGCGCGACCGTCGCCGATCCGCCGTTGCAATTGAAGGCTACCGGCGTGCCAATGTTCCCCGTCTGTCCCCACGCAAGAGCGAGCCCCGTCGTCTCCGGCTGCATGATGGCATACACCGCCTGCGTGGTCGTCGGCCCATACGCGTGGCCGTTCTTGATGCAGTAATTATTAGGATTATGGCCGCAGCCCGCGATGGAAAGACCAACCGGTAGCGAAAACACAAGCAGGACTGCAAAAGCAAGAAACCGCCGCATGAAACCTCCCCGCCTGAGCAGTCCAGCCGCCCAAACGGTCGAAACACCAGAAAAATTACCGGGTGCGATTCAGGATAACAAAGGAGAGGGTCCCCAGCACAGGGCTGAAGGCCCGAAAACCGGGGGCGCACTCCATCTCCACAGGACGAATCCGACCCCGTTTCGTGAGCAAACCGTTTGAATCAGCGATTCCGGTGGTCCGATCCGGCTACCCTTTCCAGACTAGCGATTCTTCACTCTGCGCCGCCAGCCGCGCTCCCGGCATCCGGACCTTCCGGCATATACAGATTGAACCAGCCCAGCGCCCGCTCCAGCACGTCGCGCCGGTGATCAGGGTTCGCGAACCCATGCCCCTCATCCGGATAGACCACGAGTTGCGTCGGGATCCCCATATCGCGCAGCCCATGCCAGAATTCGAAGGACTGCGGCGCTGGGCACTCGCCGTCCCGGTCGCCCACTACCACCAGCGTCGGTGTTTTCGCGTTGGTGATGAAGTTCATCGCCGAGCTTTTCGCGTACACGCGCGGGTCCTCGTACACCGACGACCCGAAGAACGGGATCATCCACTGATCGATCGAGTTTTCGCCGTAATAGCTCAGCCAGTCCGACAGGCCCGCACCCGAAACCGCTGCGCGGAAACGATGCGTCTGCGTCACTGCGAACATCGTCATGAAGCCGCCATAGCTCCAGCCGGTAATCCCAACGCGATGATTATCGACGGAATATTGCTTCTCGACGGCATCGACCCCAGCGACAATGTCGCGCAAATCGCCATACCCAAAATCCTTGCGGTTGGCCTGCGTGAACTTCTCTCCCTGGCCGTAGCTGCCGCGCGGGTTCGGCATCAGTACGAAATAGTTCAGCGCCGAAAACGGCACCGCCCCATACCCGGCATACGGCCAGCGCGGCATATTCGCGGCCGATGGCCCGCCATGCACGTAGACCACCAGCGGATACTTCTTCGCCGGATCGTAATGCGCCGGTTCCAGCAGCCATCCCTCGACATTGAAACCCTCGTTGGTCCACTCGATCGACTTAGCCTCGCCCCAAAGCGGCTTCAGCGCGTCGTTCGCATGGGTGATCTGTTTCATACTCGATAACTCGCCCGCCCACACTTCCGGCGGCTCCGAAAACGATGACCGGATGAACGCAACCGTGTTGGTGTTGGAAATCGCGACCCGCATCTCCAGCCCGCCCGCGCCCACGGAATCCGGGAGCGTCAGGTTGTAGTCGGACGATTCCTGATGCGCATTGATGTCGTAGACAAACAGATGCGACGATCCGCCTTTTACTTCCGCAATGCCCACGGATTGATTATCGAGCCACACAAACCACGCGGGGCTGGCCGCCCGGTCGGGAGTCAAATTCACCGGATCGCCTCCCGCCGCGGGCACTGCATACAGGTCGCCGCCCGTCGAACCCTGGTCCGACATCAGCCCTCCGATAAACGCGATACGCGATCCGTCCGGCGACCAGCGCGGCACCGCAATTTGCAATCCGTGCAGCGGGCCCGGCACCGTCTGCGTATCCAGAATGGCCGTCGGATGCCCATTCACCGGCTGCGTGTAGAGCTTCGCCACCCACCAGTTGTTCTCGCCCGGTGCCGGCGCCGCAACATACGCAATCTTTGCCGAATCTGCCGACCAGTCGAATTCATAAACGTAAAGGTTCTCCGGCGTGATCTGCGTCAGTTGACCGCTGGCCGCATCCACTTCCGCGGCGCGCTGAATCTCCAGGCCTTCGACGCCGATTACCCCCGACGGCGGCTTCTCCGCCGCAATCGGGCTGGGCGGACGCGACGCGCCCTCCACATACAGGAAGCTGAGTTGCTTGCCATTCGGCGACCACGCCAGATCGTGCGCGTACCCGTTCAGCGCGGCCACCTGATGCGGCGGCGTTGCCCCTGAAGGATCCGCGACAAAGATTGCCGTCTTGTGATCCGAAGTGCAGTCGCTGAAAAACGCAAGTTTCGTCGAATCCGGCGAAAAAACAGCATCGCTCTCGCTGCCGTGCGCGTTCCCCTGGCAAGCCGTGATGTGCCGCGGCGAACTGCCATCGGGAAGCGTCGCTACCTGGATCCCGTTCCCCGCGCGCCCGCCCTCGGTCCACACAATCCAGTGGCCATCCGGCGACAGATTCGTCTCGCGGAACGACTCCGCCTTTCCCAGCCCGTCAATGAGCTGATCGATACGCGGATCGTGCGGCGGATTTACCGGCGGCGTGATGAGCGGAGTCTGCGCACAGGCGTAAAATGTCCCGGCAAGCGCAAGGCAAAGAAGGCGAGAGCGAAAATTCACCATGGCCGCTGTTCTATCAGGTCATGCCGCGCCAGCGCAACGAATCCGCCGTTATGATGGCCGTGATGGTCCAGCTACGGCAGGCGCGATTTGGAGGGGAAGCGGACGACGCCGAACTGTGCCGCACCCTAATGCGCGAGTATGCGACATTCCTCAATGTGTCGGTCGGCGGCGAGCACATTTGCGTCACCAGCCTCGAGAAAGAATTGGCCGGCCTGCCCGGCCAGTACGCCGAACCCGACGGCGCTGTCCTCCTGGCCTTCTTCCACAATGAACCTGCCGGCTGCGTCGCCCTCAAGCCCCTGCCGGACGTCCGTCCCGGCGAGCGCGCCTGCGAAATGAAACGCCTTTGGGTCCGCCCCGCACATCAGGGCCACCAGATCGGCCGCAAGCTCGCCGAAGCCGTCATCGAACAGGCGCGGCACCGCGGCTACGCTGCCATGTATTTGGACACCATGCCCCACAGCATGCCGGCCGCCTACGCGCTCTACGTCGCCATGGGCTTTGCGCCCGTGGATCGCTACAACCAGAATCCCGTCCTCCTCCAACCGGAAGCGCTCGAGATAGCCTTTCTGCGCAGGGAGATGTGATGGGCGCAACGTTGCCAATCCTAAATAACCCGCAGCATCCCCACGAAAGCTTTGCCGCCGCTCGCGAGTTGGAAGCAAAACTACGCGCAGTGATCCGCGGCGAAGTGCGCTTCGACCCAGCCGGCCGCGCTCTTTACGCGACAGACGCGTCGAATTACCGCCAGACGCCCATCGGCGTCGTGCTGCCCTGCGATGTCGCCGACGTCGAAGCCACCATCGCTGCCTGCCGCGATCTGGGAGCCGCCATCCTGCCGCGCGGCGCGGGCACCAGCCTCTCCGGCCAATGCTGCAACGTCGCGGTGGTGCTCGACTTTTCCAAATACATGCGGCGACTCGTTTCGCTCGATCCGGAGCAGAAGATCGCCGTCGTCGAGCCAGGCATCGTTCTCGACCGCGTGCGAGAGGCCGCCGAACTCCACCACCTCACCTTTGCGCCCGATCCCGCTACCCACAGCCGCTGCACCATCGGCGGCATGATCGGCAACAACTCCTGCGGCACGCACAGCGTCATGGGCGGCCTCACCGCCAACAACATCCGCTCGCTCGACATCCTGCTGGCCGACGGCACGCGCATGACCGTGGGCGCAACCAGCGATGAAGAATTCACCGCGATCATCGCGCGCGGCGGGCGCCAGGGTCAGATCTACGCCGCCATGCGCCAGTTGCGCGATCGCTGCGCCGGCGAAATCCGGAAGCGCTTCCCGCAAATTCCCCGCCGCGTCTCCGGCTACAACCTCGACGAGCTTCTGCCCGAACGCGGCTTCCATGTAGCCCGTGCGCTGGTCGGCAGCGAAGGCACGCTGGCCACGGTGCTGAGCGCCACCCTCGACCTGATGCACAGCCCGCCCTGCCGCCGCCTCGCCGTGCTAGGATTTCCCGATCCTTTTCTCGCCGCCGATGCCGTCCCCGCGATCCTCGAACATAAGCCCATCGGCCTCGAAGGTGTCGACGCCATGCTCGTCGACTTCGTCCGCCGCAAGCACCTGGCTGACGAAGAATTGCTGCTCCTCCCGCCC
>Ga0210391_10005042_pt1 | contig 10900 bp, 11 predicted proteins | sample IncBWC12OmetaG_FD_160573 | JGI IMG/M metagenome (GOLD analysis project Ga0210391, IMG submission 160573) | Forest soil microbial communities from Barre Woods Harvard Forest LTER site, Petersham, Massachusetts, United States - Inc-BW-C-12-O ...
CACGGGCTCGAGGCGCCGATCGCGTAGCGTCCCAACGTCGGCAATCGCGTAGAGACCCCGCATAGCCAACGCGGACGTAATCGAGAGAACGCATTGCCGTCAACGCGATTCGCTGTCGCGCGCGTACGTTCCTTCTCGGTCGGCTTCGATGGGACCTCGCACGGAATTCGCAACGCCGACGCGCGGTCTGGCCCATGCAGGTGCGGGATCGACGACGACGACATCACCCCGATGCAACGTGGAAAATGCGTCGTTGACCGCGTGTTCGTCTCGATCGAGGCGCATGACGCGGACGCGATCGCACACCATGCTCTCGTTCGGCTCGTTCGGCTCGTTCGGCTCGTTCGGCTCGTTCGGCTCATTCGGCTCGTTCGCGAATTCGCCGCACATGAAGACTTCGCGCTTGCCTTTGCTTCGAATGACGTCGGACACGACACGCAATCGCCCCGCCCCGGGATTCTTCGGAATCCCATCGATGAGACGCGCGCGATCGCGGCAGAGAACGAGATAACTGAATGTGAGCCCCTCGTGACGAAGCCCGGCCGCGCGGGCGACCGGCACGAGCCACGCGGGCAAGTCCACGGCGAGATCTTCGTGGCACCAGTCGGTCTCACGGCGGAGCGCCGGACACGGCGCGTCATGCAAGCATGGCGCAAAGACGGAGTGTCCAGCATTCGTGATCCGATCGCGAACGCGGTGCAGATGCCGAGTCCGGTCGCGAAGGGCCGGCTCGACGACGACCAGGGTCCCGTGGGGCGCGAGCCTCTCCTCGAGGAATCTGCACAGCAGGGCCGCGTGCGAAGCTTCGCGCGCGTCGCCGGCCGCACCGACCTCGAGCTCGCTCAGGACATTGCCGAGCAGCACGACATCGAACCGCCCGAGGTCGTCGACACGATCGATTCCGCGCGCGACCGTCCGCACCGTGAGCTCGACGGGGCCCCGCGCCGGGCGCGCCCGCACGATGGCCATGCCTGTCTCGAGCGCCTCGGCGTCCGTGTCGACCCACGTCGCGTGAACGCGCGGAGGGAGCGGCGGCCGCGTGTCGGGCGCGTAGGCCCCGTCGAGCGCGCGGACCGCGTCGGCGGCGCGGGCATCGAGCGCGCGGAGCAGTCCCCACGTCATCGCGCCGAGGCCGGCGCCCACGTCGAGCACGCGGAGCGGCGTGTCCGGCGTCTCCGCGCGAAGCGCGCCGGCGGCGACCAGCTCGCGCACCGCCGCCGCGCCCTTCGGCACGTCGCGCGCGAACGAAAATCCGAGCCGCGCCGCGCCCGCGTCGCGCATCGCGGCGCGCGCGCGCGACGGGTCGTTGTAAGCTGCCGCGAGCGACGCCACGAGCCTGCCGAGCTTCTCGGGATCGTTCGCCGAGGGCCAACCGCGCGCCCGTGCGACGGTCGCAAGGACGTCCGCCCATTCGGGCTCGAGCGGCTCGACCAGGCGCACCCCGTAGGCGCCCCGCCCGGCTGTTCCTCGCGCGACCGCCATTCCGACCGCCTACAATGCCTCGCGTGCGCGATCCACAAGAAGCGGTGACGCAGGCCGTCGGAGCCGTCGTCGTCGACCGCGGAGGCCGTGTGCTTCTGATTCGGCGGGCGAAGGCGCCCGGCTTGGGCCAGTGGACGCTCCCCGGCGGGCGCGTCGAACACGGCGAATCGAACGAGGGCGCCGTCGTTCGCGAGCTCGCCGAGGAGACGTCGCTGCGCGTCCGCGTGGTCGCGCCGCTCGGCGTCGTCGCGATCGAGCGCGAGGGGTTTCGCTACGCGATCCACGAGTACCTCTGTGCGCTCGCGGACGGTTCGCCGACCGAGCCACGCGCCGGGGACGACGCCGCGGAGGCGCGCTGGGTCCCCCGGAGCGGCGTGGAGTCGCTCGGTGTCCGGGCGGACGCGCAGACCGTGATCGATCGCGGCCTCGCCGAGGCCCGGGCGCAAAGAATCGTGGACGCCGAGAGCGATGTGGAGAGCGATGCCTAGAGCGATGCGTACCGCGTCGCGATAGATTCGCTCGACCATGGCGTACCCGCGCGGCTTCGTCGTCCTGTCCTTCGTGTGGCTCGCCGGCTGCGTGCACGTCGCGCCGCCGGCGTCGGCGCCCCCGTCGGCCGACGCCGCACTCTCGCGCATGCGTTCCACGTTCGCATGCGGAAACGCGATCCAGGCGAGCGCGAAGATCGACCGGCTCGGCGAAGGCGGACGCGTGCGCGGCGACGTCCTCCTCTTCGCCGCGCGGTCTTCGCGCATTCGCATGGACGTCGTGAGCCCGTTCGGCGTGGCCCTCGCGACGCTGACGAGCGACGGCGACCGTTTTGCGCTGACCGACATGCGCAACAAGCGCTTTCTCTTCGGCGAAGCGAGCGCGTGCAACATCGCGCGCCTCACGACAGTGCCCGTCCCTGGCCATGTGCTGGTCGATCTCTTGCGCGGCGAAGCTCCGGTCCTCAAACACGACCCGAGCCAGGCCACGATCCTGTGGAATCCGAGCGGCTATTGGGACCTCACGGTGGCGGGAGCGCACGAGTCGATCGAGCACATCGAGCTCGCACCGCGAGCCAGCGACTGGTCGCTCCCGTGGCAGAACCAGCGCATGCGCGTCCTCGGCGTGCGGGTCGAACAGCAAGGGTACGTGCTCTACCGCGCCGAGCTGACCGACCAGGCGGGAGCGCCCACCGCCCCCGCGCGCGAAGACCCCGACAATCTCGCGCCGCCGATTCCGCCCAGCGGGCCGGTCTGCGACGCAGAGATTCCGCGGAAGATCCATGTCGAAGTGACGCATCCCGATTCGGATGTCCGCTTCGTGTACGAGACGCTCTCGTGGAATCCGCCGCTCCCCGAAGGCACGTTCGACCAGCCGATCCCGCCGGGGATGCGCGTCGAATCCGTGTCGTGCGAGTAGCCGCGCGCGATTCGTTGCGCGCGAATGGCCGCGCGCGATTCGTTGCGCGCGAATGGCCGCGCGCGATCGCGACGCGCTACAGGGGACGTTTTCGTGCCTCGTCCTCGACGGCTGCTCCCCGCTCTTCCTCGTGCGCTTGCGCTTCCGTGTCCGCGTCCCGGCTCTCGGTCGCCACGCGCGCGCGGCCCGTCGCCGTAGCGCGAGGCGCGGCCGGCGCTTCGGACGCGACGCGCGACCGCGTCTCGGCCTGCATGGCGCTCTCGCCGAGCTCGCCGGACTCGCCGGACTCCTGGAGCGCCGCCCCGCGCGAAGCCGCCGGGCCCATCGCGAGAAACCACCGGCGCGAGCGGTCGATCGAACGAATCGCGCGCGATCCGCTTTCTTCGACCACCGTCGCGGCGTGCAAGAGACCGTCGTGCGCTTCGCGCGGGAACAAGCCCGCGAGCCTCCGAAGAACGAACGGCGCGATGAGCTGCGTGCCGAACCACACGCCGATCATGCCCACGAGAAACAGCATCGCGAGGAACACGCGCACGGGCCACGGCGGCCCCTGGTAGGCGCGGCCCACGGCCGACGCGACGCGCATGTCGTGGCGACCACTCCGCCTCGCGCGCCGCGCTTCGCGCCGTGCGGCATGACGATCGAACCACTGGGCGCGCTCGCGCATCCGTGCCGCTTCTCGCCGGAGGCGCCCGGCGACTTTGCGAAGCCCGCGGGCTGCAGGGCCGCCCGTTTCCGCCCGGCGATCGAAATCGTCGGCGCGGCGCTCGAGCTCGAGGGCCTGCTGCTCGAACACCGAACGATGCCCATCGATCGGCCGGGCCTCGCTGAATGAAGGTGCCCCCCGAGAGCCGTCCGCACCTTGCGCTTCGGTTCGTGACGACGGAGGCGAGCGGCTCGCGCGCGGCCCGCGACCGCGCGTCAGCTCGGGCAAGAGCGGCGCGATGCGATTCGCGCGCGTGTCCGGATTGGGGTCGAGCAGCCTCTCCAGCACGCGCACCATCGGCCGTCCGGTCGCGTCGCCCCCATCGCCGACGGTGCCGAGCGCGGCCCGCACGTCGACCGCCAGCCCCTTGTGCGGCAGCGTCTCGGGCTCGGCGCCGGCGAGCATCGACAGCGCCGTCGCGCCGACCCCGTACACGTCCGAAGCGGGGAAAGCGCGGCCCTGGAACTGCTCGGGCGCCATATAGCCGAATGTCCCGACGACGGTCGAGCCGCCCTCGGGCCGAAGCTTGTCGCGCACCGATCCGAAGTCGACGAACGCGAACGACCCGTCAGGCCGCCGGATCACGTTGGCCGGCTTCAGATCGCGATGAATGACGGGGGGCGACCGGCGGTGCAGGTAGTCGAGCACGTCCGCCGCATCCGCGAGAAAGCGCGCTACGTCCGCCTCGGTGAACACGACCCCGCGGCGCCGAAGGCTCGCGAGGCTCTCGCCTTCCATCTTCTCCATCACGAGATAGAGCGCGCCGTCGTGCTCGAAATGATCGATGTATCGCGGCAGTTTCGGATGCGTGAGCGACTGGAGAACTTGCGCCTCGCGCTCGGCGAGCTCCATCTCCTTCCACGTCCGCGCGCCGCGCACGTCGAACCGCTTGATGGCCACACGCTGTCCTTCCCGCTTGTCGACACCGTCGAACGTTTGCCCTTGCGCCCCCTCGCCGAGTGATTCAAGAACCACGAAACGTCCGTCGCGCAGTCCGTCGGCCATTCGCAAGGAATAGCGCAGGTGCCCAGACGGCCGCGCGCCCGCGACGGCGTCAACCGGGGGGAACGGATCGGCTCGAGCCTGCCCCATGACGTCTCCGATTTTCCGACGACGATGCGCGCGATGCGGAGAAGGTCCTCTCCGTCGATCGCCGCGCCGGGGTGCCGAGCGTTTTCTCTCGTGGCTCGGGTTCTATCCGTTTCGTTGCGAGGAGTGCCGCACGCGAAGCTGGAAGTTCGCGCGGCACGACCACCGTCCGTGATGGCCGTCCGCGCGGCGGCGTGCCCCGCGCCAATGGCGAACTCGTCGTTCGTTCGTTTCATTTCGATGAAGCGCGCGCGGCGCGCGCACGGCGAGAGCACCCTCCGCTGAAAGGTGTAGAATCTCTCTTTCGAGATTGGAATTCCGTGGCGAAATTGCAAACCCGTGGCAAGTTGCCCGCCAAAGGATGAGTCCCCGTCTCGTCCTCGGCTCCCGATGAATCTCGTCGAATTTGATTGCAGGCTGCCGCTGGCCCAGCGGCGAGACGCGCAAGCAGCCAACGCTAGAGGCATGGTCCAGCCCTTGCGTTGTCGTCCCGCGGGGAACGGCACGCGCATCGGCTCGACGCGCCGTGCCGACGTCGAATCACCGCGCCGTATTTCCCATCGAAGGGCCTCCGCATGAACGCGCTTGAAAAGCTGTTGAGTGTGGCACGTCAGGAAATGAACTGGGACGTCCGCAAGCTCGCCGTTCATTTCGTATCGTCGGGCCTGCCGCACCACGCCCTGAACCGCCTGCGAACGCACCTTCTCATTCAATCCGGTATCCGCATCGGGCAGAATGCCGCGATCGGCGGACCGCTCCGCATCACGGGCCCCGGCGACGTCGCGTCGCTCTTCTCGATCGGCGACGGCTCGTTCGTCAGCGGGCCCTTGCACGTCGATTTGGGCGCGCGTGTGAAGATCGGCGCGCGCGTCTATATCGGCGACGACGTGAAGCTCTTGACGGGCACGCACGAAATCGCCGAGTCGCAGCAGCGCTGCGGCAGCCAGCGCTGGGCACCGATCGAGATTGGCGACGGCTCCTGGATCGGGTCGGCTGTCACGATCCTCCCCGGGGCCACGATCGGCAACGGGGCCATCATCGGCGCGGGCGCCGTCGTGACGGGCAACGTCCCGCCCGACACGCTCTATGCGGGCGTGCCCGCGCGATTCGTTCGCGATCTCGAGGGGGGCGAACAGAGCAAGTCATCGGCGCCGCAGAGCGGGATCCGCATCGTCAACGCCGCCCGCGCCGACACCCACCCGCCGCCACCGCGTGTGGCAGTCGGGCGCTGAACCGGGGCGTTCGCCCGGTTCGCCCCGCTCGCTCCGATGCCGACTTCGCGACCTCGCGTATTGTGCAACTTCGCCCCGAGCCTCGACGGGAAGATCGCACCCGCCCACAAGCGGGCTCCCTTCGTGATGTCGCGCCACGGCGAGGACCCGCGTCGAATGCATGCGCTGCGCGCTCGCGCACAAGCCGTCGTCATCGGAGCGACGAACCTGCGCGCCGACGATCCGGACCTGATGCCGTGCCCGCTTCGCGTGGTCGTGACGCGCGCAGGCGACCAAGTCGAGCCCACGGCGAAGATGTTCGCGCGCGAACTCGGCGGCGAAGCGGTCGTCGCGCACGCGTCGAGCCTGCCGGAAGCGAAGCGCGCGTCCCTCGCGAAGGTCGCCACGTTGGTCGAGCTCGGCGCGTCACGGGTCGACGTGGCGCGGCTGCTGGAGTGGCTCGCACTCGAGCGCCGCTGCATGACGGTCCTGTGCGAAGGCGGCGGCGTCCTCGTTGCGGAGCTCTTCGGCGCGCGCGCGGTCGACGAGCTCTACGTGACTGTGGTGCCGCGCGTCCTCGGAGGGGCCAGCGCGCCGACGATGGTCGAAGGCGACGGCTTCGAGCCCGATGCGATCCCCGACGCGAAACTCGGGAGCGTCGAGACGATCGGCGACGAGCTCTTCTTGCGGTACGACTTCCGCTGGCCGAGCTAGTCCGCAGAAGGACCGAGCACCGCCTGAACGACGGCATCCGGAAGGGTACCTTTGATCGTCTCTTTCTGGCGTTTGCCAAGGGTGTGACGTGCGCTCCGCGTCGCCTTGTTCTTCATCGCGGCAATCGTTTGCGCCGCGACGGTCCGCTTGCCGATGCGGCGAGGCGCGAGCCCGAACGTGGCCAGCGTATCGGGCGCCTCGGCGAACATCGCGGTCACGATCTGGCGGGCGGAGTTCACGAACGACCCGGTCTGCGCACGGAAGTCGCGATTGGCTTTCACTGCCGCCCGATAGGCGGCCGCCGCGGCTTGCACCGCTTGGGTGGAGGCGACGCGCTGATCGAAGACCTGGGCGATCTCCTCGGGCGTCATCGTCCCTTTGCCGATGGGCAATCGGCCGACGGTCTGCAATTGCGTCCGCAGGCCTTGGGCCATCTTCTGGTCACTGTTCAGGCGAACGAGGTGGTTGTTGCTCGACGTGCTCATGGCGATCTCCTTCGATTGGTTAGGCTGGGACGCCGGCCAAATTGGGCAGCGCGAGCCCAACTTTCGTGCTGCGCGCGCGACGATTTGTAGGGAAAGCTGCGCTTGGATTCGGGCGAGAAGCGGGTTGCGGCGGGAGCGCATCGTGCGGAGCCGCCCTGCGCGCCCGTTTGCGCCCGCGTGAGAGGCCATGCGCCTGCCCCGCGGAACGAGGCGCCCGCGTGACGAACCGTTGCGACCGCCTCGCGAGACGAAGCGCCGGCGGTGCAACCCGCGGGCGCGCGGGCTCACGGCGGCGACGATGCCTGCCGGCAGGACTCGACGGCGGCGCGTGGGGGTATTCGCACGGGCGCATCGCGTTGCGCTCGCGGCGCTTCCGCGTGCGACGCCGGCGCATGCGCGTGCAACGCCGGCGCATCGACTTGCGCTCGCGGCGCTTCCGCGTGCGACGCCGGCGCATCGACGTGGCACGGCGCCCCTCTTCGAAGATCAGCGGGCGCTCTCGACCCCCGCCGCGAGAAGGCGCCCCGGCGCGTCCGTGATGATCGTCGCCGCGCCGTCACGCACGAATTCTCGCGCCTCGCTCGCGTCGTTCACGGTCCATACCCCGACGCGCAGGCCGCGGCGCGCGCAGGCGCCGACCACCGAAGCGGCCGCCTGCGCTCGATCGAGGTGGACGGCCTGCACAAAAGGAGGGCGACTGGCGCGAAAAACGGCGCCGGCCCAGCGCGGCTGGTCCGCATAGGTGAGCAGCGCGCGCGGCACACGCGAAGCCCGCGCGGCCGCCATGGCGAGCAAGAGCGGGTCGAACGACGACAGGAGCACGTCGGCCTGCGCGTCCGCCAGCGCGCGCACCGCCGCGCGCACCAAGGCCCTGCGACTCGGGACCTCGTGCTTCAGTTCCACGTTGACCGCGACCCCGGCTTCCCTCGCCCACCCGAGGACTTCGCCGAGGCGAGGTACACGCGCGCCTCCGCCGAGATCGACGCGGGCCAGCGACGCCCAGTCCACCGCGTCGACCCGCCGCTCGTCGCGCGAGCCCGTCATGCGCGAGAGGGTCTCGTCGTGGAACACCACCACTTCGCCGCTGCCGCACGTGCGCACGTCGAGCTCGATCGCGCGCGCTCCCTGGCGCCTCGCCTGCTCGAACGCCGCCATGGTGTTCTCGGCGGGCCACGTGCGCCCTTCCTGCCCGTTGCTGGGGGGCGTTGCGCGCTCGCCGATGGGCCCCGTTGCGCGCCCGCCGCGATGACCGACGACCAGCGCCCCCGACGACGACCAGACGCTCACGCGCTCACGCCCTCACACGCTCACGTGCTCACGCCGCCAATTCTTCGGCGATCGACGTCATGAGCTTCTTGGCATCCGCGACGCGGTCCGCGGCGAGCGAGATCGCCCCGACGACGGGGTGCCCGCCGCCGCCATGCCGCTCGCAGATCGCCGCGATGTTGTGCGTGCGCGGCGTCTTCGACCAAGGATTGTACCCGATGCTGATCTTGCACTTGCTCTTCGAGCGGCTCAGCATCACCGAATACGCGCTCTCCGGGTACAGCGCATACGTCACGAATTTGCCGGCCACTTCGACCAGTTTGTCCGACAGGTCGACGACGATGACATTGCCGACGGCGTGCGCGCGCTGCTCGACCTGCCGGATGAACTCTTCGTGGGCGCGGCCGAGCGGCTCGTACGCCTGGATCACCTCGCTCGACTGCGCGACGTCCTCGAGCGACTCCGTCAAGAGCCGAGGCACCATCTTCGTGATGAACGCGTCGCTGCCGAGGTTCTCGACGACCGTCATGAGCTTGAGCACGGGCTCCCGACGCTCGACGGCCATTTCCGCGCTCGGAAACGCCGCGCTGTCGATCATGTCGGCCCACCGTACGAGCTCGGCGGTCGGCGCCGGGTCGAGCCCGAAGCGCGCGGCGCCGATATCGGCGATGAGCTTCGTCGCCGACGTGTACTTGCCGTCGTGGAACATCCGTCGCTCGCCTTTGGCCTCCCCGGCCGCGATGGCGCTGTCGTAATATGCGCGCTCGGCGGGCGTGACGAACGCGCTCACGTGGTGGTCGAAATACCAGTGAAGCTCCGGAATCGCGCTGAACCGAAAGTCGAGAATGGCGTTCACGTCGCCCGCGAGCGTCTTGGCCTCGACGCCGTTCTGCCCCGGACCGTACCCCGCCGCATGGTACGTGAACGTGGCCCGGTCGCCGGGGTACCGGTGCCGATAGAGCCGGGTGAACATCGCCGCGGAGCAAAGCCCGTCGAAGCAATGGCCGTGCGTGGCGATCACCACTTTGGAGGAGGCCGAGGTTGCGGATTGGGCCGAGGTCACGCGTCGGCCCATAGCACGACGCGGCCGGGTCGCGAGGCGCGACTCGCATGAACCTCGACGTGCACCACATCGCTTTCCGGTCGCCGGACGTCGATCGACTCGAGCGCTTCTACGCCGGCGTTCTCCGCCTGGATGTCGTTCGGCGCAACGACGAACGGGGCAGCGTCTGGCTCCGCGCGGGCTCGACCCTCCTGATGCTCGAGCGCGCCGATCCGGGCGAAGCGCCGGCGCTGCAGACGCGGCGCGACTCGCTCGAGCTCGTTGCGTTCGCGATCGACGCACGCGATCGAGCGTCGTGGCGCGAGCGACTCGCCGAGGCGTCCGTCTCGATCGAAGCCGAGACCGCTCATACGCTGTACTTTCGTGACCCCGACGGACGCCGAATCGGCGTGAGCTCCTATCCGCAGCATCTTCACGAGGCGCGCGAGATGTGATGGGCTGTCGCCCATGAAACACCTCGCAACCACAATCGGTATTCTCATCGTCCTGGGTGTCGTCGGCACCGTCGTCACGGCTTCGGCGCACAACCAGACCACTCGAGGCGACAATCGTGGCAACAGCAGCGGCATGGCGGCCAAGGACGCCGGCGGTGGAGGGGGCTGGTAGTCGGCATAGGCGTGCCGCTCGCGCGCTGCTCGCCTTGGGCGTGGCGGGCGCGGCGGCTGCGGCGAGCGTCGCCGGGTGCCAGCGGCAGTCGGCGACGGGCGCGTCTTCCGGTGGCGTCGGCGTCGGCGTCGGGAAGGCCAGCGAGAGGAACGTCCCGGGCGACGGTGCGGCGACCCCAGCCCTCGCGGGAGAGGGAGCCCATCTCGCGGACGGCGGTGCGGCCGCCAATGCGGCGCAGGCCCTCGACGGGCTCCGCGCGTGGGAAACAGAGACCCGCGCGGCCGCGAATTTCGCGCACGTTCGCACGTCGGACGTCGCTTTTGGCGCGGATCCCTATCGCATTCGCCCCGTTCGCCGCGTTCGCGTCGTCCCTGCGCTTTCGACGGGCGCGGCCCAGGGCGTTTCGTTCGTCGGCATCCTGCGCGGGCAGAACGCGCTCGTGGCGCTCGATGCGGACATGCACGAAGTGGCGCGCACGGCAGCGCCCGCCTCGCCGACCGGCCTCGCCGTAGCGCCCTCGGGGGAGATCTTCGTCGCCGGCGAGCTCTCCGATCGGGTGGCGCGGTACCGGCTGCAGGAGGGGGCGCTGCGGGAAACCGGCGCCATCGCATTGCCCGGCGTACGCGCGATGCGTGACGTGGCGGTCGGCCCCGAGGGCGTCCTCTATGTGACCGAAGAGCACGACGGGCGGCTCCTCACGATTCGCCCCCGCCCCGAAGGCGGCGCGGCGGCCCCGGCCGAGCGGCAAGATACGACGCTCTGTCACGGCCCGATCCACGTGATGCGGGTTGCGCGGACGATCCTCGTCGACTGCCTGCTCGACCACGCAATCGTCGTCCGCAACGTCGACGCGCGAGGGCTCCCCCTGCCC
>Ga0210391_10005043_pt1 | contig 10899 bp, 7 predicted proteins | sample IncBWC12OmetaG_FD_160573 | JGI IMG/M metagenome (GOLD analysis project Ga0210391, IMG submission 160573) | Forest soil microbial communities from Barre Woods Harvard Forest LTER site, Petersham, Massachusetts, United States - Inc-BW-C-12-O ...
AGTTTCTGTGCGGCCGGCAACGGCGACTGTGGCGCCGGGTGGCGCGCAGATATTTACCGCGAGCATTTCCGGGGCGGGTTCACTTGCGGGCGGCGTCACCTGGAGCGTGAACGGAGTGGCTGGCGGCAACGCGACGTTGGGAACAATCGTGGTGGATGGTGCGACGTCCGCGGTGTACACGGCGCCGGCGACGATTCCCTCCCCTGCGACAGTTACAGTGACGGCAGCTCGCGTGGCCGATCCGACGAAAGCGGGCAACGCGTCGGTGACGATCGCGTGCGCCGTTCCCAATACGATTGCGCCGTTCAACGCGCAATTAGCACTGGGACAGGTGCAAACGTTCACGGCGACTTTCTGCGGCGCGGCCGGAGTGCAGGTTGCGTGGGACGTAAACGGAATTTCCGGCGGCAATTCCGTGGTGGGCACCATTGTAGTGACCGGTCTGGCGAGCGCTTCGTACACGGCACCTGCGAATCTGCCCACGACGAATCCGGTGACGATTCACGCGACGGAAGGCGGCACGATTCTCGCCGCGACGGTCACGATTGTCAGCACGGTCGCGGTGAGCGTCTTGCCTGTGAGCGCTTCCGTCGCCACGGGGCAGCGCGTGACGCTTACGCCGACAGTGACGAACACCTCGGACGCTACGGTTACATGGAGCGTGAATGGAATCGCGAACGGGAATGCGACGCTGGGGCAAATTTGCCAGCAGGCGTCGAGTCCTTGCCTTGCTCCGACCGGTGCCATTGCTACGAGCGTTGACTACCTGGCGCCGGCGGCTGCGCCGACAGCGAATCCAGTGATGGTGACAGCGACCAGCGCGGCCGACGCCAGCAAGAGCGCGAGCGCGTTGATTACGATTTCCGGCGTGCACGAAAGCGTGGTGGTGAGCATCTCGCCCGTGTATGCATTCGTGGCTCCATCTGGCGGAGCGGCTTCCACGCGACAATTTTTCACGACGGTGACGGGGACGACGAACACGAATGTGACCTGGAGCGTGCAGAGCGGTGTGGCGGGCGAGGGCTGCTCCGGCACAGCTTGCGGCTCGATCAATTCTGCTGGGCTTTACACTGCGCCGACGGCCGCACCTTCGCCGAACGCCGTGACGGTGACTGCTACCAGCCAGGCAAATAGCAGTGACGCGGCGAGCGCGACTGTGGCGATCACGAGCGGTCCGACCATTGAAGTGATTTTGCCGTCGAGCGTATTTGCGGGACCGGTGGAAAGTTTTCCGCTGCAAGTGCAGGGCAGCGGATTTGTACCTGGTAGTGGCAGCGCAGCATCCGTCATTTCAATTAACGGCACGCCGCGAGGCACCACGTGCGCGGCGGCCACCAGTTGCGCGACGGGACTGAATCCCGCGGATGTGCAATCCGCCGGGACGCTGACCATTCAAGTGCAAAATCCGGGGCCGAATGGGGCGCTCTCGAATCCCGTGCCGTTCGTCATTGTTCCGTTCGATATATCGGTAGGGATCATTACGCTTTCGAGCGGGCAGCCGGCGGCTACGCCCATTGTTCTGACGGTTCCCGAGCCGACTACTGCGGCGGAGTCCGCGGCGATTGACGTGGATACCATCGGACTGCTGACAGGTGGGAACAACTGCGGAATCCAGGGCTCGCCGCTGACGGTGACGCGGCCTTCGTCCGGCTCGGCGGTGGTGAGCTTGTGCATCCACGGCAACTTGCTGGATCCCACGTTTGTTTATTCGTTCAGCGGAGCGGGTGGCGCGCCACACGGCAGCGACATCATGGTGACAGCTTCCGCGATCACGGGGCTTTTTCCGAACACGATCGAGCTTGATTTGCAAATTTCCAGCGCTACTTTGCCGGGCGTGCGCACTTTGTTCATCACCACTTTGAACAACGATCGCGCGGCGTCCACGGGGATGCTGGAGGTGAGATGAGGCGAGGTGAGATGAAATGACGAAGCGATCGCAAAAAAAATTCGACGCCGAGGAGCCGACGCGGCTGAAATCCTGGCAAGCGGGGGCGCAGCCCTTCGAACCGGCGCCGCCGGTTCTCAGGATGAATCGCGCTGTGGCGCGATTCACAAGAAGCGCGTCACCGTTGGGGAGCAAATATTGGCGGAGCTGTGGAAACCGCACAGGCAGGATTGCCTGTGCCACGAAAACCGGGCGGCACGTCATCGTGATTGTTGTCTTGCTTGCGGCGTCGCAGATATACGCGGCGACGAGCGCTTCCGCCACCACGCTGGAGCGAATGTCTGTGGCGAAAATGACGCAGGCGGCGCAGCTGGTGGTGCGCGCGCAGTGCGTCGCTAACTCAACCGGATGGGATGGTGGTGAAATCTGGACGTTCACTTCGTTCGCGGTGGAGGATGCGTGGAAGGGCGCGCCATCTGGCGCGGCGCAGCAGTTGACGGTGCGGCTGCTGGGCGGGTCGGTGGGAAACCTGAGCTCGACGGTTTCTGGAGTGCCGCGATTTCGTCCGGGCGAGGAAGTGATCCTGTTCCTGCAGAGCACGGCGCGCGGCGATTATTCGATTGTGAGCTGGGTGCAGGGAACATTTCGCATTCGACGAGACGCGCGCAGCGGAGCGGAGATCGTGGTGCAGGATACGGCGGCGTTTGACACCTACGATCCGGCGACGCGGCAATTCGATGTTGAGGGTATTCGCAATCTTCCGGTAGGGGTGCTGCGGATGCGCGTGCAGTCCGCACTCGCCACGCAGTCCGGTGAAAAAAAATGAAGCGAGCCATGGCTACAGCAACGATGGTGCTGTTTTTTTTCTCGACGACGTCCGGAGCCGGCGCGTTTCCCTACACCGTGGACTCCACGATTCCATCGGCGGGCGGCTGTCCGCAGCCGAATCGCTGGAATTTGTCGCTGGCCGCGCCGCTGAATCGCCGCTGGAGCACGGCGCAGCCTGCGCTGCTGAACCCGACGATTCTCACCGTCGCGGCGCAGAACTCGACCGCGCAGATCACCGAGATCGGCCAGGCGATTACGAATTCTTTCGGCGCTTGGTCTGGCGTCAGCGGCACTACGTTTAACACGACGGCGTTTCCGGGGCTGCTGGCGCCTTTAGGGCACGTGACGGCGGCAGATTCTTGCACGGACGATGCGGAAGACAACGTGGATGGGTTGAACACGATTTGCTTCAACGAATCGAGCGAGGGATTCACCAGCGGCGTGCTGGCTTTCACGCGTACGATTACCGCGAATGCGCCCGGCGCGATTGTAGGTGCATCCGCTCCCGCCGAATTCACGGGACAAATTCTGGACGCGGACACGCTTTTTCGCAATGACGGGCAAGCGACGTTCGCTACACCGGGCGCGCTCGGGACGTCGCACGGGCAGGGCGCGTACGACCTGGAATCTTTACTGATACACGAGCTCGGGCATTGGATGGGCCTGGATCATTCGGCGGTGATTCGCGCGATTATGTTTCCTTTTGCGCCGCCGCCGGGGCAATTTCTCGGCGTTCGTCCCACCGGTTTCGCGCCCGACGGGCCGTTGGCGGACGATGATCGCACCGGGATCCGCTCGCAATATCCTGATCCGAATGACACGCTGAACGTTGGCGCGATTCGCGGCCGGATCGTTCCGGCGAATCCGTTCGCGCTGGCGCAGTTTGCCGCGTCGTCGCCTGGTTCCCCGGTCACGGGAATGGTCGGCGCGCATGTGGTCGCGGTGGACGCGGACACAGGCTCGGTGATCGCGGGGACGCTGGGCGGCTGGACCTGCAATGCGGCAAGCCCGCCGACGCAGTTTGATGGCTCGTTCGATTTGGAGCGGCTACCGGTGGGCCATAGCTACAATTTATATACGGAGCCGCTGGTGGGCCTGGCGCTGCCGGGGGATTTCAGCAATGTGTTTGCGGGGCTTTGCTCGAGCAGCATGGCACCGACGTGCGCGTCGCCGCCGGTGAACACGAACTTCAACGTCCGCATTTTACCTGTTTCGCCGTGATGCATTGCGCCACGCAGTGATGCGGCAGGCTATGCCGTGATTTGATGGGATGCACGGACGGCGAAGGCGTGTGTGTGAGAACCGCGAACGCGGAACTTCAGGAGCTGAACAGTTTGCGGAAAAAGAGGAGCGGGAGTGATCCTGATCCCGCGGAGGCGGGAGAGGAATCTGCTTCTCGCGCGAGTGTTAAAGAAAAAGCAGATCCCTCTGGCAAAAGCCGCCTGCGGGATCACAATTTGAGCGTTTTTGCGCAAACTGTAAATCCGCTCAGACCTCACGCGGTTCGCGTGGTTGCTCTTCGATCCCGCCGCCAGGTTCTCATGATGAACTGAAGCCATGACCCACAAAGATTCCCGCGTTCTCACACGGACTCGAAGGTGGCACGCAAAAAAAAGCGGCTCCCGGGAGGTACGGGAGCCGCTGATTGCGCTGCGGGGTACGAATGCCGTTACTGGGTCGGCAGAATCTCCTGCGAGAACCCGATGGTGTTGACGGAACGCAACGACGGAGTGCGCGGAGGCAAACAAGCCGGGCCCAGAGTAAAGTTGGTGTCAAAGGTGTAGTCACGCGGGCTGGGCGGATTGTAAACGCCCGTTCCCTTGTACGTACCGACCGCTTGACGGTTGTAATAGAAGCTGACCATCGAGCCTCGGTAGTGGCAAATGAGGCCCCAGTTTTCCAGGAAGCGGAGGAAGTTGTGCACCCCGCCGTCCGTTCCGAAGTCCTCCGCCTGTCCGGCTATGGACGGGAAAGGAATGCCCTTGCCCGAAATAATCGCGGCGCGGTACGCCGTGGGAGCCGCCGCTCGGTTGTTAATGTTGTAGGGAAACGCGAAAGAGTTCACGTCGTTCCAATTGTTGGAGAGAAACGTCACCGCGTCGCCTTCGACCGCTGCCGCTACGCTAACGCCGCCCCAGGTTCCGTCGTCCACCGGCGCGTTGTAATCGCCCTGAATGTAAACCGGGTTTTCGGCAACGATGGTGAGACCGTCGGTGCCGCTGCAGGAGGTTCCGATAGTGAGCGAGGCGCCGTCTACGATTTTCAGAGCGCGCCGGAAGAAAACCGGGGGATTTTCCCGGGCTTCCTGGGCGTTGCCGTAGGTAACATCGGGACGGTTGGAATTGGCTGGCGTGCAGTTCGTGTTGGCAAACAGCCCGCCGGAGTAGGTGGTTGCGGCGGGCTTATAGGTGACGCCTTGCAAGTTTCCGCTGGTCATGCTCGTCGCACTTGTCCACATGCTGACGTTCTTGGGCGTCGTGTTGGCCACGTTCTGAGTCAACAGCATGTAGTTCAACGGCGGGGCGGTGGAGATTACAGCTGGAGCCACTTCGACCCCGCCATAGTACCGAGGAGTACCGTCGCCTTCGAGGTTTTCACCGGCGTCGAGGACCGTGTTCGGGCAGCCGTTGGTCGGATCGTTGGGATTTACAAAGTCGTTGAATCCATAAGACCCGGTCTTCGCGACGGGAGCCGCAGTGGGATCCTTCTGTTCGCCGCGACGGTCTGAGAAATACAGGGTGTATCCGGTGTTATTGTCCAGACCTAGCGCAGTCTGATTTGCGGTGAACCAATTCACCAGATTCTTGGCGTCGAGCTCCACATAATTCATGACGCCCTGCGCGGTGATCGGCACCGTGGCACTGGTGGCGCGGTCGACGCCTTCACGCGAGTCGTACAGCACATTCGGCCAGAAATCAGTGGCCGGGTAGGTGGCCGGGGTTCCGACTACAAGTGTTCCGCATGGTTTGGCGAGAGTCCCGCTGGAAGGGTTATCGCGCAAGCGAGCCAAGCGGATTATGGCAGTCGTGCTGGGGTCGCCGCAGCCAACTGTCCCGACGCCTCCGCCGCTCGGGCCCTGGGCGAGAACCTGCGCCGTGGGCAGCGCCGGAAGATTCGGAGAGACGACGGTTGCAAGAAACGTCGGATTGACGTTCCTTCCGGTGAATCCGAGGTTCAGGATCTGGTGCGTAACGTCAACCCAGGAGCCTCCGGGGTTCACTTGATATTCGATCTTGATGCAACCTGTAATGGTTGGATACCCACCCTTCATCCAGTATCCGGACGCGAGTTGAGTGGCTGAGTTGCTACTTGGGCTATACGTTCCTGTGGTGTTACCCGAGACTGGAAGCGGATACGTGCCGGTGTACCACAGCGGAGCCGTCGTAATGCCGGTTCCAGTTAGGCCGAGACCGGTTGGCGAGGTGCTGGACCACGCCAAGCTCGCGAGATCAACGGGATCGGTTCCATTGGTGACGGTGTCGAGACTCATCATATCGGCGCCGTGACATGCCAAATTTGAGCCAGGCACGGTCGTGGGAGTCGGATAATCGTCAATCAAGATTCGCAATGTTGCCTGCGAGAACAACCGCTGTGCGAACGTGGCGGGCAGACTGGTGAGTTCGCCCGGGACCGGGCGGCGAATCAGTGATATTGGTGTAATCCCACCCAACGCGGTGGAAGTGAGACTCAATGGCAGCACGTGGTTCTGAAGTTGGCCGTTGTAAGCCGGAATTACGGTCCCGCTCCAGGTGGGATTGTTCAGGGCGGTGCTGACGTTGCCGTAAACGCTGTTGCCCGTCACGCTGCCTTCGCCGATCCCCAATCCCCGCCACGAAGCATTCGTGTAGGGTGCGCCTCCCGGCTCGTTGGCCATCGTCGGATCCGGCGCCAAGGCGATGCTAGTGTATCCACCATAGTCAGCTCCCGCGCCGGTCACTACGAAACCATTTTCCAGATTGGTGCGGATAACTTCGCCGACCACCGTTACCTTGTCACCCAAGAAAGTGGGACCTTGGTTCGGAGTGAGCCACAGATTTCCATTGGTGTGGGTGCGCCCGCCGAAACCAAACGAAGGCCCGTTGAAAAAGGAGAGGTCTGAATCGGAATAAATGCCGAACTGGAAGACGGGAATGGCGACTACCTGCACTTGGCGGGTGAGCTTCACTTCCGCGCCGGTGGTTGAATTCTGCGCCGCCACCGTCATGGTGAAAGGCGTGATCAAACCTTGCATGCCGGCATAGGCACTGGGCGGCAGAATGGTGGCATTGGTTGTCGCGGGATTGCCGAATGCGTCTGGGGTGAATGTGAGGTTGTAGGTGGACGCCCCGGCGGCATTCAGATACTGGACGCCGGGGATAAGGTTCGGAGGTGCAGCAGTGATGGTTGCCACGTTCGCCGCAGTGAGCGAACCGGACGTTGCAAACACGTTGGCAACGTCGGTGGTCATTTTTTCCATGCCGGCTTCCGCGCCGTAGAACGCGAGCTCGCGGCTCTTGTTATTGCCGCCCAGGCGCTGGTCGGTCATCACCATCCAGCACATTCCCACCACGATGGCGGAAATGAGCAGCAGAACCATCAGCGAGGTTATCAGTGCGACTCCCTTTTCTCTATCCATTCTCACAGCGGATCTCCTTGAAAACTCAAATTGCAATGGCGACTTGCTACGAACCGGGGCTAGGGCGCCGTCTGCTGCGCAGATGTCTCGAACGCGTCGGTGAACGAAAGGCTGCGAATGCTCACTTGGGTGCTTAGATTGTTCCTCAGATATTGGGGTGAGGATAATGCCGTGTAGGTGTTTTCGGATCTGCCCGCCACGAACACGTTGACCGCGCGAATCTGCGCCGGCGTGTCCGGGCTAATCGGCGTGGAGGCGTTACCGGAACCGTTCGTGAATTGGTTGATCGGGTACGTACCGACAGGGTCCGTCGAGCTGGTGATAGCGTAACTGAACGCGAGGTTCTCGATGTCGTCTGCTATCGCCGTCGGAGGGTTTACCGGTGCACCCAAGGGATAACCCGGATAATTTACCTGGCGGATCAATTGCGGGTCTTGGGCGTTGGTCGCGTCCATGTAGTAAGTCACCATCCACACGCGAGTAATCGTCGTCGGCGGAAACACGCCTGGGGAAGTAGCCAGATTCGCAACCGTGCCATTCGTCTTGCCGGTCTGATTCAATCCCGCCGGATCGCCGGCGGCAAAATTAATGGTTTGTCCCGCGACGCTGGTTACATACTCCAGGGCGGTGCCGTTCTGGTTGTGGAACATGATCAAATTGCCCGTGGTGATGGGATTTGTGGTTCCCGGCATGGTGAAACAGGCGGGCGCGAGGGTTACCGATGCGCCAGTTGCGCTAATCGTCCCCGCGCAGACGGGGGCGGAAGGTGCGGCCTGGATGACAGGGTAGCTGTAAAGATAGTGATTCGTTGCCGGTGAATCCACCAGGACATTATCCGCATAAATGATGTTGATGATGTCGGTCTGAATACCCGTGAGCGTTGCTCCGGTGGAGGGGTTCAGAGAGGTCGCAAACTGCCCGGCTTTCCAACCAGGAGTGATCGCCGGCATCGTGATGTAGGTATTGGGGAATATGGTGGCCGTACCGGGGCGATTGACCGCGGAGGTGGCAGTATAAGGAATGCTAACGCCACCCTGAGGAATTCCTTCGCCCGCCTGCATCAGGTCGCGAACCATGAAGTGCATTCCGGAGCGCAAGTTCTCTTGGGTGTTGGCCATATAAGCGACAGCCGTGGTGGCATGTTCCGCCTGCATCAGCGTGCCGGTGGCGATGGCGACGACAGTAACCACAATGCCCATTGAGACCATTAATTCGATTAGCGAAAATCCTTTTTGCAGCTTCATCCCTTGCTCCTGGCGGTTCTAGTACGCTGAAATGTAGGTGGTCAGTGTGTAGGTGCGGTTGAAACGGCCCGTGTTGTAGTTCACGGTGATCACTGCCTGATTAAGGCTGGTATATCCCGGCACAGGGCTGATAGCTATGGTGCGCGTGAACGCGCCCAGCGATTCGTACACATCGTCGGCCGTGCCAAGTTTTCCGTCAGGACCGGGATAGACGATGTAGTCTGGGTTACCACCAGCGTCGGCAACCGTGCCGACGAGCCCGTCGGCACCTGGTACCAACAGTGGCTGGGGCGGTACCAGGAAAAGCCCGGCGGGGTTAGCTGCAGTGTTATTGGAAAGCTGTGCGAACGTCGCGTTATTCGTGTATTTTGCCGTGTAGATTGCTTCGGCGGCTTCTTCGGCTTTCTGCTGCGCGATGAAATCGTATTCCGAGCCCTGCATGTAGGCCAGCGAGTCCGCGAGCATCGCGGCCAGGCCGAGTACGCCCACACCCAGAATGACCAATGAGATCATCGTCTCTAGAAGCGTGAAACCCTTCGCCGTTTGCCGTTTTCTTGCTCGCCACATTTTCCCGATCTCCTTCAGAACCTGGTCCACGTCGTTCCGGTGCCCTTCCAACCACGTGCGCGGCCGGTGCCCCCCAAAACTGAAATCGCGCGCGCTGAAGTGTTCTTTCCGGGAAAAGCCAGAAACACAGTTCCGTTAATTGGCTGGAACGTAGTCCCATCTACAAGTTCGCCGTCACTTTGAAACAACATTCCGCCGACGGGGCCGCCGCTCAGGCCTTCGAATTCCACGGCCGCGGAATTGCCAAAGGCGTCTGGGGTGTCCGGAGTTCCCGCAATAACGAGGTATTGCGCGGGGTACTGGAGAACGATGGTACTCAAGACTGGATTGATTGCACCACCGCCAGCCGTCAGATCGTCCCTCTGCTGCAGCACGACCTCATATCGAGTCTGCCCGGCTACGACCACAGTGGGAAAAGTGACCTGCACGTAGCGGCGATTGGTGATCGAATATTCGCGGGCTTGCCGCAATTGATCGACTACTTGGCGCATCGCCGCGTCGAAGCGTGCATCCTGCAAAGTGGGCAGATAGGCAATTAGCGCCATCGCCGAAATGATCAGGATTATCATGACCGCGATGCTCAGCTCGATCATCGTGAAGCCACGCTGGAGGTTCGCTGTCCGGGTGCCACTTTGTCGTTTAATTACGCGTTCTCTCACGCTTACACCCTCGAATCGCCCTGGAGCTGGCGGGCGCGCCTCAGAATTCAGTGGATACAATGCAGTTCCCAGGCCATGCTGGGACGATGGATAAGTCCATTTGGGATAGCTACTTAGGCGAGGATGGAAGGAATCGCAATTTCCATTTTGAGATGGATGGGGTAGAAACGTTACATTTGCGGAGGTGGGCTACCACAAGCGGAAAGCTCCAAATTCAGCGCGCGTTAGGCTGTTGCCACCCATCAACTATGAAAATATTGCGGAGCATTGGCGAGTCGGAGACACTTCACTACTGCGGTTCGGAGCGCGGCCGCGCAGCGCGGCGATTAATCGCGGCTGCGCAACTTTGAGAGCAAGCGCAGAATTTCGAGATACAGCCAGATTAGTGTGACCATCAATCCGAAGCCTGCGTACCATTCCATATACTTCGGTGCTCCGGCGGCTACACCGCTCTCGATGAAATCAAAATCGAGCACCAGATTCAGCGCTGCGATAACCACCACAAATGCGCTGAAGGCGATCCCGATCGGGCCTGAACCGTTGATCGCGGTGAAGTGAATGCCGAAGAATCCCAGGACGATCGTCGCCAGGTAGAAGAGCGCAATTCCTCCGGTGGCCGCGACTATGCCGAGCCGGAATTTTTCCGTGACGGGAATCAGTCCGGAGCGATAGGCCAGCAAGAGGACCAGGAGCGTGCCGAACGTCAGGCTGACCGCTTGAATCGCGATCCCGTGAAAGCGCACGTCATAAATGGCGGAGATGCCGCCCAGCAGCAGGCCTTCGAGCAGGGCGTAAAGCGGCGCGGTCACCGGCGACCAGGTCTTTTTGAAAATCGTCACCAGCGCGACGATGAATCCACCGATCCCGCCGATCGCGAGCAGCGGCAGCACGGACGCGGGATTCTGGGAATGGGTGTAGATGTTCCAGGTCCAGGCGGCGGTGGCAATCACGCAAATCAGCAGCACACCCGTCTTGTTGACGGTCCCCTGCAGCGTCATGGCTTCGCCCACGCCGACGCCCGCGCCTTCAAATGCGCTGGCGTTCAGAGCCGGGTTTGATGTCCTCATTAAATCCGCCACTGTGAATCTCCTTTGTGCGGCG
>Ga0210391_10005045_pt1 | contig 10898 bp, 6 predicted proteins | sample IncBWC12OmetaG_FD_160573 | JGI IMG/M metagenome (GOLD analysis project Ga0210391, IMG submission 160573) | Forest soil microbial communities from Barre Woods Harvard Forest LTER site, Petersham, Massachusetts, United States - Inc-BW-C-12-O ...
CGGGCAGAAGGCCCTGCGCGAAGAGCTCAAGCGGCTGCGCGAGATCGAGCGCCCCAAGAACGTGCTCGACATCGAAGAGGCGCGCGCGCACGGCGACCTCAAAGAGAACGCCGAATACCACGCGGCGCGGGATCGCCAGTCGTTCATCGAAGGGCGCATCAAGGAGATCGAGAACAAGCTCGCGCTCGCGGAGGTCATCGATCCGAGCAAGCTCGCGGGCGATCGCGTTGCGTTTGGAGCCGTCGTGAAGCTGTCGAACGTCGAGAGCGGCGAAGAAACGGCTTACCGCATCCTCGGCGCCGACGAGTCGGACCTCGCGCAGGGCAGTATCAGCATCACGAGCCCTCTCGCCCGATCCCTCATCGGCAAGCGTGTCGGCGACGAGGTGAAGGTACGGATGCCGGGCGGGGAACGAACGTACGAAGTGCTGGACATTTCCTTTGGCTGAGGACGTCCTCACGCACGCGCACCTGCGCGCGCACGTCGCGGCGCGGGCGCCACGCGGGGCGATCTCCGCGTGAAGGCGGCCGCGAGCACGGGGTCGAACGCGGGGATCGAGTGGTTGGTGGATGCGGCGGCCGTCCTCGCGGTCTGGATGGGCGCGCTCGTCGCCGAGAACGTCGCCATCGGCTTGCTGTTTCGCGACCAGTTCTCCGGCGTCTGGGAGCTCGGTCTTGCGCGGCAGATGGTGGTGCCGCTCGCGACCGCGGGCCTCGCACCGGTCGCGTGCGCGGTCGCCGGAGGGTGGCGGCTGGCCACGAGCGCCGTACGAACGGCAGGCCACGGGGGGCTCACGCCGAGCGCGCGACGGGGCCGGTATGTCGCCCAGGCGACGCTTGCCGTGGTCGGCGCCCTCGCGGCCGGATGGCTGGCATTGGGCCTCTCGGAGGGGCGCCATTTCGCGAGCCTCGCGTTGCGCGTTCCTTTCGTCGCGCTGGGCGCCGCGTCCGGCGCCGCCTTCGGCGCGTGGATCGTTCCGCGCATCGCGTCGCTCTTGCGCCTGCCGACGGTCCTCGGGATCCTCGGGGCGGTCGTGGCGGTCAGCGCATGGCTCGGGGACGAGTACGTGCTGCCGCGCCTCTATCCAGCGTTCCACACGGCCCTCGGGGCCGTAACGCTGCTTGGCGCGTCGCTCGTGGCGTTCGCATCGCGCGCGGATCTCCTGCCGCCGGGGCGGTGGAGCCGGATCGGCGCCGCGCTGATCGGCGCGCTCCTCCTCGTGCAGCTCACGAAGGTCGGCCCTGCGCGGGACGCGCTCGGTCGCGCCTCGAACTTGCGGCTCGTTCTGGTCGAGCGGGCTCCGCTGCTCGGGGGCGCCGTCGCGGTTCTGGCGCGCATGAAGCCGATCGAAGCCGATGCAGAAGCGTCGCTCGCGCCGCCTCCGGCGCCCGATGAAGTGGCACGCTCGCTGGATTGGACGCGGCGCGATTGGCTGCTCCTGACGATCGATGCGCTCCGGGCCGACCACGTCTCCGCGTACGGATACCCGCGCCCGACGACGCCCAACATCGACGCGCTCGCGCGGGAAGGCGCGCTCTTCGAAGCCGCGTATTGCCCGACGCCCCACACGTCGTATTCCGTCACGTCGTTGATGACCGGCAAGTACCTGCGCCCGCTCCTGACGCTGGGGCTCGGGCAGGACTCGGAAACGTGGGCGCAGTATTTCCGGCAATACGGGTTTCGCACCGCCGCGTTTTATCCGCCGGCCGTGTTCTTCATCGACCAGAACAAATTCGGCACGTTCGAGGAGAGCCATCTCGGCTTCGAGTACGCCAAGGTCGAATTCGCGGATCCGGTGCTCCGCGAGCGCCAGGTCGCGGAGTACCTGGCGACGGCGCCGACCGATCGTTCGCTCTTTCTGTGGGTGCACTTCTTCGAGCCGCACGAGCCGTACGTGATGCATCCGGAGCATCCGTTCGCCGGCGGCCCGTCGGCCGACGTGGACGCCTACGACAGCGAGGTGGCGACGGCCGATGACGGCGTCGGGCGTCTCGTGCGACTTTTTCGCGAGAAACGGCCGGGGGCGGTCGTCGTCGTCACGGCCGATCACGGCGAGGAGTTCGGCGATCATGGAGGCCGCTACCACGGGACCACGGTTTACGAAGAGCAGGTGCGCGTTCCGCTCGTCGTGGCGGGGCAGGGCGTCGCAGCCGGCACGCGGATCCGTTCGGTCGTGCAGACCATCGACCTCCTGCCGACCGCGCTTTCGGCGCTCGGGATCCCGCGCCCGGCGCGGATTCGCGGTCGCGACCTCGGGCCGCTGCTTGTCGGCGTGGGCACCGGCGTGAGCGCAGGCTCCAGTGCGGGGCCGCCGCCGCCCAGCGCACCGGACGAGGCGGGTTTTGCGTTCGCCGAGACGGACGACTACGCCCTCGCGGCGGCGGGCCCCGAGCGGCTCGTTTGCGAGCGCCGCGCCGCCGCCTGCGCGCTCTACGACGTCACGCCGGATCCGCAGGAGCGGCACGATCTGGCTTCGCAGCAGCCTGCGCGCGTGGCTGCGCTGCGTTCGCTTTTGCGCGCGACGGAGCGCGATCACGGGCGCTATGAGTTGGCGGGCGGCCCTTCGTGGCCGGAGGCGCTCCGCCGCGGCCTCCAAGGCGAAGCCGACGCCGCGCTCGACGTGGCGTCGCTGCTCGACGACGCGAACCCGGCGATGCGCCGAAAGGCAGCCGAAGTGAGCTTTTCGCTCCACGCTCCCGCTGCCGCGTCGGCGGTGAAGCGCGCGTTCGATCGCGACGAGGACGACAGGGTTCGCCGGTGGTCGGCGCTGGCGCTCGTGCGCATGGGGGAGCCGGCACCGCCGCTCGCGGACGCCCTTCTGCACGACCCGGCGAGCGCGTGGCGGCGTGCGGCGGCTCTGTCGCTCGGCGAACGCGGCGACGCGCGCGCGTGCGACGAGCTCGCAGCGCAATGGAACGAAGTGGCGCCGGGCATGGCCCGCGACGACGCCGACGGCGAGCCGCCCCAGATCGCGATGGATCTCGCGCGTGCCGAGGAGCTCCTGGTGGCGACCTCCGCGGCGCACTGCCGGGCGGCGGTCCCTGCGCTCGTGCGGGCCCTCGGCGACGTGCGCGCCCGTCCGTACGTGGCCGACGCCCTCGGCGCGCTGGGCGACGACCGCGCACGCGCGCCGCTCCTGGCGCTTCTGGCAAAGGAGCCGTACGTCACCACCCGACCGCACGAAGCGCGGGCGTTGCTCGCGTTGCGCCGACCGTCGCCGGCACTGAATGCGAACGGCACCGCGGACGTCGACGCGCGAATGGCGGCCATCCATTCGAGGCTCGTCGTGCTCCTCTCGGATGGGCAAGCGTCGGTGCAGGCTTCGCTTGGGGACGAGCCCGCCGCGCCGGTACAGGGCGAGGGCGAGGTGCGCACGTTTGATCTCCCGGCCGGCGCGGATGCGCCGGGGACGCCGCACGCCCCGCGCGGCCCGGGCACGTTGCCCCTTGCGATTCGCGCTTCGTCGGGGACCGTCCTTGCGTTCTGGCTGGCCGCGCCTCCGCCGCCTGCGCGGGCCCCGGAAACGCATGGGAACGCTGCCCGCTTGATTGACCGGCCCTGATCGCGCACATAGTGTCGCCCGAACCGAGGAGCTCCCGTGCCCGACGAGCAGAATCCTGACGACGACAAGTTCCGCCCCGAGGCGATCGCCGCCCGTGTGGAACAGCTCGGCCACGAGGACGAGACGGAGCGCATTGCGCGGGAGGAGGAGCAAAAGCTCCTGCAGCGGCGCAAGGAGCAGAAAAAGAGCGGCTTGCAAACGGCCGCCTCCAAGCGCCTCGCGCGCATCGGAGAGGCCGCCGTCAAACGGCCTGTCGGGCCGGCGGCCTATGCGGTAGGGCAAGGCGATCCGTTCATCGACCGGCTGGGGCAGGTCAGTACCTGGATTCGCGAGCACCAGGGGATGTTCGCGGGCATCGTCGGCGCCGCGCTTCTCGTCGTGGGCGGACTGGGCGGCTGGGCGTACCGGGAGAACCGACGAAACAGCGAGGCGTCCGTGAAGCTCGCGCTCGGCTTTGCCGACGAGCACGGGCACATCACCACCAAAGAAGCGGACGATCAGGACGACGACAACGCGGCCAAGCAGCTCTATCCGTCGTTCAAATCGGTCGCCGACCGACGCGCCGCGGCGCTCGGGCACTACCGCGAGGTGGAGTCGAAGTTCGCCGGCACCGGAGCGGCGGTCCTCGCGCGCCTCGCGGAAGGCGGGCTATTGCTCGACGAAGGCGACGCGAAGGGCGCGCAGAGCGCCTACCAAGACGTGATCGGGTCGGCGCTCGGAAAGGCGGATCCGGTCGTTCGCGGTCGCGCGTTCGAGGGCGTGGGCTTCGCCGCCGAGCGTCTCGCGGAGGTCGATCCGCCGGGCAAGGACGCGCATCTCGACGCGGCGCTGAGCGCGTTCAAACAGCTCGAGGCGGTCGACGTGAACGGGTTCAAGGAGCTCGGCTTGTACCACCAGGCGCGCGTACAAGGAGCCAAGGGCGACAAGGCCAAGGCGATCGAGATTCTGAAGGACCTCGACAAGCGGCTGACCTCCGGCGAAAAGCACGAGCTCGGGTATCTGCAGTTCGTGACGGAAGATCGTTTGCGCGACCTCGACCCCACGGCGTTGCCGCCGAAGCCGGCGAAGGATGCGCTGGGGGGCGGGGCGGGCGGTGGTCGCGGCGGAGCGAACGGTTCCAACATCGATATGAACGATCCGAAGATTCAAGAAATTCTGCGGCAGATTCAGGCGGGCAAGGGCGGTGGTGGCCCGACGAATCCGATCCCACAGGCGCCTCCCCAAGAATGACACCTCTGCGAGCCATCACGGCGGTGCTGGGCCTCAGCGCCTCGCTCGGTGCGGCGACGGGCTGTGCGTCCGTCGAAACGGGCGACGATCGCGTGAATCCCGCAATGCCGTTGTGGTTTCACCGGCCGAGCGGCGCGATGCAGGTGCTCTACACGCGCCCCCTGACCATCGATTCTCGTGCCTCGGGCGAACCGGTCGAACGGGGGCGCGCGGAGATCGACGCGGCGCACGGTCGCGTCTTCGTGGGGACGAGCGATCACGGGCTCTATGCCCTCCGGGCCGGCGGCGGCAGCTCCATCTGGCGCTTCGAAACGCTCGGCTCCGTGCAGTGCGAGCCGCTCTACGACGCGGAGCTCGACGTCGTGTATTTCGGGTCGAACGACGGGAGCCTGTACGCCGTGAACGCGAGCGACGGGCGTCTCGTCTGGCGTTACGACAGCGGCGCGGAGGTCTCGCGGCGGCCGGTCCTTCGCGGCGAGACGCTGTATTTCGCGAACGGCGCGGACAATCTGTTCGCCATCCAGCGGCGCACCGGCGCGACGCTCTGGAGGATTCACCGGACCCCCGCCCTGGGGATGGAAATCAGCGGCTACGCGGGGCCTGCCGTCGACGGCCGCTCGGTCTTCATTGCGTTCTCGGACGGCCACGTGGGCGCGTACGACATGGCCGACGGCAGCGAGCGCTGGCCGCCGCTGGACCTCGCGGCGGAGGCCGAGCAGTCCGTGGGGCCCGATGCGCTCAAATACCTCGACGCCGACACGACCCCGGTGCCCGCCGATCTCGGAGCCGCGGGCCGCGTCGTGTTCGTCGCCAGTTACACGGGTGGGGTCGTCGCCATCGACCAGGAGCGCGGCGTGCCGGTATGGCGCGACGAGACGGTCACAGGTGTGACGGACCTGATGCTCTGGCGCGAACCTGCGCACGCGCCGCGTCCCGGCACGCCGGAGTACGTGCCTGGAGGGCCGCCGGTACCCCTGCGCGAGCTGCTCCTCGCTTCCAGCGGGAGCAGCGGACTCTGGGCGCTGGAGCCGGCCACCGGCAAGACCGTGTGGCGCGATCCGGTACCCGAGGGCGGAGTCACGGCGCCGGCGGCGCTGAGCGGCGCGTTGCTCGTGGGCACGACCCGCTACGGAGCCTTTCTGTTGTCGCCGCTGGACGGGCGCCCGATCGACGGCATCGACCTCGGGAGCGGCTTCTCTGAGACGCCGGCGACAATCGGCAACCGCGGCTTTCTGCTGACCAACGGCGGAACGCTGGTGGCGATTCAGGTCACGGGCCCGCGCTGAGGCGGTGCCGATGCGAGCGGATGTGGCATGATCTCCCTCTAAGGAGCATTATGTCGATTCGGCGGGTCGGCCGGCTGGGGCGGTCGGCTCAGATGTCCGCCAGGCTGACCCGGCGCGTCGAACGGCCCGGCATCGGCTGCCGCGTCCGTGAGAAGTGCGCGAAGACCTCGGCGAGCGTCGCCGCCTCGAGGAGCTTCGCCCGCGACGCCGGCTCGATCGCCGCCCGCGCGATCTGCGCGAGGATCCGAACTTCCTGGTCGTGCGCGCGCGGCGGCATCAGGAGTAGGAAGATCAGCTTCGCCGGCCGCTCGTCCGGCGCATTGAAGTCGATGCCATCGGCCGACGCGCCCAAGGCCAGCACGGGCCGCTCGAGGCCCGGCACGACGGCATGCGGAATCGCCACTTCGTCGCCGAGGCCCGTCGGCGCCACGGCCTCCCGGTCGCGTACCGCGCGCGCCGCTCGCGCTTCGAGTCCGCCGAGCGGACGTCCGAGCGCCTCGATGAGCTCTTCGATGGCTGCGCTCGCCGTCGTCGCTGCCAGGCGCCGCACCCAGGCTCCGCGCGTCAAGAGCACCGTCAGCGTCTCCTCGTCGACGCCGCGGAGCATCCACTTCATCGTCGGGCCGCTGATGAGCGACGTGAGGAGCGCCATCACGACGAGCGCGACGAAGAGCTGCTCCTTGAGCAGACCGGCCTCGAGCGCGAGCAGCGCGAGGATAATCTCCATCGCGCCCCGCGCGTTGAGCCCGAATCCGACCGCGGCCGCCGGGCGCCAGCGGAGGCCTCCCGCGCGCGAGCCGAGCGTACAGCCGATGATTTTTGCGCCGCTCGCGATGAGGAACACGAGGGCGCAAAGCCGCAGGTCGAACGACCGCACGAAGTCGGCTCGCAGGCCGAGCGAGGCGAAGAACACGGGGGCGAAGATGTTCGTCACGAAGTCGTGGACGATGACCTTCGTTCGCTCCTTCAGGTGCCGCGCGTCGCCGACGACGACGCCGACGACGAAGCCGCCGAAGACGGCGTGAATGCCCGCCCACTGCGTGAAACTCGCGCCGAAGAGCGCCAGGAGGACGATGAGCGACAGGACGCGGCGCGGCCCCGCGTGCAGGTCCGACTGCAACGCGACGATCATGCGACCGACGAGCGGCCGCCCGACGAGGAACGCGACCATCACGAAGCCGAGCGTCAGCGCCACCGCGCGCCCGATCGAGCGCGCGTCGACGGTCCCGCCTTGCATCGGGCCGAGAAGGACCGAGAACGCGAGCCATCCGACGAGGTCGTCGATCATGGCCGCCGCCATCACGAGCAGGCCGACGTCCGTCTTGAAGAGGCCGAGGTCGAGGAGCGTCTTGGCGATGACGGGCAACGCCGAAATCGACAGCGCGACGCCCATGAAGAGCGCGAAGAGCGCGCGGTGATCCGGGCGGACCAGGTCCGAATCCGGCAGGACCATGCCGAGCACGAAGCCCCCGGCCAGCGGCATCGCGATGCCCATGACGCTCGTCAGAAGCGCGCTCCGGCCGCGCTTCTGGACAATCCCGAGATTGACCTCGAGGCCTGCCACCACGAGGAGCAAAACGACGGCGACATTCGTGTAGCCGGCCAGCATGTGCGCGGCCGTCCCACCTGGAAAAAGCCAGTGCTGGGACCCAGGCGCCAGGCGCCCGAAGACGGTCGGCCCGAGGAGGATCCCGGACGCGAGCTCTCCGAATACCAGCGGGAACCCCAACCGACGGGCCAGCTCGCCCAGCACGCGCGCCGCGCTGAGGAGCACGGCAAGCGAGAGCAAAAAGACCAGGACGTCATGCTCTTGCATCCTGCAGAGGGTAGCCGCATAGGGGCCGAGTCGTCCCCACGGCCGGTACGCAGAGGGGCCCAGAACGGCGTATCGCCGGCCGCCCTTTTGGTTCACAGTCCGTTCACAAAGAAGCAACTGAACAGACGTAGGGCACGAGCAGTCTCCTGCTCGAGCCAAGGAGGTATCCTTCGTGCGCATCCTCTACGGGATTTTCGGGTACGGACGCGGTCATGCGACCCGAGCCCTGGCCGTCGTGCCCGAGTTACGGAGTCGCCATGACGTGACGATCGTGGCGGGCGGCGACGCGTACGACGCGGTTTCGCCGCATCATCCGGTCGTTCGCATCCCGACGCTCCGCTACGAGTACGGCAACCGCGGGCGGCGCTCTCTGTCGCGAACCCTGGGCGAGAACTTGCGCCTCGTCGGCGACATCGTGTTTTGCGGGCCTTCGATGGCCGCGCTCGAGCGCCTCGTGCGGGACGTGCGGCCCGACGTGATCATCTCGGACGCCGATCCCTGGACGCACACCCTTGGGGCGCGCCGCGGCGTGCCCCGCATCAGCTTCGACCACTTCGGTATTCTCGCCTATTGCCGTCCGCCCATCGCAGTGGCCGATCGGCTGCGGAGCATGCGCGACGTGCTCGCGTACCGCGGCCTCATGGGCCGGCCCGACCGGGTGATCGTCTCGAGCTTCTACGACGGGGGAGCGCGCGATCCGCACGTCCGCTTCGTCGGCACTCTGCTGCGCGAAGAAGTGCTGGGCGCCAAGCCCGTGCGGGGCGACTACCTGCTCGCGTACTTCAATCGCGGCGATCACCAGCTCTCGCCTCGCATCGAGAGCGCGATGCAGGCGCTCGGCGTGCCCGTCGTCGTGTATGGCACGACGCGCCGGGGGGACGACCGCAATCTCACGTTCCGGCCTCCGTCGAACCGACCGTTCATCGAAGATCTGGCGCGCTGCCGCGCGGTCTTCAGCACCGCCGGCAACCAGCTCGTCGGCGAAGCGATGTGGCTCGGAAAGCCGATGCTCGCCATGCCCGAGCACACAGTCGAGCAGCGCCTCAACGCCGCCGCCGTCGAGCGCATGGGGATCGGGATGCAAGTGCACCACGAGGCCGTGACGAGCGACACGTTCCGGCGCTTTCTGGCGAACGAAGTGCCCTTCCGCGAGGCGGCCACGCTCGGCGCGCGGGATGGGCGCGTCGAGGCGATTGCGGCGCTCGAAGGGTTCGCACGCGAACTCACGCTGCGTGGAGCGCGCGCGGCGTCGAGCGCATGGAGGTATGCGTGAACCGCCTCGTCGATCTCGCGGTCTCCGTCGCGAAGAACCGCGCGGGCCGCGTCCCGCACCCGTCATGGTGCACGTTCCTCGTCTCGTACCGATGCAATGCACGCTGCGGCATGTGCGACTCGTGGCGGATGAAGCCGGGGCACGAGCTCACCGCGAACGAGATCGGGGCGATGTTCCAAAAGCTCGGCCGGCTCGACGTCGTGCGCGTCACGGGCGGCGAGCCGTTCTTGCGCAAGGACATCGTCGACGTGGTCGACGCAATTCAAGACGCCTCGCGCCCGCTCGTGCTGCACGTTACGACGAACGGGTCGATGCCCGACGAGGTGGAAGCCTTTGCCGCGCGCTATCCGAAGCCGCGCCGGCTCTCGATCATGGTGTCGCTCGACGGCCACAAGGACGAACACGACCGAAGCCGCGGCGATGACGTCACCTACGAGACGGCCTTTGCCACGATCCGGCGCCTGACGGCCCTTCGCGATCGGCGCGGCGTCGACGTGAGCGTCAACTACACGGTGATCTCCCCGGAATCGGTTGCCGACACAGGCCGCGTGCGCGCCGAGCTCGCGGCGATGGGGGTCGAGATGAGCATCGTGCTCGCATACGCCGGCTCGGCGACGTACGTCATCAAGCTCCGGGGCAAGCGCGCCGAGGAGCTGATCATGCCGAAGGGGTACCCGCTCCACCCTGCCCTCGCCGGCGCCGACGTCGAGGGCCTCGTGACCGAGGAGATGCGCATCGCGAGCAAGCTTGCGAGCCGCACGCGGCGCATCGGCAAACAATATTACCTGCGCGGACTGCTCGCGCGCCTTCGCAACGAAGCGCATCCGGCGCCGCACCCGCGCTGCGTCGCCGTGCGGAGCCACATCCGCCTCTTGCCGGACGGATCGGTGCCGGTGTGCCAGTTCAACGGCGAGACCGTCGGCAATCTGCACACCCAGTCGCTGCACGAAGTCTGGCACAACCCGAAAGCCGACGACGCCCGCGCGTGGGTCGACCGGTGCACGGGTTGCTGGGCCGAATGCGAGGTCGTCCCGAGCGCGATCTACACGGGCGACTTCGTCGCAAACGGCTGGCGCGCGGCGTAGCTGCCCGTTAGGGCTGGTTGTCGCCGCTATCGGGCAACGCCGCGGTCACGAGCTCCGACGGGCGGTCGCTCGTCACGCACCAGAGCTGGTGCGAGGCGCGGGTGGCGCCCACGTACAGCGCGTGGCGCGCGGCCGGTGCCACGGGGTAACTCGCCGCGGACGTCTCGAGCAGGATCACTTCGTCGAATTCGAGGCCCTTCGTCTGCCGCACGTCGGTCACGTCGACCCCGGGCTCCCAGGAGAAATCCTGTTTGGCCACGCGGCGCACTCCGCTCACTTCCGCCCGCGCGAGGCCTTCGAAGTAGAGGTCCGCCTGCTGCGGGAACCGGGTGATGAGCGCGACGTTCGCGTCGGGCTCTTCGCGCGCGAGGTCCTTGAGGACCTCCGCGAGCCAGGCCACGGATTCGCCCGGCGACGCGAATCGAAAGAGCTCCACCGGCGGACCGTGGCGCGAAGTCTCCGGCACCTCGTCGTGCGCCAGAGGACCGAGAATCGTGCGAGCGAACTCGGTGATCTCCGCCGTCGATCGGTAGCTCACGCGGAGCGGCTCGATCTGTGTATGAGGGACGCCCAGATCGTCGAGCAGCGCATTCCAATCGAACTCTCCGCGGCCGTCGTTGTCGTCCAGCATGCGCTGCGCGATGTC
>Ga0210391_10005046_pt1 | contig 10895 bp, 11 predicted proteins | sample IncBWC12OmetaG_FD_160573 | JGI IMG/M metagenome (GOLD analysis project Ga0210391, IMG submission 160573) | Forest soil microbial communities from Barre Woods Harvard Forest LTER site, Petersham, Massachusetts, United States - Inc-BW-C-12-O ...
GGATGAGACATTGAAGTCGTGCAACTCGGCAATGGCATCACCGAATCGGATTTGGTGATCCACGACGCGCATCATCCGCGGCCTTTTTACGCGTTCATGCTTTCTCACATGGAGCAGCGTCCAGGCTTCCCAACGCCCATTGGTGTGCTTCGCGACTGGGACGATCTTCCGCGCTATGAAGACGTCATCAACCAGCAAATCAAAGACGTCATCGCAAAACGGGGACCCGGCGATCTCACGAGACTCTTGCGTGCAGGCGACACCTGGGAAGTGAAATAGTTCCTCATTTGACGGCCAACTAGCTCATCCGATTCGTGTAGGGGCGCAGTTCATTGCGCCCCACATTGGCAACCAACGATCCTCACGCTCGACTGGCTCACAATCCCTTGGCTCAACCCTCCTGGAAATAAACGAATGTGCCGCTGGTCGGGCAAACCTCTCATTTCGACTTCGTCCTCTTGCAAAGCTTCAGTCAGCGCAGGAATTTCTGCATCCAAGCCTCCGCAGCCCGCATCACACTTGCAGCCCAATAGACATATGATTGGGTGTCGGCATTCCCCCATATTCATTGCTAGGAGAAATATAAATGAGTACCAAAATTAACAAGCGCGAAGCTTCCTACAGCCAACTCGAAGAAGGAACGCGGCACGCCCGGCCGATTCAACACCAGCACGCTCCCGAAATCCAACCTTACGGAAAAATCGCCAAGCTACCCATCGCTCTCGACGAGAAAGTCTGCGCCGGCAGTACCGAGAACCTAAACCAGCTTCTCGCCGACACCATGACCCTTCGCGATATGTACAAAAAGCATCATTGGCAGGTTTCCGGCGCCACGTTTTATCAATTGCACTTGCTCTTCGACAAGCATCATGGCGAACAGGACGAGCTCGTGGATGAGATCGCCGAGCGCATTCAGGTCCTGGGCGGCGTCAGTCTGGCCATGGCGCCGGATATTGCCGAGACAACTCTAATTCCGAGGCCTCCCCGTGGCCGAGAAGAAGCGCCAGTACAGATCTCGCGCCTTCTTGAAGCTCACGAGCTCATTCTGAAAGAAGCTCGCACAATGGCCAAACAGGCTAGCGATGCTGGAGACGACGGAACCAACGATTTGCTCGTCTCAAATGTGATCCGTACAAACGAACTCCAAGTATGGTTCCTGGCCGAACATCTGGTAGATGTGCCTTTGGTTCGAGCCGATAAGGCCAAAGCAGCTTCTGCTTGAACCTGGCCATCGCGGGGCGATTGCGTTTCACAATCTAAAATAGGGGACGCGGATAAAGCGTTTTGGCGTATTCGTGCGTCTATCCAGATAAGTTCCGATCCATCCAGGGGAGACGATCGTGAAGTATTTACTTCTCGGAGTCCTCGCCACAATCGCAGTTATCGCGATCGGTGGCTTTGCGTATCTGCGCCTGGGTCTGGCGGAAGTGCGTGGCGATTTACCGCCCTCCAAATGGGAGAGTCTCCTGATGTCTTCAGCCGTTCACGCCTCGGTCCGCCGGGAAGCGCCGGAAATGCCGAACCCATTTGCTCCCACTGACGAAAATCTCGTCGCAGGTGGGAAGCTCTATATCGATGGATGCGCCGGCTGCCATGGCGTCCCAGGAAAAGCCAAGAATGATGGCGGCGACGTGCTGTTTCCACCTGTTTCCCAATTGCCGCTTGTGGGCACCGAATATACCGAAGCACAAATCTTTTGGGTCATCAAACACGGCATCCGCAGAACCGGCATGTTTGCCAACGGCAAGTGGAATACGGACAAAGAGATGTGGACGATAGCAGCGTACATCAAACGAATGCAATCTCTTCCGCCGCGCGTCCAGGAAGAGCTGTCTAAGCCAAAAAGTGCAGCTCCCAGCCAGTAGCTGCAAATGGTTCCTCTTAAAAAGCGAAAAAGGCGGGCGCCGCAACTTCCGGCTAACCCGCCTTTTTCATGCTCTTGTGCTCTCACTCTGGATTTCTAATCGTCTTCTCGAGTTGCCCGACTATGCTCCCGCAGCCTTCAAATCGTCCTTTGCTTGCTTTTCGGCGGTCTTCGTCTCCGTTTTGGCATCAGCGTCCGGCTTCATCGCGTGAATCGCTTTGCTCAAGGTAATCGCCTTGTCACCGGCAGGCCCCTTGCACGAAGACATATCGGCACTCGTTTGGACTCCCGTCAGATTGGACTTGAGGCAGCTGAAATCCAGTCCCACATTTTTGCTGGCGTGCAGCGCGGCCACGCATTCGTCGAGAGCCTTGAAGTTTTCGCAAGCGCTCTTGGCATCCGTGTTTGCCGGCAGAACTCCTTGAGCCTGCAAATTGGCAGTCAGCTTCTTGTCTTGTTCGTCTTTTGAGTCGAGCGTATCGCTGGCCGACTTTGGATCTTTCTTCACCCACTTGATGGGATTCAGCGAATGCGTGCCGCTCGAGCTGCTTGAGGATGCTGATCCTGCACCCGCACCCTGCGGTCCTTGCGCGGCGGCTTTGCCCGCACCAAAGGAGACACTTATCATCGCCATGGCAACAACCAAACCTAGCTCTTTCATTTGCCCTCCGATCAATCTCTCAGGCGGAACTTTCGAGACCCGAATAGGCCCCGATCATCAGTAGGCCACGCGGTTCTCTTGGTAGCGAGGAATTGGAGGGCGAGTACTCCCCCAATCGGTCACGTTGTCCTTTCGGACAGGGCCATCCGAGGAGTCGCGGTTCTCCGCAAGTACTCATCGTAAGCATTGGAGCGCATCTCCGACGAATCCGCATGTGTTGCCGGTTCTTTGTTAATTGCCAACATAAGGTTGGCGTTTCTCGCCGCGCCTCCCACCCCATCGGAGCAACCATTACTTGACCCCGTGGCGCAACAATAAGATTACCCCAGCCAGAGGAGAGCTCAGGCTTCGCAACCGTAAGAGAAGACCTAATGGAACTGTTCAAGCTTCAATCTATTGGATTTTGCTGAAGTTTCGTGACTTGTGCCTTCCATGCAGCGCAAAAGAATTTGAGCGAACTCAGGAGCGCATCCGCAAATAAATCCCGTAGAGACACATTCCTAATCCACCGAGAAAAACGACCGGCGACAGGTAAACTGTCACTATAGGATTAAGAGGATAAGGGAGCGTCAGCGCGCTATAGCCGCCGGCGAAATAATGAATCACAGCACCCAACAGCATGTAGATCAACCCGCGACGAACCTCGCGGCGGCCATCCCTGCCGGCGCGGGCGCTCAGCCGAACCTCAGAAACCTCTTCCCGGCAGTAAGGACAGCGATTCAGCCGCGCGGGCACTGGCTTTCCGCAGTAGGCGCACGGACGCGTAGCCGGCGCCTGCCCCTGAGAAGGATTCATACTAGCTCCAATCCTCCGTCAGCAATAGCGTAAGTAGGGTGTACCGCTCCGTCAAGCGAATCCGCTTCCGAAGGTTAACAAGAGGGCTTGCCCAACCGCTGAAAACAACATTCAGCTCTGAAACCGATTCGTTTGTGCTACATCTAATAAGCCAGCTGACGCGGCTCATTTAAAAATGGATGACATCTCTCAACTCGGAGCCTACGGCATTCTGGGCGACGTGGATCCCGTCCCACCGAGCCTTCTGACCGCTTACCCGGAGCAAGCCAAGACGCTGTCGCTTCTGTACGAGGTAAGCCGCGAGCTAACGTCCATCCTCGATCGCGAGCAACTGCTCTTCCGTGTCGCCCAGCGCGTCAAGCGTCTCGTCGACTACCATGCTTTTAGCGTATTGCTCTGGAACGACGCATCCCAGCTTCTCGAGAGCGTCTTCACCTTTCGCTATGAAGATCCGCGTCCCGTGCGCCTCCGCATGGCGCTCAACGAAGGCATCACTGGCACAGCCGCCGCCGAACGCCGCAGTGTCCGCGTAAATGACGTCGAGAATGACCCCCGCCACGTCACCTGCGAGCTCGGCTTGGATACCGGCTCCGAGCTGGTGATTCCGCTGCTTCTACAGGACCGGCTGATTGGCGTGCTCGATCTCGAAACTACAGAGAAGAACGCCTTCACCGAGCAGCACGAGCGCATGCTGGCGACGCTGGGCTCGTACATTGCCGTCGCGCTTGAAAACGCGCGCCTCTACGAAGAGGCGCGCGAGACTCAGGTCCGCCTGCAGGACGACCTCAATACCGCCCGCGAGATTCAGCGCCAGCTACTTCCTCACGGTGCCCGTGGCATACCTGGTCTTGATCTCGCCGCCGCCTATGTTCCCGCGCGAGAGTTGGGCGGCGACTTCTACGATTTTCTCCCCTATGGCCAAGGCAAACTGGCCATGGCTCTCGGAGATGTCTCAGGCAAAGGAACGGCTGCGGCGCTTTACGGGTCGCTCGCGATCGGGACGCTGCGGGAGCTTGTGGTCAGCAGCACGTGCAATCCCGCGAGCATGCTGCAGATGCTAAATCGCCGGATGCATGGCGCGCGCCTCGATTCGCGGTTCATCGCCATGCTCTTCGCTGTCTATGACGCAGCGGCGCACAAACTGACACTCTCCAATGCGGGCGGGCCCTATCCGTTGCTGATACGCGACGGAAGCACGCGAGAAATTCGCTTGGAAGGCGTCCCGCTAGGCCTCTTTCCCGATAGCGAATACGAGGAGACGACGATCGATCTTCAGGCCGGCGATATCGTTCTATTTGCTTCGGACGGGATTCTGGAATCTGAAAATGCTCGCGAAGAAGAGTTCGGCTCAAAACGCCTGCATGCGTTGTTGGCGAGTGCGGGGCCTGCGGTTTCGGCCAATGAGCTTTCGGAAAAAATAATCGCAGCCACCGACGATCACAGCGGCCCGGGCACGAGCCCGCACGATGACCGCACGCTCTTGGTGCTCCGCGTCACGAGCGAAGCTACTGCCGATTACTCGAAACTTCCCGTCATTTATTGAAGACTGAGTGCAGAAAGATTGGGTGGAGAGTTTTTAATGCCCAGCGACGCTGGGGATGCTCGCCTGCAATAGCCCGGGGTTCTTCAAAAGCGGCAGCCACCTCTCCCGAACGTCGGCGAACTCCGGAAGATCCTTTTTTCCGACGGGATCAGAAGGTGGCAAGCCAAGCTTTTCGAAATTCTTGTATTGCCCCTTTTGCAGAATACGAAAATCCAGATGCGGTCCAGTGGCAAGGCCCGTGCTACCGACCAAGCCAATTGTTTTCCCGATTTCAACGTGCTCGCCCGCGCGCACATACATGCGCGACAAATGCAGATACATCGTTTCGTAGCCGTTCGTATGGGCGATGTGCACCATGTTCCCTTCGCCGCCCTTTAGTCCCGCAAACAAAACTCGGCCGCTGCCAATCGCCTGCACCGGCGTGCCAGTTGGCGCGCCATAATCCGTTCCCATATGGGGGCGAACGGTTTTCAGAATCGGATGGTAACGCGCAGCGCTGAAATGCGAAGTGACCGGAGCGGAAAATTTGAGTGGCGACCTCAGAAATGCCTTTTGCAGCGACTTCCCGTCGGCATTGTAGTAGGCGGGGTGGCCGAATTCGTCATGGAAAAGTAGTGCCTGGTATTTTTTGCCACCATTGTCGTACTCGGCGGCAAAAATCTTTCCATACCCCGCCGTCTTGCCGTTGGCGTACTTCTTTTTCTCGAGCAATACGCGGAACGTATCGCCCTTGCGCGGGTCCGTATAGAAATCCAGATCGTACCCAAAGATTTGCGCGAGGCGCATCGCGATTTCCGGAGATTCACCTGCCTTCTCAATGGCGTTGAAAAGAGAATCATCGAGCTGCCCGGAAACCGCCGTGACTTCTATCTTGGAAGGAATTTCCTTTACTTCAGCGGTGAAACCGGAATCCGCAGGAACAATTTTGAGCATGCGGTCTGGATCGATCTTGTAATCGATCTCGCGCAAGTCGCCCTCCACAGACCGTCCCACGGTAATCGTATTTCCGGCACGCACCTGCCGCAGGTTAAACGCACGCTGCGCCGCCGAAGAAGCGTTGGCAGCATCCTCATGGCTCAAACCAAACTTTTCGAGGGCGGAAGTAAAATTGTCGCGAGCGAGAACTCGCTTTTCGGTTGGCAAAATGAGTTGTGCGCGTATTGCTGCAGCTTCTTCCTGCGCAAGTTTCACTTGACGCTCAAATTCAGCCAGTGCGGCCAAGCGCAGGCGAAATACATACGTCAGCGCTCCTGCGCCGAAACACAGCACGATAACCAGCACAATCGCGAAGCGACGATTCACTCTTTCTCCCCGCCACTCGCTAATCTTGCCAACTTGCCATGCTCCTGAAAGCGCCAAACAAAAAGTACACTCATATGCAATACTCTGGAGATTACCACGAACACTTTTGTATCAAACCACGATTACAGTCAAACATGAACTCAATGCTCTGCGTCCAATCACGTAACCTTTCAGGCTGTCCAACCTCTTGATGAATTGATGAAATTCAACTCGTTCTCAAGTAGGATGCAGCCATGACTCCAAACGCCTTATCCCGCCGCTCTTTTCTAGTGATGTCGGCGATGCTCCCGTTAGCTTTTCGCACTCAGGGAGCGGCACCGATTCCCGTTGGCCTCGAACTCTACTCAGTGCGGAACGCCCTAAAGGACGATCTTGCTGGCACGGTGACCGCTGTTGCCAAAATGGGCTATCAGTGCGTCGAGTTTTACGCTCCTTACTTTGACTGGACGGAGAGCCAAACCAAGGATGTGCGAAAGCTGCTGGATGACCTCGGCATTCGTTGCTACTCCACTCACAACGACAGTTCGTATCTGGGCCCCGAAAAGATTTCGCAGGTGCGCGACAGAAACCTGATTCTGGGTTGCAAATATGTAGTGATGGCCAGTTCGCACGAAAAACCAGGGCTGGACGGCTGGAAAAATGTTGCGGACTCACTGAACTCTGCCGCGGAAAAATTGGCGCCATCAGGCCTGAAGGTTGGCTACCACAACCATCAAACGGAATTCACTCCCATCGACGGCACTCGCCCCATCGAAATCATCGCGAAGAATACCAAGCCCTCGGTCATGTTGCAGCTCGACGTTGGCACTTGTATCGAAGCCGGCTCCGACCCTGTGGCATGGATTCACGCGAATCCTGGCCGCATTCGATCGCTTCACCTCAAAGAATGGTCGCCCGAAGCCGGAAAAGGTTATATGGTTTTGTTCGGTGAAGGCGTTGCGAAATGGAAGGCCATTTTCGAAGCGGCGGAAAGCGTTGGGGGAGTTGAGTACTACCTCATCGAACAGGAAGGCAGCAGGTACTCGGAACTCGACACAGCAAAAAAGTGCCTGGAAACGTTCCGTGCCACCTACCACTCATAATTCGCAGACAGTGTTTTTCGTTTATTTGCCGGAGACGAGCGCGTTAACAGGCGTAGCCCGAGCCGTGGACTCGACGAAATAATTCTGCTCGCGCAGCTTGCGATAAATGCGTCCCGCAACGACAGCAGCCATGGGTCCCTTAACGGTGCGTGTGTTTCCGCGAAGCAGAACGGCCAGCGCGATTTTCGGATGGGCTTCATCAGCGTAAGTCACAAACCACCCGATGTGCGACGGCGTAGTGTGGTCATCGCAAGTGCCCGTCTTGCCGAGCGGTGTTTCATCTCCGCCGTGGTCGAAGCTGGACTTGCCCGTGCCGTAGAGAACAGCGGCCAGCATGCCTTCGCGAATTTCAGGGAGAATCGAGCCGATATTCAAGTCGCGTTTAATGCGCGGCGCGAAATTTTGCACGTCTTCTGTCGTGCGCGGGTACTGCAGATAGTAGAGCGTGCCGCCATTCGCAAAAGCCGCGGCCAGCGCGGCAAGTTGCAACGGAGTGATCTGAATTCCTTCGCCGTAACTGGACATCCGCGCAACGCCACCAAGCGCGGGCGGCGCGCTGGGGAATGCACCAGGATGTTCTTCCGGCAGGTTGTAGCCGGCGAGCTCGCCGAGACCCAGAAGGCGCGCGTACTTCGAAACCGTATCAAACCCCATGCGCAGTCCCAGCTGTTCAAAAAACACGTTATTCGAGTGCGCCATCGCATCGGTCAAATTCATGTACTTGCGGTAGCTCACCTTCAACATGGTGTCGCGCGTGATGACGTTTTCTTCGAGCGCGGCGAGGGCGATGGTCGGCTTGATCGTTGAGCACGGAATGTAGCCATCACCAAAAGCAATCTTTTGATTTACAACAGTAAGGATGCGTCCAGTGTTGGGATCGACGGCCACTACAGATCCGTTGTACCGCCCTAGCGCTTCGACGACTGCCGCGCGAACGATCGGGTCATCGAAAGTTGTAACGTCTGCGCTGGTGGAATCGGCAAAAGTAGGAACGCCGCGATAGCGCGCGGCATATTTGCGCGAGGCCGCCGTGGATGTTGCTCCGCCTGGCGCAGCGGGAACTGGCACGGCAAAGAGCACCGTGACCAAAATTGCGAGAATTGATTTTGCTGCTTTCTTCACTAAACCGCCTTTAGTCCGCGACTTCCCCCCGAAAATACCTAGGGGCGAATACTTACCTCATCCTGTACTTACGGTCAACCTGCATTCATCGACCGTTTTCTAATTCATTAGATCAGAGGAGCACCGTGCCGCCCGAACACCTGCTGATACTGCACACAAATCGCCAAATCAGAAGCCTACTCATTTGATGCGACTTAAGAGCCTTGCGTAGTGCCCATCTTGTTCCGTGGAGAGACATCATCTCTCACGTTGAGACACAGTTTAGGCGCATGGAGGGATAGTACGCAATAGCTCAAGCGCACCAGTACGTTTGTATGTGCTTTGTTATCAATGACTGACCCTCGGGACAGGAGCACAAATTTAGCTGACCTTGCGTCCGGCAAGGATCGCCGTGCGGGCATGGAAGAAAAGTCGCCCCGTCGCATCTTGAAACGGACGCGTACCGCTTAAGTCGTGCAGGTGGTCTTCCTCCAGAAGTCGGCGAACTTCGGTCGCGCGCTCTGGAGTAGCCTTTGTCGTCGCCAGCCAGCGCTCAACTTCGGGAGTTAAATCATCGGCGGTGGTCATGGCATCCGTTTCTAGCCCGGCATCGCGAAAAAGTTGCAGCAATTCGCTGAGAGCTAGCGTGCGGACATGCGAAGGATCGCGCAGAATTTCCCAGCGGTCTTGGTACGCGGCGCGTTCCGGGTGTTCGCTGGCGTAAATGTCTTCGACCACGACCATGCCGCCCAGACGGCAAACACGCGCCATTTCTCGCAGGACTTGCAGTGGGGTCAGGAGATGGTGCAGGGCGAGCCTGCAAACAACCACATCAAATACACCATTTTCGAAGGGGAGGCTTTGCGCATCGGCCACGCGAAAAGAAACATTGGTTACGCCGCGCTCTTGGGTGCGCTGCTTACCGATCGCCAGCATGGCTTCCGTCAAGTCAACGCCGATGACTTCTCGCGCGGCACCAGCAAAGGCTTCTGCGATGTAGCCGGGCCCTGTCGCGATATCCAACACACGCTCATCGCCTTTGAGCCGGGCTGCGGCTACCAGGCGCCGAATGCGCTCCTCGTCCGTGACCCATGGATTAGCGGCAAAAGCCTGGGCCTGCGTTGTGAACGATTCGCGGATGACGTCGTTGTGTTGCATCAGGCAAAAATCTTAGCACACGGCTCGCAGTGAATACCTTGTCCCACGGCAAAGCAGCATAGACAATGCCCGACAACGCTTCAATCCCCACAATTCGCCTCAATAAAAAATGTAGGGGCACGATTTTATCGTGCCCCACGATTGAACAGCGCAATTCGAGCCGAATTACGTGTCACTGTTAGCGTGTCGGACGGGCTTTGCTGGCGTCAGTTGCGCCAGACGTAGCGGCGGCAGCGGCCGCTTTGATGGGAGGTTTGTCGCCGTGCGCAGGAGCGTGGCCGTTGGGCCCTGGCGCAGCAGCGGCGTTGGTACCCCCCGGAATGGCGATCTCGAGCTTCTTGCGCAGAGCATTTTCCAGCTTGTCGCGGATGTCCCTATTTTCCTTTAGGAACGTACGCGCGTTTTCGCGACCTTGGCCCATGCGCTCACCGCCGTAGCTGAGCCACGTGCCGCTCTTCTCGACGATACCCTTATCCACGCCGAGATCGATCAAATCGCCTTCGCGCGAAATGCCTTCGCCATAGACAATGTCGAACTCCGCTTCGCGAAATGGCGCTGCGACTTTATTCTTCACGACTTTGGCGCGTGTGCGCGAGCCCACGACTACGTCGCCTTCCTTGATCGCCTGAATCCTTCGAATATCGATGCGCATCGACGCGTAAAACTTCAGCGCACGCCCGCCCGTAGTAGTTTCCGGATTGCCAAACATCACGCCAATCTTCTCGCGGATCTGGTTGATGAAAATCAGGCAGGTCTTCGACTTCGACACAATCGCCGTCAGCTTCCGCAGCGCCTGCGACATCAAACGCGCCTGCAAACCCATCTGCGGATCGCCCATGTCTCCTTCAAGCTCGGCCTTCGGCACAAGTGCCGCAACCGAATCAACGACAACGATGTCCACGCCGCCGGAACGAATCAGCGTCTCGGCAATCTCCAAAGCTTGCTCGCCGTTATCCGGCTGCGAGACCAAAAGATTGTCCACATCCACGCCCAGCTTCCGCGCATAGACGGGGTCAAGCGCATGCTCCGCGTCGATAAACGCCGCTTGTCCGCCCAACTTCTGCGCCTCTGCAATCACGTGCAACGTCATCGTCGTCTTACCGCCCGATTCCGGCCCGTAAATCTCAATTACGCGCCCGCGCGGAAAGCCGCCGACGCCCAGCGCCGCATCAATCGACAGACATCCGCTGGGAATTACACTCACAGGCACCAGAACGTCTCTGCTGCCCAAACGCATAATCGCGCCCTTGCCATGATCCTTTTCAATCTGCGATATCGCCGCTGCCAGCAATTTTTCTTTTTCTTCTGTCATTTCACACCTCGGTAGAGAAAATTAGGAATTTCGTAGGGGCACGGCATGCCGTGCCTGTCCTAGCCCAACACGAAACC
>Ga0210391_10005047_pt1 | contig 10894 bp, 9 predicted proteins | sample IncBWC12OmetaG_FD_160573 | JGI IMG/M metagenome (GOLD analysis project Ga0210391, IMG submission 160573) | Forest soil microbial communities from Barre Woods Harvard Forest LTER site, Petersham, Massachusetts, United States - Inc-BW-C-12-O ...
GAATTCGCCGAGCTGGCGATTGGTCGTGATGCCAATAAGCTGGGCATTCCCGACAGAGTAGCCGCTCCAGATTGCGAATTCGTTGCCGGGAGGATATTGCGGTGGTGCCGGCGGTTGCGATGACGCTTGCGGTTGCGTTTGCTGGACGTCTTGAGAGCGCGCGGCGGATGACGCGACGAGCAATGCCAGGATTACGAGTTCATAACGGAACAGTCGCAGGCGAGCGATGGATGATCGGGATTTGCGCACCGGTTTCTATTCTATTCGGCAACATCGAAAAAAGATATTAGCCGATATCTCGCAAGTTTCCACAGCTTCGCCGGCTTTGCCGGTCTGTCCGGCTGGCGATCCGTTCGACGGCTTCGGAAGCCAGAGAATCAGCATCAGGATTTCTTCGATACTTTGGCGGCGCGCGACCGCGTTTTTGGCGATGGAACCTGCGCCACAGGAGTTTCTTCAAGGACCGTCGTCGCCGCTGCCGCAGGTGCCGCGGAAGTTGGAACTGGAACGTCCGCCGCAGGTGGAGAAAAAATCGCGCCCAGGTCGCGCTGTTTCAGTGCGCGGACGCGATCGCGAATGCCCGCAGCGCGTTCGAATTCGAAATTCTTTGCAGCATCGCGCATTTGCTTTTCGAGTTGCGCGATGGCCTGCACCATCTGCGCCTCGCTGGTGATTTCACCGATCACAGGCTCGTCAGCGGGCACGGTCAAATAATCGGCCTCGATAATGCGCGCCAGCTGCATATCCACGGACTTGATGATGGACATTGGCGTGATGTTGTGGTCCCGGTTATAGGTTTCCTGAATGGCGCGCCGGCGGCTGGTTTCGCCGATGGCCTGGCGCATAGAATCAGTCATGCGGTCCGCGTACAAAATGGCGCGGCCTTCCACATGACGAGCGCAGCGGCCCATCGTCTGAATCAAAGATGTAGCGCTGCGCAGGTAGCCTTCCTTATCCGCATCCAGAATCGCAACGAGCGAGACCTCCGGCAAGTCCAGCCCTTCGCGGAGCAGGTTGATGCCGATCAGCACGTCAAATTCGCCGCGGCGCAGATCGCGCAGGATGCGCACGCGCTCCAACGTATCAATTTCAGAGTGCAGATAACGCACGCGTATGCCCACTTCCGCAAAATATTCCGCCAGGTCTTCGGCCATGCGCTTGGTGAGCGTTGTGACCAGAATGCGCTCGTTCCGCGCGGTGCGCTGGCGGATTTGCTCCAGCAGATCGTCCACTTGTCCTTTCACCGGACGAACTTCCACTTCGGGATCCACCAGCCCGGTAGGGCGAATCACCTGCTCGACCACCACCCCGCCGGTTTTGGTCAGCTCATAAGGCCCGGGCGTCGCAGAAACGTACACCACCTGATTGGTGCGATGCTCGAATTCCTCAAAAGTGAGCGGACGATTATCCAGCGCCGACGGCATGCGAAAGCCGTAATTCACCAGCGTCTGTTTGCGCGAACGGTCACCGTGATACATGGCGTGCAGCTGCGGCACAGTCTGGTGCGATTCGTCCACCACCAGCAAATAATCCGACGGCACGTAATCCAGCAGCGTCGGCGGCGCCTCTCCCGGCAAACGTCCGGAAAGATGGCGCGAATAATTTTCGATGCCGTGGCAATAGCCGATGGTGCGCATCATTTCGATGTCGAAATTGGTGCGTTGCACGATGCGCTGCGATTCCACAATTTTTCCCTGCCGGCTCAGCTCGCCTTTCCACCATTCCATTTCCTCGTAGATGCTCTGAATGGCGCGCTCGCGTTGTTCAGCCGGCAGCACGTAGTGCGTCTTCGGATAAATCGGCTGGCGGGTGATGTCACCTTCGCGCGTCAGCCGGATTTCACCAGTGAGCGGGTCAATTTTTCGGATGGCTTCGATCTGCGTGCCCCACAGCTCGATGCGGACTGCAAGATCGTCATACGGCGGATAAATTTCGATGATGTCTCCGCGCACGCGGAAAGTGCCACGACGCAGATCTTCGCTGCGCTCGTACTGAATTTCGACGAGCTTGCGCAAAATCGTCTCGCGATTGATGGACATGCCCTTTTCGAGCAGCAGCATCATGCCGTAATACGCTTCGGGCGAGCCGAGGCCGTAGATGCAGGAGACCGAGGCGACGATGATCACGTCACGGCGCTCGAAGAGCGAGCGCGTGGCGCTCATGCGCAGCTTGTCCAGCTCATCGTTAATCGTGGACTCTTTTTCGATGTACGTATCGCTGGCCGGAACATAAGCCTCAGGCTGGTAATAATCGTAGTAGCTGACGAAATATTCGACCGCGTTATCGGGGAAAAACGACTTAAATTCGTGGAACAGTTGCGCCGCCAGCGTTTTGTTGTGCGCCAGCACGATTGTCGGCCGGTTAATCTCCTCGATCACCTTCGCCATCGTAAAGGTTTTGCCCGAGCCGGTGACGCCCAGCAGCACTTGGTGGCGGTCTCCGGCGGATAGCCCTGAAAGCAGCTGCGAAATGGCTTGCGGTTGGTCGCCCCGGGGTTCGTAGTCACTGGCTAGCTTGAAATTCATGCAGAAGTCCTCAGCGCGCAAAACGCGCCATGCTGAAAACTTTGATTATAACAAATTTGCAAGCAGCGTGCTGGGGCGGCCGACCGTAGGAGCTACTTTGGCGCTGCCTTTTTCTCGGATTCCAAAATGGAGCTGCAAACTACCACGCATGCATTGCAGATATAGGCCTGGATAGGACCATTGGAGGGACTCGCTATCAGTTTCTCGACTTCGTCGCTGCTCCGGTTGCAGAACGAGCACTTCAGGGCCTCGTTCATACTGCGAAGCTTGAATCTCTTAAACACGGCAAGATTCTATCACTAATACCACACGTTGAAACTTGCCTACCATTCGGCCGAGTGCTGGAACCGCTAAGCCAAAAAGCCGGCAAGACGCTCGCGCTACAAAAACCTAGCCGGCACTCAGCACTCTACCAAGTTCAGACTATTGGGGAACGTTCACTTCGGTTCGTGCTGGTCAGCGGCGCGTGGTTTTGTAACTGAAAAGTCTTTGACATTCCGCGCGCAGGAAGCCGCCGAATACGGGAATTCGGTGATTGCCCTTGCGAAAAACGAACTCACAGGAGATCAGGCACGCTCGCCACTTATAATCATCCGTGCCGCACTTGCGGCCGTACGCCGCGATGTCTTCCTGCGAAACACCGTAGACGACCGCGCCAATTCGGGACCACACGCAAGCCCCGGCGCACATCGCGCAAGGCTCGTGCGTCGAGTACAAGACGAAGTCGGGCAAGTAGCGGCCATACCCGCTGCACACGTATTTCAGCGTTTCCAGCTCCACGTGCTTGATGCTGGAGCCGGAAGTTTTCACGCGATTGCCCGCGCTGGCAATCACCACTTCGCGCTTCCCCACTAGACGCGTGATCACCGCGCCAATGGGATAGTCGCCGCGGTCGCCCGCCAGCTTGGCCTCCGAAATGGCCAGCTCCATGAATTTCTTCTTCGGTTTGTAGGAAGCAGGGATCATGCAGATTGATTATAACTGTTTGGAGCGTGTGTTTCTCGGTAGGCGAGCAATCGTGCGTCAAGCGAGGCGTGCGACCGAAACCTTTTCAGACGAGCGCGGAGGTCAGCCGTCTAGCCTGACGGTAAACACCGTAGAACAAGATACAACTGATGATCCCCCACGCAAAGGCGCTGTACGTATAAAAGCCGTCGGACGAATGAAGTGCGGCCATCACCTCAAGGCCGAAACTCACGGACGCAAAAGCGAACGCCACGCAATATCCCATCAATTGGCGTGCGCTGGGCTTCGCGGTGTCGCTCGTCGTATATTTTGCGGTCAGCAGGCGCTGCACTGCCCGCCAAGTCCAGTACAGCCCAAAGATAACGAATGCTCCCGAACATACTGCGCCGCCGAGAAACGCGCCACCGAGTCGTTTTATAATTCCAGCAAGGCATATGCCAAATATGAACGCCGCAAGCGCGGCGTAAAACGCATCGGCCATCACCTTACCGATTTTCTCGTTCACCGATTCTGTGTATGCCGCCTGCATTATGGCGATATGGTACATCCTGCACGGCGAAAATGACAATCTCGCGCTTATCTTCTACGTGCCGGAAATTTATTTAGGTTTGGGCGACGGCGCCGCGCGGCGTCAACAACGCGAGCACGATGGCTACGATGGCCAGCGCAGGAATGTCGCCCAGCAGGTGGCCGTGCTCTGCAGGGGCTTGGAGCGCCTGCACAGTCATAATTCCGGCATGAACCAGGCTCGACCAAACGGTGAACCAGATCAGGCTGCGATTCTGGAGCGGATTTCGCGAAGCGAGGAGCAGAAATATTCCCAGCGTCGCGTACACACCCAGGATCATCTGTTCGTACTCCGGTTGATTGGGTTGCCAGCGCCAGCCGGACGGCCACCAGGCCATCATCAGCGGATAAACGCCCAAAATAAAAATCAGCCCAACAAGAATCAACGCTATGCGCAAATAACGCAGCCGTGCGGCATCGCTCACAAGTCACCTCTTCCGATTTTTCCTGGTAGGACAACAGAACTGGGCGAGATGCTAGCCGTTGCGCCGCGCCGTGTCAACTAATCGTCATCCGCAAAAGCAATCTTTCGGGCGTCAGGGCGCGCCGGCGGCGTCGGGTACCAACGTGATTTCGGATTGCGTTTCCACCTGGCCGGCGTAGTGAATTTTCGAGCCGGAAATCGCGCTGACGATTTCGAAGTCCATTTTTTGCGTGCTGGTTTGCGTGGAGCGCAGCAGCATGCCGGTCTGCAGCGAAATGGTGTCGAGCCTTTCGCCTTTGCCAGTCCACGTGCCGGACGTGCGCAGCCCGTTGTGGCGATAATCTTCCGGCGTGGCGTCGGCATTCTCGGAGCCACGGCGCAGGATATCGAAGCTGGTGAGAATCACGCCGCAGAGCGGACCCGACGAAGCGGCGGCATGCTTAACGGGAGCGGTGGGAGTTCCGGTTGAAGTTCCGGCGGTTGCCTCGTCTGGATTCTGCGCGGCCGATCTTGACTGGCCCGGCAGCTCGCAAGCCTCATCGCGCAGATAACTGGACGACGTGCGCCACAGCAAATTCCCGAGCGGCGTATTTTCCAGCGGCCGCTCGGCTGACCACTTCTGACCGATGGCGATTCCCTCCGGAGGCAAATTCGCGCTCGGAGAAAATCCAGTGATCCAGTCGCGCATCGCGGCGGCCGTGGAAGGATTGGAAACGGCCTCATCCAGCCCGGTGATGTGCGAAATCTTTCCGTCAGCTTCGATTGTAAATTCCACTGAACGTCCCTGCAGGTTATTGTATTGCGCGTCCAGAGCCGCGGCGGCGGGATCGTAGGCGTCGGTTTGCGTGGCAGCGGTGGCTTTTTCGTAAGTGGCGCGCAGGCGTGCGGCGCCAGTCGTGCCATTTGCGGCGGGCTGCACGCCGACGACGTCGAGCCGGACCTCCAGGTCTGCAACTTGCTTCAGCTGCTTCGCGGCTTCGGGATTTGCGATCGGAGTGGTCGTGGTTCCGGTCGTGAGTGTCTGCGATTCAATGTGGTAGCGGAACGATTCGCCCATCGTGAAACTGGGGGTCAGGTGAATCCGTTGCGAGGCGGCTCCCAGCAAAGGCAGAAGCAGCGCGAACGCCGCCAGCATTGCCAGGCAATATGCGACCGCCTGCTTTTGCCGCGGAATCAATCCCGCTGCTCCGTGGTTTCTTGCTCGCCAGAGTGGGACGCGGATGGGTTGACCGGCTCAATCGTCGGCGCGCTGAGAGGTCCGGTTAGTTCGAAGAGTTGCGCTGCGGGGCGCGCAGTGCCGATGGCACCGCCAGCAGGAAGCACGCGCAGCTGCAAGTGCAGGCTGCGGGAGAAATCCACGGAGCCGGACGCGGCAATATCCTGCGACGTGCCGGTGAAACGCAAGCGCTGGAAAATTATTTTTCCATTGCCGCATGCGAATGCAGCGCTGGCCGAGGGGAACGAGCTGCCGCCGGGGCGCGTCTCCGCTGCGAGCATTGATTCCAGCAGATTGATGTTTTGCAGCTTGGCATCGGTGATGCGCGCATTGCCGCGACATTCCAGCGACGAAACCAGATCGGCGCGGGTGCCGCCGCCGGAATCGAGCGCGAATTCGCCGGAAGCAGAGCCGGAAAATAAATCGGCGAGCGTGGGGAAAGCAGCAGTAAGCGCAGCGAGATCGACGCCAGAATAATCGAGATTCAGCCGGTATGCCGGCGCCGCGGTCAGTTGCGCGTCGAGTGAGCCTTGCAGCGCGCCGCCAAAGAATTCCGCCTTGGCGCTGGATACCTCGAGGTGGCGGCCACCAATTCTCACGTCGCCCTGCAAATGACGCAGAGCCACAGGCGCTAGCGAGAATTGCTCTATATTGATGCGCCCTTCGGCGCGAAGATTCTCCGGCACGGCATTCGCCGGCGAACTGGAATTCAGGAACGGCAACATGCGGTCTAGAAAACTTTGGCGCCACCGCGGATTGAGCCAGCGATCCAGGTCCGCAGCCGAAAGCGCGTCCGTGGATAGCGCGAACTGCCAACCGGTGGCGAGATCGCGGCGATCGAACGTGCCCGTCCAGCGCGAGCCGAAGGCCTCGGCGGACGTCAGCGCAATATGGCGCAGCCCCGGTTTCAATTCCGCGCGCGCCCTGATCTGTTTCACCGGCTGATTCAGGAATGGCGTCAGCAGCGAGGCGCCCGCGGGTTCCCCGCCCCACTCGATGCTGCCTACAGGCTGCGCTTCCCACGGAAATCGCGCGCCCTGCCAGCGCAAATCGCAACGCACCGGACCGGCGAGGTCCCAGCCACGCGAAATATTCCATCCCAGCGCGCCGGCGGTAGCCACCAGATCGCGCACTTGCGCGAGGCTGCCAGATAAATGATAGACGGGAAATTCGCGTTGGCCGGCGCCGGCGATTGCTTCCGCGCGAATTGCGCCATCCGTTGAGCCGTATGAAATGGTTGCAGGCAGCAGCGAAAACATTTCGTGGTCGTAACGAAACAGCGTCTGGCTGAGATGCGCGGGAACACGCAAACGCGCGGTGGCAAGATCGGCTCCGGCGATGGCGCCAACAGCAGACGTCAAGCGCGGCGGCCACGCGGAAAATCCCGCACGGACGCTGGCGAAACCGCGCAATGAGACGTCTGGCGCGACGTCTGAATGAAACGCGCGGATCCAGGCGAGCACATCGTTGAGATCCAGCTGCGATTGCGTGATTTCGAATTGCGCGGGTGAGGCCGCCACGTTCGCGCTCTGCGCCGCGAATTGCGGTTCAGCCGCCGACGGCCACGCAAAGTGCGCGTCCGCGCGCGCGAAGGAATGTGGAGCCTGGATGGTAGCTTCGGTGATGTCCAGGCCCGACGCGAGCGGATACAGAATCATTTTTGCGTTGACGATCAGCGCGGGATTATCCGGGCGCGCCGCGAAATCCCAGCGATGCAGGCGACGGAGATCGGCGCGGCCCTGCAGCGCCCAATTATCGCCCTGGGTTTCCGCATGAACTACCAAGCCCAAATCTCCACGCACGCCGAAATCGTAACCGTGCGCGAGATGCAGCAAATCGGAGAGTGATGCATCGTCCCACGCCAAATCAAGAACCGCGGGACGCAGGCGCGAAGAAGTGCCGCCGACGTGCCCCGAAACACGAATCGTGCCGGCCTGTTGCTGCAAGACCGCAGCGCGCGTCGGAACCGCTTCCAGGTTCAAGGTCCACCGGCCGGAGCGGTCCGGTTCCATGTAGCCGTTGACGTTGGTCAGCGCAAACGGAAGTTTTTCGTCGCCGCGCTTGAAATTGATGCGGCCGGAAGCTACGTCAATCCGTCCGAAGCGCACCGCAGCACCCGGCAAAGACGAAGACGGCGCGCCGCCCACCGATTTCGGCAGCCACTCCGCGACGTTCCAGTCGCCTCCAGAATTGCGCACCAGATTGAGGCTGGGGCTTTCCAGCGCGATCGCGCCCAACTCCACGTGTCCGCGGAAAAAACTCTGCCAGCGCAGCCGCACCGTCAGCGAATCCGCGCGCAGAAAATATTCGTGGCCGAAGCGTGGGTCTTCGCCGAACGTGACGGCGTGCGCTTGAAGCGTTGGGCCGCCCCACAGAGAAAAATCGTAGCTGCCCACTTCGACGCTGCGACCGAAGACGGTTTCCAGGCGCGCCGTCAACCGACGTTGCAAGCGCGTGTGACGGATCAGCAGCGACACGCCCAGATCAGCGAGCCACAGAAAAATCAGCAGACACACGAGCGATTTCGCCCAACGAGACCAGGCGCGCCGCCGCGGCCGCGCTGTATGCAGCGGCGGAGTGTGCAGTTCAAGTTCTGAGAGTGTTTGCGACATGACTAACGACGGCGCGCGGCCATCGTATTAATGAACTTCGCGCAGCATGCGATTCCAGCGGGTCTGCGCGCGCAGGTGCAACAGCGTCTGGCCCATGCCGCTCAGCGCGCTGGAAACTCCGCGCGAGCGATAATCGTCGGACGTGGCGCGCACCGACCAGTAAATCATCATCGGCTTGCCCATGATCGAATCACGATCAACGAAACCCCAGTAGCGGCTGTCCGCGCTGCGATCGCGATTATCTCCCATGGCGAAATAATGATTGGGAGGAACGATCAGCTCACCGTCGCGCACGTAATCGAAAAGCTGGTCGGCCCATTCGCGTCGCGCGACGAATCGCAGAACCCCGCGACTACTAGGCGGAAAATTGTCGGCATAAGGATCCCGGGATGACGGGTCACGCACGACGTACGGCTCCTGCAGCAGCACCCCGTCAATGTAAACGTCGCCATTCACGATGCGCAGGCGATCGCCCGGCAGGCCGATCACGCGCTTCACGTAATGCGGATGATCGTCGAAGGGATATTTGAAGACGATGATGTCGCCGCGGCGAACATCGCGATAAGGCAGAAATTTTTCGTACCAAGCGCCAGTGCCTTCGAAAATGAATTTGTTGACGAAGACGTGGTCGCCAATCAGCAGCGTCGGCTCCATCGAACCAGAAGGGATTTTGAACGCCTGCACGACGAAAGTGGTGCCGAAGAGCGCGAGCAGCATCGTCACCAGCAGCATTTCCAAAAACTCTGCCAGTCCACTGCGAGGCCGAACTATCTTCTGCGGTGCCACCGGTGCGCCTGGATTAGCGAGCGCTCCCGCATTGGGCGCCGACGCCGGTAGCGCTGTGGTTTCAGATGCCATGCGTTCACTTTAGCAGCATGGGGAAAAAATCAGCAAGCGAGGATCGAGGACGAGGCCGGCTGGGGAGTAGCTGCTACGAAGGACGAGGAATGTCGCGAGCTTCCAGAATTTCCAACGCTGCACTGGCGGCTTGCTGCTCGGCTTCTTTCTTGCTACGCCCAGTGGACGTGGAGAGCCGTTCGCCGCCGTGCCAGACCTCAACCTCGAAAACTTTCTGGTGTTCGGGGCCCGATTCGCTGCGTATGCGGTATTCCACAGGCGAGCGCGCACGTTGCTGCAACCATTCCTGCAGCGCCGATTTGTGATCGGCGCGTTCGAGTCCTTCTCCATGGCCCGATAACACGGGGTCCAGCACCGTGCGCTGCAAGAATGAAGCCGCAACCGAAAGCCCGGCATCCAGATAAATCGCCGCGAGAATCGCTTCGTAAGCGTCGGCGAGCAACCTCTTCTTATCGCGGCCGCCGGTTTTTTCCTCGCCCGGCCCCAGACGAAGAAAGTGCCCAAGTTTCAATTTCTTCGCCGCCGCATGCAGCGAAGTGGCGCTCACCACACGCGCCAATCCCTTGGAAAGCTGGCCCGAATCCCAATCGGGAAACGAACGGCAGAGGTGCTCACTCGCGACCAGCCCAAGCACGCGGTCGCCCAGAAATTCCAGCCGCTCGTTGTCCGTTCCTTGCGACGACTGGCGATGCGACCGGTGCGTCAGAGCGCGATCCAGCTCCTCGGGACGTTGAAAGTGGTGACCGAGGATCACTTCGAGTTCGCCGCGCTCCTCTGGTGTCATGGCGCGATCACCTGTCCGTTATTTCGGCGCCGCGGGCGCGCTGGCCGCCTGTTTCTTGGCTTCAGCGCCTGACTGCTTGCAACGGTCCTGCAGGCCACCGGGCATCGCGGCGCACTTCTCGAATGCGTCGGCGGACTCCGAGAAGCGCTTCAGGCGCGTGAGTTCCACTCCCATCACGTAATAATCAGTAGCGTCCTGGTTCGCGGGATCGGCAGTGGATTTTTTAAATTCAGCGATCGATTCTTCAGAATTTCCGCGGCGAAAATAAACAAGTCCCAGGCCGCTGTGCGCCTGAGACTCGCCCTGCGCCTTCACCTTGGCGAATTGTTCATCGGTCATGCTCGCGGGCTTCGGCAAAGTGGCCAGCACTTCGAGCGCGTGCTTTTCGTACTTCTCAGCCTTGTCGAGCCGGCTTTCCGCGGCGAGATCGTTGGGATCGTAGTTGTGCGGGATCACCCAGCCCACCAATACCAGCACGGTAACGTCGTCCGGATTCGCGGCCAGCGTCTTATCCGCGTCGGCGTACATCTTCGCGAGGTCCTGCTTGGAATATTCCGCCGTGGTCAGGCCTTGATAGACCATCGCAAGGTATTTGCCGCTGGGATATTTCTGAACGTACGCCTCGCCCAGTTGGATGCGCTTGTCCGCGTCTTCCAGCTTTGTGTCGGTGAAGGCTTTGTAAGCCGCCTCTTCTTCCGGATCGGCTTTCGGCGCTGCGGCCGGCGGTGCGGTTTGCCCGTCCTTCGGCGGTTGCTGTGGCGCCTGGGATTGCTGTCCCGTGGGCGCCGGCGGCGGGCTCTGCTGATACTGCGCGAAAGAATTCGGCGCCGAAAGGAACCAGGCAAGGAGGATCACGAGAGCTGCGATGCCACTGCGGATTGTACGGAGCGTCATGTTTTGTTGCCTTCCTTGTTTAGAATAACTCCGAACCTGCCGCCGGCC
>Ga0210391_10005049_pt1 | contig 10891 bp, 8 predicted proteins | sample IncBWC12OmetaG_FD_160573 | JGI IMG/M metagenome (GOLD analysis project Ga0210391, IMG submission 160573) | Forest soil microbial communities from Barre Woods Harvard Forest LTER site, Petersham, Massachusetts, United States - Inc-BW-C-12-O ...
CCTCGAGCCCCCGGTCGACTTCTATCAGCAGGTACAGAGCCTGCTCAAGATGATGCCGGAGAAGATCGACGAATACGAGAACCTGCTTAACGGAAATCCTATCTGGGTCAACCGCATCAAAGGGGTGGGCTATCTCAGCGCCGCCGATGCCGTCGCCCTGGGAGTAACTGGCCCGCCCTTGCGCGCCAGCGGGGTGGATTGGGATCTTCGCCGCGACATGCCTTACTCCGGCTATGAGAAGTTTCAGTTCAAGGTTCCGGTCTCCGACGTGGGCGATGTCTGGACCCGGTACACCTTGCGGGTTCAGGAAATGCGCGAGTCGGTCAAAATCTGCCAACAGGCGCTGGACGGAATGCCCACCGGCCCAATCAAAGCCGACGCGCCCAAAGTAGTGCTGCCGGACCGGGAAAAGATGAAGACCCAGATGGAATCCCTCATCTATCACTTTAAGATTGTGACCGAAGGGTTTGCCGTTCCAGCTGGGCAGGTTTACCAGGCTATCGAGTCCCCGCGCGGGGAAATGGGTTATTTCGTGGTCGCGGACGGCACCGCCAAACCCTACCGCGTGCACATGCGTAATCCAACGTTTGCTTCCCTGCAGGCTCTGGAGACTATGTGCGCCGGGCGGCTGCTGGCAGACGTGGTCGCCGTCATCGGGTCCATTGATATCGTGCTGGGAGAGATTGACCGGTGAGCGAGATGGAAGTTTATCCGGCCGAGGTGCGGCGGCATGTTTGGGAGTCGCTGGTCAGCATGATGCAGGTCTATACCCATGCGGCCAGCCTGAATGGGAAAGAGTACGTGGTGACGAGCGACTCCGGCAAGGTTTCGGTGAAACATCAGGACAGAGTATTGACCGTTTCCTTTGATCCCGAGACCGGGAATGCAAGCTGGAGTGTCACTCGTCCGACGTGCGAAGAGGTGGGCGAGTTCCATATTGATGAGCATGGCGCGTTAGTCTTCCCGGCCGGCCCCAGGGCGCTCGACACCGCGGCAATGGACTGGATTGCCCTCCTCGACCACGCCGCACATCCCTTAGCGAACGAGAACGTCAGATCATGAGCCCTGAAATCAAAACCATCTTCAGTCCCGCCCTGGCTGCACGCTTCGACCGCCTGGTGACGATCTACCCAATGCGGCGTTCGGCACTCATCCCCATGCTGATGTATGCCCAGGATGAGGTTGGCTATTTGTCCGACGCTGTGATCAGCGAAGTGGCTGCCCGCGTTGGGATCACGGAACTCGACGTGCGCGATGTCATTACTTACTACTCGCTGATGCATACCAAGCCTCACGGCAAGTATCATGTACAGGTATGCACCAACATCAGTTGCATGCTGCGCGGCGGCAACGAACTTCTGGCGCACTGTAAGCAACGGCTAGGCATCGACAACAAGGAAACCACGCCGGATAAGCTTTTTTCTCTCGAAGAAGTAGAGTGCATCGGCGCCTGCAGCTGGGCGCCCGCAGTGCAGGTGAACTACGACTTCCACGAAAATCTCACCCCTGAATTGATGGATCGAGTGCTCCAGGACTACCGGTCGAAGACCTAACCACGCACGCGGAGAAACGAAAAGCATGGCCACCCTGGTCTCCCATCCCGATGAAGTGAAGTTGCTCTCCTCCCGCTTTGGCAAGGGCGCGACCTCGATCGACAAGTACATCGAGTTGGATGGTTACACTGCGGTCCGCAAGGCCATTGAACTGGGCCCGGAAGGCATCATCGCCGAGATGAAGGCTTCGAACCTCCGCGGCCGCGGCGGCGCCGGCTTTCCTACCGGGATGAAATGGTCCTTTGTCCCCAAGCAATCGGTCAAGCCGAAATACGTTCTGGTGAACGGAGATGAGAGCGAGCCCGGAACCTGCAAAGACCGCCTGATTTTTGAGCATGATCCCCACTCGGTCATCGAGGGTGTGATCATCGCTGGACTGGCCATCGGCTCGAGGATGGGCTTCATCTACCTGCGCGGTGAGTATCGATACCTGCTCAAGATCATGGAGAAGGCCATTGAGGATGCCTATGCCAAGGGATTTCTCGGCAAGAACATCTTCGGCAGCAATATAGATTTCGACGTTCTTTCTCATACCGGCGCCGGCGCCTACGAGGTAGGTGAGGAGTCGGCTCTGATGGAATCGCTTGAGGGCAAACGCGGCATTCCCCGCATCCGGCCCCCCTTTCCCGCTGTTGTCGGCCTGTATGGCGGCCCTACCGTGATTAACAATGCCGAAACACTGGCTACCGTGCCCCACATTTTTCGTATCGGTGGGGCGGAGTACGCCAAGATTGGCACCGAGCGCAACGGCGGCACTCGCCTCTTCGCGCTCAGCGGTGATATTGCCAACCCAGGGGTCTACGAGCTGCCCATGGGCTACAACCTCAAAAAGATGATCTACGAGGTGGGCGGCGGCATCCCCGATGGCCGCTCGTTGAAAGCTGTAGTACCCGGAGGCTCCTCCTGTCCGGCACTGCTGCCCAGCGAGATCGATATCGGCATGGACTTCGACCAGGTAGCTAAGGCAGGCAGCATGCTCGGTTCCGGCGGCGTGGTGGTTCTGGACGACACCGTCTGCATGGTGGAGTTCGCCCTGCGCACCATGAAGTTCTACCAACACGAGAGCTGTGGATGGTGTATTCCCTGCCGCGAAGGCACCGACTGGCTGAAGAAGACGCTGACTCGCGTTCATGCCGGCGGCGGTGTGGCCAAGGATATCGACAACATCCGCTACCTGGCGCAGAACATGTTGGGGCGCACCTTCTGTCCTTTGGGCGACGCTGCAGCCATGCCCACCATCGCCTTCGTGGATAAATTCCGCAAAGAGTTTGAAGACCACCTGGATGGCAAACCGTGTCCGTACGCCCCTCAAACGGTAGCGGCCCTGGCCGGCGTATGACGCCCGCCCACAACAAAGATAGGAACCCATGGCTGACGTAACCCTTACCGTCGATGGCAAGAAGGTCACCGCACCTGCAGGCACACTGTTGATTGAGGCCTGCCGTGCCGCGAGTATCGCGGTTCCTGCGTTCTGTTACTACCCCGGCCTTTCGCTGTGTGGAGCTTGCCGCATGTGCCTGGTGCGCCTGGAAAAGGTGCCCAAGCTGCAAACCGCCTGCACCACGCCGGTAGCGGAAGGCATGGTAGTCACTACCGACAGCGACGAAATCCACCAGGCGCGCAAGGCCACGGTCGAACTGCTGCTGGGCAATCATCCGCTCGATTGCCCGGTGTGCGATGCCGGCGGTGAGTGCGAACTGCAGGACATGACCTTCAAGTACGGCGCCCACGAATCGCGCTACGTCGAGGTCAAGCAGCACCGCGAAGAGCAGCAGTGGTCGCCGGTGGTTTTTTTTGATCGGCCGCGCTGCATCCTTTGCTATCGCTGCGTGCGCACCTGCGGCGAAGGCATGGACGTGTGGGCGCTGGGAGTACAGAATCGCGGCGTGACCAGCATCATTGCCCCCAACGAAGGGGATCACCTGGACTGCGAAGAGTGCGGTATGTGCATCGACGTCTGCCCGGTGGGAGCGCTCACCTCTGGCGCCTATCGCTATAAAACCCGCCCCTGGGAAATGAACCACGTCTCCACCGTTTGCACCCACTGCGCGGACGGGTGCAAGACCACCCTGGGCGTGCGCAGTGTCAATAACGGTTCCGAGATTCTACGCGGTGATAACCGCGACAAGAGCGGTATCAACGGCGAATTTTTGTGCATCAAGGGACGCTACGCCTTCGACTTTGCCAACCACACTGACCGGCTGACCAAGCCGCTGCTGCGCCAGCCCGATGGCAAGTTCGCACAAGTCAGCTGGGAGCAGGCACTGCAGCACGCCGGTGCCAGGCTGCGCGAAATTCGCGAGAGCACTGGCGGCCGTTCGATTGGTGTCATCGGTTCCAACCGCACTACCAACGAAGAAAACTACCTGCTGCAAAAGTTTGCCCGGACGGTACTGGGCACCAACAACGTCGATCATCACCGGACCGCCGACTACACCGCCTTCGCGCGCGCTATCTCGGGACAAAAAGACCGCGCCGCTTCGCTGCGCGAAACCATGACCGCACCGGCGATCCTGGTGCTGGGCAACGATCCCACCGAGCAGCATCCCCTGCTTGCCTGGAACCTGCGCACCAACGTCCGCCACAACAAGGCGCGCATCTACCTTGTGAATCATACCGGCATCAAACTGGAGCGGCAGGCTCACGAATCTCTGATCATTCCCCAGGACGGCTATGCCAGCGTGGTGCGCTTCCTGTCGGGCGAGGACTCGGCATTTCCTGGCGTTCAACTCGGAGACGAGGCGAAGAAGTTCCGCGATGCGCTCCGCGCTGAGCCCACCCTGTTGATCATCTTTGGATCTGAATACCGCGGCCGCGATGTCGAGGCATTGGTGAACTTTGGCATGGGCCTACCCCAGGCCCGCTTCGCCTGCCTCGGCGACTACGTCAACTCCCGAGGCGCCGCGGACATGGGTCTGCTCCCCGGCCTTCTCCCTGGCTATATCCCCGTAACCCAGGGAGGCGCGTTCGCCGAGGAATATGGCGATGCCCTGCCCCAGACTCCGGGGATGGACCTGGTGGAAATGTTCGACGCTGCGGAGCGCGGTGACCTGGCTGCCCTTTATATCGTAGGGTCCAACCCCATCGCCCGCTACGGGATTGATCCCGCCGCGCTCAAGAACACCTTCACCATCGTGCAGGATATGTTCCTGACCGAAACGGCGCAGTTGGCCGATGTAGTCTTGCCCGCGTCGAATCTCTACGAAAAGGCGGGTACCGTCACCAACACGTACGGCGACCAGCAGCTGGTAAAGAAGGCAGGTGACCTGGCCGGTGTACGCGGCGACTTCGAGCTGATGGTGCGGCTCGCCGATGCCATGGGCGCAGACCCCAGGAAGCTGGTTCCTTTCGGCCGCGGAGTGCATGCGGATATGGGACAAACCCGGGGCGCGCAGTCGGGTGAAGCCGACCGTCATGCGGTATGGCTTGCAGCGCAGAATCTGGAACCGAAACTTAGCCCGTTTGATCCCTTTGCCATCCTTGACGAGATCCAGCGGCTGGTTCCCGGCTACCAGGTATCCCGGCTTGAACTCCTGGCCGGCAACGACGTCCATGTGCAATCATCGCTGGTGCAAATCGACGCCGGTCCTGAAAGCCACGCCTTGATTTTGCCGGCGCAGGATACACTCTTCACTTCGGGCACTTTAGGGCGGTACAGCACAGTTCTGCATTCGGTCATGGAGTCGCACACCACCAAACCAACGGAAACGGCCGCAGACTAGAGGGCTGTGTGAGAAGTCGAAGCGCAAAGACCCTGCCCCACCACGAAGATGGGTGCCCCATATCTCGCTCGTTTTTGGCGAGATGTGGGACTGACGGATGTTGACTTAAGCTGTTGATCGGGTGGGCAGAGTTTGGGAGTGAGAGCGGTGGAATCTCACATCTCGCGAAAAAACGAGCGAGATATGGGGCACCCATGTTCGTAGTGGGCGAAAGTCTTAGACCTCACACGGGGTAGGATGAATGGGGGCTTTAGCCCCTGAAGGCAAAGAAAGCAAAGGGCACGCGTGAGCTTCCTGATCTTTTTCTTACTCAGCTGTTTGAAGATTGCCGTAGTGCTGGCCATTTTCCTTGGGTCCGTAGCCTACACCGTGCTCCTGGAGCGCAAGCTGGTGGGGCGCATACAAAATCGTTGGGGACCCAGCCGCGTGGGTCCTTTCGGCATGTGGCAGCCCATGGCCGACGGGCTGAAGCTCTTTCTTAAAGAAGACCTGCTGCCGACCAACGTCTACCGGCCGCTCTACATCCTGGCCCCGATGATTGCGCTTGCTTGCGCTTTGATCTCGATTGCAGTGGTACCCTTCGGCGCGCCTATCACCTGGCATGGCGTCGACATGTTTGAGATCGCCAACGTCAACATTGGCCTGCTGGTCATCCTCGGCGTCACTTCCGTCGGTGTGTACGGGATCGCACTTGCCGGTTGGTCATCCAATAACAAGTACTCCCTGCTGGGCGCCCTGCGTTCCAGCGCCCAGGTCGTCAGCTACGAGCTGGCCTTGGGACTTTCGCTCGTGGGCGTGGTGCTGCGGGCTGGATCGCTCAACCTGCGCACCATCGTTGAGAGCCAATCAGCCCACGGCATGATTTCCTGGAACGTCTTTGGCGGTTTCCAGTTCGTAGCATTTTTCATCTACCTCATGGCGGCCTATGCGGAAACCAACCGCGCCCCGTTCGATCTTCCTGAGGCAGAAACCGAGCTCACCGCCGGCTACCACACTGAATACAGTTCCATGAAGTTCGCCATGTTTTTCATGGCGGAATACGCCAACATGATCACCGTCAGCTGCGTGGCTAGTTTGCTCTTCTTCGGCGGATGGACCAGTCCCTTCGGTTCGCTGTTTCCCCCGGGCCCCTTGTTTCTCCAGGTCATTGCGCCGGTATTTTGGTTTGTCTTTAAAGTCTTCTGTTTCCTTTTTCTGTACATCTGGGTGCGTGGAACGCTTCCCAGATTCCGTTACGACCAGTTGATGGGCTTTGGCTGGAAGTTCCTGATGCCCGTGGCCATTCTGAACATCATCGCTACCAGCCTGTGGCTCGCATAGCACAGCACTTTTCATTCATTCGTCCCTAAAACGGTACGGGCTTTCTCATCGCAGCGAGCGTAGTGGAGGGACCTGCGGTTTCTTTTCCGGCCGCCGAACCTCGATGGTCGTTTACGGAGTCTGAGTAAGAAGTAGGTTTTGTATCAGGCCACTAAGGGCTCTGTACCCACGTCGTAAGCTAAGGTGTTCTACAATCAGCAACGGGAGAATGCTCTAGCATGTATCTGGTTCTCTTCATCTTGTTCGGTGGCCTTTGCGTGGCGGGAGCTTTGAACCTTCTGCTGCAGCGGCACCCTATCAATAGCGCACTCTCGCTGATTGTGGTCATGAGCTCGCTAGCCGTGCTCTACCTCCTGCTCGGGGCCGAATTTCTTGCTGCCGCTCAGGTGATCGTTTATTCCGGCGCCATCATGGTGTTGTTTACTTTCGTCATCATGTTGCTCAATGCCGGAAGCGAAGAGCGTACCCACGGTAGCCGCGCGGCCTATATCGTGGGCATTCCCGGAGTAGCCATCCTGGTCAGCCTGCTGGCCTTCATTTTCCTCTCCGCGCGCACCCACCTGGCGCAGGCCCGCTTGGGCGACTACGTGGTTTCTACCAGCGATCTAAGCAAAGTCCTCTTCCGCGATCTACTGCTGCCCTTCGAGGTAACCTCGATCCTGATCCTCATAGCCATCCTGGGCGCGGTTGCGCTGGCCAGCAAGGAGCACTGATATGGTTGTTCCCATCGCTTACTACCTGGTCCTCAGCGCGATCCTGTTCTCTATCGGGGTAGGCGCGTTCCTGATCAAGCGCAACATCATCACTGTCTTCATGTCGATTGAGTTGATGCTCAACGGAGTGAACCTGAGCTTCGTCGCGTTCGCCTACCAGTGGCATCGCCTGCAAGGGCAGATTTTCGTTTTCTTCGTGATGGTCGTCGCCGCCGCCGAGGCCGCCGTGGGTCTGGCCATCATCATCGCTATCTTCCGCGCGAGGAGTACGCTCAACGTGGATCAAGTCAACCTGATGAAACTATGAACGGACACTCCCCCCTCCATCTTTGGTTGATCCCGGTGCTGCCGTTCGTGGGCTTCCTGCTGAATGGCTTGCTTGGCCGTCGTCTGCCCAATGCCCTGGTTTCGGCCATCGCGCTGCTGTTCACCGCGGCGCCCCTCGCGCTGGTGCTGAACATCGCCCTGCACTTCAGCAGCCTCACTCTGCCTCACATTGAGTGGTTCACCACCCCGTGGATTGCCACCGCTACTTTTCGCGCCGATTTTGACTTCCTGCTCGATCCCCTGTCGCTGGTCATGCTGCTGATCGTCACCGGCGTTGGCTTCCTGATTCATATCTACTCCGTCGGCTACATGGCTCATGAAGAGGGTTACTGGCGCTACTTCGCCTACCTGAACCTGTTTATGTTCTTCATGCTGACGCTGGTGCTGGCAGAAAACTTCCTGCTCATGTTCGTCGGCTGGGAAGGGGTTGGCCTTGCCTCCTATTTGTTGATCGGCTTTTACTTCCAGCGCGAATCCGCTGTGGAAGCAGGCAAGAAGGCCTTCGTTCTCAATCGGGTTGGCGACTTCGGTTTCCTGCTGGCCATGTTCCTGATGATCGCCCACTTCGGCTCCGTCAGCTACGCCCGGGTCTTCGGTGCGATCGCGGATCATCCCCAGATGCAAGGCGGCTTCCTCACTGCCATTGCGTTGCTGCTGGTGCTTGGAGCCACTGGCAAGTCGGCGCAGATTCCCCTGTATGTCTGGCTGCCGGACGCGATGGAAGGCCCCACACCGGTCTCGGCCCTCATCCATGCGGCCACCATGGTGACGGCGGGCGTCTACATGGTGGTGCGCTCGCATGTGTTGTTTGACCGCTCGCCGTTTGCACTCGGGGTGATCGCCATCATCGGCGCCGCCACCGCGCTGTTTGCCGCCACTGTCGGCATGGTGCAGACGGATATCAAGCGGGTGCTCGCCTACTCCACCATCTCGCAATTGGGTTACATGTTCCTGGCCTGTGGAGCAGCGGCCTACTCCGCCGCCATCTTCCACCTGGTCACCCATGCCTTTTTCAAAGCTCTTCTCTTTCTGGCCGCCGGCTCGGTCATCCATGGCCTGGGCGGACAGCAGGACATGCGCGCAATGGGTGGCTTGCGCAAGACGATCCCCATCACTTTCTGGACCATGAGTGCCGGGGTATTTGCCATTGCGGGCTTGCCGCCGTTCTCTGGCTTCTTCAGCAAGGACGCGATCCTCTACCAGGCGTTTCTATCCCCAACGGCTGGTCCAATCCTGTGGTTCGTGGGCTTGGTGACGGTGCTTCTCACCGCCTTTTATATGTTCCGGCTGTGGTATCTCACCTTCTTTGGGGAGTTCCGGTCGCATGATGTACACCCTCACGAGAGCCCCTGGTGGATGCTGGCCCCGCTCGTCATCCTGGCCATATTGGCTTTGTCGGGAGGCTGGATAGGGATTCCCCAGGCGCTCGGTGGGGCGGATCAGTTCGCGAAATTCCTTGACCCGGTAGTGAAAGACTCCGCGCTGGTCAACCCCGAGGGCAGCCTCAATCAGGAACGTTTGTTCACCGTGCTGTCCGTAGTCATGGCCTTGACCGGATGGTTTGTGGCCGACCTGCTTTACCGCCGCAAACCCGGGATGGCAGACCGCCTGGTCGCGCGGATCGGTGGCCTATACGCCTTGCTCGTGAACAAGTACTGGATTGACCAGGTCTACAACGCACTCATCGTAGCCCCTCTGCTCTTCGCCTCCCGCTATCTGTTATGGGGAGCCTTCGATCGCGGACTGGTCAATGGCGGCGGCAGCATGGCGGCGGGCAGCGTACGCGGCCTGGGAGCCCTGGTCCAGCGGGTGCAGTCGGGAAACATCCGCTCCTACGCAGGATGGCTGGCATTAGGCGCAGCCGCATTGCTCCTGATTACCTATTTCGGCTTTTCCATGCACCTCTAGAAGAGAGCGACGATCTTGCTGAACGATTCGACATTAACGCTTGCGACCTTCGTGCCCACTGCTGGAGCCGTGGTTGTCGCATTGCTTCCGCGGCGGGGCCGCATCATCCAATGGTTCACCCTGTTTGTCACCCTGGTTACGTTCGGCCTCACGCTTCATTTGCCGGCGCACTTTCTTTTTCGTCAACCAGGCTTTCAGTTTGAAGTAGACCAGCCGTGGATCTCGAGTCCCGCCATTCGCTATCACCTGGGAGTCGACGGCATTTCTATGTGGCTGGTCGTGCTGACAGGTTTCCTCGCACCTCTTGGCGTGCTGGCGTCATGGAAGACCATCAGCCATCGCACCAAGGAGTTTTACTTCCTCTTCCTGCTGCAACAAACAGCCATGATCGGCGTCTTTGTTTCCCTCGATCTATTTCTGTACTACGCATTCTGGGAAATGACCCTGGTACCAATGGCCCTGCTGATCGCCATGTTCGGCCGCGATCGCGGAACCGAAGCAGCCATCAAGTTTTTTGTTTACGCTTTTCTGCCCTCAGCCCTGTTGCTGGTGGCGATCGTCTGGCTATACAGCAAAACCGGTACCTTCGACTTTGTCCGCCTACAAGAGCTCATGGCGCAAAATCCGCTTCCCAGTCAGGCGCTCTTCTGGGCATCGCTGGCCTTCCTGGTCGCCTTCGCGGTCAAGGTTCCGATATTTCCGCTGCATGGTTGGCTGGGAGACGCTTTGAGCGAGGCGCCCACCGCGATGGCCATGGTCCTGGCAGGCAAGCTCGGCCTCTACTCCATCCTGCGTTTTAACCTAGGCCTCTTCCCTGCCCAGTCACGCCAGGTGGCGCCATGGATGATCGCACTGGCGGCGATCGGGGTTCTTTATGGTGCGCTGGTAGCCCTGGTGCAAAAGGATTTGAAGCGGTTGATGGCGTTCGCCACCGTCAGTTCGTTGAGCTTTTGTACTCTTGGCATTTTCTGCTTCGCGGTTTCAGGGCTCGACGGCGCCGTCTACCAGATTCTCAATGAGGGAATCTCTGTGGGCGCGCTCCTTCTCTTGCTGGGCTTCATGTACGAACGTTACGGAACCTACGACATAGCAACCTACGGCGGCTTGTCCAAACCCATGCCGTGGCTGTCAACGCTGTTTGTGTTTACCACGCTCTCGCTTATCGGCCTTCCGCTGCTCAATGGGTTTGTGGCTGAGTTTCTCATCCTCAGCGGCAGTTTCCCCGGCCACGTTCGCTGGGTGGTGGCAGCGACCGCGGGCGTTATTCTGAGCGCGTCCTACATGCTGTGGATGGTCCAGCGAGTTTTCTACGGTAGCGAATCAGGCATGGTTGCAGATCTAAAGGTGG
>Ga0210391_10005053_pt1 | contig 10887 bp, 7 predicted proteins | sample IncBWC12OmetaG_FD_160573 | JGI IMG/M metagenome (GOLD analysis project Ga0210391, IMG submission 160573) | Forest soil microbial communities from Barre Woods Harvard Forest LTER site, Petersham, Massachusetts, United States - Inc-BW-C-12-O ...
CATTCGCGACGAAATCAAAGCGTCCTGAGATCAGAAAAACGCTCATTAATCTCAGCATGTGAGCCCAACAAGATCCCGCGTTTTCGCAAGGCCTTCGTGCCCTCGTGGCAGGTCGACCGGGCGAGCCCCACGCGCAAGATCACTCCGCATACTTGCCAGGAGCGCGACATCACCGCACAGACTTTCTGCCGCGGAGGATGGGATTCACCCGCTGAATGCTCGATGAGGCGACGCGCCTCAATGGGCCCGAGCGAGAGACATTCAAGTCCATGTCGCTGGTAATTCGACGGTATCCAGCGGACAATCGAGAAACCTTCCGGCAGTTCAACCGTCGAAATGAGTGTCGAGCGGAACCTCTACCGGAGTGCAAATGGAAAACTTTCTCCAGGACCTTCGCTACGCCCTTCGCCTGCTCCTCAAGAGTCCGTCGTTCTCGGCAATCGCTATCTTGACCCTCGCACTCGGCATCGGCGCAAACACCGCCATTTTCAGTGTCGTCAACGCGGTGCTTCTTCGGCCCCTCGCCTTTCGCGATTCGGCGCGTCTGGTTATCGTCGCCGAAAAGAGTAGCTACCCCGTAATCAGTACTTCGTATCAGAATTACATCGACTGGCGCGATCAGAGCCGCTCGTTCGAATCACTGGAGGCCACGCGCGCCACCACGATCACCCTCACCGGTGCCGGTGAGCCCGAGCGACTCGATGCTCGCATGATCACTGCTCCGTTGCTTCCTCTGCTCGGCGTAGACACCCGCATCGGTCGCACCTTTCGCGCTGATGAAGATCGTCAGGGCGGTGCTCCGGTCGTCCTGCTCAGTTATGGCCTGTGGCAACGTCGCTTCGCTGGAGCCTCCGATGTCCTCGGCAAGTCGATCAATCTCGACTCCCGCCCCTACACCGTCGTCGGCGTTCTCCCCAGCGGCTTCGAACTGCTGCAACCCGCCGATGTGTTTCTTCCGTTCACGCCCTGGGCCGCCACTCTGCCCGACGATCGAAATTGGCATGCCGGCATCATCGTTGTCGGGCGCCTCAAGCCAGAAGTGAACCGCGAGCTAGCCCGCAGCGAAATGCTCGGCATCACCAAGCGCCTCGAACAGCAATATCCGGAGTACAACACTGGCACCAGCGCCGATGTCGTTCCTCTTCAGGAACAGATGGTGGAGAATGTTCGCCCCGCACTCATTCTACTTCTCGGTGCCGTCAGCTTCGTGCTCCTCATCGCCTGCGCCAATGTGGCCAATCTCCTGCTTGCCCGCGCCGCATCGCGCGGCCGAGAAGTCGCCATTCGCACCGCCGTTGGGGCTAGCCGCAGTCGCCTTGTCCGCCAACTATTGACGGAAAGCGTCGTGCTCTCGCTCGCCGGTGGCTTGCTCGGCCTGGCGTTTGCTTCCGCCTCGCTTGGCCCGCTTCTGAGGATCTCCGCGGGGTCAGTGCCCCAGGTTTTTTCCGTGGGACTGGATCGTTCCGTGCTCTGTTTCACAGTTCTCGTCTCCGTGATCACTGGTCTCGCATTTGGTATTGTTCCCGCACTCCATACCACCAAGCTCGATCTTCGCCAAACCCTCAGCGGAGGATCGCGCGGTTCCACCGCTGGGCCCGGGCGCCGTCAGCTCCGTGGCCTTCTTGTTTCCGTCGAAATTGCGCTCGCCATGATTCTCTTGGTCGGCTCGGGCCTGTTGTTGCGGAGTTTCTCACGCATGCAGGAATCTCCCCTCGGCTTTCAGGCCGACCATCTTCTCGTCGCCGATCTCCCACTCTCGCAATCCTCCTATGCCAAGCCCGAACAACGCTACGGATTCTACGATCGCGTTATCGAGCGCGCCCGAACGCTACCCGGCGTCCGTGCAGCCGCCGCGGCGTCGTTTCTTCCTGTCAGCGGCGGTGGTGGACTCATTCAGTTCAATATCACCGGGCGCCCGCCGCGGACACCCCACGACTACGTGGCGGCAGGCTTCCGCGCGGTGACCGCGAACTATTTCGAAACGCTCGGCGTGCCGCTGCTTCACGGTCGACTGATCACCTCCGCGGACAACGAGAAAAACCCGTCCGTCGTGGTCATCAACGCTACGATGGCCCGCAGTTATTTTCCGGACGAAAATCCGCTCGGCAAACGCCTGCAAATCGGCGCTACGCCGGACGACAAGTACCCCACGATGGAGATTGTCGGTGTGGTCGGTAATGTCACCCAAGGTCTGGGTCTGGAGCCGAAAGCTGAAATGTACATTCCCTACCGCCAGCTCGATCAGCTTCTGCCCGTTTTTCAGATGTCCATCGTCCTTCGCACCGCCGGCGATCCTCTCCTCCAGACCGCTGCACTCCGCTCCTGCCTAACCGAAATCGATCCCAATCAGCCGCTGGTGAAGGTCCGCACTATGGAAGACAACATGGCCGCCAGCGTCGCACAGCCTCGCTTTCGCACCTGGCTGATCGGCATTTTTGCCGCGCTGGCATTAACCCTGGCGGCCGTAGGGATCTACGGCGTGATGTCGTATTCCGTAACGCAGCGCACCAGCGAAATTGGCATCCGCGTAGCACTCGGCGCCCAATCAGCTGACGTTTTCCGAATCATCGTAGGAGAAGCACTGCGATCCGCCCTCATCGGCGTAGCTGTCGGTGCTGCAGGCGCCCTGATTTTGACTCGGCTCTTGACCAGTTTTCTCTTCGGTACCAGCGCGTCGGATCCGCTGACGTTCGTTGGCGTTGCCCTTCTCATGATCGCGATATCCGCCGCCGCTGCTTTCTTCCCGGCCGGGCGAGCGACTCGGGTTGACCCAATCGTCGCCCTGCGTTACGAGTAGCGAGGCGTCACTCCCGCGAGTCTAAAGTCTTTCGCGTTCACGATGGGTAGTCCTTGAGACAGGCCGTTCTCAGGGATGAAGCTTCAAACCCTTAGTGACTATGTCGATTTGCTTGCGATCAGCATGGAGTGCGATCCCAACGACGTCCAGACGATCCGTGAGAACCGCCGCGACCGCGGCGCGATTATCGACGTCGTTGTTGGTCGTGAACAGCGCGCCAGTGTAGATTGAAGGCGTCAGGCTAAGATCGGCGGCTCGGCGCAGTGTTCGCGTAAGATGCTCTGCTGATCCTGCGAAAACCACGATCGGCTGCCGGACCAGCGGCCCATAGGTCTTGCCGGAAGCATCGACATAACACTGCCCCGCGAGTTCCGGATAGAGTCCGACGAGCCCGCCTGCGAGAAAACAGGCGACGTTAAGTTTTTGCCAGGTGGCGAGATCCTCGCGCACCACGATAGCGATCTTAGTAGGGAAGCTCATGAACACGATTCTGAACCAATGCAACCAGGCTCGTCTTGAACGATCGTGCGGCGCCTCGCCCTACGATTGGATTAGGTTCGCGGTGCCGCAGCCAGGCCTGCAGCGGATTGAGGCTTTCTTTGCGGGCCACGCCTATGACCCACACCGGCACGACACGTACGCAGTAGGCTATACGATGAACGGCGTGCAGTCCTTCGACTACCGCGGCAGCCGAGCTGACAGCATTAGGGGAAAGGTCATGGTCTTGCATCCCGACGAGCTCCACGATGGGCGCGCTGGGTCGGCTATGGGTTTTCGCTACCGGATGCTTTACATCGAGCCACAGCTCATTCGTAATGCGCTTGGCGAGAAGACCAGATCTCTGCCATTTGTCCGGAACCCGGTCGTGCGTGATCCGCGTTTGCTGCAAGTCCTTTGGCTTGCGCTAGCCGATCTGGCTCGAGGCCTTGAGGCGTTGCAGATAGATCAGGTCGTCCTATCTGTTGCCGAAGCGCTCCTCGCGCTCGACACCTCAGCCACTGACAAATCACGTGCCACAGTTTGCTTTACTGCAGTGGAGCGCGCGCGCCAGTTTCTCGATGCTCACTACGATCGCGTAGTCACTTCCGAAGAGCTTGAGGTTCTCACCGGTTTCGCCCGATTCGCACTCGCCCGTCAGTTTCGTAGACAGTTTGGGACCAGCCCGTATCGATATCTGACACTGCGCCGACTCGATCACGTTCGATCCATGCTTCGCGCCGGACATTCACTGGCAAACTCAGCCCTGGCCTGTGGATTCTCAGACCAAAGTCACATGACGCGACAATTCAAGCGAGCCTATGGGATGTCGCCGAGTCGCTGGCGAGCAATCTGCCTTGCGAGCTCAAGGACAAAGGCGAGGCGCTAGGCCTGCTCGGACCCATTCCAGGCCATCCGCGAGTTCGGCAAAGATGAGTTCGGAACGAATGATATCTGCTCGGTTTGCAGGACAGTCGACAGTCGCAGTAATGGAGCCGCTGGAGATCCGAGTACGCGATGTGAACTGCCAGCGATTATGGGCCGATGACATTGCTGCTTCACCGAAGGTGCGCTTGTCTGACACGAATCTGGCTGAACATGGAGTCATCCCACCCGACGCGAGAAGCGAAGAGACTTATGAACTCCTCTAATTCTGAGCCGCGATCTGGAACTGTTCCAGCTTGCCATCCGGCATTTCGTAGGTCCAGGCACGTAAAGTCAGTTTTGGAAATTTGATGGAGTAAACGCGCAGCTTCATGCCCCCGCGCAATGCCTGGCGAGTCTGGATAAATTCTTCCGGCGCTCCCAGCGGACCTAAGCTGCCAGCGAAATCTTTTAACGCCTGTTCATTGAAATAAAAATTGGCGTTGCCTGTGAAAACAGAGCGATCAACGGTCCCGTGCTGTAATCCTTCGACAATTTTGCGTGCCTGCGCAAGTTTTTCCGGAGTCGCAGGGTCATCGCTAGCAAGCAGCAGCGGTGCGATGCCCGTGGCAATTGCACCTGCCGCATCGGCGGCGTCCTGATTTGTGAGCACAGCCACCGCAGCGCGTTCGTCCGGAAAAACGAGATTTTCCGAAGTGAAGCCCGAAACCTCGCCGCTATGAGACAACGAACGATGGCCCAGTTGCGAACTGACCTCGACGCCGAGCCCATAACGCGTCCCCAATCCGTTCTTGAGCAGAACCTCGGTTTCAAAATCCTGATAGGAAGCGGGTTTCAGCAGTTCCTGATCGATGATCGAAATGTCCCACTTCGCCAGGTCTTCAGCGGGCATGGCCAGCTCACCTGCGGCGAAGAGCCAGCCGCTTCCTTCTTTGGGCGCCGGCCGCGGCGGCCCGAGGGCATAACGCATGTAACCAGTGGGATCCGTATCGCCAAGCTTTGCCTGATCCGTGTCGGCAACGCTCTTCATCTTGAGGGGAGTAAATATCTCTTGCTGCAGAAATTGCAAAAGCGGTTCGCCGCTGACCTTCTCAACGATTAGTCCGGCGATGACATAGTTCGTATTGCTGTACTGCCACTTCGTTCCGGGGTCAAAATCGAGCGGCTTGCGCGCCCAGGTGTCCAGAATCTTCCGCGCATCAACCGGCTGCAACATCATGGGCATCACATAGTCCTGCGGCCAGTAGTCCTGATAGCCGGAGGTATGCGAAAGAAGCTGGCGAATCGTTACTTCATTCGCGCGGGTAAGGCCCGGAATAAATTTGCTGACCTTATCGTCAAGCGAGAGCTTGCCCTGTTCCTGTAGAAGCAAGATTCCCGCAGCGGTGAACTGCTTGCTGATCGAGCCAATGCTGTAACGCATTTCTGGCTTTGCCGGTGTCTCAGGATCGAGCCGAGCATTGCCGTAGGCATGCAGATAGGCGATCCGCCCATCCTTTACGATTGCGACGGACGCGCTAGGAACTCCTGTCTTGGCGAGCGCGTCGTGGGCCAGCTTATCTATCTTCTGCTGCATCTCGATTGTGAGCTCGGTCTGCGCACGAGCCGTGGCGCAGGAGCACGCAAGGATCAAGTTGGTCAAGTGGAAAGCCGAATGCAAAATCGCCCGTCTCATGGATAACTCCTCGGACAAACGCCGCAGTGTAGCACGACCCGATCGCGCGTCACTGGATCCGAGATTTGAATTTTCCCCTTGCTTGTTTGCTGTTCAAAGCGCAATTGGAAGCCTCATCGACCGGCGATTTCACGAATAAGTCAAATGGATTCAAGACTGGTCCTGTCGCGCCGTGGCACCGTGTACGATGTGAGCGGTTTCAATCTCCTTCAAACAAATAGGCTCGCAATTTGCGGGGTCGCAAAGCAATTGGTTGTCGTAGACGCTGCTAGGCGATCGCAAATATTATTAGCCCTCGAAGACGCGTCCGGGATGGACCGCGCGAGCTGATGCTTGCCACCCACATGCAGACAATCATTCTCGTGGCATATTTTGAGATCTCCCGCACCGTGGTTTCGATGTGCGGCGCCGGCATCGTACTTTTGCTTGTTGCGCTTTGGGTTGCGCGGACCAATATCGCGCGGGCCCGCGGCCTGGACAAAATCGTAGCCTTGAGCAATCTGTGTTTCGCCGTCCCTTTGGCGGTCTTCGGTGCGCTGCATCTCTCGGACGTAGAATCAGTCATGCCCATGGTGCCTTCGTATATGCCATGGCGGATATTCTGGGGGTATTTCTTCGGCGTTGCGCTGCTGGCCGCGTCTCTGAGCATTGCCACGAAAATTCAGGTTCGCTGGTCCGGGCTGCTGTTCGGGATCGCGATGTTTCTTTTTGTGGCGATGTTGGACATCCCGGGAGCTCTTGCCAGCCCCGGAGACAGGTTTCGATGGACGCTTGTCATCCGCGAAATGACATTCGGGGGCGGAGGCTGGATTCTTGCCGGAACCGCGATGCAGGGGCAAGGCAAGAGCAAGCTCATCGCCGTGGGTCGCGTGATGATCGCGATCGCCGCCATATTTTTTGGTGTTGAACATTTTCTGCACCCAGCAGCAGTCCCGGGAGTACCGCTGCAAAAAGTTATGCCCGAGTGGATTCCCGGTCGCCTGCTCATCGACTATGTCACGGGCGCAATGCTTCTGGTTTCCGGGGCAAGCATTCTATTGGTCAAGAAGACGCGCATGGCGGCAACCTATCTCGGTACCTGGATTGTGCTGTTGGTCTTGTTCATCTATGGGCCGATTCTGGTCGCGGCGCTGGGCGATCCGAGCACCGGCGTTAAAGTTGAAGGGATTAACTACTTTTCTGACACTTTGCTGTTTGCCGGAGCGATTCTCGCGCTCGCCAGCGCGACACCACGCACTGATGAGTTACGGTAGGGCTTAGCGGATTTAATATTGGAAAACTGATTTAATAGGGAATCGGACTTCTGCCGTAGAGATTCCGGTAACCTCGCAGCGATCGCCGGCTGCACCGATCAAACGCACATGACTCGTGACTTCCATCGTTTCGCCAACAGCCGGCAAACTGTCCTGCTCCGTTCCGCCGAATCCACCCTGCAAATGTCCGATTTGTTCAAGAACCAATCGTTCTCTTCGAGCTACCTTTCGATGTATGACGAGCAGAGAACTCATTGTCGGATCAGCGGCTGCGGCAGCAACGTTCACCGTGCGAAAAGGAGACGGCATGCCAGAACTGGAAAAAATCACAATTCTTTTCATCGCGGGCTTCGGACCAATCGTCCGCGATGCCGACGCCAGTCGCAGACTTTACGGTACCGCCCTCGGAATTTCTTTCAAACAGGAGAGTGGCGGCTATCTCCACACAGATGCTCTTCAAGGCGTAAAGGAGTTCGCTCTTTGGCCACTTTCTCAGGCGGCGGAGTCCTGTTTTGGTAACAGCACTTGGCCGGACAGTTTGCCGGTGCCCCACGCCTGGCTTGAGTTCGATGTAGACAGCGTCGAAAAGGCCACAGCCGTGCTTGAGTCGATCGGCTATCGAATGCTGATCAAGAATAAGAAGGAACCTTGGGGGCAAACTGTGAGCCGATTCCTCGATTCAGATGGACTACTGGTCGGGCTTACTTTCACTCCGTGGATGCGGGAAAAGAAGTAACCAACGAGTCTTAGACGTGTGAACTCAATCGCCATTTTGGCGGTGTGCCTTGTCGGGACGACGCTGCTTGGCCTATCCTTGCAGGGATAGAACTGACGAGCCCCGACCCATTAAACGATGAACACCACGCAGACTCTCTGTAGCAAGATATTCTCGGTAGTCATTTCTGTTCGCATTTGGCGACCGATGTATCGTTTACCTACGCTCCAGTAGCGTGTCCATCCGACCCAGCGGTACCACCCAAGGACAAACTGAGGCTCCGAGAAGGCAAGCTAGCTAGCTTTGCGACCAGCTCCATGTTTTTGGTCCATTCGTAAAATAGCACCGCGGGTTTCGCTGTGTCAGAACCCCATCCGTTTTGGCCGTTGGAGTTAGCTTTCGAGCGAAAAGCAGATAGGCCAAGTCATTGTAAATAAACAAGAGTGGGAGAAATATGTACCGGCAATCCGGTAGCCGACTCTGCTTAGCGGACGATGAAGAGAACCGGCGCGACGGTCGCGTTCGCCTCCGGATTGTAGTAGTCGTACACAAGCGCAGGCGCGCTCATCGCTTCGATTCGATAACGCATCCGGAAATCGAACCCAAAGCTAGTCCCTCCCGCCACCGGCCACAAATAAAACACCACGCGGTCCGGCTGAATTTCGTAACCGGAAACTCCTGGCGCCGTCTCTGCTACTTCCAGTGAAGCGCGGTCCACTTCGGCCCCCGGCGGCAGCCCCACTTCCGCCAGCATCATGCCGTAGCCGCGGAATCCGATGCGTTCGGCCTGCACGCTGCAATGCACGCGCTCGCCCACGTGCGCATCGGTGTGATCGTAGCCAACGCTCAATCGCAATGCGCGCTTTTCTCCCGTCTTGAAATTTTCTTGCGCCGTGGCTTCCGACTCCGCCCACGGCAGATAGTAGCTGGCAATCACAGAGGCGTTCATCGCCGCCGCGCTGCCGCTCCGTGCGATCTCAATCTTGTTCGCGCCTTTCGTCAATGCCTCCGCCAGTTCCACGGTGATCGGCCCCACCGCATCCTGCGGGCTCGGCAAATGAATCGTGCCGGCCGCACGTCCATTTACCAGCACCGAGGCGTCGGATACGCCCGTGCCTTCATTCGCCATCGGAATCGCGGCAACCAGCGCCTCCAGCACGTTCTGCGTCGCTTGCGTCGAATACCACGTCGCGTAGCGATCCTTATGCGTCAACAAATATTGCAGCCCGCGGCTCATGCGGTCCGCCGTATCCGTGTCGGGATGCCGCGCCTGCAGCTTCGCGAGCGCTTCCACGGCCAACGCCGTGGTCTCGATGCGCCCCGGCTCGCCCCAGCCATAGAACGGTGTGGTGTTGGCTTCCAGATTCCAGTAAGTGGTGTCGCCTTCGCGATGAGCTAGCGTCGTCAAGAGCTCTCGCGCGTTTTCGATGTGTTCATTGCGTCCGCTCTCAATCGCTGCGATGGCATAATTTCCCGCGAGGTACGCATCGCTCCAGGCATCGATGCGCGCTTCCAGATAATCCAGCGCCGATTTCAGTGCCGCCTCCGCTTTTTTTTGTTTCTCAGCATCCTTGGCGCTCGCGTCCGGTTTCGCACCGGCCAGCGTGCGTGCAATATAAGCCGTCAAATTCGCATCCTCTGCTTCTACTTCGACCTCCGCCCCGTTCCGGAAATCCCATCGGAGAGTGGTCCAGGCGCCCGTCTTGGTCTGCTGCGCCACCAGATAATCGCGTGCCCGGCTCGCAACGATCGCATCCACCTCAATGAATCCCTGCGCCGCAGTCAAAAAACGCAGTACGTACGCCGTCAGCGCCACGTTCGAAGGCATCTTCTTCCAATAGCGGAATCCGCCGTCCGGGTTTTGCAAATCCACCAGTTGGTCGTACGCTTCCTGCAAAGTCTGCCGCGCCTGTGCCGCGATCGCCGCGCGCGGATTCGCGGCATCCGGTTTGTCTTGCGCGGCTTTTTTCAGCAGCTCCAGCGCCACCAGGCTCACGTAAGCCGTCGAAGTGATTTGCTCGCCGCATCCCGCCGGAGTCGCTCCAATTCCACGCATCGCATCCAGCACGTGCGCCGTCAGATTCGGATAAATCCGCAGCTCCGCGTCCACCGACCCGCGAATCGCCGTCCGCGGAATTTGCAACTCTACGGAATCTTGTGCGGCCGCCAGCACCCGGCTGGTGGTAAAAGAAATCTCCTGCCCGTTCGCATGCACCAAAAGTTCGCGTTCCACGGCGTCGCCCGCGGCCGCATTACGAGCCGTAACCCGTTGCGTCGCCGTCTTGAAGCTCTTTTCCGCGCGGAACGCAAAAATCGCGCTGCCATCGCCGCTTGCCGCGATCGTCACGCTCTGCTGCGCCGCCGACAAAATTCTCATCCACGGCTCGGGCCGCATTTCCGCCGTCACCGTTTGCGCCTGCTCCGTGTAGTTGCGCAAAACCACCGGCAGGCTGATCTGGTCCCCTTCGGTCAAAATCTTCGGCGGGTCCAACTCCAGGAAGAACGGCTGAAAACTCCGCAGCTCCTTCTCCGCGATCCCCACTTCGCCCGCCTCGTTCGACGCCAGCACCGACATTTTCCACGCCGTAATATTGTCCGCCATCGGAAAGTGGATGTGGGCGCGTCCGTGTTTGTCCGTAATCACTTCCGGCCGCCACACCAGCGTTTCCGGAAAATATTTTCGCAGCCGCGGCGTAAACAGCGGCTTCTCCACCGCCTTCGTGCCGGCGCTAGCCACCGACGAACTCAGCTCCGCCGTCTCCGTTTGCACTGTGGACGCCTCCGCGGTCACTTCGACGGTCTGTGACACTCCGCCCACATTCAGCCGGAAATCAAGCTGCGTAGAAATCCCGGCCTGCACCGGAACGCGCTGCACCAAACTGCGCACAAATCCAGGCGACGTGCATTCCACCTGGTAAAAACCCGCCGGCAAACTCGCAAACGAGTACGTTCCCGAGTAATCCGCCAGCGCCCGGTACACCTGGAATGCATCCACAGACGTCGCGGCTACGGTAGCGTTAGGAACCGCTGCGCCGGTGGGATCGGTAACCACTCCATGCAGTCCGCCGTAACCGCCCTGCACCGG
>Ga0210391_10005054_pt1 | contig 10887 bp, 6 predicted proteins | sample IncBWC12OmetaG_FD_160573 | JGI IMG/M metagenome (GOLD analysis project Ga0210391, IMG submission 160573) | Forest soil microbial communities from Barre Woods Harvard Forest LTER site, Petersham, Massachusetts, United States - Inc-BW-C-12-O ...
GACCGGGGGCCGGTTGGTAACCAGCCAGTAAAGCCCCAATGTCTTCACTGCCTTCCGGAACTCGGCGAAGTCCACCGGTTTCTGGATATAGCTGTTGACTCCCAACTCGTAGCCATTCACCATGTCGCGCTCTTCCCGCGAGGAAGTCATCAGGACGACGGGGATGGTCTTGGTGCGCGGGTCACCCTTGATCTGCTTGAGAACCTCCATTCCGTCGACTTTGGGCATTTTCAGATCCAGCAAAACCAGCTTCGGGGGATGATCGAAGGACCGTCCGGAGTGGGGCCCGGAGCAGAACAGAAAATCGAGCGCTTCCTCTCCGTCGCGGGCGATGAAGACATGGTTGGCCAGGTTCTCCGCCCGCAAGGCGTGCAGAGTGAGATCTATGTCGTCCTGACTGTCGTCTACCAGAAGAATGTCGACTTCGGTTGCGTTCATGATTGGGCTCCTGCGGCAGCAGACTTATTTTCAATTTCGCTGGCCTTGACTTCGGTCGATTCAGCGGCTCTGAGGGTGAAATAAAACGTCGCACCCTTATCGAGTTCCGCTTCCGCCCAAACCCGCCCTCCGTGCTTGCGGACGATGCGTTGCACCGTCGCCAGGCCAATGCCCGTACCTTCAAAATCCTCAGCGCGATGCAGCCGCTGGAAGACGCCAAACAGCTTGTCTTTGTATTTCATGCTGAATCCGACTCCGTTGTCCGAGACGGCGATGACCGTCTCTCCGTTTTCCTGGCGCTGGGTGATCTCGATGATGGCGTGCTCCCGGGTCCGGGTGAACTTGAGAGCGTTGGCCAGCAGGTTTTGGAAGACCTGCTTGATAAGGATGGAATCGCACTGCGCCGTGGAGAGATCAGCGACATTCCAGGTGACGGCGCGGCCGTTGATTTCCGGCTGGAGCAGGCAGACGACCTCCTCGACAATTGGCTTCAGAGGAGCGGCCTGAAGCTGGAGAGCATGGCGGCCCACGCGCGCCAGATTGAGTAACTCATCGACCAGCAACCCCATGCGGCGGGCGCCGTCTTCGATGCGTTGCAAATGAGTCTGCGCTTCGGCGGGCATGCCGGGACCAAAGTCTTCCATCAGAATCTTGGAAAAACCTCCGATGTGCCGCAGTGGCGCCCGCAGATCGTGCGACACGGAATAAGTAAAAGCTTCCAACTCGTGGTTGGCCGCGGCCAATTCCGCGGTCCTTCGTTCCACCCGCTCTTCCAATTCTTCATTGAGTTTGTGGATCTTGCGTTCGTCGATTTTCCTTTGCGTAATGTCGCGGAAGGCAACCACGCCGCCTCGAGCGGATCCATCCGCGGCTTTCAAAGGACTGCCGCTAATCTCGATCCACGCTCCCTGCTCCAGTTCCGGGTTGTGGATGAACATCTCGGCCGTGCCGGCCTCGCCGCGAAGGGCGCGCGTCAGGGGATTTTGTTCAATGGGGAAGGGCGTGACAGCGTCGGGCATGTAAACGCCGTAGTGGGTGTTCCACTCCCCGGCGGGAACGTCTTCTGCGCCCATGCCCACGATTCTCGTAGCTGCCGGATTCCAGATGGTGAATTTTCCGTGTTCGTCGGCAGCCACCAGGCCTTCGGCCATGCTGTCAAGCACGGATTGCAGCATGAGCTTCTGGGTCTCCAGGGCCTGTTGCGAACGCTGCAATTCCTTGGCTTGCCCGGCGAGCTGTTGTTCCGCTTGCTTGCGCAGAGTAACGTCAGTGTTCGCCTCTAAAACCCGTACAGGATCGCCCGCGGAATCGCGATGCAGCACCCACACACTGGCCACCACGACGTGGCTGCCGTCGCGCTTCCGGTGCGTCAGTTCGCCCTCCCATGTTCCGGCAGCAGCGAGTTTTCTTTCGATCAGCTCCAGCGGCTCCGGGAACTGGGTTTGGAGCAACTCGTGTGAAAGGTGGCCAACAGCTTCTTCCCCCGTGTATCCATACAGCTTTTCCGTACCTTTACTCCATGAAACGATACGGCCTTCGGGATCGCGGACCATCACCTGCGCTAGATCCAACACCTTGGCCTGTTCGTTTAAAGCCGCCTCTGCCCGTTTGCGTTCAGTAATGTCGCGGGCAATCTTGGAAGCGCCCACAATTGCGCCGCTGCTATCCCGGATCGGCGAAATGGTCGCGGACAAGTCAATCCGCATTCGGTCTTTCCGGATGCGGACGGTTTCGTAGTGATTCACGCTCTCGCCGTGCCGGATGCGCGCCAGAATTTCAGGCTCCTCGTGCACACGGTCGGGCGGGAAGAGCATCAGCATGGGTTTGCCGACGGCTTCCCGCGAAGAGTAGCCGAAGATCTTCTCGGCACCGTGATTCCAGGCGGTGATGATCCCATTCAGGTCTTTGCTGATGATGGCGTCGTCGGAGGAATCGACAATGGCGGCCAGGCGTTCCCGCATTTCCTCCATGCGTTTGCGCTCGGTGATGTCGGCGCGGATCGCCATGTACTGCCGCGGCTTTCCGTCAGCTTCCAGAAATGGAACGATGGTGGTATCCACCCAGTAGATTGAACCGTCTTTGGCGCGGTTGCAGATCTCGCCCCGCCAGACCTGTCCGTCGGCGATGATGTGGTACATCTGCTGGAAGAACGTTTTCGAATGGTGGCCGGAGTTGAGTATGCGGTGGTTCTGGCCTAGCAATTCATCTCGCGAGTATTTGCTGATGGCGCAAAACTTGTCGTTTACATATGTGATGGTTCCCTGAACGTCGGTGGTGGCGACAATGGCGTGCTGATCGAGCGCGTATTTCTGGTCAGCCAGTTCCTTAAGTACGTGCTCGCGCGCCGCCAGGCTTTCTTTGAGCGCCTCTTCAGCTCGCTTGCGCTCGGCGATTTCGGATTCCAGGGCCGACGTGCGCTGCTCTACGCGTTGTTCCAACTCGGCGTTCAGAATGCTGAGTTGGGCTCGTGCCCGGGCGCTGATGTCCATCTCGCGGTCGACGGCGAACTTGGCGAGGACCCAGAGGCCCGCGCCAAAGAAAATGCCCGCAATGGCAATGAACCTCGCGAGGCGCTGTCCTGCGCGGATTCGGGGTGCGCGCTCGATCAGTAACCGGGATTCCTCGCCGTACATTTCTCGGGTGCTTGCGCGTACAACCTCGAGGAGCCTCTCGGTTTCCAGCGCGTCGCTGCCCCCGGAATAGGCGCCCAGATTCCGGCGTTTGACGATGATGTTGTCGGCAAATTCGAGGGCGGCATGTACCTGCAACGCCAGCACATCCAGCCGCCGCTGCTGGCCGGGATTGTCCACCGTCAAGCGGCGTAATGTCTCCTCGTCGTCGTAAATGGCATCCTTTGCGGTCTGGTAGTGTGCAAGCAGCGGTTCTTGCCCACTCAGGGCGAAAGCCCGGCCGCTCGTTCCCGCTTCGACCGTATGCCGAGTGGTACGCTGGATCGCCTCCATCACTTCATGAGTGTGGGATAGCCAATAGGCATCCTGCTCCGCCCGTTTAGTGCCCTGCCACGCCGAAAGGCCGACGAAAAGTGTTAGTAACACGGCGACGATGAACCCGACGCTGATCCTGCGCCGGAGCGGGACGTCGATCGGCTCTTGCAGTTTCCTTGGCTCGGCGTGGCCGCGATCGCTGGGAACCGTCATCGACATCGCCAGCTCTAGTTGGGCAGACCCGGCGGCGGATCTAACATCTGACGAATGGTCGTAGCCAGGTCGCCGAGAGCCAGCGGCTTCTGCAGGAAAACTTCATCCGGGAAAGGATCCCCGGAGTCTTCCATGGCCAGATCCTGATATCCGGTGGTGTAAATCACTTTGATGTCGGGACTCGTCTGCTTCAGCTCTCTAGCCAGGTGCCAGCCATTCATGCCGGGCATTACAACATTGGTTACAACGACCTGAATCTCGGAAGGGAATTTCTTCACTAGCCCAACCGCCTCGGTTCCACTGCCCGCCGCCAGAACCTGATATCCCAAACTGTCGAGGAATTCCTGGAAGAGAGCTCGCAGTTGGGGATGATCCTCAACCAGAAGCAGATTTTCAGAACCGCGCAACGATGGAGCGGAGGATCCGATATGAATGGCTTCAGCTTCCGTTTCCAGTTGGGTGATGCGGGGCAGATAAATCGTGAAGGTGGTGCCAGCGCCGGGTTTGGTCTCGACCACGATGGTACCTCCACTTTGCGCGACAAAACCGTGCACCACCGCCAAGCCGAGCCCTTTCCCATCTTTCTTTGTGCCATAGAAAGGATCAAAGATGCGAGCCTTGACCTGCTCCGTCATACCCGATCCAGTGTCGGTCACCGATAGAGTGGCGTACTTGCCGGGAACAAGGTCGGGCAACTTGGCCGAGTTTTTGGAACTTAAGGCAGCCGCACCAACCTGCAGGGTGATCTTGCCGCCTTCGGGCATGGCATCGCCCGCATTCGAAATAATGGCTACGATGGACTGCTGCAGTTCCTCGGGGTCGGCTCGCACCCACACCGGTTCGCGGATAGGTGCGATGGTCAACTCGATCCCCGAACCGAGCAGAGGAGCTACCAATCGGTCGGTTTCAGAAAGAATCGATTTAAGATCGATGGCGTGCGGGAAAAGCATTTGCCCCCGGCTGAGCGATACCAGCTGCCGGGTCAGTTGCGTGGCCGTTTTCACCGCGGTGTGGATGGCTGCGACCCGAGGCATCCCCCCGTTATTGGCCGGGAGGTCCGTTTCTAACAGTTCGGAATAACCCGAGACAATACTCAGCAGATTATTGAATTCCTGCGCGATTCCCCCTGCCAGCCGCGCCACCGACTCGATTTTTTCCGCCTGCATCTGCCTTTCCCGGGCTTCGCGCTGCCTTAATTCCGTTTCCTGACGATGCAGAGCGATCTCAATTGCACAGTGCAGTTCGAGGGCTTTGAAGGGCTTGACCAGGTATGCTAGCGGCCCGGTGTTCTTGGCTCTGGCCAGCGTCGGCTCGTCGGAATGGGCGGTTAGGTAGATAACCGGGATATCGATCTCTTTCCGGATCTGCTCGGCTGCCTCGATTCCATCTATTTTTCCCGCTAACCGAATATCCATCAGCACCAGATTCGGACGCAGTTTGAGAGCCTGTTTAACCGCAGCTTCCCCGGTGCTCACGCTGGCCGCTACGGTGTAGCCCAGCTCTTCGAGGGTGCTGGCCAGATCGAGCGCGACAATCCGCTCGTCTTCCACGAGCATGATGTTCGCCGATACAGTTTGAGGCATCATCTGCTTGGAAACTCCTATTTCACTTCTCGGATGCTAGCAGTAAGAGGCCACGACTAATGCAGGATTCAGCCATCCAAATGGGCAGGTGCAGCGCTGGATTTCCCGTTTCGGAATTGGGAAATACAGCAAGAGATTTGGAGCTTCGTTCAGGTTCCGTTGCACCGGCTCCGTTGGCATCAGTGCGGTCGCGCCGCTTCGTTTTCGTGGATGAGGATGATGAGGTTGAGGATGGACTCCTGCGCGTTTACGCGCGAAGACGGCACGCTAGAGCGATAGTTTCGCGGGCGCTGGTCGAACGACATTTCGAGGCGGTTCGATCATCGCCATGCGATGACGGAACCCTAACGTGGCAGAGGCGGATTCAGGCAAACCTGTCTCCCCTGATAATCGCATCAATCGTTGAATTTACGGCTTGCGTTGAATTTAAGGCTTGGTGCCGGGAGGGGGAATCGAACCCCCAAGGGCCGAAGCCCGGCGGATTTTGAGTCCGCTGCGTCTGCCAGTTCCGCCATCCCGGCACTTCGTGGAAGTACTTGATTCAACAGCTAGTTTTGCGTTCTACTTCCTTGTCACCCCAAACGACAAATGTGAAGCTGTGTAAGAAAGTGCGTCGGTTTTCGCCCGATTTCCACAGCCTTCTTGTCCCTGCCCGCGAAACGCTGTACCTGCGATTCTCGGGCTCAGAGCCCCATCGCCAAGTCAGAAGAAAGCACCCGCACGAAATTCTACCACGTTCATTAGGAGCTGCTATCGTTTGATTTCACGCGAAGCGGACGATTTAGGTCTGAGCTTACAGCCGAGCCGAGCGGCGCCAAGAGCGGCGTTTTCCCCGTCCGATCCGTGCCTTAGGTCGTTCCCGAACGCACGGCTGTGGTTTGCTTCAGCTAGGACTGAAAGAGCCAACTAGGGTCCCAGCGGTTCTGCGTGAAGGAAGACGTGGGTTACGTCTCGTTCGCCGACAATCCACCAACTTCGTTTGCATTCCTGACACAAGCGTGTTCAGCCAAGAGAAGCCGGGCGAGGGAGCGCGCCTACGAAAAATACAATTGCGTCGTTTTAACCAAAGGAGCCGACCCCGCTGGACTTGGAGAACGCTTGGAGCTGGATTGCTATCATCCAGGTCCCCTGGATTTTGCGGGCTTCAGACCACTCACTCGTTGTGTCTTATTGCGTTAAACTTCTTAATCAATCACACTGCGGCCCAAGAACCACATGAGCGTGCAGGCATCCATTCCGCAGCGGACGGACGGTCGACGATATGAGGCAGTGCTTCGCCTTAGCGAAGCCCTTTCTCTGTGTGTAGAGCCCGAAGACCTGACGAAGATCCTTTCTGAACAGTTGTGCGAGTTCCTCGACTTCTTACAGTTTTACATCGTTGTCTACAAGGAGAACTCCACGGAACTGGAGTGGGCTGTGGTCGGGCGCGAGAAAAGCCTCGTATCGGCGTACGCGGATGTGCCAGTTCAACAGCGGCCATCGTGGCAGGCATACACCAGGCAAGAACCGATCCACATTCGTGAGTGGAACACCGATGAAGGAGTACCTAGCCGCCTCAAGCAAGGGATTGCAGCACAAGGGCTTGAGGTCGGGCCGCTCGTCTTCGTTCCCCTCACTACACCGCAGCGCCGCCTAGGTGCTTTGGGAATGTCGGGACACCCTGGGATCAGTTACAGCGAAGATGACATTAGCTTTTTGCGACTCATTGGTCGGGTTGTCGCATTCGCAATTGACGACAATTTCAATCTCAGGCGAGTAGAGGCCGCAAACCTAGAATTGCAACGTCAGAACGAGCGGCTTCAGCGCAGTGAACGAGAGCTGCGCGAGGTTATAGAAACCATTCCGTGTATGGCATGGTCGGCCTCAGCCGATGGCGCTGCTCAATTTTTCAACCGCCGCTGGTTAGAGTATGCCGGCCTTGCGGTAGATCAAGTGCAGAATTGGGGCTGGACAGCCGCAGTTCATCCGGACGATCTGGACGCGCTCGTGGATTACTGGCGCACCGCGATAGCCTCCAGCCAGCCGGCTGAAATCGAAGCGCGCTTGCGCAGTTTCGACGGGGTATACCGCTGGTTTTTGTTCCGAGCGACTCCATCCTTCGATGACAAAGGCAAGGTCGCAAAATGGTATGGCACAAATACCGATATCGATGATCGCAAAAAAGCAGAGCAAGCTCTCACCATTCAAAACAGTCGACTCCAGCTACTCCTCAAACTGACTAATCGGATTACGTCAAAACTAGACCTTCGCGAGGTGCTGCGCGCCATTACAGCCACCGTGCGTGAATTGACAGACTCGGACGCTGTACACATCTCGCTCCCTGAAGCAGACTCCGCCCAGTTTCGGGTGTACGCATTAGATTTCCCGGAAGGAAAAGGCCTTGTTAAGGAAGAGATGCTCATTGAGCCGGTGGGCGTCGCCAGGAAAGCCCTTGAAAAACTCGAACCAGTCGTGAGAACGATAACCCAGGCCGATGAGTTTCCTCCCGACTACTACGAGTTGCTCGTCGCTGAGGGTGTGAAGAGTCAATGCGTGATACCGCTCGTGAATCGGGAGCGAGCCGTCGGAGTATTGGCGATTGCTCGGACTCGGAGCAATTCCTTCACGCCAGAAGAAGTCGACTTCATAGGGGAGGCTTCGGGACAGATAGCCGTTGCCATTGAGAATTCTCTCGCATATCGCGAGCTTTGCGAACTCAAAGAGAGACTGGCGCAAGAGAATCTTTATCTCGAACAAGAGATCCGCGGCGAGGTGGATTTCGGGCAAATTGTGGGGAGCAGTCCGCCTCTCAAGCAAGCTTTGCAGCTGGTCGAAACTGTTGCGCCCACTGATTCAACCGTCTTGCTGCTCGGCGAAACAGGCACGGGGAAGGAGTTGATCGCCCGCGCAGTTCACGAACATAGCCGTCGCAAGGACCGCATATTCGTTAAGGTTAACTGTGCAGCCATTCCGACCGGGCTTCTGGAAAGCGAATTGTTTGGACATGAAAGGGGAGCGTTCACGGGCGCTATCAGCCAGAAAATTGGGAGGCTGGAGCTGGCGGATGGCGGCACGCTCTTCCTGGACGAGGTGGCGGACATTCCCTCGGAAATCCAGCCGAAGCTTTTGCGAGCCCTTCAGGAACAGGAGTTTGAACGGCTAGGGAGCACGCGAACTCTGAAGGTGAACGTTCGCTTGATTGCTGCGACCAACCGCGACCTGGTCAGGATGGTTGCGAAAGGCGAATTTCGCAGCGATCTGTACTACCGCCTAAATGTCTTTCCGATTCACCTCCCACCTCTTCGGGAGCGCAAAGAAGATATCCCACTGCTGGTCGGTTATTTTGTGCAGAAATTCGCCAAGCAGCTTCAGAAGGACATCCAAAGAATACCGCCGTCTGTAATGAAGGCATTCACAACCTGGGAATGGCCGGGAAACATCCGCGAGTTGGAGAACCTGGTGGAACGCTCTGTCATCCTGACCCGTGGCAAGTCGCTGGACGCGCCGCTTGTGGAAATGCGCAAGTTGAGCGGAGAAGAACCTGAGCGCGAAACCAAGGATTCACGGCAGGAGGAAATAGCGGAAATTGTAAGAAGTACTATTCAGGCACTAAACGGAAAACAGGGGCTGGCCAGCGATCAAGGCAAGAAGATGGCCGATGGGCGCGCGAAGAAAAGCGCGGAACGTGCGAAGAAACAGCGGGAAGAGATTATGCGAGCGCTCGCACTGAGCAAGGGCCGCGTGGGCGGCAATAATGGAGCCGCTGCACGCCTGGGGATCAATCGCACGACACTCCTGGCGCGGATAAAAAAGCTTGGTATTGATCCCAGAGATTACGCCGTGTGATCGGCCGCCCGGCCGAGCCGTGTCAAAACTCATGGATTGACATCTTCGACTTCATTCCTACCGATTTCAATGCCGTCCTGAAATCTAAAGCGGTTACGGCTGCAAAGTTTGGGGGACGTGTTGCACTCTCGGACCTGCAAGGAAGAGTGTGGCATGTTGAAGATCTCTGTCATTAAGAGCCCACGCCAATGCCGACTGGTGGTAGAGGGTATTCTCGTTGAGCCTTGGGCAGCCGAACTCCTTAGCGGGTACACAAAAGCCAAAGAGCATCTTGATGGCCGTGAACTTGTCATCGATATCACAAACCTCAGTGCCATCAGCGCAGCCGGGGAAGATGCTCTCATGGAACTGATCGACGATCATGCCAGATTCCACTGTGGCGTCTTTACGAAGGAAGTCTTAAAACAACTCGCGTCGAAGCGACGGTCAAAGTGAAGGCTGGAAAAATCACGTTGTTCGACGATTACGACGACGTTGCTGCCATTAAGTCGGGGTCCGCAGTGTCAAGGTGTGAATTTTGACGGTTTTGACGTTTGAGCCACGCTTCGCCCTTGGCCTGCAGCGCTGCAGTTAAGGATCAGTCAGTTAGCGAAAAACAATATTTGGCATCGAGATTGCCACCGCCTCTACGAACGCCAATCAGGATCTTTCACTCGTCAGCAAGATTTTCTCTGACATTCTCGGAACGAGAAAGTGATCAAGGATGATGGCAAGCCTTCAACAGCGACTAGACGAATTCAAGAAGTCCTTTGAGTCTGGTGCTCCGCCCTATAACGCGCCGCGAGAAGCGATCGAAAAGACACATCGGGCAACAGCGGAGCTCGAGGCTTCGGGGATTTTAGATCGCGCCTTGAAAGTGGGAGATCGCGCTCCGAGCTTCACGCTGTTCAATCAAGAGCATGTACAGGTAGCCTCGAGCGATCTCTTGCGGGAAGGACCGCTGGTGGTCGGTTTCTTCCGAGGCCATTGGTGACCCTATTGCAATATGGAGCTGGAGGCTCTACAGGAGGTCAACTCTGAGGTCACAAATATGGGAGCAAACATTGTGGTACTCACTCCTGAACTCGAACGTTACACCCGCAGCCTTCACAAGAAGCTGAACCTGACGTTCGACATCCTGACGGATCTTCACCTCAAGACCGCAGAGCAGTTCGGGCTCGTGTTTACACTGCCGGACTACTTGCGGGAACTTTACAAGTCCTTCGGGAGCAACTTGGACAGGTTCCACGATGAGTTGGAATATCGCTTGCCGGTGCCCGCGCGATACGTGATTGACAAGCAAGGCATCATCCGTGCCGCCGATGTGAACGCGGATTATACGATCCGCCCTGAGCCTTCCGAAACTGTAGAGATCTTGCGGACATTAACTAAATGATTCGACCGCAAGGGCTCGACTGATGCTGGCAAAAACTAGAAAGGGAAAATTTATGTCGACATTTCAAACGGATTACCTCAATGCTTATCACAACCTGAAGCTGACACGAGATGACCAAGGTGTGCTGGTTGCTGAGTTTCACGACAACGGCGGGGCGTTCACTATGACTGCGCAAGCCCACACGGAGTTTGTCGAGGCCTTCTACCGGATTGCGCAGGATCGAGCCAACAAGATCGTGATCCTCACGGGCGCAGGTGGAGAGTTCATTACAGATGTCGAGTGGTCCTCTTTCGGCGATGTCGCCGATCCCGGGGTTTGGAGCCAGGTTCACGACGAAGGCGTTCAGGTTTTGGAAAACATAGCCAACATACGCGTGCCGGTCATCGCGGCCATCGAGGGACGTGCCCACGTGCACTCAGACTACGCGCTGCTTGCCAGTGTAATTGTCGCGGCCGCAGGCGCGACCTTCCAGGATGTGGCCCACTTCTCCGCGGGCGTCGCACCCGGT
>Ga0210391_10005055_pt1 | contig 10887 bp, 8 predicted proteins | sample IncBWC12OmetaG_FD_160573 | JGI IMG/M metagenome (GOLD analysis project Ga0210391, IMG submission 160573) | Forest soil microbial communities from Barre Woods Harvard Forest LTER site, Petersham, Massachusetts, United States - Inc-BW-C-12-O ...
CTGATGCCGCAGGCGACATACTACCCGACAGGCAGCATCCGGCTGGCATTGTGCGCCGAGACCAAGTCCATTTCGTTGCCAACACTGCCACAGCCGCTGCGGTCTTTGGTACTCCGTTTGGCAACGTACGAAGAAATACGCTACGGGACTCTCGCACTAACGTCGTGAACTTTGCTGCGTTCAAGACTGTAAACATCTCATCGACACTGAAGGTGGAGTTCCATATCGACTTTCTGAATGCTTTCAATCATTCAAACCCATCATCGATTGACCCATTCGTTGACGACGCGGGGTTAGCGTCCGAGAACTCTGGATTTGCAAATCCACACGTCCAGGCGAGCGGAAGTCGCAGCATCCGGGTTGGACTGAAAATTCCTTTCTGAACTCGCATGGAGCAAGATCACACCGCACGGCCTTCTGCTCGAGCACGATATTTCGGAGTCGTCGTCAGAGATAACGCGGTATGTTCGCAGTGGAACGAAAGTTGTTACGTAATGCAACTCATCGGGAGCTAGTCCAAAGACAATTCATTTTTTCTTCTGCGTCTCCTTTTGCAGCATATCGAGCTCGCGGGCCAGTTGTTCGGCCTGATCGCGAAGATGGCTGAGCCGCTCAGCAAGCGCGGCGGCATCTTGGGCCGCGGGCACCGAAGCCGGTGCAGCGGCCGACGCTGTCGCGGGAAGAGCGGGGCTGGGAGGGGACGGACTGCCGGTCAGTTCGGCGAGGGCCTCGGCGAACGTATCCCGGTAGATGAGCCGGTCACCCATGGCCAGCACAACCTTTTTGATCTGCGGCATGCGGGCTTCGCCGGCCTGGATGTAGATGGACTCCACGTAGAGAAAGCCGGCCGTCACCGGCAGAGCGATAATGTTTCCGCGCAGAACGTGCGAGCCCTGCTGGTTCCACAACGTGAGATCCTTGGAGATGTTCTGGTCCTGGTCAATGCGCGATTCAATCTGCATCGGGCCATACATCAATTGCTGTTTCGAGAGTTGAAAATAGACCAGGTCCCCTAATCGATCTCCGTCGCAACGCGCAGCCATCCACCCGATCAGATTGTCTTTACCCCGTGGTGTGAAAGGCAGGATCAGCAGGAATTCGGGTTCTTTCTCTCCAGGCAGGGTGGCCACCACGTAGGTAGGCTGCATGGCTTCGGGGGCCCCGGACTGGCCCGATAGCGTATGGGCGATCTCCCAGATGTCTTCTTTGTTGTAGAAGACTTGCGGATCGCGCATGTGAAAAATACGATACGCCTCGGCTTGTGCGCGAAACAGAACCTCAGGGTAGCGGGCATGTCGGCGGAGGTCCGGGGGCATTTCCGAGGCGGGCCGGAACAGTTTCGGGAATAGATTCTCGTAGACCTGAATGATGGGGTCGCTCGGATCGAATACGTACAAAGACACTTTCCCGGTATAGGCGTCCACCGTGGCCTTTACCGCGTTGCGGATGTAGTTGGCACCTTCCTCCACCCCGGTCACGGGGAGTGTCGCCGAGTACGGATGGGAGAGAGAAGTCGTGTAGCCGTCCACCATCCATACCAACCTGCCGTCATCGGTGATCACCAAGTACGGGTCGGGGTCCCAGTTCAAGAACGGCGCCAGATGCGCCAGTCTTGTCTGCACCTTGCGGTAAATCATCATGCGGCTCTGCCCGGTGAGATAGCCCGTGAAAATCATGTTGGGCTCGCCCTGGGATATCGCCGCTGCGGCCTTTAGCAGGAAGGAGCCGATCGGAAAGCCCCCGGTTCCCTGGTAGGTTGAATACTTGTTCTGATCGCCGGAAGGATAATCAAACTCCTCGCGTGCCGTATGGACGAACACCGGATCCTGGGTGCTCTCACCGTAGTAGATCTCCGGCCGAGTGAGCTGGAAGCCAGGCGCTTTGATTTCCGGCGGCGCGTTTTCGATGAGCAAGACAGGCAGGCCATCGGGCGTAATTTTGTTGACTTCCGATACGACCACGCCAAAGCCGTGAGTATAAATGAATCGAGGATTCACCCAGCTCTGACTGGCCTCGGTAGACAACTGATTCACGTCAATCTCGCGCGGAGACAGCATCACCTGCTCGATGTGGCCGTTGGGGAAGTAGCGGTCTACATCCGTGTTCGGAAAAATATAATACGGACGCAATGCCTGGATCTGGGTGATCGTTGCGCTGTAGGCGCGCAGGTCCCATAGGCGAATATTTTCGAGCAGCGTGGCGTCTTGTATTGCATTGACTGTCTCTTGTCCGCTCGTGGCAAAAGGGCGCTCGGTGGCGTTTCGATCCAGGCCGAAGGCTGCGGCAGTGGCCTGAATATGGCGCTCGATGTACGGCCGTTCGATCGAAATCTCATTCGGTCGTACGTACACCGCGCTGATGATCGTCGGAAGAGCCAATTGGAGAATGAAAAAGGTTCCTAACAGAATCGCGGCCTTCTTGTATCTCGACGTCCAGGCAAGCGGGAGAGTCGCCAAAACAGCAACAATGAGGAGCCAGCGCAGGGGGAGCGTGATCTTGGCGTCTACATAATCTGCGCCCGTCATGAAGGCGTGCGAATTGAACAGAAGGTCGTAGTTGCCAAGGTAAAACAAGCCAGCGAGACCGAGGAGCAAAAGGGTAACGGTGACGCGGACGAAAACGCTGCGGCTCGCGCCCGGTAGCATGAGCACGAGCGGTCCCCGATCAAAAGGCCCCACGTCCCTGCCCCTCATCCACAACTGCCATCCCCGGGCCGTGGCCCAGAAGATCAGGACGCAAAGGATCCCGAGCGAAATCACAAACCAGACGATTTCCGAATAGAAAGGCAGATCGAAGAGGTAAAAGAGAAGCGGGCGGGAAAAAACGGGGTCCCTCCAAGCGTCGTGCGGCAGCGCAAGCCCATGCGACCCGAAAAAGCGCATGACCGTCCAGTAATCAATGGCGGCCGAGGCGAAGAAGATTGCCACGATCGCCAGGCCGACCGTAACCAGCAGGGAGTACAAAGGGAAATCCCGTTGACGGATGCCGGCCAAGCCCAACCCCTGCATATGAGCCGTCCACAGCGCCATGAACGCCAAAACAGCGCCCGCCGCAAAGGGGGCAATGGTGTACCACAGCATGCTGACCCAGGTACCCACTTGCCCGACTTCCTTCCACCAGTTGTACTCGATTGTTAAATTGGCAGCGAGAGTGATCGCCCAAAAGCTGAGCGTCAACAGCACCGCTAGCATGAGCAGGTTCCGAATCTTTGAAGGACGCATAAGAGATTGTCGGACCTTCTACAGCCGAGCCGACTCGAAGCAGAGAAAGGTTCGCCGGATTTACAGGTCGATCGCGATCCTAGCACAGCCTCCGTGTTAGGTGTGAGGTTAGCCGTCGGTGACCGTCCGTCACTGTCCGCCTCCAGGGCTTCGAACCAGAGGAATCTTGAGTGTGCTAGGCGCACCGCCCTCAATCGACGTGCCCCCATAAATATGGGAGCATGGGAGAATGAAAACGACTCTGGAAATCCCTGATAGCATTTTTCGTCGCGCTAAATCGGTTGCCGCCGAACGCGGCATTCCTTTTCGAGCGTTGGTATCGGAAGCCTTAGCGGACAAACTGCGTATCCGGGAAAACAGACCTTGGATGAAAACATTTGGCAAGCTCCGCCATCTGCGGAAGGAAACGGCTAGGATTAACCGCATCATTGACGAGGAATTCGGTCAGATCGATAGCGAGGATTGGCAGTGATCCTCGACACGAACGGATTGTCTGCTGTCGCAGACGGTGATAGCTCCCTAAGACCCATCCTTCGCGAGGCGTCCGAGGTCGCCGTGCCAGTCATTGTACTGAGAGAGTACATCTACTGCATTCGGCAGTCGCGCGATCGGAAACGTTACGAACAATGGCTTCAGGAATCGCTTCCTAATTACCGCGTACTGCGGGTCGATGAAGAAACGGCCGCCTCCTATGCGGCGCTTCGGAGTGAACTGAAAAAAGCCGGCACTCCCATTCCTTCTAACGACATTTGGATTGCGGCGCTCTCCCGCCAGTATGGTCTTGCCGTCCTGAGCAAAGACCGTCATTTCGATCACGTGCCGGGATTGCGTCGAGTCGATTGGGGATAATCGGGAGTGGCCGCGGAGTGTCTGGACGAGTGTTGGCCCCGCGCCCCGCGGTTTCTCGGGAACAATTTAGATGGGACAACGCCGAGAGGTGCGGAGGGCCCAGATGATCTTGGAAGCCGACCTAGGCGACTGGAAAATGGGGGATTTCAAACAACTGACAGCGTTCGTTCGGGTCGCCCCGGGCGGATTCGATCGATCGAAGCTTGGTGACTCCACAAGTCGAAGGGCCGAAGCCGGACTCCGGGGTACGTATCCGTCGCGGCTACCGACTATCTCGCCGAGGTTCAGAAGCACAAGCGGCCGGAAACCTCTGACGCCTGGAGCCACGCGGTCAGCAAGCGCCGATTTCTTCTTCGTCGCACCTGCCCTTTAGTACAGTTCCGTTAACGTGCCCGCCTCGTTATCATTGGCCCATGCGTACCCCACACCGGCCGGCATCATCGAAAATCGCCTGCTCATTCGCTGTGCTAATTCTCTGTGTGACAGCGAGTTCCTGCGGTCATTCCGAGGCCTCGCCGCCAGCGCCCTCGATGGAAGCCGTCATGCAAGCTGTCCACGACTACGGCCGCGGCCACCGGTCCTCCATTCTGTCGGCCCCATCGCCGATTCCGCAGGAAACGGATGAGCGATACAAAGCCAACGTCAGGGAAGCTCTGGTCGCATCGAACTTCGCTCAACTGGAGAAAGTGGCCCAACAAAATCGAACGGAACGGGGCCTGGTTCTCGGCGGCGCCTGGAAGAACTACGATTTCTATGACGAGTTGGCCAGCCCCGTGAGTTCCGGCGAGCCGACGGAAGATGACTACCAAAGCCGTATTGCGCGGCTCAATCAGTGGCGATCTGCCTACCCGGATTCCGCGGCCGCCCTGATCGCGTTGTCGCGTCTCTACACGAACTACGCCTTTTTCGCGCGGGGCGAAGGAACCGCGGACGCCGTGTCCAGTTCCAGCTGGCGGCTCTATAACGATCGCAATATCCTGGCAGAAAACTATCTTCTCGCGGCAGCTGGGCTAAAGGAGCGAGACGATCACTGGTACGCGGCCATGCAACAGGTCGCTTTTCAGATCGGATGGGATAAAGAGGACGCGCTCGATTTGCTCAATCAGGCCATCGCTTTTGAGCCGAGCTACTTCCACTACTACCGCCAATACGCCGAGTACCTGAGGCCGCAGTGGTACGGCGATCCCGGTGACATCGTGCACTTCGCGGAGAAAGCGTCTCTGCAAATTCCTGATCCGGAAGGCTCGATCCTTTATTTCCGGATCACCGGCTCTCTCGCGTGCAACTGCCAGCCGCAAATCGCCGACCTGCCCGGACTCGACTGGCCGAAATTCAAATCAGGCTATTCAGATGTCACCCGGCTCTACGGTCCTGACAATACCTACGCCAATCGCCTCGCGTTTGTCGCGTATAAACTCGGCGACAAAGCCACCGCGCAACAGGCGTTCGCCTCCATCGATCACATGGAAATGGGAGTCTGGTGGGGCCCGCATACATTCGCCAACGCCCGCGACTGGGCCAATCAGCCGTAGCGGTGGTCGGCTCAAGCCGAATGCCGCTGGTGCCAGTTGCAAGTGTAAAGTAGAAGAATGTTTCGACACCTCTCCGACGCGGTGTCCCCCTCGCCATTTTAAAAAAGCAGATTCTTGATGACTTCCGACGAATGCATCAGCCTCTTCACGTCGTCATAACTGAGGAACTGGCAGATTTCCGCCAACTCGCTGTTTACAAATGTACGTCGTCCGATTTGCCTGTCGAAGAGAGCCTTTCGGATTAGAGACGCGACGATGACCGCCTTAGGCACCGGATAGTCAATCCGAACATCGTTTAGACGAAGAAGTCCCGAATAGACGGAAGTTGAATGTTCGATTTCAAAGAAGCAAACAGGGGATGCCGACAGCTTCTTGAACCAAATCACATCGATCATCTTGGCGATATTCAAAACGTCTGGCCCCGCAAAATGGGGCAATTCATTTAGGGTCATGGAAGCCAGTGAATTTCCTTGGTAGCTCTTATTTCTGTCATTGGACGCAACCCAGACGTCGTGACCCTTCATTAGGCCAATCTTAACGAGGCAATATTGCATGAAGAGATGCTGTTCGGGGTCCTCGCCTTCCGGGCCAGTTGGTTCCGGGGTTTCCGTTTGGATGGCCGAAGCCGAAACCGCACGACTCGCGGGCAACACGAGTTGACCGTGAAAAATAAGTTCGACAAACTCATCAGCCAAACTCAAATCTTCGAACCCGCATTTTCTTTGCAGTCCCTTCATCGCCGCGAGAATCGTGCAGTACCTGTCACCCAGATGTGCGCTGCCCGCCAGTACGGGCATCAGGCCCAGGGATTCCAGGCCTCCATCTACTGCGCTGTTCCATATTGCGAATTCCTTGTGGTCGAGCAGGAACAAGGCGGTTGAAGCAAATGCGCGCCCGACGCCACTCAGGCGATAGTCGCTTTCCGGATTTCCGGCAAAGTTGTAAAACCTTTCGTTGACCGGCTCCTCCCCATAAAGCAGATATGCGAGTGCTGATCGAATCTTCTGGATGCCGTTCTCGCAGAAGGTTTTCGGATATAATTTTGGTCCCCCGACGCTCATTTCCTTGTAAATCTTCATTGCGTCGTCTTCGGAGAGCTTGGGCAGGGAATCTTTCATTAACAGAGGACGGATGCTTTGCATGGGCTTGTCGAACCACTCTCGACGACGTGTCACATAGCTCTTGCCATCAAATTCGGGGCGAGGCTTGGTGAAGTCGGCAACGATCTCTTTCAAATCACTCTCGCTGATTGCAGAGCTAAGGCGAGTAGCCATCAACTGTCCCCTTACGTTGTTCTGATTTCTTCTAATTGTAAAGCCTACGTGGATTGGCCGCACCGATAGAAAGCAGTATCGTTCCTGTTGAGGTAACGTCAATCGAATGGGCTCGGTCCACTCACCTGGAGAGAATGAATCTTGCCCACCTCATCTGCGGTTCCGAACTCGTCGCCATCACCGGCTGCGAATTCCGTGCGCGTTTCCGAATTGAGCGGTGCGAAGAGGTTGTCTTCGACGTGCAGGACCCGCCCATTGGCACTTACCTCCAGGCGCCGTGCATCCGCCCAATGTCGTTGTCGCGCGACAATGAATTTCAGCGTTGTGCCCGTGTTCATGATGTCCCCGAATTGGAACGGTGCGTTAGACGCACATTCAAGCGTCTGACGTCAGCAAGACCCTTGCGTTTGCAACATCTTGCCCCTGTTTGAAAAGTTGAACGTACGCCGTCATGTCCAAGTAAGATTCGCCGCGAGAGCATGTATGCGCACCGTCGATACAAGCCTGGGATCGACCATTCGGAAGCCGAACGAAAGCGTTCGCGTTGATGGCAGGCGAATTTCCAACCCATTCGTCCGTGACCGATTCACCGGCGATGGCACTGAGCCGACAGCCCGTCGCGCTTCTTGATGTAGCTCGTGATGGCCGCAGCGAATTTTCCGAGCCATATGTACAGCCCGGCGTAATACTCCTTGCCAAAGAAATGACGACTGTCGGCAACGAGCTTTTCTTCGCCAGCCGGCAAAGCCTCTACCCGGAATTCAACTCCTGCCCGTTCCAATTCTGCAACCAGATACTCGACTCGAATCTCGCCCTCGTCCGGAACGAGACGTGCGACACGTTCGTCGTTTATCGGATAGGCCCTCACTCCTTTAGACTTCACCAAGCGCCACTCCAAATTATTTCGGAGGTACAGTACGTTCCAACAGGTGGAGTACGGTGTTCGAGAAATGTCGCTCAGCGTTTTGACGTTGAGTCCTGGAACAGTTGCGATGAGGTGGCGTAGAGTAGCGGCTTCCCGCTTTATTCGTTCGAACACGATTGGCAACAGAAGGGTCTTGGCGAACTCAGGTTCGAATGCTTCGGGAGGAAGGATATGTTTGGACTTAGCCCACACCTCCATCAGTCGTGGATTCTCTTGAATGTATCGCGGTGCTTTCCGATTCATGAGCTTGGCCTCTCGGGCCTTTCACAATCATCCGCGGTTTTGGATCGACCGCGATTTCCTTGATGCGGGGATGACATCGCGGCAGTTACGGGTCGGGGTAGTTTGCATTGTTCTCATTTTCGTTCCGAATGCAGCCGAGCAAAAGATACATGTGGGTGTCCCTCGGTCGGCGTTCAAACGGAGGATCAGTTTGCATGCAGGCCGCCAGAGAGACACTGTATGAATCGGAAACGTGCTGATACACCTGTTCGCACTTCGGCTCATAAATCTGCGGTGTGTACGCCCGAGGCAGGGAATCGAGGACCGTATGCGGCGGAAAAGGTCGAACTTCCCCGGGCCTTGCTTCGTTTTCTGAAGATGCCGGACACCATCCCTGTATCGCTGCCAAATTTCGTCCGATCCGTCATCTGAGGGGTATTTACCGCGGCGGGTTCGCTGGGTTGATTCCATGGTAAGGCAAACTGCTGCTTGACGGCGATGACCCGGGAGGCATTCGCGACGGGGCCGCGCCGATGAATCTAACTCCGCGTATATGACTGTTACAGAATAAGTTAGCGCACTGCTTTATAAAATACTTATGTATTGCTTATGACTTGTTTACGGCTTCCCGATTACCTTCCTCGGGTCAGTTTTGCTCCATTGTAAAAGGTCTGAATGTCATCGAGTTCACAGGGTCCCTCCTTCATGCAGGGAGCACGGCCGGTCGCCAAAGTTCTGGTGGCCACGACGGCGATGCTCGCATTCATTTCCTACTGGCGCGCCGCGGCCATTGTCCTGAACGACCTCGCCTCGTCGGCCTACTACGCGGGCGGCGAAGCGGAGCAATTCATCGGCAAGGCTGCTCCCTGGTTCATTCTGGCGACGATGCTGCTGTCGTACGCGGTCTCGCAGGTCTACGTCGAGAGTTGCAGCATGTTCGTGCGCGGCGGCGTCTATCGCGTGGTGAAGGAAGCCATGGGCGGGACGCTGGCGAAATTCTCGGTGTCCGCGCTGATGTTCGACTACGTGCTGACGGGGCCGATCAGCGGTGTTTCGGCGGGGCAATATCTGGCCGGGTTGCTGAACGAGCTATTCGCCTATGCCCATATCAATCTTGTTCTGAGCAATGGCGCGACGGCAGCCGCGTTTGCCATTCTGGTGACCGTCTACTTCTGGTGGCTCAACATCAAGGGCATCACGGAATCGAGCGAAAAAGCGCTCTGGATCATGCAGCTGACGACCGTCATGGTCGTGATGCTGATCGTATGGTGCGGCTACACGCTCTTCGTTCGCGGATTTCAGCTGCCGCCCGCGCCGATCCCCCGCAATCTGGTTCTCGATAGCCACTCGCTTGGGTGGCTGTCGGGCAGAGAGTGGGCCAAGACGCTCACTCTCGTCGCTGTATTCGTCGGCCTGGGCCATTCCGTGCTGGCGATGAGCGGCGAAGAATCGCTCGCGCAGGTATACCGCGAAATCGAGCATCCGAAGCTCGCGAATCTGAAAAAAGCGGCGTTCGTCATCTTCATCTACAGCATGGTCTTCACGTCGCTGGTTTCCTTCTTCGCGGTGATGATCATTCCGGATAAGACCCGGCCGCAGTTCTTCGAGAATCTGATTGGCGGGCTGGCCATGAGTCTGACCGGGCCCTTCGTGGCGCGGCTGGCATTTCATATCTTCGTGGTGGTTGTTGGCACGTTGATTCTTTCCGGCGCGGTGAACACGGCGATCGTGGGATCAAACGGCGTGCTGAACCGCGTATCGGAAGATGGCGTGCTGACCGACTGGTTCCGGCAGCCGCATCCGAAGTTCGGGACGTCGCACCGCATCATCAACACCGTCGTCGTGCTGCAGATCGTTACGATCCTGATCAGCCGCGGCGACGTGACCTTTCTTGCGAACCTCTATGCGTTTGGCGTGATCTGGAGCTTTGCCCTGAAGGGAATCGCCGTACTGGTGCTGCGGTATACGCATCCGCAGAACCGCGAATTCCGCGTGCCGCTCAATTTCCGCATCGCTGGCGTGGAGATTCCGCTGGGGCTCGGATTGATCACCCTGGTGCTGCTCGGGATCGCCGTGGTGAATCTTTTCACTAAGCCGGCGGCGACGATATCCGGCGTGATTTTTTCGGGATTGTTATTCGCGGCCTTTGAAATTTCAGAGAAGAGAATCACGAAGGCGCGCCTGAGCCGCGGTGAAGGTCGCGTGGAGCTCGATCAATTCAACCTGGCGCAGGAAGCGGATCTGACTCCGGAAAACGTGGGCGTTCAGGCTGGAAATATCCTGGTTCCGGTGAGTACGCAGTACGCGCTCTATCCGCTGGAGGCTGCTCTGCGCCGAGCCAAGCGCAGGCAGGCGGAAATTGTGGTGTTGCACGTGCGGCTGCTGCGCCGGGCGGCATCGGGCGAATACGATCTCGCGCCGGACCAGCTGTTCACTACGATCGAACAGCTGCTTTTTACCAAAGTGCTGTCGCTTGCCGAAAAAGAAGGAAAGCCCGTACGGCTGGCCATCGCGGCTGCCAACGATTTGTGGGAAGGCGTGCTGCGGACGGCGGCGAATCTGGGATCGAGCGCGATCGTCGCGGGACGCTCGTCGAAGGAATCGATCACGGAGCAGGCGCACGACATCGGATTGGCCTGGGAGCGAATGCCCGAGCCGCGCCCGCGCGTGACCCTGGAGCTTTTCACGCCCTCCGGCCAGGAGCAGGTGTTCTATCTCGGTCCGCACGCTCCGCGCATGACGCCGAAAGAAATCGATCTGCTGCATAAAATCTGGCTGCAACTGGGCGAGAGGCTGCCCGGAACAGAAATCCATCATCACGACATCGTTCATTTCGCACTAACGGAAGTAGAAAGAGAGCTAGG
>Ga0210391_10005056_pt1 | contig 10884 bp, 12 predicted proteins | sample IncBWC12OmetaG_FD_160573 | JGI IMG/M metagenome (GOLD analysis project Ga0210391, IMG submission 160573) | Forest soil microbial communities from Barre Woods Harvard Forest LTER site, Petersham, Massachusetts, United States - Inc-BW-C-12-O ...
CGGCACCGGCGTTGGCGCGTCGGGGCTCGATAGCACAAAATCGACCTGAGAAAGGTGTCCTTCTCCATCAAAATGGGTCATGGCGATCCCATCGCGCTGAACCACCACTGTGGTAATTGTTCCATCTGTGGCCTTAACGGGTATAAAGACCTGCCCCGAGACCGTAAAGGCGTAGTCCCCCTTCAATGTAGAGTTGCGGCAGCTCGTCTCCTGCGCACTGGTTGCCACAACCGTAACTCCTAACAAAACGATTACTGCAATCACCATTTTCGATCCTACCCTCAACATTGATCGGTTCATTGGCGCCTCCTGCCGGGTTGCCGTTGGTCGTTCCCGGGCGTAGCGAAAATTGGCACGGAGCAGGCTTGTTCGCAATAGAGGCAGCCTGTAGGTTTCGTGTAGATTTTATGAAGATGTAAGTGATTACTTAACTGGCTCTTACAGATTCGAATCGCTGCTTGGTATGCCGAATACGAAGACGTAGAATCAGCCTCTCGATCGATCGCCCGTCATGCTGCAAGAAACCATCCACTTCGAACGCTTCGAACTCGACCCGGGGGCCTTTGAGCTTCGCCGCGAGGGTCAGCTCATCAAACTGGAACGTATCCCGCTGCAGTTGCTTTTGTTGCTGGCTGAAAACCGCCAGCGCCTGGTGACGCGAGAAGAGATCCTGCGGGTGATCTGGGGTGAAAATGTTTTTGTCGATGCCGACAACAGCATCAATACCGCGGTCAGGAAAGCGCGCCAAGCATTAAAAGACGATCCTGAAAATCCCCGCTTCCTGCGTACGGTGCCTGGGAAGGGCTATCGATTCACGGCGGAGGTCAAAACCGTGAAACCGCTGACCCCAAGACTGCGATTCTAGCGCCCGATAAGTCGCGTTACCGTCCATTTGAAGTGAAACTTCACATTTCCAGTAAGGGCGTGAATCACGACATTTCTGAGAGTTGGGCGATTCCGTTTACCTAGTTCATGATGGCGCGGCCTAATCTTCGCGTCTTGCGGGGCTCAAAGAGAGAAGGGGAGGCCCGAAGTCGTTCGAAATCTTATTCGTAACTTTTCTAAATGGCCAGGGCTGTGCGGTTTGGACCGTTTTTGTATCGCGTACACTTGATCGTGAGCATAATGCACCCTAGAGAGCGCCGTCGATATGAAGGCTCGTCATAGGAAGATTGTCTGTCCTTCGAAATTCGGGAATGCAAACCCAGAAAAATTCTCCCGGCGATACAAAGGCTTCTGGTCTCGGAGAATGCTGATGGCCACCGCTTCACCAAGCGTTTGATTCGGGTGATCCTATTACGGTGCGAGCAGCGCGGCGTGTTGGTGACATCCTGAAGCATGTCCCAGCCGGAAAGAAGGTCAATTCTCGCTTTCGATATTTCACGTGAGCGCTGTACGAACGCGCGATCCGCAGGGCACATCCTTGTGTGCAGGTAACAGGCAACACTGCACTCGCGTTCCCCGTTGCTTTGGCGTTGCTCGCTGCTGAGGCTCAACAGATTGTTTCGACATTAGGCGTCAGATCAAATGACCTGTTAAGCGAGGAGAATCAAGAAGGGTGACCACTGACGTGCCCGAGAACGATCTGCGCAGCATCAATGCCGTGATATTGAGCTTCTTCAAAAATCGAGATTCCGCTGAGGTCAGAATTCGCAAAAACCACACGACCATGTTTCCGCTTCAGATTTGCGCGATCTTCGGACAAAATTGCGCCGATCGACGGACGGATCATAGCATGTCCCATCCGCATAACATCCATGCGCGAAACACATCGCCGAATATCGGTGTGAACGCGTTCCAAGTCCTGGAGGATCGCCTCCTTCCAGTAGTTCCAATCCTTTTCCAATAGGAATTGTCGATTCTGGGCTGGGGTTCCATCTGCAAGTGCCCAATAAAACGTCCAGACCGTTCGCTGGCCGAACGTGCGCACACTCTGATGGGTTGCATCTACATAACCCAATGTTGGCGAGTCCATGAAAACAGTATCCCAGGTGGGCTCGGCTCCACGCGATTCCGGCAGCTGTTCCAACGTCAAGTTCGCCGTGAGCCAGGGCGAGTACACGAAGTTTCTTGGCTTTGGAAAACCGTCGATCAGGTACGGCGCGAGAAACGTTGGCGCTGCGAAAATCACGAAGTCGGCCCGGTACTCGGTATCGCCGGCCAACACGGTTACGCCGCGATTCGACTGGATTATTTTGTTAACCATCTGTCCCGTTCGAACATTTTCCCCGACACGCTCGAGCAAGCGACGCGTGATCCAGCCGTTTCCTTCTGGCCACGTCAGCGGCCCTAACTCTTCCATCTCACGGGAAGCGAAATAGTGAATACCGGCCCACGCGGATGTGTCCCGCGTTAGTGCGCCATAGTCGTCCCGGCATGCATAGTTCATGTACCAATTTAAGGCGCGCGAATCGAATCCTCGCGAGGCCAGCCAATCGGCAAACGATATTTGATCAAGTTCGGCGAACTTGCCTGTCAGCCCCAGCTCCAGCGGGATCGTGAATTCTCCAGTCGCACGGTATTTTGCGAGAACGTCCTGAAGGCGTTGAAATTGTTCGCGGTCCTTTTGAGTCAGGCCGACCGCGGGTTCGAGACTATCCTGCCAGCGCCCGTACAAGAACAGCCGCTCTTGCGGAGCGAATACCAGGTTCCGTTCCTCCCACCGACCGTCCTTAAGCACACCCAGATCGGTAAATAGTTCTCTAACGTACGTGGCTCGAGGACCTGGAACCGGGACGTAGTGTGCGGCCCAGGGATAGGCCGTAATCTCGTTTTCGCCCCAGCGTGCATTGCCGCCCGCTTGAGAATTCATTTCAAGAACCACGAAATCCTTGAAACCTCTCTTACGCAACCGCCAGGCCGCACTTAACCCGGAAATGCCGCCACCCACGATCACAATAGAAAATTTTTCGATCTTCTGTGGGGAAGTGAACGATGCACGATCGCGCAATAAATGCCCCGCTGCGGCGGATTCATTGACGAAAGACCCTTCGATTCTTCTGTCGGCCTTGAGTGTCAGCCCGAGTAAAGCGGCGCTGCCAACGCTCAGGAACTTGCGCCGCCCGATCTTCAATGGCTAATGTCCTTCCAGTCTTCGTCGTACATTCGGACCAACACTTGGGTGTTCAGCTGATTCGGTGGCATTGGAATGTGAGCCATATCGGGGGGGAATTCAAAGAGCAGCGGAATGCCGTCCGGAGTAAGAAACCGCAATCCCGGCGGAAGAGATTGTGGGGCAACGTATGGACGGGTTCCGGCGAGGACAAAGCCCCACTCGCCAAAAGATGGGACGTACACGTGATACGGGAAAGTCTGCAGGCCCGACTGATGTAGCGTTTCGGCTATGCACCAGAACGAATCTCTCGCGAACATCGGCGACGTGCTCTGCACCACCAGAAATCCCTGCGAACTGAGGTGCCTCGCTACGGCCCGGTAAAACGCTGTCGTGTACAGTTTTCCGAGCGCGTAGTCGGTCGGGTCTGGAAAATCGATCACTATAAAATCAAAGCTGTCGGTGGTCGAATCCACCCACGGAAAGGCATCCGCGTTGATCACGTGAAGGCGCGAAGCGAGCAGCGACTTCTGATTCAGGTTCGTTAGCATCGGCTGCGTTGAAAATAGTTTGGTCATCTCCGGATCGAGGTCCACCAGAGTGATCGCTTCTACCTGCGGGTATTTCAGGATTTCCCGGGCGGCCAGGCCATCGCCTCCGCCAAGTATCAGCACCCTCCGGGGAGCAGGAACCGCAGCCAATCCCGGGTGCACCAAGCTCTCATGATAGCGATACTCGTCCCGCGAGCTGAACTGCAAATGGCTGTTGAGAAAGAGCCGAAGGTCGTCCTTGAAGCGTGTCAGGACAATGTGTTGATACTGCGTGTTCCGCGAAAAAATGATGTCATCCGCGTAGATATTGTCTTCCGCGGCGGCGGTAATCTGCTTGGCCCTCGCAATCCCCACGCTGAGCACGCAGATCACGATTAGGCATGCGACCCGCAAACTCCTCTTTTGCATCAGCTGCGATCCGAAAAGGTAAGTCGACCAGAGCGCTACGCCAGCGTTGATCAGACCAAATAGCAAGGCCGAACGAACCAGACCTAGTCGCGGCACAAGTACTATGGGGAATAACAGTGACGCTCCCAGCGCACCCATGTAGTCAAACGTGAGCACGTGCGCGATCACGTCGCGAAACGAGTAGCGTTCCCGCACGATGCGCATCAACAAAGGAATTTCAAGGCCCACCAGGATGCCCGTGGCTATCACCACCGCATACAGCACCAGTTGAAATCCCTGAGTAAAGGCGAACGCCAGCATCAACAGCGCCGAAGAAAATCCGCCGATGACGCCGAGCATCAGCTCGATCCAGATAAATCGCTGAACCAATCCTCGGTTCAGATAGCGCGACAGAGCGCTTCCCAGCCCCATTGCAAATAAGTACGTGCCAATCACGGTCGAAAATTGAAACACGCTGTCGCCAATCAGATAGCTGGCCATCGCGCCCGCGATCAATTCATAGATCAGGCCGCACGCCGCGACCAGCATGACGCTCACAAATAGAAGAACGCCCATTTTCTAGTGAATCGCCGAGGCAATAATGATGCAGATACCGATGGACATCGCCCCCACCAGGATCGCCAGAGCGATGTTGTGCTCTTGCACGATCTCCTTCCAAAGATGGTAGGGCGTAATCTTGTCCATCACCACAAAAGCCATTACGAAAACAATGATGCCCAACACCGTGAATATGAGCGCACTCACAATATTGGCGATGGGTACCAGGTTCATGTTATTTGCCTCCCGTATAGTGATGATAGCTGCTGTAAACCGAGCGATAAGATCCCGGATTGTCTCTCACCGATTTGGGGACGTTGTTCACGGTGCTCATCGAGTCCAGGCTCCAGCCGCGAAATTCGGCGGCTCCGACCGCGGCCAGGACCAAAATTCCATAAACTAAATAAATCATTCGAATCATGAATCATCCTCCGAAGACGTGAAAATTGGCGATGGTGGATGATCGCTCTCCGACCATCGGGACCGCTCAAAACTGAACGAACGCCAGGTGACCGCCGCCATGGGTAGGATCAACGCAAGAAAACCGATGCCGTAGAAACTGTAGACCGGCACATCCCGTTGCAGCTCGACCGTGTATTCAATAGGAGGGTGCAGCGGCTCTACTTCCGGCTCGATCCTCAAGTAGTAGCGCCCGGAAGGAACGCTGGGCACTGTTACCTGATCCGTACGATTTCCTTCGGACCACGCGCCGTCGCTGTCGTAGCCCGAGTAAAAACTGATCTCTCTTCCGAAATCCCATGCCCGCCCGGTGTCCACGTTGATGAGCGCGTAGTTCACGTCGATCCACGTATTCTGCAGATCCGACCAGGTTGTGACCTGCACATCCGACGTTCTTCCCGACAACTCAAATACGTCGGTGACGAAGGATGCTTCGCCGGTCGGATCCCCGCTTCCCAGGTGGTAGCGGACGCTGAAGACGTTCTCTTTTTTCGACTGCATCTCGAATCCGATCATCAAGGCCAGCAGGCATATCAGGAATGCGCCACACACGACCCATATGGCCTTGACGTCGGCGCCCACGGGCGACGGTTGATTTTCGTAGACACCCATCGCTTCGGGCGGGCTTCCCGGAAGATGAAAGGTATTCCACAAATCCTGGCCGTACACATATTCACCGATGGACCAGGTGATTTCACTCCCGGTCTTTTCCCGGGAGAGAACCCTGGGTGGATGAATATAGTCCGTCAGTCGCGCTTGGTCCCCGACGCGAACCTGCCAAGGAAATTCACCCAACACGAAGTCCGAATTCGCGTCCGCAGTTTGAAAGTGCTGGTAAATCTCCCCCAGATAGTTGGCCTCCAGGGGAATGCTAAGCCGGGCATCGACGATCGGCTGATCCTTGCAAACGACGACGTCATTCCAATGGCCCTGAAACTCCGTCAGATAACGGAAACCCTTGTAAGGATTAAATAAGACATATTCGTGCCACAAATATCGTATTCCTTCCACCTTAATGGACCGGCGCTGGACCCCGATTACTTCATATTCGGCTCCTCTAATTTTTCCGCGGCTCCCAAGGGGAATGAGCGGTGGATCGGACGCCATCGCCTTCTGGAAGGTCTGCAAAATCTTGAGTTGTGGATCCTGCGCGTCCAGAATCGAACGACAGCCCTCGCACACCACCACGACAGCCTGCCCGAGGGCGCGGAGCGTGATGGCCGCGCCGCAATGCGGACAATTCAGCGGCTTCGCTTCGGCCTTCTGAGGTTCCTCGCTCGGCGGCGTACCAGAGCTCATCTCCATCCCTCAAACTGCCTGAGATTCTTCATCTTCAGGTCGTCGAACTCCATGAATTCACCCACATAGAGCACCGGGTCGGCGTCGCTATAATCCAGCGTCGCGAATTTTTTGCTGGCGGTTCGCAAGTCCGCGAACGTCACCTCGCTCTTGTCCCAGTATTCGAAAGGAAGCTCCCCTTGCACGCCGCGGTAACGGGCTTTCGTAATTACCGTCAAGTTAAAAACGTCGCCGTTCCAGTCGTACATCTGCCCGACTTGGAGCTGCGTTTCGGCTGGCAGCTTCTCTCCGCTCGCTCGAAACGAGATCGCATACTCTTCCTGGGCGTCGGATAACCACCCGCTCTTGCCATCATTCATCATGAGGTGCCACTCGTTCCAACCGCCCTGATCGTACTGATACAAAATACGACCAACTACAACGAAAGACCGGTTCCTGTAAACTCCCTCGGTGTAAAGCTGGATCGGCGAGACATCCGGGGGCAGGTCCGCAACGACTCCAACCTTCTTCAAATCGATGTCCGCTCTCACCAATATGCTCTTGCAATGCTCGCAGACCGTCTGCACGCTGCTGGACCACTGAAACACGATCTTCGCTCCACAATTGGGGCAATTTCCGACGGGACGCGTCATCTACCGTTCCTCGCCTGCGACACCGATTCTCGCAGCTCCTAGTCGCTGGCGTGCTGCTCGCGTGGAAGTTCGTAAGCTCGCGTCAGCCTCCGTACCGAGATTTGGTTCGCGCCAAGTCTCGCTCGAAGCTCCGTTTCAAATCCCCACTCCGCTCGTGGCACGCAGCAAAATAAATTCAAACAGAGCGATTGATGTTCCGGGAAGGTGTGGCACGTCAGATGAGACTCCGAAAGCATGCATAGGCCGGTGATGCCCCCTGTTCCAGGGAATTGATGCCACAATGTTCGTCCGACTGTCCGGAGCCGAAGCTCGGCTATCAACGATTCAAACAGCGATTCGAGAATCCTCGGGTCTCGCAGTGCTTCCACTGAGCAGCCCCAGGCCTCAACCACCCACTCAATTCCTTGCATGGCCACGGGTCCTTTATCCTTGCGCTTTCCCGCATTCGGGGCAGAATTTGCTGCTGAGCGGAATCGACTTTCCGCAGTCCTGGCAAAACTTCGTCGCGGGCAACGCCGCACCCGCGGCACTTCCCGCTGTTCCAGTCCCGGCCGTTTTGATTGCGTCCATCATGGCCTGGCCCATCGCCACACCGGCTCCGAGGCCGGTGCCGACGCCCACGCCTCCGCCGCCCTCATTTGCAGCGGCGATCGGAATCGACTGAGCTACTTCATACTGCGTAAAGCGGCCCATGTCCCCGATCATGTTGAGGCTAATGCGTTGATCGAGTACCTTCTGCAACTCGTCAGGGAGCGACAAGTTTTCCACCACGAAGCAATCGAGCGCCAGGCCGTATTCCTCAAACCCTGGCGCAATCTGTTCCTTGATCTTCTCGGCCAGCGCTGATTGATTCGCCGCCATATCGAGGAACGGCACCTGGCTCGCGGCGAACAAATCGGTCATCTTCGCGACGATCGTATTGCGTAATTGCCCTTCCAAATCCGCTACCAGGTAAACATCTCGCGTCCCGCTGACCTTTTGGTAAAACGTCTTGGCATCGCGCAGATGGTAAGAATAGATGCCGAATCCCCTCAAGCGCACCGCTCCGAATTCCTTGTCGCGGAGCGTAATCGGGTTTTGCGTACCCCAGTGCTGATCGGTTTGAATCCGTGTCGAAAAGAAATAAACGTCTGACTTGAACGGTGATTGAAACGCTTTATCCCAGTTTTTGAGGTACGTCAGGATCGGCAGAGTTTGCGTGTTCAACGTGTACAGACCGGGGCCAAACGCGTCCGCCACCTTGCCTTCATTTACAAATACCGCCGACTGCGATTCGCGTACCGTCAGTTTCCCGCCGTTCTGGATCTCCCGGTCTTGCATGGGATATCTGTAGGCCAGAATTCCGCCTTCCGGCTCGACCCAATCAATGACGTCGATGAATTGTTTAGAGATGAAGTCTTTCAGGCTCATAGCGACCTCGTCCAATGCGCTCCTGGATCCAGAGCGCTCATTAAGTTTGAGTGATGCTACGGTGAGGTGTCTTCGGTGTCAATGGAGAGTCTAGTCTTCGGCCTGGAGAGTATGCGAAGCGGAAAATGTAAAACCGGCGTTACAACACGGCACGCCCACATGGCTACTCGGAGTCTTTTCTGCCCGACTGGAACCTCTAAGACCTTCCTTTAGGAGTTTCATGTGGCGCACCTCTAAGGGCTTTTGCCGAAAACTGCATTTTGCCAAGTCTACCGGAGCGGCTACCCGACACCGTTTTTGGAAGAAGATGAGAAGAGGACCCGCCACTCCGGACGCTTGGCGTATTCAGGAAATATTTTCTATCTCCACGCCCAAGCCTTTATATACCGTATAGCGTCACAAATAGGACGTTTCACGAGCCTTATATACCGTAAAAACCGGTGCACAGGATGGGGTCTGCCTATAACAATAGGCGTAACGTATAAACGTAAGTGCAGGGGTGAGAGGGAGTGTGTGGGCAGACACAGGTTAGACACAAATGCTGCCGTCAGGTTGTTCAGAGGTTTTACAAGTCGCGTATGCGACTGTGCCTCCGGGAGGAGGCAAGGTTTTACAGTTAGGGACTTCGAAGGGCGAGGCCAAAGCCTTGCTCGCAAGCAAAAGGTTGGAGAGACTACGGGGCCGCGAAGAAATCGTGCCTAAAGTCGACGCACCACCGTTTGATCAATTCGTGGAAGGTCAATATACCGAATACGCCAGAGCGAACAAGCGAGGATTCTACAACGAACAATATCGCCTAAAGCAGCTGACGGAGTTTTTTGGGAAACGCAAGCTATCGGAACTCACGGCGTGGGATGGAGAAAACTTTAAGATTGAAATGCGCCGCCACCGGGCGCCGGCGACTGTGAACAGATTAGTTGGAAATCTGAAGCATATTCTTTCGAAAGCGGTGGACTGCAAGATGTTGACCGCGAACCCTTTCGCAAGCGTGAAACTACTACGGGTGCCTGAGAGAGCCGAACGAATTTTGACCAAAGAAGAAGAGGATCGACTTCTTGCAGCTTGCAGCCAAATCCATGCGCCGTTCTTGCGAACGAGCGTCTTGGTTGCGCTAAATACCGGGATGCGCAAAGGCGAAATTCACGGACTTCGATGGGAACACGTCGACCTTCCGAATCGGCAAATCACCGTCTTGAACGGCAAGACTGACGAAAGTCACCGCCGCATCCCGATGAACGACGTAGTCTTCGAGTTGCTGTCCAGCCTTTGGCAAATACGTAAAGGCGAGTTTGTCTTTCCAAGCCCCCGGAAAAAGGACGAACGGTTTAGAGACCCGAAAGTGGGGTTCATGAAGGCGGTGCGGCTGGCAAAGATCCCACACATACGATTCCACGACCTGAGACATACGTTCGCGACTCGTCTCGTGCGCTCGGGAGTCGACATCATTACCGTCCAAAAGCTACTGGGGCACAGCAACATTACTACGACCTCCCGCTATGCCCATTCGGGCGCTGATGCTAAAATGGAGGCAGTTAAGCGTCTGGATTTCGTTGGTGTTCGCTGATTCTCGTTGCCTACCGGACGCGAAACGGACGCCGAACCTCTATTTGAAGAAAGCAAAGAATCACGTAAGATATTTACTGCCAGTCGATTGGGCCTGTAGCTCAGGTGGCTAGAGCGCACCCCTGATAAGGGTGAGGTCGGTGGTTCAACTCCACCCAGGCCCACCATCGTTCAATTCCTCACCAGCATCGTTAGCCTTCATTACTCACCGCGCCGGAAACCGAACCGCCCCAAGACCTTGAATCGAGATTCTCTGGGGATCAGAGGACATTTGAAACTTCCTCGGTTGACTCTGGTTCAGGTAGGGCTTCGTGCGTCGAACCGTGCCGACGAATATATCGCCACGAAATTCCCGTTCCAGCGAGGACCAACAAAAAAAACAGATACGGCAAGTAGCGCCACGGCGCATCGGGAATCGGGAAGACGCTGAGCCCGAGGACGACGGTAAGAATCAGCAGAGCGGCGACACTGATGATGACGTCGATGCCGAGTAAGAGTTTTCGACGGTACAAGTAAAACGGCAGTGCGAGGCAAACCAGAAAATACGAAGAGATGAAACCGTAGGATGTGAGTTGCGTGACGTAGTTGATGCAATCCGAAAGCGAAACACGCATCAGCAGCAAAGTTACGGGAATCGCGATGCCGGTCGCGGCCAACAGAATAATGCCCTTCGAAGGCGTGGCGTTCACCGGATGCGCGATGCCAAAGCCGGGGGCGAACTGATTGCGCCGCGCCATCGAATACAGCACGCGAGCGCCGGCGTTCATCGAGCCCAGGGTACACGCAAAATAGCTGAGTGAAACTCCGATGGAACTCAGGTAACCCAAAGATCCCAAATTCATGGAACGCGCAATGGTGTCGAACGGTGCGTTCAGCTGATCGAAAATCATCCCGTTTTTTCGCGCCAGCGCCACCAAACAATAAATTACGACGAGATACAAAATCCCAATGGGGATCAGGCAACCGAGAATCA